>JACCDU010217274.1_pt1 | contig 11094 bp, 17 predicted proteins | sample 7446081 | NCBI WGS metagenome assembly JACCDU01 (sample SAMN15323447, study PRJNA562643) | freshwater metagenome | isolation source: river surface water | place: USA:Blue River Watershed | collected 2017-08-17
GCCATCAAAATCACTAAAGGAAGACATATTTCCCTCTGCAACCGCTGCAGCAGCTTCACCGGCCGCTAAAGCACCACTTAACGAGGCTCCGTTTACAACTGCATTTGCTGCAGCCTGCGATGCCGCACCAATAGCAGCGGCTGAATATCCAGCAGAAGTAGCAGCCTCAGCGGCTGCGGCAGCAGCTGAAGCCGCAGCACCCCCTGTACCAGAAGCTCCTGCTGTGGCGGAGGCAGTTCCTGAATTAAACGCACTTAAGGAATCAATTGCTGAAGCTAAGGCAGCAGCATTAGCTGGATCATTTTCGCTAAGATTAAGTTGAGCGGCTAAAAGAGCTTTATTGTAATTGGCTGCTTGATTATACGAAAAAGAGTTCAAAGCGTTAGCAAGAGAAACTGCATTTGTAGAAAACAAGCCCCCAGGTAAACCCATTAAAGATAAAGCAATTCCCATCCCACGAATCGCCGCTGGACTAACATTATTATAAGACGCTAATCCAACATCATCTCTTCCTGAAGCCACACCGCTTTGATTATCAAAACCGCCACCACCCATATCGGAAGATGTTAATAATCCATCATTAGGTATGGAAGGCCCTCCTAACGGAGGAGATATTGGAGTGGCAAACTCTGTTCGACCAAAAGGAATATTAACATCGCCCCTGTACCAAGATGACAATGCTTCAGTATCTAAAGTCTGTCCTGGCAAAATTTGCTGATAAATTTGTTGGACATTTTGAAAGTAATCAGGCGTGTAGCCACTCGCCTGAGGTACAACGTCTGAAAATAAAGAAGCAATAGAAGCCATCATTCTTCTTTCTGTTTGGCAGGACGACCCGGTTTTTTCTCTACAGGTTTTTCTTCTTCAATCACTTCGACATACTCGTTATGCTTACGCATTGTCTCAATGTCGTTTTGCTGTGTAAACTCGTACACATCGCCTGTCTGAACGCTTTTAAATTTAGCCATGTGTTTCCCCTTTCTGAAGGAGCCTTGTAAGCCCCTTTAAAAAGGAGGAGGCCCTTTTAAGACCTCCCCTTTAAGCTTAGGCCGGAACAGCCAAAGCAACTGCGCTGTAGTCGCGCAACTCTTTCACGCCATACAGCATGTCAGAGGTGAACAGAGTACCAAGCCATTCTTGTTTGTACTGAGTCTGCGAACGCACACCCATCTGCTCAACCAGCACGGCGAAGTCTTTGTGACCCATCAGGCAGATGCGAGTAGCAGTGGAGCCCGAAGTGGTGTCAGCATTGCTGGACACAAACACGGGAACACCGTACACGTTACCGATTTCACCATTGCGGATGGTGTTGTTCGGGCCCTGCTCACCCACGAAAGCCTGCTCGGTGAAACGAGCAATGCCCATCAGGGTGTTACGAGTCGACGGAGGAACAATCAGGAAACGGTTGTCCATAGGAACGTCCTGATCGTCCAGACGCTGGATGGAACGACGGATGGCAGCATCAGTGATGGCACCAGAGCCTGTGTTGGTAGCAGCGACATAAGCCGTTGTACCGTCAGCGCCCGAGAAAGCACCGCTGTAAGCAGACGTACCGCCACCACCTTGCACACCGCGACCCAGCTGGATCAGCGAAGTGTCAACCTGACGAGCCAGGGCGTAGCCAGCGTCTTCCGTGTAGAAGTTACGCAGCGACGACAGGGCCTGCACTTCGACGATGTCCTCGATGAGGCGGCTGTACTCGTAGTGCTGGTCGATGTTCACAACCACTTCGCTCTCGGTGCCAGCAATCAGGGTAACCTGAGTGGAAGCAGCCTTGACCGAAGCGTTACCACGCACGGGTGCGGGGATGTGAACGCTGTCGCCCTTCTTGCCCTTGAAGCTCATCCGCTTGATGAGGTTGGCAAGAACGAGGTTCTTCTTGTAAGTTGCAACAATCTCATCACTCCAAATCTCAGGAATGAATGTTGCTGCTGTCGTAGTTGTAACGTTATTAGTACCTAAAGGCATTTTAAAATCTCCTAAAAAAGTGTGTCAAATTACCGGACACGCCCTTCAGCATATGCCGCCCGAATCTCAGGCTCCAAAGCTTCGTAACGAGCCGGGTCTGTCATGCGTAGCCGAATAAGGTCAGCACGACGATAAATCTTCCTTTGAGCTTCGCCGGTTCCTCCGACATCCACACTGGCAGCTTTCAAGTTTTGCTTGAGCACTTCCTGACCTTCTTGTTTGGTCGTTTGTGTTTTTGTCGAACGAATCTGCTTAAACGTTGAAAGAAGCTCATCAGCAGCGTCAAAGTCATATTGAGCATCAGCCATAGCAAACATATTCAGACGAATAGGACTGCCCTTAACCCACTCAATAAATTCCCCATCGTTGACGACCTGAGTAAAGTCTGGATGCTTCTGTGCAAGCTTAGCTTGTGTCTGCATCCTCTTAAACTCTGAAGCAGCCTGTTTAGCTGCTAAAACGTCAGGGTGGGTTTCCACTGCCTTCTGAACCGCCTTTCGCGGATCATCAAAGAAGTCAATTTCGCTTTCTTCCGCAGCAGGCTTTTGTTCAGCTTTAACGGAGAGTTGCTGTTTTAGAAAATCATCTGCAAGTTTTCGCAGGTCGCCCACTTCCTGGGCTTGCCTACCAATGAGCTTTTCAGCTTCTTGGTGCATCTGCACAATCTCTTCCACCGACTTTCCCCGATATTTCTCGGGAATCTTAGGAGCCTGCGCTTCAGCTTCGGCTTTTTGTGTCTGCTGCTGTTCAACAGCTGTAATCTCGCTAGTGTTTTCTTGAGACAGTTCCTCGTTATCAACTAATGCCATGCTAACCCTTTCTCCTGCCAGCAACTTCTGGTTCTAGGAAATGTAAAAATACCCTTTCGGGCGATAAAGAAAGTTATTCGCCGTGTGAGGCGGCTTTCTTCTTTTCTTGGGCTAATTTCTCAGCCCTTACTCGTTCCCATCTATCGTATGCCCCTGGGAAATCACCGGTGATTCCTTCCAGCTTCACGCGAGGGGTGGAAACAATTCGTTTAGACGCTTTACCGCAGGCACTACAAGGTGCTTCTCTGCTAAGTTCGTCAGTGTATTGCTCTGTCACATGCCCTTCCGAGCAGAGGAATTCAAATATCCGACGCATTTTGAATCTCCTCGTAGGCTTTCTCACAAGCCTGTCTACGGGTTAGGACAAGATCAAGAATATCAAGCTGACCTTTACGAAAAAACAAACTTTGCTCGTCTACGACAGTTGAAAGTTCGTTGATGCTTGCCCTAAACTTTTGAAGGTCTTCCATTAAGTCCATCCAGCCCTTGCTGGACATCATAGAAAACTGACCTTCGTAATACTGCTGAATCTCTCTGTCCATAGTTCTTTATCCTTTCAGGAGAACTTTTTAAATTGTCGCTATTGTATCACATTGGCGACATTTTGTCAAGTGTTTTTATCAATTTTTTAGCTGTTTTGTAGCCATTTGAGCTAAGGCAATGCGTTCATTGCTCTTAATGTCCTGCTCTTTTAGTAGTAAATCAGCAATTTTTGTCCTTCTTTCAAAATCTTTAGCCTCCTGATCCTCGTCCAAGTTGGTGGATAAGGCAGAAATGAGCTTAGCCTGGGCCTCTTGAGGCATAATTTGAGCCTCTGTAAGGGCTTTCTGAGCCTCTGCAGCCTGTTTCTGAGCCTTGCTCTGCAGATCGGCCACCTGAGCCTCCACAAGGGCCATCTGAGCCTGCTGCTGCATCTGCTGGGCCTGCTGAGCCTCGGGAGAAGGCTGCGACATTTGCTCCAGGGCCGCAATGAGCTCCCCACGGTTGGTGAGGCTGGAGTTTTGCAGGATGCCTTTGAGAATGAGAGGCAACACAGGAGTGTTCGGGCCAAGGGTCTGGAGCAGGCCAATTAGCTGCTGCTGCTCAAACTCACGGGCCAGGATGCCCAGCGTAGCTGTCGGGACAAACTTCATGTCCACCGACGGATAACGCTCAGGGTCAAATTGCATATACCGATAGGTGGCCTTCTCAATGAAGGGCATTAAGAAGTCTTCTTGGAAGTTTGTAAGTGTTCGCTTATACTTCTTAATGATGCCTGCCATTGCCATAGACATGCCGCCAGCGCCTGCGTCACGGGGAATGTTGGAGGGCATGCCTGCGCTGTCCACCGTACCAGTGGCCTGCAAGAGCAGGCGCTCAAAGTTTTGGGCAGAAACAGCCACATCGTTGTTTGTCTGACCAAAGTGAAACGGATAAATGATTTCGGACGGAGCTCCGTTCGTGAGCACTGCCTTACCCGGTTTAATTTCAAATTTAGCCCCACGCGGCAGGCGCGTAGCATCCATAGCAATCATGGGGGCTGTGGTGAGTGCCAGAGAGTCCATATGAGCCCGCAGCTGGCCGTCAATGGCCTTTTGCATGTTGTAGGCCTTCTCCACTGTCCCACGGCCCCAGAAGCGCCCAGGAATGGTGTCATCCTGATATGCCACAATGGGACGGTCTTTCATCATGTACGGGTTTTCTTCAGCTTTCAAAAGCTGCCCGTCATTGGCAATAACTACAATGGCTTCCACCATGTTGCCATATTCCTCTGCAAGGCTTTCGTCAGGGAATAAATCTACGGTTTCGGCATCGCCTTCGTTCAGCGCATTGAGATATTCCTTAGGAACCAGCCCGTAATAGACCGTCAGTTTCACCTTGTCTTGCTGGTAATAGACGTCTTCCTGAACAGGCTCTAAATCAGGGTCTTCACCGGACAGCTGCAAGTCCACTTTCTTGTAAATGCCTTTTTCCATGCCTTCCACAACTTTGTGGACAGACACAAACTTCTCAATGGCAACACCCATAGCATCTTCAATGCTGTCAGCGTTAGGGTCAATGAGGAAGTTCTTGGGATTGACAGGCTTTAGGCGCACCCGTGTGCGAGGCACTTCCTCGACACCAATGGCAGCGGCTCCGACAACACCCGGCAAAGGCTGTGTAGCAGGACGATATTCTGTTGTCTCGTCAACAATGATTTCGCCAATGCCTGTTCCATAGATTTCAGCCATGAGTTCAATCTGGTCGATAGATTTCTTAATCTTGTCCAGTTTGAAGTCTTCCATCAGCTGTTTCTTGATGGCCTCAACATCCAGAGGATTGCCGTCTACGTCCCTTACATCGTCTTGAATGTCAAAGAACTCACCTTGTCCAAAGATGGCTTCCATGATTTCGGCGTGACGGGTTTCAACAGCCTGCTGTGTAGCGGGGCTGATGATGCGGCTGCGCTCACTCTCACGAGTTTTGTCCTCAGCAGCCCACAGGCCACGGAAGATGCGCTCATATTCCTCCCATAGGGGAAGGAAGTTAACATCCCTGTGGTCACGCCACGGATCAAGCTTAGATACAACCCACGCAACGAGCTCTGTCTCGTCTTGTGTCTGCATCTCAAATGTAGGGTTTTTCTCTGCCATGTTATTTAGCTTTCTTCATGGGTTTCTTGGCCTTACCTGCCTCCGAAAGAGCAATGGCGATGGCTTGTTTCCGACCCTTTACGACAGGGCCACCTTTACCGCTATGCAGGGTTCCTTCTTTGTACTCCCGCATCACCTTGCTAATTTTCTTTTCAGATTTAGTTTTCTTCATAATTATTTCCACTTCACCTGAGCCGCCCACCAAGCCGCAGACATCTTTCCTTTGGCGATGTTCTCAGCATGGCGGGCCTTGAAAGCCTTGTTGCGTTTAGAGCCCTCAGGAGAGCCTTCTACGCCCTGCTGACCAAATCTAATGGTCTTAATCTTATCGCCTTCCTTGGCAACTACCACATGGCTTTTGGTGGGATGGTCAGGAGTGCGCTTAGGCTTGTTATAGCCCGACACACCTGCCTTCTTTAGTCGAGAATCAACCACCTCTGCTGGCCTTATTCTTAGCAACACGGCTACCACGCTTAGGCATGGGAGCACGGCTCAGCTCGCTACGAACAATAGACCGAATCATGTCTTCCATTTCAACCTGCTTAATCTTTTTCTTCTTCATTTCAATCTTTTCTTCCTGCTTATCCAGCTTTTCATAAGCAGCAGATTTTTTCATATCAGGCATATTTCTTTCCTTTCTTAGCCGTCTTAGCAGCATCTTTGAAGTCTTTGTCAGAAGGAGCACCTTTGGTGCCGGGTTTTCTCATCTTCTCTCCGCTACCTGCAGCAATGCGTTTACGCTTTGCTTGGATGTTGCTGTAGAGTCCTTGTTTCATATTAGTACCCCGCTATAACGTCAAGAATTTCATGCTCATCTTCATCGTAGTCTTGCTGATAGTTTGTCACAGCAAGCTGGTCAATGTACGACAAAGCATCCACTAAATCGTCATGTACCCCGTTTGTCGGAAACAACAGAAGCTGATCTTTAAACTCTGCCCAGTCTTCGTTCTCGTTGAAGGTGATACGTCCATGCTCCATACGCCCCTGAAGGCTCCAGACCACCCTGTCTGCTTTCTTTTTGTTTCCGTGGGTGAGGTCTTGGATGTGGGAATAGATGTTGTTCTTACGCATGAGATCATTAAGGTAGGGCAAGACAGCATTCTTCAAAGCTCCTCGCTCAATGCCAACAGCAATGGGTTGGTAGTCACGAATGGTTTTAAGAATGTTGACGGCAGTTTCTCTAATGTCCCAGCGTCCGTGTTCAATTTTCTTTACAAACCAATCTCCGTTGTCCTCAAGCTTGACAATGGCAATGGCGCTTTCGTCTAGCTTCTTCTTGTGGGCTGAGGCATTCTTTGCCACATCTTCAAAGCCTGCAAGGTCAATGGCTACGACATACTGCCCATACTGAGGCTCTTTACCTTCCTTCCACCATTCTTCTTTGAAGACATCAGAGCCTGCCGTGTCAAAGGAACTCTCATATTCCTGCTTAAACGCAAAGGTGCTCAGGGTGCGCTTAGCCGCTTCAATTTCTTTAGGGTCAATGGTTTCGTTGTCTTTAGTAGTGAAATGCCACGACCTCCATTCCTCGTCTTCCTCGCTCTGTCCTAGCTTGAACATGTCGTAAAACCAATTACGACCTGACGGCGTAGAAATGAAAAGAGCCCTTCCTTTTTGGTCAGACAAGGAAGCCCGTAGCACTTTCTCCCAAATGTCTTGCTTAATGAAGGCCACCTCGTCCATCACTAAGTAATAAAGACTCACACCACGAAGACTGTCAGGATTGTCAGCGCCCCTTACTAATATCTTTCTTCCGTTGATGAGCGTAATTTCTAAATTGTTTACGTGGCTGCTTTTAATGATGGGTCTTCCAAGCTCATGCAGCAAGTCCCAGATAATGCTACGTGCCTGTCCCAGCGTAGGAGCTACGTACATGACAGACGAACCTGCAGGACATTCCAAAGCGTTAATGAGAAGCTCAATGGCTGACAAGCGGCTCTTGCCGCAACGACGACCAGCAGCAACCACCTTAAACCGGCACTTATCCTGAAATACTTGTTGCTGCCACTTTAGAAGCTTGAAGTTGAGTTGAGTCAATGTACGCCTTAAAAAGTTCCGTAGCTATCTTCTGAATGCCGTAGGCTTGCGCCTCTGTTCCAGGCTTTTCTTCTCCTATCCATTCACAATGAAACTGCCAAACATGAACAGCCTCGTGAACCAGCAGCCCTAATATTTCCTCAATTTTACATGTCAAGCCTTCCTTTAGCAAGACTAGACAATATCCCTCTTCTCTAAAGAGCTGCGTTTGTGCTAAAGCTCCATCATCACAAAACGCCACATCTGGCAGCCTAAGCTTCTTTAACAGACTTTTAAGCTCTTTTTCGGAGGTGACTAGGGTGTACCTATATGCACACTCCATTAAAGAGCTAGAAAGCCATTTAGACATCTATGACATCCTTTTCATCCCCTGAGGAAACATTGATGTCTGTCAAACCACTAATGTTAACTACCACCTGAGGAGGCTTCTCACCTCCCTTGACATCAAAGGCACTCAAAGGAAGCAAACGCTCCGCACAAAACTTCAAAGCAGCAAACTGATCCTTGTCCTCATCGTTCATAGCCTTGCGGATGAGAGTCTCTATAATTTTCTCTCCTGTTGTCCCAAGAAGCCTAGCCCTGAACTCCTGAAGCCTTGCAGCCTCCCCTGGAGGACGACCAACAACACCCCTGCCTCCCTTCTTTTTGGAAGCTATGAGCTCTTTCCGAGGACGCCCCTTCTTAACCACAGGAGGCTTAACATCTACGATGGGTTCCATTTAGACATACCTTTAGCCAGAACTTAGAAGACATCTCTTAAGTTCCTATTTAGTTGTACAGGGTCTATGTAAAGGATATAAAACTTATATGTTTCATATAAGCTCGGCTACGCCTGAGCAGATTACATAGACTCTGTGGGAGAAACTCCCCTTTTAGTTCCGTCTACGCCCCTACATAGACACTTTACATGAGCCCTGGTTTGTATCTAACAAACATGGTGATTATAGCATACTTTTTAAGAAAAGTCAAGCATTTTCTTAAGTTTTTTATGTCTTTTTTTAACTAAACCATTGTTGCATAAAAGAGACATAGCAGGAGTCTTTGGAGTTCGGCTACGCCTGCGCAGATTGCTCCTTTTCCGTTTTCCTTCCTTTTTTGTCTTTTCTTTTTAGAAACAACAACTTAGATTGTCGTTAGAGAAGGCTTTTAATGACATTTATGTAGGCTTTTGTAGGGCTTTTCAGATTTCCTTTTTTGTGTACTTAGGGGGCTCCTGTAAAAATATTCTTACTAAGCCAGGCCTCCCCCGGGTCAAATGAGAAGCATTCGCGTTTACATCAGAGGTCTTCTATAAGACACAAGACAGGTCTTCTATAAGACATAAGATACACTTAAGAAACTTATATAGTGTTTCACGTGGAACAATGGAGGGTCAGGGGAGAGCGTGAGAGGGTCGGAGAAGTACCCTCTGAAGCCCTAAAAAGATATTCTCTGAAGCCCTACAAAGCCCTACAAAGACACCAGGCCATAGGCCCATAAAGAAAACCTATCGAGCCCTCAAAAGCCATAGAAATAAATTTGTAAATATCAGGGTTTGTCCTAATGGCGAAGACGTGGTAAGGGCGTAAACTACAGGACATGGAAAGACGCAGGGTCTGACCTACAAACGGAGAGCATCATGAAAGTCTATCCTGAAATTAACACCATGAAAATGCGTACTGTTTCACGTGAAACAAACGATTGTACAGTGAGGGCTTTAATGGCCGCAGCGCAGATGTCCTACAATGAGGCTCATGCCCTCATGGCAAAGCATGGGCGGGTTTTCGGTAAAGGCACACGCCATGAAACACAAGTGAAAGCCTATAGCGAAGCAGGGGGTCAATTGAGGGCCATTTTCGGCACTACAAAGGGCGCGCGTTATCGGGCTAATATGGTGGAAAATGTCCCGCACCAAAAGGGCATAACCCTTGCAAAGCTTTTAGAGGAAATGCCCGACGGTAGGTTTATCTGTATTATGCGAGGGCATGCCTTTGCAATTATCAATAGAAAGCTTGCAGACGGAGGCCCTCTTGCAGGGGGCACACGCATTCAAGCAATCTATCGCTTCGACTAAGGGTTTCTCCTATGTCATCCCTTAAAGAAAAAGCCCTAGACTACGTGACAGCCTTGGCAATGGCCGGAGCCCTCTTAGTCCTTGCCTTGGCTTATTTCGACATCCTCATTCCCTGAAAGCATCCCCATGAAAACCATTCCAATTGTCCCCATGTCCAAGGCTCAAGCATCTAGCTTGTGCGGATCAATGACGCAAACGAGCAAAATGCCTTGCAAGTCTTCAAGCTTGCCTACAGAGGCCTGCATTACAGGCTTTCGCATGGCAAAGCTTAAAGGCTCAATTTGTGCCACATGCTACGCCGACAAGGGTTTTTATAAGGTTTACGAGAAAACAATTAAGCCCTCACAGTTTGCCCGTTTGGATGCTGTGCACGAGGCCATGCAAAGCCCTGAGAAGGCTCAATTATGGGTTTCCGCTATGGTGGCTCACATTGGCAAAGACGCCTATTTCAGGCACCACGATAGCGGGGACTTGCAAGGCCTTGCCCATTTAGAACTACTTGCAGCCCTTTGCGAAGCTACACCAAGCACTAAGCATTGGCTACCTACTAGGGAGTATGGCATTGTGAAGCAATTCATTGCAAAGCATGGCAAGGTGCCTGCAAACCTCACAATTAGGCTTTCGGCCATGTATCCAGACGAGCCGGTCAAAATCCCTGCAAGCTTGCAAGACATTGCAGGCATAACGGCCAGCAATGTACACAGCAAAGGGGAGCCCATTGGAGAAGCTTGCAAAGCCCCTTCGCAGGGGGGAGCATGTCTAGATTGTCGCGCTTGCTGGTCTGATGTTGTTGTCTCTTATGCTATGCACTAACCAAAGGGGAAAAAATGAGCTTGTCTAACATTGTCACCAATTCCAATGGCCGGTTTGTATCGGTTCGGTTCACTAAAAAAGACGGGTCTGTCCGAGCAATGGTTTGTCGACTAGGTGTTACAAAACATCTAAAGGGAGGACAATCTACAGTAGACCCTTTGAAATATCTCATTGTGTTCGACGTACAAAAGAGAGAATACAGGGCAATAAACAAGGAAACAATTTTGTCTGTCACCTATGGAGGCTTTTCTTATGTCTAATTTTCCAACATCCCGACGCTATCCGCGGTCTTTGGCCGAAGCTTGGCCTAAAGAGCATGCCAACCCCATAGAATGCTACAGGGCCTACAGTGCTGGCTCTGCTATGGTTGCCTTTGTTCTTGTCTTTATCATCATCGCTGCCGTTTGGAGCTTTATATCATGAAAAATTTCATTGTGTCGTTTGATAATGTCCCCTTCGAAGGCTTATACGAGCTTGACGAGGGGGAACCCGCCACCTTAGACCACCCTGGGAGCCCTCCGCAGGCTTGGTTAAGTGTAATTTGTGTACATGGGAGCAAGATAAATTTAATTGATGTCTTATCTCCCGATGTCATAGAAGCCATTGAAGAAGACCTAGCAAAGGACATAGAATGAAACCTAAAAAGCACGCTGCTTTAATTAAGGCCTGGGCTGATGGGGCCATAATCGAAACCTATTACACTGAGCGCGGTATCTGGGAAGAAACCCCTTATCCGCTATTTCTTGACGATTTGTCGTATCGCCTTAAAGGAGAAACAAATAATGTCATCCGAAGACAGATA
>JACCDU010013092.1_pt1 | contig 11091 bp, 10 predicted proteins | sample 7446081 | NCBI WGS metagenome assembly JACCDU01 (sample SAMN15323447, study PRJNA562643) | freshwater metagenome | isolation source: river surface water | place: USA:Blue River Watershed | collected 2017-08-17
CCAGTTAAGCAGAGGGCGTGTTGTGAAGTAAGGGGACCCCCCCAGTTTTATTTAAAAAAATAAAACTGTAGTCAACGAAGTATATCACAACTTAATTGGCCAGCATAACGAAAACTCCCGCCCAATTTTCAAAACGAAAATTTTAAGATCTTAACTAACTAACGAACTAGCTAAGATCTTAACACAAATCACAAGTTCTTATTAAAATAGTTCTTCCACGTTATTGGAAGTTATGCTAAGGTTTTCTTTTTAGCAGATTTTTTAACAGTACTTAAAGATGCAGATTTAGTTTCCTTTGATTTAGCTGCTTTAGGCTCTTTTTTAGGCTTGTCAACTTTAATTTTAGGGCTAACTTTTTTTGCAGGTTTCACCGCTTTATCAGAAACAGTTTCATCAGATTTAGGTGAATTTACCTTTTTTCTAGGTTTCTTCACTTTATCTGGAACAACAACTTCTGACTCTTCAGATTTAGGTGACTTAACTTTTCTTTTAGGTTTGTCAACTTTATCCGACACGATAACCTCTAAGTCTTCAGATTTAGATGACTTACTTTTTCTTTTAGGCTTGTCAACTTTATCCGGTACAATAACTTCTAAGTCCTCAGATTTAGATGACTTGCGCTTTCTTTTAGGCTTGTCAACTAAATCTGGAACGATAACTTCTGATACTTCAGCTTTACGCTTTTTTTTAGGTTTTTCAACCTTTTCTGAAGTATCAGCCTCAACTTTAGTAGATTTAGACTTACGTTTTTTCACTAAAGTTTCGGTAGTGTCAGGCAGCTTAGTATCCGATGAATCAGATTTTTTCTTCCTAGGCTTTTTTATAGTAGATTTTTCAGTTTCGTCGACTTTATCCTCAGTCTTCTCAGATTTTTTACGAGATTTACGAGGTTTTTTTTCAACTTCTGAATCATCTTTCTTTTCTGTTTTCTTAGACCTAGGTTTTTTTTCCTTAGGCTTTTCTTCAGAAGGTTTTTCAGCCTCCGGCTCTTCACTTTCTACCTCTTCTTCAGTTTTTTCTTGAGTAGATTCAACTTCAGTAACAGGTTGATTAGTATCAGTAGCAGGTTGATCGCTAATAGGTTGATCTGTAGCGGGCTGGTCAGGAAGAGTAATATCTTTCTTATCCTCTTCAATATTTAAAGGAATAGGATCTAAATTTAAAGGATAACTAGTGTCTGAAATAGAAACAATTTTTTCTTCATTATGCGCGGCCATTACTTTGCTATTATCTTTGATATCATCAAAGTAAGTTTTGCCTGAATGCAATTGATTAATAGCATATCTTTCTAATGAAGGAAAATTTGTTGTTCTCTTAAGGTTTAAGCATTTTAGCATTATACTTAGTTTTTATTTATTAAAAGTTTTAGAATAGGCATGTTAGGGTAGTACTTGCTATTCTTCGTAAAAAAATATTCGGTGAAATCCCTAATACAAATACAAAAATAAGTAATGAAAATAAAATAGTAGTCTCTCTAATAGTTATATCAAGGAATAACTGTGTATATGTTTGTTTAATATTACCGAAAGTAACCCTGTTATATAACCATAAAGAATAGGCTCCCGATAAAATAACACCAGTAGCACTTAAAACAGCAGCTAAAGTATTTTCTTTATAGATTCCTAATAATAATAAGAATTCTCCAATAAAACTACTGGTTCCTGGTAGAGCAATATTCGCCATTGTAAATACTAGAAAAAATCCAGAAAAAACAGGCATAAAATGAACAACCCCTCCATAGTAATGTAAGAAACGTGTATGATATCTGTTATATAGAATACCAATTAATAAGAACATACCCCCAGAAACAAATCCGTGGCTTATACTTTGAACAATAGAACCTTGTAAACCAGAAACATTAAAACTAAATATACCTAGAACAACAAGATTCATATGAGCAATAGATGAATATGCAATAATTCTTTTTAAATCTGTTTGTCTTAAAGCACTTAAAGATGCGTAAATAACACCAACAACGCTTAAAAAATAAACTAATGGTGAAAAATACACAGATGCATCAAAAAACAGAGTTAAATTATATCTAATAAATCCATAAACTCCTAATTTTAAAAGGATACCTGCAAGTAACACAGAACCAACTGTTGGCGCTTCTACGTGAGCTTCTGGTAGCCAAATATGAACAGGAAACATAGGAATTTTAGAAGCGAAAGATAAGAAAAATGCGCTCCACAAAAAAACTTGTTCTGTTAAAGTAAAAGGGTATGATGATAAATATTCAAAATTTAAACTTCCAGTTTGACTGTAGATGTATAAAATTCCAACTAAAGTTAAAAGTGATCCCCATAAGGTATAAAAGAAAAATAAGTAAACAGCACGAATTTTTCTTTCACGAGAACCCCAAACTCCAATTACAACATACATAGGAATTAAAATAGCTTCAAAAAATACGTAAAAAAGAAGTAAATCTTCAATAGTAAAAATTAAAGCTAAAAAAAGACCAATAAGTAATAAATTGATTGAATACTCTTTAAATTTTTTTTCGTCCCAAATGAATAGAACGCATAAAAAAATTAGTAAACAACTTAAGAAAAGAAAAGCGGTAGATAATCCATCAAGACCAAATGAATATGAAAAAATGGATGTAAAAAAAGAAGTAGAAATAAATTCCGAAAAATTTACAGTACTTTTTTCAAAAGTTAGAAATAAATGAGTAGAGCATAATAATGCAATACCCGAGGTAGCTAGAGCAATGTTTTGCTGAAGTTTTCTATTTTCTGAAAAGAAAATAGAAAAGATACCTAAAATATAAACTAGAAATATAGATGTTAACTTCATAAATTTCGACTTACAGATTTGATAATAGTTAAATTATCGATCAATTTCACCGAAGACGATATCTTGTGTACCAATAATAGTAACAACGTCCGCGATCATATGACCTCTTGACATCTCATCAAGAGCTTGTAAATGCCCAAAACCTGGTGCTTTAATTTTACATCTAAATGGTTTCTCAGTGTTATTAGAAATTAAATAAACACCGAATTCACCTTTAGGTGCTTCAATAGCAGTATATGTTTCACCCGCCGGTAAAACAAACCCTTCAGTAAAATATTTAAAATGATGAATTAATGCTTCCATTGAATTTTTCATTTCATATCTTGAAGGAGGGGTTACTTTATAGTTGTCCGATTTAACAGGACCTTCGTTAATTTGTACTAAAGATTGATAGATAATTTTTAATGATTGTCTCATTTCTTCAACTCTAATTAAATATCTGTCATAACAATCTCCACTACTTCCAACAGGAATACTAAATTCTAGATTCCCGTAAGTTTCATATGGTTGAGTTTTTCTAAGATCCCATGGAATACCAGAACCTCTTAGCATAACACCACTGAAACCCCAATCAATTGCGCGTTGAGCTGAAACAACTCCAATATCAACAAGACGTTCTTTCCAGATACGGTTACCTGTTAACATTTCCTCAATTTCATCTAAACGTAAATTAAATTGTTCTACAAATAAATAAATATCATCTAATAAACCTAAAGGAAGATCTGATGCAACACCTCCTGGTCTGAAATATGCTGCGTGCATTCTCGCCCCAGAAACTCTTTCATAGAACTCCATTAATTTTTCTCTCTCTTCGAAAGCCCATAAAAATGGTGTCATAGCTCCAACGTCCATCGCATGACATCCAACAGCTAAAAGATGATTTAAAATTCTAGTAATCTCGCTAAAAATTACTCTAATTACCTTGGCTCTTTCAGGAACTGAAATACCACCAATTTTTTCGACAGCTAAACAATAAGCATGTTCTTGACACATCATCGATACATAATCTAAACGGTCAAAATAAGGCATTGCTTGTAAATAATTTTTATATTCAATTAATTTTTCAGTACCTCTGTGAAGTAATCCAATATGAGCATCTGCTCTTTTAACAACTTCTCCATCTAACTCAAGAATTAGTCTTAAAACTCCATGAGCTGCAGGATGCTGAGGACCAAAATTAATTGTAAAATTTTTTAATTCTGTATTAAGTTCGTTTTTTTTTAATAACATAATTTTTTTTTAAGATTTTGCTTGAACAATATAGTTTTACCAAGCAGTATCATATGAAAATGATCGAAACTCTTGAGATAATTCAAGACTTTCCACCGAGACTCTTTTTTTAATAGAGTCATATTTAACTTCAACGTATCCAGTAAGAGGAAAATCTTTTCTTAAAGGATAACCTTCAAAACCATAATCGGTTAGGATTCTTCTTAAGTCTGGATGATTTTGGAAATAAATTCCAAACATATCCCAAACTTCTCTCTCCCACCAATTTGCGTTAACAAAGAATGGAATTGAACTTTGAACAGCAGTAGTCTCATTTAAGAAGACTTTCACTCTTAAACGCGAGTTAAACTTTACACTTAACAAGTCATAAATCACGGCAAATCTATGAGTTGTATGTAACAAGTCAACACCAGAAATACAAGACAATAAGTTGTATTGATAGTTGATATGATTTTTTAAAACATTTAAACCTAATAATAAATTTGTATGACTTAATACAATACTAGCTTCATCTTTAATATTTTGTGAAACAATTACAGGTAAAACATTCTGAACATTAAATAAAAATTGATAAGTATCTTTTCGATTAATAGATTTCATAAGACATTATTAATAAATAAAACCTCCAAATGAAGCGTATTGAGACAACAACAAGAAGAAGCTAGGACTGTAAAAAAGTAAAAGTAATACAGAAAGTAAAATTGGGATTACAAAATTAGTAAAATCTGATCCAGACTCTACAAAAATAGTTTTAAAGCTTTGACTTGAATTTTCTTTTTTAGGTTCAAAAAAAGCAACCTTTAAAACTCTAATATAGTAATATACTGAAACAGCACTTATTAAAACAAGAATAACCGCAAAATAGATATAATCTAAATTAACTAAGTTATAAATAATAAGCATTTTAGACAAGAATCCACTTAATGGTGGAATACCCGCAATTGAAAAGAAAATTATTACTAAAGAAAAAGCCCAAACAATATTATCTTTAAATAAATTGGTAATTGTAGAAGTGTACAATGAGGTTAGTTCTTTGTTATAGTAATAATTAGATCTTGTAGAATATGAATGAAATAAGGCAAAGTGTAGCCATAATAGAATTGAAGTTATGATATAAATTCCTAAGAAAAAGAATGCATAAGAATAACCCTCAACACTAATTAGACCGATACTCGCAACTAAAAAACCAGTTTGCGCAACTGAACTAAACACAATTAGACGCTTTAATCTTTTTTGAGCTAAAGCGTAAAGAGTTCCTACTAGAACTGATAAAGCCCCAATAGAAATAAGAACAGTTGATAGAAAACTAGTAAGCGAGCTGATACTATTTAACCATTTCATAAAAAAAAAGAACAATGGAATTTTAGGAACAATTGAAAAGACAATAGTTGAACTTAAAGGAGCACCATCATAAACATCTGGAGACCAGAAATGAAAAGGAGCACAAGCAATTTTAAACAGTAAAGTACAAGTAATAAAAGTAACGCTTACAAGTACAATATAATGTAAATTTTCATTATAGCTTGATAAATCAAACGCTAATAAAGATTGAAGATTGTTTAAACTGATAGTACCTAAACCTCCGTAAAGAAACGATACACCTAAAAGATAAAATCCTGATATAAAAGCTCCACTAATAAAATATTTAATACCACCTTCAACAGAAAAAATTGAATTTCTGTTAAAAGCCGCTAGTACATAAAAACACAGTGCTTGCATCTCCATTAATAGATAAAAAAGCAACAGATCAGAACAGCTAATCATTAAGCTAAGTGAAAGAACAGATAATGAAAAGATAAAATAGAATTCAGTAAAGTTTAATTTTTGTAAAGTATACGCTTTATTAACCACAACAAGAGCAAAGATTGTAGATAAACAAAATACTTGCTTAACAAGCCTTATTGTTGAATCGTTAGATAAGGTATTTGTTCCCAGAAAGCCTTCTATTCTTAAATCATTTTGAAAAATGATAAATAAGATTAACATAAAAGCTGTTTGAGCAAAAACTTCTTTATCAATGATTGGAAAATTTTGTTTTAAATCGTTAATAAATTTTGTATTTAAAACGACTTGAATTAATATACCTAGAGAAAAAAATATTTCTGGCAGAAAAGATTTAAATATTAGAGTATCCATACGTTATTTTTTATAGTTAATATATAATTTTAGACCAAAAGCACCATATAAAGTATAAACATGCATTTGACTAGATGATAAATCTGCATCTTTACTGGTTAAATTTAGAGTTCCACGTTCGATTTTGGCCACACTTGAACGAGGTTTTGACAGTAAGCGTCCACTAATAACTAGTTTTAAACCTCTAATTTGATTTGGATATTTTCTAATTAAGTGATCAAATAAACAAGAAACAAACAGAATAAATTTGCTATGTTTTCTTTTATTTAAATACTTAAAAAGCGCACCAAATAGAAGTAATAACGCTTTTGCATTCAGTTGTTTGTGAATAACAAGATTTGTTACCTTAATGAAGTCTAACCACAAATTGTGATTACGAACAAATAAACCATGTTTATAGTGTTTATAAAAAGAGTAGTCAGTTCGTAGTGTAGAAGTGCTTAGATTTCTGTTTAAACATGAAACGTTAACTAACACTTCATTTTCTTTAAAAAAGGTATGATTTTTTAAAAAAGATAAAAATTTGGGTTGAAATTTAAATTGTTTAAAATTTTTGTCATGAGAAACCAGTCTTTTTCTATAGAATAAAAGAAGTTTTGTTCTATAGAAAGCAGGAAGGTTTAATATAAATTGATTTTGGTTTTTTAATAGTTCAGGCTCATTTAAAAGGAGTCCTTTATTAAAGAATAAGGAATTTCCATTTAGACCCAAGAGATAGTTATCCAAGAATTGACGTTTTGTCGATCTTGATAAGTCACTACTCGAGTAATGATTTAAAGAACTATTTTTTATTTTTCTTTGTTTTCTTTGTGGTTTCTTTTTTAACATGTTTTCTAGTTTGAATAAACTCACCAAGCTTATGTCCAATTTTTAATTCGTCTATTTTTAGTTTTAAAAATTTAATACCATTATAAACGTAATATGTAGATCCAATCAACCCTTCTTCAAGAGTTAAGTCTCTATCCCAAACTTTACGTTTAAGTTGCTGTGGTGAAAAAACAGTATGTTTTAATTTCCATTTTGATCTTGACATAAGTTATTTTTTTCGTGAGCGCCTTTTTAAGTAGAATTTACTTTTTGTAGGCAAACCCCAAGGAGTTACTGAAGGACGACCCCCATTGTACGACCCCCGTGAGGATGATCTACAGGATTCATAGCAATACCTCTTGTAATCGGGCGGCGACCTAAGTTTCTATTAGTACCAGCCTTACCTAAAGTAACTAGATTACTTTTTTCATTGCTAACTGCACCAAGAGTTGCATATCTAGAACAAGGAACCTCAATTACTTGACTTGACGGTAATTTAACCCTACAAGTGGTCGGAGTTGTTTTAATAATTTGACCTACAGTACCAGCAGACTTAATGTAAGAAATTTTGGTACCTAAGAAGTTACCCAGATTGTTAATTAAAGAACCTGTTGGTAGGCTTCTTAATTGCATTCTGTAGCCTAGCCTATATCTAGGTAATTTTCTTTTTGTTTGTATCAAACAGCCTGGAGTCACTGAAGATACAGAAATGTAATTTTTAAACTTTCTCGAAATAAGATCAAATACAACTGAAGAAAATGAAGTTTTATTTGGATCATAAGCAGAAAAAAGTGTTAAATATAAACCAGCGTTGTTTAATTGTTCAACAGGACGGTAAAGTTTTTTCGCTCCTCTTTGACGATGCCAGGCACTAATGTTTCCAGAAGGCTGACTTCTACCAAAAGAAGAATTTTTTTTAACTAAGAGACTATTTAAAAAGCTAGTATCTTTAGCTAATAACGACTTGGACAAACTTACTTTGTGTCGACTAGAGTTATTAAAAGGTTTACTTTTTAGTAGTTTCATTGATTTTTTTCAATCCCCTTCGTCTAACGGTCAGGACGCTTCCCTTTCACGGAAGAAATATGAGTTCGATTCTCATAGGGGATATACGCATAAAGTAGTACCGTATTGGTACCAAGAAAGGTAGAATTGTCTATACCCGACCAAAAGGACTATTTTAAAACGTCTTCAAAAGTATCAATGCCATTTATACGAATCTAATAATATTTGCGAAATAATATATATTATTACACACGTATAAGTTGATGTGCATAAACTATAAAAAATAATTTATATAACAGGTATTCCACGCGCACGCGGTGAAACACCAAATGGTTTATAATTAAACTTAACAACAAAAATGGCTAAAAAAAGCAGAAAAGTTGTCAAGCCCTACTTTTATTGGTTAGAATGCAATATTCACACAAATTTAGACAAATATGAGACACTAAGTGTCGATAAAGTCTACTTTAACCATAAAAATCAATATCTAGCAAAAACGAGGTTCAAGTCCAATCTTTAAAAGGAAACGTAAGCTGTAATAAGGCCTTATTTTCCTAATATGTCTGCCAACAAACACTACTATTGGGGGTCAAACTTTAATAAGGCTCCCGCAGGCTAAAACAGACAATTTTCATTTTACTTGTACGGAGGTCTTGGGGGCGAAGCCCTTCTATATATACTATATACTATATATGTTATGTATAGTTATAGTTATGTCTTGTTATAATTATTACGTAATTGTGTCTTAGATTGATCTATGATGTTGTTCTTAGACTCTCTTAGTCTAGGCTATCCGTTTAGTCTAGGGTAAGGGGGTCTAAGAACGTCTAAGAACACCCAAAAACAGGCAATTTCGATTTTACTTGTACGGAGGTCTTGGGGGCGAAGCCCTTCTATATATACTATATACTATATATGTTATATATGTAGTTATAGGTATGTCTTGTTGCTTGGCTCTGTGAAGTTGTTATTAGATTTTCGTAGTCTAGGCTATGGGGATAGTCTAGAGTAGGGAAATCTAATAACAACGAGCAGATAGTTTCTGTTTTATTTCTAGTGAAGAGGCAGAAGTCGAGTGCCCCGTATGTTTTATTCGGTTTTTTCTTTTTTAGTTTTATTTTGGCGTTTCACAACGCCTTGTTACCCTCATCCAGTCAAAACTTAATTTAATGATAACAAAGTGACCTTGAGTATTGATCCTGGATATTCGTTTTATATTGGGTTAAGTGAGATTTAGAAATCGAAGTGGTGAAATTGGTATACACGTTAGGTTTAGGTTCTAATCGAGAACTCGGTAGGGGTTCAAGTCCCCTCTTCGATATGTTTTATTTTTTTCTTTTTATTTTATTTTTCTTTTTTGACTTTTTTTAAACGAACATGTAGCTCAGTGGTAGAGCACTGGACTTTTAATCCATTGGCCTTGGGTTCAATCCCCAATATGTTCACTTTACTTTGGACTTACTTTTTAACTTGTGCACTTTTAGCTCAATTGGCTAGAGCAGTGACCTTCTAAGTCACCGGTTAAAGGTTCGATTCCTTTAAAGTGTATTGTTTGAAATCGTCCAAATAGCTCAGTGGTAGAGTAATGGACTGAAAATCCATTTGTCGGTGGTTCGACCCCACCTTTGGACACTTAATATTAAAACATTTTTAAAGCTTTTCGGCTTTAAATTACAACAAACATTCCAAAATCCAATTAAAAAATATGAAACAATCTAGTAAAACAGAATTATTGAATAGGTTAAACAATAAACTGTCAGGATTTTGCAAAACAAATTCTTTTTCTTTGATTTATAGTAAAGATGCCGCGAAATATTTAGAGATTTTATATAAAGAGGGTCGAATTCTTTCGTTTAAACGTGTAGGTAATAAACTTGAAGCTATTGCAAATGTATATCCAAATTCGTTTAAAGATAAAGTTCTTTTTGAAAAAACAAAAGATAAACCAGCTTTACGTTATGAAGATGTAGTGAAGATTAAATCATCACTAAAAACTCTTTATTTTCATACAAATAAGGGTCCTAAAACTTTAGAGCAGGTTAAAAGAGAGCATTTAGGTGGTATTCCTATTTTTTATATCTAGTTTAAAAAACTCAGATTAATCAAAAATTTTTATGTCTACTATCAAAAATACACAAGAAATTCTTTTATATAAAAGCAGTCTGCTATTAAAAACTCAAACAGCAGAGAACGTTTTATACTTTAAAAAATTACAAACTCCTTCATCGCTTCTTAAACTTAACACTTCTTCGGATTTTTTAGGTACATTAAAATCTCAGTTGCCTCAAAAATTAAGGGTTACTAAAAAAAAATTATTTTTAAAAGGTCTTGGTTACAAAGTGATCTTTGAAAATGGTTTTTTATCGTTTAAACTAAATTTAAGTCATGAATTAAAATTAAAGTTGCCTAGTTTTATCAAACGAGTTATTATAAATAAAACAAATCTTGTTTTTGAATCTTATGACTCAATCTTGCTGGGTAATTTTGTTGAATCAATTTATAACTTAAAACCAAAAAATCCTTATGGAGGTAAAGGCTTTTCTTTAAAATCAAAAGTGGTTCCTTTAAAAGAAGTTAAGAAAAAAAAGTAGCTTTATTATGAAGAAAAAAAATACTTATACAATCAGACGAGAAAAAAGACTAAGATACAAGTATATCCAGCAAAAGCATTCGCGAGATATTTTACTTGAAAATTCAACTCTTTTACCAAACGGTTTCGTAAACCACTTAAATCCAGATCTTATTTCTCAAAGTTTAAGATCTTTTATAAAACTAATCCGTAAAGTAAAACGACAGTCTCAAGCTTTAAGTTCTCAAATCCAAGTAAAAGTTAGCAAAAAACCAGTCTTGCTTTACTCCGAAAACAAATACACTCGATATTTACTAAAATTAGCGATTAAAAAATTTCGCTCAATAAAACTATCGTCAGTTAAACAAAAACCCTCTTCTATAATAGAAGTTGGTGGTATTAAGCAGTTAATTGGTAAAGTGAAAAGAAGAACTCCTCATGCGTTAGTTATCTTTTTAGATAATCCAATTCAAACAAACATTGATTTCTGTTTAAAGAATAAAATTTATATGTTATCTATTTTTTCAACTGAAACTTTAGATAATTTA
>JACCDU010181257.1_pt1 | contig 11086 bp, 23 predicted proteins | sample 7446081 | NCBI WGS metagenome assembly JACCDU01 (sample SAMN15323447, study PRJNA562643) | freshwater metagenome | isolation source: river surface water | place: USA:Blue River Watershed | collected 2017-08-17
CGTTTGGACGACCCGCGGCGTACACCCCCGAAAGGACCCGCACGATGGGGGAGGGGGGGGTCACCTTGCCGTGGCCACCGCCTTCTCGAGGCTGCTGCGCAGGTAATCACCGAAGCGACGGTCGATCACCTTCTGCCCGATCTCGGCCATGGGGAAGATCTTGCCGTAGCGCGCACGGGGCACGGCGATGAACAGCGGGCGGAGTTTCCCCTTGGCGGTCCGCTGGTACACACCAGGCGGCCTCCCAGCGCCGTCTGGACGCCCCAGGAAGACGCTGTTCTTCCCCTTGCTGGCTATCTGCCCCTCGATGCGCCTCAGAGTGGCCAAGGAGACGTTCCCAGCGGCCGTGAGGTTAATCGCTGCGGGCACGAGCACCGAACCCTTCGGCATGGTCGCCTCAGCCTTGGCGAGGTAGCGCAGCTCCACCGGCTTCTGCCCACGATCACCACCGCTGATCAGCGTGCGCAGGTATCGGGCGCGGCGACGCTCGGCGTACACCTCGGCCTCAAGGTTGCGCTTGCTCGACCTGTTGACCAGGAAGGCGCGCTGGGTGAAGGCGACGGGGTTCTTGAAGTATTGGCGGGTGGCGCCGTTCATCGCCTCCCGCATGTCGAACGCCGTGCGGTTGAGCGCCTGGCTGATGGCGAAGGGGAGCTGCTTGGTCATGGTGTCGGTCCACCGGATAGCGGTGGGCAGCTCCGACTTGATATCCAGGCGGATGGTGGTCATGGCTTCACGGTAAGGGCGTTACGGGCGTAACAGGGCGTAACAAGACCCGTAACATCGAGACCCTCACCAGCGCAGTGGATCTGCCCCTGTTGTTACGTTGTTACTTCTTTATAGAGAAATATATATATATAAGAGAGAGGAGGGAGGAGGAGGGATGTCTCTCTCTCTTTATATGTGTGGCTATGTTTTGGAAAAAAGCGTAACAGCGTAACAACTGGGGCAAATCCATTGCGCCGCAAGGTGTTACGCTGTAACAAGCGCCCGTTACAAATCGCTGATCTGTAACGCCACAGCCCTGGATAGGGTGCCTGCGCCCTTAAAACGCATCGGCTCGGCCTTGCTCGCGCCCTTCAGCCTGGAGAGCAGCGTGCCCCAGCTATGCGACCACTGCGTATTGCGGAGCATGGTTGCGATGGCCTCCGCGGTGTTGCTGACGAACAGCGTTCCGGCTTCTGGGTCGACCTTGAGGCCATGGCGTTCGAGGGCGTTGCGAGCCGCTGATGGCTGCACGTCGATATCCGTTGCGTGATGCATGGCGATCTCGACCAGCTCGCCGACAGCTCGGTTGCAGGTCTTCTCATCGGTCTCCACTCGGAGCTGATACTGGAGGATGCGGCGGATGCAGCGTTGCTCATCGGGGATCTCAGTGGCTTGGCTGTATGGCTCCCAGTTGTTGGCCTTGATTAGGTTTCTGGCCTCATCGTCTGTTGGTACTTGCCGGGAGTAGAGCGACCATGTTCCGGCAAGGAGGGTGCCGTACTGATCGCCTAAGCGCTGGGAATCGAAATGCTCGGCAGCGACTCGAGTGAAGACTCGGATCGATTCGCGAATCACGGGGATCAGCGAAACGGTGCGAGCGATGAGGCGGCGCCCTGTTTCTTGGTTGATGTAGTGGTCGAGGTCACGATCGAGGCCTTCCCAGTGCTTGATGCGCTCCTGCTTCGGTATTTCGGTTGGGCTACGGAGGGTGAGCTGAGCGAAACGGCTGCGGTCTGCGCCTTGCTTGAGAGCGGTGGCGATGGAGGACATGAGGAACATCGAGCGGATGTTGAACCTGGTCACATCACCGCCTGGGCTGCCCTTAATCATGGTGGCGTGAGACTCACTAGACGCAACACGCGCCAAGGCGAGGATGTTCTGCATCCGCACCTGATCGGCCTTCTCATTCGATTCAGCCTCATCGAAGACGACCGGCAGGGCATCGCATTTCAATGTCTGACGCAGACCGGCCTCGGTGGTGTTGCCGGCAACGATGAGACCCATGTCGGCCAGCAATGGCGCGACATAGCGATCAAGGATTGCCGACTTACCTGAGCCGGCGGATGCCGTTAGCCATGCGTGAGGGCGCCAAGGCAGCGCACCGCAGATCGGCGCAAGGGTGACCCATCCAGCGAGTAGCAAGCCAGATGCAGGCACCTCCCAGTGGAATCGCTCTGCCAGCTCCCAGATGATGAAGGCCTCGGTGTCGCTTAGTGGCTCGACGTTGGACGGACCAACCAGATCGGCCATGCGCTGGTAGAGGTATTGGCTATCGAATGGCTTAAGGACAGGCCTGCTTGCGCCGTTGACGATGAGGCGATCACCCAGGTGAAGCACAGTGCGCTTGTCGTCCCACCATGCACCACGGCCGCGAACGCGATCCGGGTTGTATGGGGGCACCAAGTCGGCCAATCGAAACAGCAGGTCGGCAGCTTTTACCCAGTCGACGTTGCCGCGGTCGTTGGCTGCGATTTGCTTCCAATAGTCGAGATTGGCCAGGGCGACGAGGTTGGTGCCAGTATGCGAGCCGCGGGTGATGCGAATCACCTGACCACTGCCGTGAGGCCGGTAGTAGTAGTTGTCACCCTCTTGGCCAAGGCAAGTGAAGTGGCCATTTGCTTCGAGTTCAGGCAGCTCAGGTTCGGCTTCAGATTCCGATTCCGGCTCTGGTTCCGGCAGAGGTTCGTCGACTGGCTGAAGCGGCGCTGAGATGTTGGCTTTGATATAGGTCGCGGCCTCCTCTGGTGTCCAGGTCGCATCGGCCAAATCCCAGCCTTCAGGCGCATCGGGTGGTGTAGCCACCATCTGCACGCGGTCGGCTGGTAGGCGGAGCAGCAGTTGCGCGAGGCGATCCATGGCCTGCTGACCAACGGCGTCAGCATCAGGCCAGAGGATGACGCGACGGCCGATGAGCGGCGACCAGTCGGCCTTGTCGATAGCCTTGCAGCCTGACGGCCAAGTGGTGACAACGGCGCGAGGGTAAAGCTTGGCGGCAGCATCGGCGGCCTTCTCGCCCTCAACGATCAGGACGGTGCCGTCGCTTGAGCGCAGCTTGGTGAGGTTGAGCAATGGCCGCGGAGCCGGAGGCGCCTTCCATTCCCAGCGGCTACCGGACCACCAGAGCGGGCGGATCTTCTTGCCAGGGAAGCGGCAGACCAAGAAGGTGTCGCTGTAGTGCCAGACATGCTCAGCGCCCTTGGCTGGCGGCTCTGGGCGTTGCGGGGCGATCCCTAGGTGCTGCTCGACGCGCTGTGCGGCTTCCTTGAACTCCCAGCCGGTTCGACGCATCAACAGATCCATGCCAGTGCCACCGCCACCTGATTGATCTTTGCCGCCGCATTTATTGCAGTACCAAGATCCGGTGCCGTCCTGATCATCAAAGCGATAGCGATCTTTGCCGCCGCATAACGGACAGGGCTGATGCTTGTCTGTGAGTTGCGTGGCAGATAGTCCTGCAAGGGCGCCAAGAATCGACGGCCAATGGCCGTTGGCGTGCTCAATGAGTTTGTTCATTTGTTGATCTTGAGGACGAATTGCCGGACTGCTTCTTTCGAGTCTCGTTTCTCTTTACGGCGAGCATCTGCAATCATCTGCAGACGTTCAGGCCAAAGACGTTCAGCTTTTTCGAGCAATGATGCCTGCAGGGCGTGATCGAGTTTGCTGATGCGCTCCAACTCTTCTGGGTCGTTTTCACCTGTGAAGCAGTGATAGAGCAGCTCTGGCGTTAGCCACTTGTATAGATCCGAGATGAATCGATCGCGAACGCGATTTGGCCGGGTCATTTTGTGGTCTTCTCCATAGCTGCGTTGATGAGTTGCCTGACAAAGGCGGATCGAGAGAGCAGAGCACCGGCCTGCTGATCTAGCCAGGCAATCTGGGCGGGCGGCAGGTCGAGGGTGATGGTGCGGCGCTGCGGGCGCTTTGGCTGCATGGGTTGCGCTGGGGTGTCGCTGGGGAAAGACTAGCCGACCTGTGTGGGCTGGCAAGTTATCTCAGGATTTCTTCTGCGTCTCGAACTGAGCGCGCCACTCCAGCGATGCCACCGGCTGTTCGGACGGTGCCCATCCAAGCTTGCTGCGCGGGGGTGAGATGGCCTGTGGTGGTCTTCACCTCGATGCTGGTGAACACGGCGACGCGCTGCCCGACCATCTCGGGTGTGATGGTGATGGTGCGCCAGCCGATGAGGTCTGCAGAGCCGCGCGCTAGGCCGAACTGGACTTGCCTGCCAGTGCGTGGATCGGGCAGGGTGCCGGTGTTGTTGCGGAACAGGCGGAGATCGGACCTGGTGCCAACTGCGAGGCGGATGCGCTGCTGAATGTCGGTCTCAGCGTTTGGCACGCGCGTGATAGATGCGGTACGCCCAGCCGGGACTGTAGCCGCGCTCATTGGCCAGGGCGAGGAGCTGTTCGAGGGTGCGAGCGGTGCCCTGCTTGCGGCGTTCAGCGATGCGCTGCTGGACGGCTTCGCGCTTCAGCTCCTGCAGTTCACCTGCTAACTGGCGGATCTTGCGGTTGGTGATCGGTGCGCATTGTGCGCCACAGACGGGACAGATCGGTTGCGGCTTGAAGGCGGCGTAGCACTCGGGGCATGTGCGCACGGATGGCGCTGCTGTGCCTGCGGTGCGCCTGATGCCTTCGTCGAGCGTCCAGTCACGGTGATCATCCGGGAAGCCATGGCGGGTGACATTGCCAACGTGATCGAGGATCAGTGCCGCCTGCTTGCCAGGCGCTGGGCGGAGTACGCGACCGACCTGCTGGAGGTAGAGACCGAGGGACTTGGTGGGGCGCAGGAGGATGGCAACGCTGGCAGCGGGCACATCAAAGCCTTCGGAAACCACATCAACGGTGACCAGCACCTGCACGGCACCTGCGCCGAACTGCTGCACCACCTGATCGCGGTCGACGGTGTTGCCGAGGAGTAGCTGGGCAGCGATGCCTGCAGCTTGAAAGGCCGCGCAGACTGACTCAGCGTGCGCGACATTGCAGCAGAACGCGATCGCCTGCTGCCCTGCTGCGAGCCGCTTGTAGTGCGCGATGGCATCACCTGTGACGGTTGGGCGATCCATGGCTGCCGCGGCCTGATCGTTGGCGTAATCGCCAGCTAGAGTGCGGATGCCGGATAGGTCGGCCAGCACTGGCGGCGCGTAGATGCGGGAATGGCTGAGAAAACCAGCGTCGATCAGCTCAGCGACCGAGGGACCGAGCACCAGGTGGTCGAACGCACTCCGGAGGCCGCGGCCATCGAGGCGGCATGGGGTGGCGGTGACGCCCAGGCGATACGCGGTCGGCCAGTGCTGCAGGGTGCGCTCCCACTGGCCTGCGGTGGCGTGATGCGCTTCGTCGATGATGATCAGGTCCGGCTGCCAGTCGATGCGCGATAGGCGGCGGGCGATGGTCTGGACTGAGGCCACCTGCACGGGCGCCTCGGATGGCTCGATGCCTGCAGCGATCAGGCCGTGGTCGAGGCCTGCCCATCGCAGCTTGTCGCTGGCTTGGCGAAGCAGCTCACGGCGATGCACCAAGATGAGCACCCGCCGGCCTCGAGCAGCTGATGCCTGAGCGATGACGGTGAAGATGATGGTCTTCCCGCCGCCGGTCGGTAGGCATAGCAGTGGCGCCCGATAGCCAAAGCGATAGGCATTGCGGAGACCGTCGATGGCGCGCTGCTGGTAGCTGCGGAGCTGCATGGGGTTGCACTTGACGGCATCAGGCTATACGATGCCGCAAGTCGCCACACCCTATGGAGAACGCCGACTATCACGCGCACCCTGCGATCTCAAAGTCGCATCTGGATCTCATCGCGCGATCACCTTTGCACTACTGGGCGCGCTACATCGACCCGAAGCGCGTTATCCCCGAGCCGACGCCAGCGATGCGCATTGGCAGCGCTGTTCACACTCATGTGCTCGAACTGCACAAATGGGATGCCGAATACACCGTGGCACCTGATGGCCTTGATCGCCGCACCAAGGCTGGCAAGGAAGCATGGACAGCGTTCGAGGCTGAGGCCAACGGCCGCACCGTGCTGAGCCGAGAAGATGCCGATCTGGTTATGCACATGGGCAGAGCAGTGCTCGGCCATCCGGCTGCTGCATTGCTGCTGGGAATGTCGGGCGAGGCCGAGACCACGCACATGTGGACGGAGCCGACCACCGGCCTGCAATGCAAGTGCCGGCCGGACTGGATCAGCGAGGATGGCGGCATCATGGTGGACCTAAAGACCACTGAGGACGCCAGTCCACGGGAGTTCCGTCGCAGCATTGCGAAGTGGCGTTACCACGTCCAAGCCGGCTGGTATATGGCGGGCATCGAGGCTGCCTATGGCAAGCGGCCGTCGGGGTTCATCTTCATCGCAGTGGAGAAGAAGCCACCGTTCGCGGTTGGCGTCTATGCCGCTGATGAGCAGATGATCGAGCGCGGTTACGAAACCGCCATGCGCGACCTGCAGACGTTGGCGGAGTGCAAATCCAATGGCCGTTGGCCTGCATACAGCGATCGGATTGAACCGATCAGCCTGCCGGCATGGATGACTGGCGAGGCCACCACACAGACCACCGAGATCGAGATGTATTGATGGAATCCACAGCACTCACCACCACCAGCTCCGGCTCGGTGTTCAGCGGCATCCAAGCCTTCGAGGACGCCCAGCGTATTGCCAAGGCGCTCGCCAGCAGCACGCTGATCCCACCGCAGTTTCAAGGCCAGCAGGGGTTCGCCAACTGCTTGGTCGCGCTGGAGATTGCCAACCGGATGGGCATTAGCCCGTTCCTGGCGATGCAGCACCTGCATGTGATCCACGGACGGCCATCGTGGAGCAGCAGCTTCATCATCGCGATGGTCAACGGCTGCGGGCGGTTTAGTCCGCTGCGGTTCGAGCTGAGCGGCAGCGGCGACAGCCTGGCCTGCTATGCGGTCGCCAAGGACCTCGCTAGCGGGCAGGAGTTGAAGGGACCGACCATCACGATGGCGATGGCGAAGAAGGAGCAATGGGCGACTAAGGCGGGCAGCAAGTGGCAGTCGATGCCTGAGCTGATGATCCGCTATCGGGCAGCAGCGTTCTGGGGAAGGCTGTATGCCAGTGATCTGTTGCTGGGGATGCAGAGCCAAGAGGAGGTGGTCGACATTGAGCCGGTGACTGTGAGCGATCAGGTCGCTGATCTGAACGCCGCCATCCCCGAGCCGGCACCTGCACCTGCACCCGAACCTGAGAGCGATGAACTCTTCTGAGTACCTGACCGCCACCCAGCTTGCGCAGCGATGGGGGTTGCACCCCGACACGTTGATGCGCTGGCGCAAGGCAGGCAAGGGTCCGGCGTATTTCCGCACGCCAGGCTTCGTGCTCTACCCATTGGCCGGGGTGGAGCAATACGAACAGGCCAACACCATTACTAACGAGCAACCATGAGCTTCAAGCTGAACCTGAGCATCTTCAAGTCGACCAAGCCTGAAAGCAAGGTGGACTTCAGCGGGATGATGAACATCAAAGTGGAGGAGCTGGATGCGCTCTGCCGTTTTGTGATGAGCCAGACGCCCGACCAATACGGCAGCGTCCAGGTGCCCATCAGCGGCTGGAAGAAGACAAGCCAGAAGGGACTGGCCTATGTGAGCGCCGTGGCGCAACCGCCGCGGGACTGGGTGGATCCTGGTGATGCTGCGCAGAAGCTGGCCGCGGCCACTGATGGCGTGGTGGTCGACGTGAGCGACGATATGTTCTGAGCTACATCAGCTCCAGCTCGAGGCGGGCGATCTCATTGACCGCCTGCTGGAGCAGTTGTTGCTGGTAGCAAGCCTGTTTCAGGAGTGCTGCCGCCATAACGCCCGCATCCGGACTTGAGAGAAGGGTGCGGGCTTGTTTTTCGATCTCGAACTGCTGTTCTGGCGAAAGCTCCACCAGCATCCACTCACCGAAGCGCATTGTGCTAGACCAGTGGGGCACACCTGCATGATACCGATGCAATGCCAGCGCTGCTCCAGCTCGATGGTGAGGGCAGTAGCCACAAACAACAAGGAGCCGGGCGTGACCGTGCGGAAGCGGCAGTGCGCCGATTGCGGTTTCGTGTGGTTCACGGTGGAGTTGCCCGTTAGCCCGGCGGTGGTCGGCTGGGGGCGGATTGATGCGAAGGGACAGAGCAAGCCGGTGCTGCGGGTGCCGGTGGAGATCGCGGTCGGCACCGAGGCCGTGTGAAGAACTGTCACACCCCTGTGGCATGTGCCCTGTAGGTGGGGCATGATTAGCGCATCGGAGGGAAACACCTCCACCGCTCTCCCAGCCATGACCTACACCACCACCGAGCACTGTCTAAGCGACGACCCCCAAGTGTTCTCCTTCGTCGAGCGCACTGACATCCCTTGCGACCGCATCAAAGTCACCCGCTGGGTGGTCACCTTGATCAATGGTCATCAGCACCGCAAAATGACCGCAAGTTGGACCTACAGCCGCGAAGGCGCTCGCCAACTGTGGTCACAACTCAAATCCGGTGGAGCCAAGTCCTTCCAATGGGGTTGATCCACACAGCCAGCCGGGGGCTTTAATCCCGGCAACACACATTCCTACTCAAATCATGATCAACCGCATCAACAACGCCATCTGCCTCCTTGTCGTCGCGGCCGTGTTCGCCATGATCGGCATCGAAACCGGCAACCAAGCAGGCGCTACGCACTCCGGCACACAGTCCTACATCGAGGTGCGCAAGTGACCCCCCGCCGCTTCTACTTCACGATCAAGGCCGCCAATGTCGTCGAGTGCGTGCAGGCGCACAGCCTGACCGAGGCCAAACTGATCGCCGCCGACACATGGCTCCCTTGGTGGAATCAGATCGAATGGCTCAATCCTGAAACCGTCACCGATCCAAATGTCTACATCTAGCTCTCCCATCGCCTTCCAGTGGCGCACAGATCCCGAGGATCAGGGCGTCTACGGCGAAGGCATCAGCAGGCCACGCCATGGTGCTCGTACGCGCGAGTATCGCCTGATCGTTTATCCCCGTGGCGCGCAACCACTGACGTGGATCACGCGCGCCGAATCACAAAAGCACGCGATCCTGTACGCACAGAATCGCTGGCCATCCGCTGAAATTGAACTCGCATCATGACCCCAGACCAATCCATCGTTCCCTTCCATCGTTCGTTCATCCTTGCGAAAGTTATCTACCTCGACAAGGTGAATGATCTCAGCCGATCCGAACTAGATCTGCTGAACATCGAGACGCTGGCTGCATTGCAGGAGGCCAGACACAATTACGACCTGATCGAAGACAAACAATCGGAGGAGGCCAGTGGCGAGTATCGCCGCATGAAAATGGCCGGCTACTTCCAAGCTGCTATTCAGATCGCCCTGCAGAGCCGATGAACGACGCATCCCGCGCCCGCCTCTATAGCCTGCTCGAGGGCAGCAACACCTTCAAGGCTGGCCAAGCATCAGAGCGTGACCGCCTCCGCCTGCTCATCGACATTCGCATCGATCAGCTACGGGGCACCACCGGCATTAAGAACCGGGAGCAGCTCTGCGCTGAATTGTTGAACCTCCGTCAGTACCTCAACGAATGAAGCCGCAACAACTCGACCAGCGCCGCGCCGACATGATGGAGGCGCTCTACCAACGCAGCGGTCGCGACCAACTGCCATACGGACATCCACTGCGCAGCACCTACACCGGCCTGTGGGAGGAGTTCGCCCGTGATCTTACGGCTAACTTCCGCGACACCAGCTACCCAGAGCTGTTCGCCCGTGTGGTGAAGGCGATGGATGCCACCGAATCGGTGATGACTGAGAAACAGGCGCAGCAGGCCATCGAGGTGTGCCGGCAGCAGATCTTGGGTGACAAATGGCGATAGCCGCTCGGATCCGGAACCGCACCCTGAATATCCGGGTGACGGACGAAGAAGTAGCAATGGCGCGGCAGATCGGCAACGGCAATGCCAGCCACGGCTACCGCCTTGCTATCCGTTGGATGGCCGACCGCTCGATCAGTGGCATCCCGCTCAGCACCATGCTGCGGGCAGCCGCTGAGATGGCGGCCGACCTTGAACGCACACCTAAGAGAGGAGCACCATCCCGTGGCTGATTTGGTCAACCATCCCCCGCACTATCAAGCCGGCACCGTCGAAGCCATCGACTTCATCGAATCGGTTATCGCCGATGCGCCGCACATGGTCCTGGCATACCTGCAGGGGCAGGCGCTCAAATACATGATCCGCATGTGGCTCAAGGGCAACGCGCTCGAGGATGCCCGTAAAGCGGAGTGGTATCTGAATCGACTCATTGCCAAGATGGAGTCATGCTCGAACATCTCCGCCTGAACTGGCTAGAGCGGCAAGCGCTGCAGATCCTGTGCCGCAGCGAGCGCATCGGCCTGTTGGTGATCAAACGTCATAGCTCCCGGATGGTCTTCATCGTCCGGGATCAGACTGATCCCATTGACATTACGCAGGCCGATGAGCCGCTGTCGATGCAGCTCGAGCGGCTGTACCACCAGCCGAGCTACGGAGAGGATGAATGATCAGGTTGCACGCCGGCCGATTATTGCTGGTGTGCGACCGCACTGATCGGAGCTGGCACGCGCGCGTGATGCTCGGTCCGAAGGCTGAGCATCAGGTCGAGGTGGATACCGGCACCGTCCACCTGCCGGATGCGCTGCTGCGTGCTGAGGCTGTCTTCCAGGCGGCGGTGGCCAGCATCAGGCCGGAGACCGCCAGCGTGATGTGTTGGGACTGCATCCAGTGGGAGATGAGCACGCAACGGTGTGATTTGTTGCTGCCGGAGAGCAAGCGAAGTGGCGGGCGCTACGCCGCGAGCTGTGACTTCTTCCTGCGGGCATTACCGGCGGCAGACTGATAGAGGCCGCCAGGTCGCCGTGTCCAAGCGTGAGTTCAACACGCCAATCCGTGAGCCTTGGAATGTGCTCATCCATCAGTCACTGCAGGCAATCGACCGGCATAACCGCCTGTGGTTTGCATCAGGCGATGGATGGCACCTCCAGCAGGCGCAGGTGCTGCGGAATTATGTGGCGGACCTTAAAACATGGATTCACCGAGAGGAGGCACGGCAATGTTCGGACCTGAAGTGATCAGCCGAGATGATCGCGACGGCGGTTATATCGA
>JACCDU011113028.1_pt1 | contig 11084 bp, 8 predicted proteins | sample 7446081 | NCBI WGS metagenome assembly JACCDU01 (sample SAMN15323447, study PRJNA562643) | freshwater metagenome | isolation source: river surface water | place: USA:Blue River Watershed | collected 2017-08-17
GAGGTGCTGAATGCAGAGTTGATTGCGTTGTTATAACCTGAGTTTGGTCCGAGGACTGTTGGAAGGATGCCGTCGTAGCCTGTTGCATAAGCAGAAGTATCTGCTGCTGCGCGAGTTGCTGCTGCACCTGTTGTTGTGAAGGCTGCGTTGTTACCTGTTACGGATGCGCCAGCACCTTGGATGTAGAAAGTACCTGTTCCCTTAAGTGTTCCCTGGTACTTCAAGTTTGCGTTACCTGTTGCTGTTCCAACATAGATGTTGTAACCAAGTGCGCCTGTTACTGGTGTTGTGATCGTAACTGCAAGAACATCTCCTGCTGAAACTGCTGTGTTTGCTTCAGTTCCGAGGATTGACTCACCGAAGCCGTTAGCAGAAATACCTGCGTCTGCGGTGACATTTACATAGTAAGTTGTCGCTGCAAGTGCAGTTTGTCCTGTTGCTGCTACTGGTGATGTTAGTGCGAATGTAGGTGCTGATAGAGCGCCTGAGTATCCGCTTGCTGTTCCGCGTGCCATAAGCATCATGCGCTCTTCCATCAACATTGTTGCATAAAGTGTTGATGTTGATGACAACTGACGAAGGTCCTGGTATCCGAGGCCTGAGAAGTTGGCATCGAATGAAACCTGATCAGATAGAGAGTATGAGTTGTATGGCAAGACTAGATCATCTGCTGTGTAAGAGATCTGTGGGCCACGCTCTAAGTAAAGACCGTTGGCTCCGCCTGGCGCAAAGTTGTTCTGAGTTGTCTCAGTAATACCTGGCCAAATCTGTCCTTGTCCACCAGTTCCTGTACCTGTGTAACCAGTGATGCGCTTGACACGGTGTGATGTGCCTACGCCCTTCTTGCGAGGGATACGGTTACGGAGAGGTGTTGGGCGTGGTGTAAGCAACTTAGCAGGTGCTTCGAGGTCGAATGCCGCGAAAGAAGTGCTAAGAGGTGATGTGGTTGTGATTTCTTTCTGAATGTCCTGCATCGCTAGGCGTTGTGCTGCGAGCGCATTCTGAAGTCCTGCTGCTGCATCAGGAGTCAAAGACTTAGATGCTGCGAGTGCTTCCATTGCTGCCATTGGATCGGCTGATGGTGCTTGTCCTGGTACATGAGAAGCGTTAGATAGGGACTTACCGAGTAGATCGGTGTACTCCTCCATCTTTTGCGCTGCTTCAACAGGTGTTGCACCGTCAAAGAGATCGGCAGCCTTTGGCATTTCTGTTGCCATGGGGCATATTCCTTTCGGTTAGGTTTACTTGTCTTCGGCTTCAGCCTTAGCGAGGAACTCCTCGGCTAGGGTCTTGTAGCCTTTAGCAAGCATTGGGTCGGTTGTTGCGTTTGCTTTCGCTTTGTAAATGGCAGCCTTAGTTAGCAAATCGTTCGTTGTTTTCACATTGATCGGCTTTGCTGTACGGCTTGGGCCACCAGCCACTGCGAGAGACTTGGCAAGTTCCAACTCAGCCTCTAAACCTACCGCTTTGGAAAGTGCTGCCTCTTTTGCAGCGACTAGTTCCGCGATCTCTGATTTGAGAGATTGTGTTGCACTCTTGACCACCTGCTCTACGATGGCTTCTACATCTGCTGGATTAACTTCAGCAGAATTCTCTGTTGTTTCGGCTGGTGCTTCCTCAGCAACTTCCTCAGCCTTTACTTCATCCTCGTTAGCCTTTACTTCAGGCTCTTCGCCTTCGGCTGACTTAGGGGTTTCTCCTGGCGCATACATCTCTGCGGTTGTTACATGAGATGGCTTTGCGACATTCGCAAAATCGTTAGTTGTGGTGAGGCCATGATCGCTACCTGGTTGGTTGCATCCACACTCTAGGCACTTAGAAATCTCGGCAGACTTTTCTGCTTCAACTTCCTCTTCATCCTCATCCTCGTCAGCGGCCTTGAAGCCACCTTCGCACTTGCACATCTTGTAAGACTTCTTACATTCCTTGCACATCTTTTCTTTCATCTCTGCATCAGCAGCGCGTTCAATAATTGTCTCTTCTTCCACGACTTCTCCCTCTGCTTCCTCTCCTTCATACCATGCATGGAGGTGCATAACGGCTTCTAGAAGGTGTCCGATAGATTGTATTTCATTGTGACCTTCACGCATCTCTCCTGCTTCAATCGAGATTAGATTAGCAAGGGCTTCGCGTGCGGCTTCATACTGTGCTTTGTCAAACTTGATCAGGTCCCCAACAACCTCAACAGGTAATTCAACGGTATCTTTCATTGAGGTCTCCTCTGACTTGTTTAGAGATAGTAAGTGTAGGGCAGATTGTAATGCTTTGCGGAGTTCTGCATCGATTTCTTTCTTTGACTTTATTGGTTTTTCACGGAGTGTCTTTGCAGCATCCTTAAACTTTATTCTTGCTGTGCCATAGGCCTTTTCACCCTTCAGGCTTGCTGCCGCACTGTCCAAAGATGAAGCCGCTGAGGAGGAGTCACCTCTTTTAATACTGGACAAGGCATCGTCTACATGGTTGTAGGCATCCTCGCGCATTTGGGCTGCATCCATGACTCGAGGGTTTGAAGTTGGAGAAGGTCCTGCATCGACAACCATCTGACGATAAGCGGTGTCCATGGCATCTGATCCGCGATTTACCAAGCCTTCGGCATCAGACTTTGATGTTGAAGTTGCGGTGCTGCCACCCCAACTCTCTGCTTCTCCCGATCCGCTTTCACCGCCGCCTCCTCCGCCGCCGCCCGATCCTTCGCCAGCAGGTGCGCCCATAGCGCCAGCCCCTGCGCGGCCACGGCCGTGTGAGGATTGATCGTGTCCTGGGTGCTTCAAAACATCGGTGTCAGAAGTCTTGTCTTTCTTTGGTTCTTTCTTATAAGTTCCGCCGCGCTTCTTGTATTCGCGCACAACCCAGGCGTTGGCAACCGCCGAAGGGTAAACATCAAATTTATCTTTAGCCTCGTTCTTTACGCGGTTGTAGAGTTCCTTATCGGCTGGCTCGTAGCCTTCGCCGCCTTGGTTGATCCCCTCGTAGTTTGGCTTCTCTTCCTCTTTGCCGATGTATTCCTCTACCTGGATCAGGCTTGACTCACCTTCAACACTCTTTGCCAAAACCAACTGGCAGTTAGGGTTTGCAGGGCGATCAACAAGTGAAACTTCAACAATCTGTCCATCAATAATGCGGCCGTTTGCAGCCTTGGTATCACGCACAACGCGTGGAGATTTGATACCAATTGAGAAACCGCGAAGGACTCCCGCATCGACTTTCTTTACTGAAACAGGATCAACAACATGAGCCATGATGTAGTGGCCATCTGCCTTTGCTTCGTATTCTTTCGCAACACCTGCTGCGATGCTTGAGTGTTGTTCGCGGATGTTGCCACCTGATTTGAACCAGGCTGGCATTGCGCGATCTAGCCAAGCAGCGTCACAAATCTGCTGGTCAATGTCAACTGAGTCATCGGTTGCCTTACCGTAAACCATCAAAGTTCCATCAGGCTGACGATCCGCCTTCTCAATGCTGAAATACGAAGTGGTTAGATCATTCACCGTTGATTTCTCCTTGCTTTCTTGTTGTCTAAGAATACCTCTAGCCCAGGACCATCCTGCATCGCCACCCCAAAGGAGCCAGGCAATGTATCCAGCGCTATCAACGCCCCATCCTTCGCCCTTCTTGTCCACCTCGTGGCGGGCAAAATAGGAATTCATGCGTTTGATTGTGTCTAAGGATAGCGCTGCACCGTTGGATAAGTCGCGAGCGCGGGCCACGCCGACTTCAGTTCCGCCACGGTTATGTTTCTTGCGAAGTTCAAGACCGCGTTTTGCATTGGCACGCACTTGCTGCGGCGGTACAAATCCATCGGCCATGTTTGTCCTTTTCTAACGCGTAGTAATACTTTAGCAGGATTATCTTGAGGGAACGCCAACTAGCGTGGTTCCCATCGGGATCGCATCGCCAAAGTCAGGGATAACTGGAAGCAAAGCGCAGCGACAGTTTGGGTGTGCTGGCGGTTGCGTGTTGCCTGAATTGAAAGTGCCACCGATCGGCACGACCTGGTTTGCGTTCATCGCGCAAGTAGGGCATGGATCGGATACCTCCCACTCCATCTCGGGGATCTCCATCTCCTTGTAACGGTTGATTGTTGCAGCGGACATGGCGCGGTTCTGTTCGGTGATCGCAATCATCAAAGCCCGAGAGGATGAGGCAACATTTCTGCGGATTAACTTCGCCGCTTGGTTTGCACTCAAGCCCTGCTCCAACGCATCAGCGATCGAGTTGCCTATGTCGTTGACGGTTGTGTTGGTCATTTCTTTCAGGCGGATACCAAAAGACTCTAGGAAGCGTTGGAAGGCCTTAGTTGGGCGAAGCAAAAGCGCTGCTGCATCATCGCCAGGGTTCCAGCGTGACCAGTCGATAAAATCATCCTCGGCAGCCTTCTTTCTCAAGCGTGCCTTTGCGATCGCTTCGTCTGCTGCGGCTTCTCCAGTCACCCAGCCCTCGGCATAGACTCTTTCCAACACGCCGATCAGCGACATCATATTCACACGGACATTGAGCATGACCCAGGCCCTTGCTCTTGCACGATCCTGGGCGCGGTTGTCTGTAATGTTTGGTTGGGTCTCTTGATACCACTCGAACACGCGTTTGAATTCGGCGGTCTGCGATAACGCTGCCCTAATCTTTACCGCACTCTTTGCAGCCATACGCCCATCGGCTTGGAGCGGTCCCCACATCATGACAAGTAAGCCTTGGCGAGCGCTCTTGCGCTGTCTAAGTCTCCTTCATAAGCGCAACGGTTCAAAGCATCGCCAACGATCGGATCGAGGGCTTTGAATTCAAACAAGCGAGCGCGTTTGCCCTTGTTGGCCCACTTCATGAAAGCCTTAACCTCGGCTTTGGTTTCGTTGTCGATCTCTTCCTCTTCCAATACGCCTGGTTCCTCTTGCGGCTTCTCGCCAACTTCGGTTTCAGGTGCGACAGGAGTTGCATCAGGACCCGATAACGCTGGCGCTGTTGAAGCGGCTGCGGCATCAATGATCCCATCAGGGCTGAACAAAAAGGTGTTTGCACCCGATTGTAGGATTGGCATATCAGCCTGTGGTGTATCAAGTAATGGAAGGCCAAGTTCAGAGCGGCGTTCGTTGATTGTTTTACCACCGCTTGTAACTTCAATTTGGTTCTTGCGTGCGTTGGTTTCATTATCTAAGCGGCGTGAAGTCATCAACTTAAACTCCAACTCTCGTGGCATACCAAGGTATGTGTAGGAGATGTTGGTCAGCATCTTGCTGATCCAGTTAACCAAAGGCTGCGTTCCGATAGCCTCCGCGCTTTCAGCCCGCCCCTCCTCGAAACCAGCGCCTCCCAGCCCGCCCTTCGGTGCGAAACCGATCTCGGCTGGTTGTACGCCATAGTGACCACAGATAGATGTGATCAGATAATCATCAAGAGTGTCTTTGAACTTCTCGCCGTAGCCTTCAAACTGCACAGGGGTCATACCTGCTGGCAATAAGCGTAGGCGCTTGCGCTGTTGTGTTTGGCCCGCTAGGTCATCGTTGAATATGTTTTCATAGGCGCGAAGCAAATCAGGGTTAGTACCCCAGTTCTCATCGGTTGTAAACATCAACTCAGGCAGCACACCATCGGTGTACTCGGCTCTGATCCATTGCTGGCGGCGAAGGTAAATGTCGGCTAGAGGTAGCGCTCGCTCTGTTGGGCTGAAACCATAAACCGAAGTGGTGCGGCGGTTGCGCACGAGATACTGCAAGTCATCTGAGGTGAATTCGCCATCGGCGCTTGGATCATCATCGTTGGCTGTGAATTCTGCACGAGGGAAGCCATACAAGATCTGCTGGAACGCTGCGTTTGGTGGCATTGGGCGCATACCGCGATCATCTAAGAGCGGCTTGATCGTGGAACCATCCAAGATCTGCAAGCCATAAAGGTCGCCACCCACGGATCGCTGTGGCCAAATGGCCCAGGCATCAATAACCAAAATCTCCTCGAGGGCGATCATCAACCAATCGGCAAAAGTGAGGCCGTTAGCGCGGTCAGGGTTCTCCCAAAAGGTGCGCATACGGTTGATCTCATCGGTGTATTTCTCACGAGCCTTTGCCATAGCGCGAACATGGTCCCCGCCTGAAGTTGCTGCAATCTTTTCTGAAGCGTCTGTGCCAAGCACAATGTCCCAATCAAGACCAGTCACCTTGTTCTTGATAACTTCGATGCATCGGCGCAAGATGTCAATTTGATCTGCGGAAGCACGAAGGGTCTTGAATGGAACAAGGCGTGTTTCAGTAACATTGATGTTCTGAGCGACTTGGAATTCATAACGGCGTGGATCAGGTCGGCCATCCTCACGGACAGGGTTGATCGCGCCAGGAGTGATCGGTGTGCCAGGGCCAAAAGGAACGGTTGCTAACCAAGGGTTGCGTGGAAGCGGCGTTGAGTTGCCGTAGTTCTGCGCGATTTGGTTCAGCGCGTTCAAGCGCATCTGTTGTTCGGTCAAGGTCTGAGTTCCTGCGGGCAGGTTCGGAGCCTTTTCAACTTGTCCTTGCAGTAGTGCCTTTGCGATACGGTCTCTTAGACCCATGTGTATCTCCTTCTTACTGCTTAAGCGTGAACCACAACTCTGTATTGGTTAAGTGTTGGAGCCACGGAGAACAACAGGGTGATCGTGTTGGTTGTTGCATGATTTACATCGCACACGACTTCAGCATAAGAACCGCTGGCCTCGTAAACGCTGACGATCACATCTCTTGTTCCGAGGTTGTGTGTGATTGTGTAAGAAGTTGCTGATCCGTCACCGACATTTGCCGCGAACTTGGATACAACAACAGTCGAGTCAATTGCTACGGTGTTTGTAAGGACCGAGATACCGTTACCAGCACCCACAGCCAAATCAGATGAGAGGTTCAGACCTGAGGTTGTTGCCAACTTGATCTCTGCGCCGCTTGCACCTGTTTGCAGACCGTAGCCTGTGCGTGGTGCAAAGGTGAAGTTTGTGCCTGTGAGTAATACGCCATCGCTTGCTGTGTAAGTGCCAGCACCTGAGAACTGTTGAAACACAATCGGATCAGTTCCGACTGTCGTTACTTCATCAACATTGACCCAACCTGTGTTTGCCAGGGTTGTTCCGTTATCTACGAATGTGAAGTCACCGCCAGCAATCTCGGTTGCTGTATCAAAGTCTGTAGCGCGAGTAAGCACCCAGTTTGTCGATCCATCACCAACGGTTGTGAGTGTATAGATACCGTTTTGAGAAGTTGTGGTTTGGTTCTTTACAAGAATGCGAGCGTTCAAAGATGGAGTTGTGCCATCGGTTGTGAACGCTGCCTGTGTTCCTGCGTTTGTAAGAGTTGCGCCAACACCGCTTGAACCGTTGCTATAAGTTGCGTTGAGGTTTGCAGTTGTTGCCGCATAAGAAGCCGCGTGGATGTTAAGACCTTGAGCAACATCATCGACATACTGCTTGGTTGCAGCATCGGTGCTTACTGTTGGGGTCGCAAGAGAGGTGAGTTTGTATCCACCCATGTTGAGATCGGTTGTTGGTGCAAAGGCATGGACATGGTCCTCTTTAGAAGGAACGCTTGCGGTTCCTGCCGATCCTGCTGCACCTGTGGTCGCGTTCGGTGTTGAAGTTCCAAGCGCTGGTGTGCCGTGGGTGTGATCTGCACGAGCATAATCGGTTGATGTTCCGTTGCCACTTGATGCACCGTAAGAAGTCTGCGCTGTTACAGTTCCAAACTGATTAGTTTGCGCCCAGGTTGATCCGTTTGAATAATAGAAAAGATAATTGTCGGTTGCGTAGTAAATAGTTCCAGCGTCAACTGATCCAGCAGCAGGGCGTGCAGCAAGAAGTCCTGATTGAACCGCATTGCCCGCTACTTCCCAACGAGTGCCGTTGTAAATGTAGAGTTGGTTATCGCCTGTGTTGTAGTAAATCTGTCCTGAATAAGGAGTGGCTGGCGCTGTGGCAAGGTTCTGAATTACCGCATTCTGTAATTCGTTCTTGTTGAGGTCAATCGAGACTAGAAACTTACGGGCCATTTATTTCTCCTAGATCACATAGGCAGTGCCGCTGAAAGCACTGGTAAAGGTTATCACCATTTGACTTTTGCTTGGGTAAGAAAAGGTGCCTTCGCATTGTGTTCCAGCAGAGTCAAGAACGACCGCCGTTGGTTCACCGTTTAAGTTGTGGTTGATTGTCCACACCGCGCTTGCGATCGCTTGAGTGTGAACATAGAAAATCTCTCCACCACCTGGGCCTTGCGGTCCTGGGGCTGAGACGACAATCGTTGGAATGATTGGCTGGATGATTACTGCATCATCACTCATCGGGTTACCTCCGCTGATACTACGACCTGGCCCTGTGCCAATCGATAAACAATGCCGCCTGTAGAAGTTATCTCGATGTCATAGTAGTAGGTTCCAGGGATGATTGCGCGGGTTTGCGCAGCCGTTGCCTGAACTTCCACCGTTCCATTGAGAGGCGTTGGGATCGTGATGCCGTTGCCACCAGTCGATAAAGACAAGACCGCTGTTGGGTCCTCAGGCAATGATCGGATCTGCAAGGCTGCGGTGTATCCAGTCAGGTTTACTGGAACCGTGGCCAAACCGCCTGAGATGTATATGCCTGTGGCTGGGTTTGTGACGGTGAAAGATGAACCTGTCACGCTGGCGATCGTTGCGTTCTGAAAGTTGTATTGCGATGGCAGAACACCATCAATGCTGACGGTTTGCCCGCCAAAGAAGTTATTTGCAGCCGTGAAAGTTACGGTTGTGCCGTTGCCTGTGATGTTTGTGATCGTTGCAGGTTGTTTATACTGAAAGTTGATGAACCAGTTAGCGCCTTGATTGATAACGGTATTGTAAACGACAGCCATTTCACTCCTTCGGCGCATCTGATTGAGTTAGAACAATCATAGCGCTTCCACATTTAGAACAATGCGACATTGACTTCGGCATTGGCAACCCACACTTCGGACAGAAGTTTGCGAGCGCCCCAAAGTATGACGCAACGCTGCTCTTTCCGAGTAAATCTGAGAAAGCCTGAACCATGGCATCAATACGATCAGGAGACTTTGCATCTTGCGGGGTCCAAATCGTCATCTGATCCTCAAGAAGTGGAAACTCCCCAACATGGTGGATACGGCCCTGCTCATACATCGCTGCAACTGGCTCGGCTCTCAACCTTTTACCAACATGGGCGCGAATCTCTCGTATGGGCAGCCCAATCCTTACCTGCTTCAACACAGCGCTGACCATGTCGCCGCCTTGGTTTACTTCAACCAAAATGCTGTCTGCTTTCCACTCATCAAATACAGACACGGCCTTGCTCGCCCAATCAAGCGGTGATCCACGGAAGGAGTAATCGCCCAAGACATAACCGTGGCCCGCAGCATCAGCGCCGCAGACAATAATTCCAGTCTCATCGCTGGCATCGGTGTTGGTAACAGCAGGGTCAATTGAAACGGTGATCCGTGAAAGCGGTGGGGCCTTTGGCAAGCGAGCGCGTTCGATTAGGCCCTTGGTCCAAAGTGCGCCTTCAACATCCTCGAGGATTTCGCCGTATAACTCCTGGCGGCCCAGGCGTGTGCCGTTGTAGCGGGCCTGGAGTTCCAACAGGGCGGCTGGGGCAAGGTTGGCTGCGTTATCAAAGGTAGAGCCGCGTGTGACCACGACAGAGCCGTCTGAGCGGCCCGCTAAGGCCCTAATCAGGGGCGTTGGCTTGGGAGGGGTGGTAACGATAACCCTGGGATGTTCGCCCAAGCGTAGGCCAAACTGCAACTGGTCCCAGGAATCCGAATATCGGTAAGAAGCCAACTCATCGCACCAAGCGCCGTGGTGTTGTGGGCCACGGAAGCGCTCAGGCTCATCGGCAGAGAAGAGTTTAATGCGGGAACCGTTGTTGAGGATGATTTCACCGTTGTTGCGGTTCCAAGTCTTGAGCATTCGGTAGCGGCGAAGGACTCCTAGAATCCCCGATTGGCCCTCGGCGCAAGTATCACGAGCATCACCGAATGTCGGGGCCACTATCGCCCAGCGTGTCATCGGGTTTTGGATCGCTTCCCAGGCTAACCACTCCGCTGCTGTCCTCGTCTTGCCCGCTCCACGGCCCGCCATGTAAAGCCAGGTCTTCCAATTCCCCTGCGGTGGCAACTGTTCCGCTCTCGCTTGTTCCACCTTCCACTTCCAGCGGCTCGCTGCTATCCACTCCTCGGAGGATATTGACGATGCGTTCGATGTCTCCATCGATGTCTCGAGTTCCATCATAATTCACCACCTCTGCTTGGATACGCTGTGGAGCATCTATCCCCACCAATCTTGCCCTTCTTTCCATCAAACGCACAATCGTGTTGATTGCCTTGTCGTCACCCTTCATGGCCCTGGGCCATAGCGCGACCTGCATCCGATCCAAACGGTCTAACTCTTGCCAGCGAAACTCCTCAGGCGCTTGGGGAATGTTGCGAGCCATAATCCTTTCGAGCGCTCGCTGCGCCCCTGACGGTGTTGCGTAGCCAACCTCCTCCGCAATACGCTGAAAAGTAAAACCTGCCCTGCGTAGGTCAAGCACCCGTAGTTCTTTGGCTTCAAGTTCTGCCGCCTTCTCCTCAGGGGTCTTTTCTACCGCTTCTGTAATCTTTTGCTCGGCTTCCTCCATCTTTTGCTCAAGTTCCAGGCAAAAGTTCTGCCGTCTTACCTGTAATTCTTTCGTAGCGAGCAATGATTACATCGCAATACTTCGGGTCAATCTCCATCACCCTGGCACGCCGTCTTGTTTGTTCGGCAGCAATCAGCGTTGAACCACTCCCTGCAAATGGGTCAAGCACCAGGTCATTGGCTCTACAAGAGTTGTTGATGGCGCGTGTAATTAATTCGATTGGCTTCCTCGTTGGGTGTTCCTTATTTGCCCGAGGTCTTGGAACTTCCCACACGGAGTCTTGTTTGCGGTCAGGTGGCTCTTGGTGCGCTGCCCCTGGGGTCCAGCCGTAGAAAATGCTTTCGTGGCGGTAGTGGTAGTCGGCTCTGCCCATAACCAGGGCATCCTTTACCCACACCAGCGTGTGCCGCCAAACTTCCAACTCACTGAGCGGGATGCTGAAGGCTTGGAACAAGTTACCTGAAGGGGCTGCCACATACCAGCA
>JACCDU010567858.1_pt1 | contig 11083 bp, 7 predicted proteins | sample 7446081 | NCBI WGS metagenome assembly JACCDU01 (sample SAMN15323447, study PRJNA562643) | freshwater metagenome | isolation source: river surface water | place: USA:Blue River Watershed | collected 2017-08-17
CAATTGCAGTTGCAATTGAAGTTGTATTGGGTTCTCCGGACAGCAATCTGGCTGCCGTTGTCCACCAGTTCATCGCGGACAAAAGATGCACTGCCGCAGTTGGAAACTACAGATGTCGCGTTGTTGCCTACTGGGCTGCAGTTACCCGTGTTGCCTGGGCAGTTGCCGATGAAGCAGTTGGCGATGGTGCTGAAGAAGTAGTCGTGCAGCCAGCCGTAATTGGCGGTCCACATCTGGCCACTGTTGTTCATGTACATGTCCCAGTTGCCATCGGTCTTGAGGAAGCCCATCAGGTCCTCGTTGTGATGGAGCCTCCGTGTGCGGCCCGTTGTCGTATCGCTGAGATCGAGCGTCGGAGCTGCGCTGTTGATGCCGAGGCTCGGCACGTTCAAGTGCCCGGACATCGTGTCGCCGGTCTTGGCCACGCGCCCCGACAGGTCGACGTTGACCGTCGCGTTGCCATTCGCATCCGGCCCAGCCCCATTGACCGAGCGAACGAACGCCGTGGAGTTGAAGCCATCCAGCAGATCAGAGTCGGCCGCCTTGGCGTTCTTGCCGAGGTACGCGGCATCGTGGTTGTGTCCAGCGGATGCAAATGCGCTGGCATGCTGGCCGTCGAGCGTGTCGGCGTCCAAGCCAGAGCCAGAGCCGTCTACGGTCAGCAGCTTCGCCAGGACGTCAGCAGCGGTGTAAGCGGCGGCGTTCAGCTTTGCAGCGAACTGCGCGTCGATCCCCGTCGACAGGTCCATGATGAACCGCCAGTTGTCCGGGTTCGTTCCAATCAGCTGGTACAGCTTGAGCTGGTCGGATCGGTAGCAAAGCATCCCGATCTGAAGGTTGGTCGTCGGGAACGTCGTGCCGCTGTTGCACGAGATCGCCGTTTTGTCGTTGTTCAGAATCTCGACAAGAGAATCCGATAGCGTCCGCGAGGACGGAATGTCGGTGAAGTTCTGCATTTAGTACCCCTGTGCTACCCAAGTGAAAGAGCCGGTGACGCGAGCGCCGGAGCTGTCCTCCAGCACTGCGCTGAATCCTGTGGTCGTGACTGCACCGACGAGCTTTGGAACCGCAACCACGGTCCCGCCTTTGTGGGTGATCGTCACTTCAGGAGGCACGCGGAAGGTCCGCGTGAAGTTGACTGTCACGCCGGATGCGGCGCTTGTGATCTGCTCCGATCCACGGTCGAACACGTCAGGGACGTCGACCGTCACGCGCAGGCCGTCGATGAATCCCCGGTCTGCGTTCTGTGACTTCAAGATCGCTCGGAACAGCGCGCGCCTGTAGGTGTGGTCACCCTGGATGAAGTCCCGGAAGTCGGTGAACCCTGGCGGGTGCCCCGCTTCCATGATGTCGATGAAGTCCTGCTCGGTAATCGCAGTAGCGGCGACGATCATGTCGCTCACGACGCCGTTGGCACGACGCCGGTACTGCTCGGCAAGATCGAGCGCCTCGTTGACCTTGAGACCATAGGCTCGGCTTAGTGCGTCGGAGAGCCCGAAGCCCTCATCGATCGCGCGGCGATAGGCCACAGTGCGCCCAAAGGCCTCGGCCATAAAGAGCGCCTCGGATACGTTCTTCACCGCGCTCTTCGTGACCGACTCGGTTAGCTGAAATGACTCCGCCAGCGGCCTTGTGGAGTGTTTTCCGAGCACCTCGGAGAACCCGAGGTTCTCGCTTATGGCGAGAACGAAGGCGATCAGATCGGTGTAGGTCTCGGCGAATCCGATCGTCTGGAAGATGCGCTTCTCTATCGAACGGTCCAGGTCATCCATGAGGCCGAATGCCTCGGCGAGGTGCTTTCCGGCATCACGGCGCATTGCCTCAGCCAGCGCCAGCTCTTCTGCCAGATGCTTGTCCACAGAACGAGCCAGGCCGTCTCCGATCAGTAGTTCCTCTGCCAGGCTCTTTGTGGCGGCGATGCTCAGCTGGTCCGATGTGCGCAGCGTCTCGCTGATGGCCTTGTAGTCGGCCCTGGTCAAGTGCTCGTCGACCCCTAAGGACTCCACGAAGCGCAGAACGTAGGCGATCAGATCGGCATAGGTCTCAGCAAAAGCGACCGTCTCGGTGCGGCGCAAAGTCACCTGACGGGCGAGCGCGTCTGCCAAGCCAAACTGCTCGGACACCGCCTTTGTGGGCTGTGCCTTCCGCGTCTCGGAAAGAGCCAGAGCGGCCGCGACGGCAACGCCGTATACGGCCGGGTACGCTGAGGTCCAAGACTTGCCGGCGCTGGCGCTGGACCACGTGAATGCAGCGGTGGCCCACGTGTACTGCGGCCCCGCTGTCTCCGTGATCGTGACCAAATCGGCCATGCGATCAGCTCATCGTGAAGGTGAACACGGCGGTCAGGCTGTCGTCCGCGCCCTTGTTGACCACCGGGAACACAACGCGATCGAGCATCGTTCCCGCAGAGGCCGCGTTGAACACGCCAGCCTCGGTGATCGCGCCGGTCGCGTCACCAGCCGGGAAGTTTGCGGTGAAGCTGAATGCCTTGGTGCCGGCCGTGTGCGCATAGGTCGCCGCGTTGCGGTCCAGCTCGGTCGCCAGTGCGGTCTGGCTGGCTGCTGCTGCGGTGGTGCCGGTGCCAAGAGCGATGTAGCCCATGACCCCAGGTCGGCTTGCAGCTTTGCCGATGGCGTCGGCGATGAAGTCGAAGCCGACGTCGACGATGATGTTGTCCTTGTGGACCGTCTCGACGTCGCCGTTTGCCTTCGTGAGCATCAGGGTGATGGCTCCGTGAAGTTTCATGGTTTCCTGAATCATGGTTTTCCTCTTTCCAAAAAAAATGGCGTCAAGCCTTTTGGCCCAACGCCACGGTTGAAGCTGCTCGCTGGTCAGTACAGACGCAGGCTGGTGTAAGCCCCCGCTGGTGTGAATGACGCGCTTGCGCTCTCCACGTCGCCGCCCATCTTCCCGATGAACAGCCTCCGATCGGCAGCCGTCTGGCACACGCCGATGCAGATCCGGTCCTCGACGGACACCTGGTACTGCACGAGCACGCGCCGCGACAGGTGGTCCTCCAAGAAGAACTGCTGCTGGTCAGCGTCGTAGCCGACCAGAAGCGAAATCCCGCCACCAGCGATTGCCCAGATCACGCAGGTTGTCACCTCATCGGGGATGAACCAAAACGAGGTGTGGAACACGGCCGGGATGCTTACGCTCCAGGACACTTTGGTCGTGTCCTTGACGGACAAGCCGTCTCCGTAGCGTCCGTCGTCGTATCCGATCCCTGCGGACTCGGTAACGGTCGGGTTGCCGAAGCCAGTCAACGTTCCGTTCAATCGCCAGCCGTAGATCTCGCCTTCTTGCAGGGCGTCCTCCTTGGCGATTTGAAAACGCGCGTCAACGTTGGCAAGCGAGCCGTCGTAAGCCCACTGCCGATTTGCCGCTTCGCTACTCCATGGGAACCCGGCCTCAATCCATGTCGTTCTGTCGTCCACCGATGCGCCTAGGCTTGTGAGCAGCGTGTTCTGCGCGCGCACCACCGACGACAGATCGATCTCGAACAAGTACTCAGCGCTCGGCGCGCCGCTGGTCATTCGCAGGACCTGCGTTCCTTCGACGGATGCGACGGTCGCAAAGTGCTTGATGCCAGGAAATCCGGCTGCCTGTTCGTCTCTTTCGAGAAGGAGGTTCGCGTTCTGCGGCTGCGCCACCACCGTGGAAACAAACGCCGGTGTGTCGCTGTAAATCCCTGGCGAGGAAATCGCCTTGATCCAGAACTTCCGCAGTCCATCGAAGCCGGACGGCAGCGTGTAGCTGGTCGACTTCACCTCCGCCACAAACAGGGACGCATCCCAGGCGGAACCCTCGCGCAGCTCGTAACCGACCACCTCCGGCTCGCTATTCGGAAGCCATCGGAACTCAAGTCGGTTGGCGGACTGAACGACATCAAACTGCCGAACCGATGCCGGAGCGCGCAGATCGAGCAGGAACGTCGTGACGTTGGCGCTGTAGTTGCCAGAGGTGTCCACCGCACGGATGTGGTAAGCGTACTGGCCCGACTTGTCCTGGTCGTGGATCATTTGCGTGCCTGCTGTCTTGGCCACCAGCGCGCCAGAGTCCCAGCCAGGCCCGACTCGCACCTCGTATCCGGCCAGGTCGGCGTCTGTCAATTCGTCCCAGGTCAGAAGCAGGTCCGTCACGCGCCGCTGCACGATGAATCCTGTGACGTCAGACGGCGGGAGCAGCTTGCCTTGCACGATGGCGGTCAGGGTGGCGGGCGTGCTTTCCTTTCGTGTGACGCCGATCGCGCGCACCTGGAACTCGTAGTCGCCTTCTTGAGCGTTGCGGATCTCGGCGTAGTTGGCGCTGGTCAGCGGGAGGCTTGTGAAGTTGCCGCCGTTGACCCGATATGTCACGCGGTATGCGATCGCCGTCTGAACCTCAGTCCAGGAAATCTGCACGAGCACCTGGGCTTGATCTTTCACCCGGTACAGGCTTTCGGTCATGGCCAGGCCAGTCGGCGCAGCCGGCATGTCCGAGAGCACGGTGATGGAGCGCGGCTGCAACGCTAGCCCCTGCTCGATCGCGTCGTACTTGCTTGGGTTGTGGGCGAGCGCCGTGACCTCATGCACCCCTGGGTCGGTCTCTGCGATAGACACCACCCGGAAGAGCTGCGGCTCCACGACTGTTGAAGCCAGAACCCAGATCGCGCCAACTTGTGGCGCTTCGGAGAACGGGATCGTCAAGTTCACGACGCGACCGGCAACCCATCCGACGTTCCTCTCTTCCACCTTTCCACCAGGTGTAATGACGGACAGACGCCAGACCAGGTCGGCCGGCACGTCTTGGTCAAGGGTGACGCTCAATGCCGTGGCTCCAGCGATTCGGCCACCCAGACGCATCCCACCGCGCACAGGGTCGGCGACCTTGATGACGTCGCCAGGGCGAACCACAGCACCCTCCAAGCCAGTGCGGAAGGTGACGATCTCCGACTCGGACTGCTCGGAGTACAGGAGCCACTTGCCGACGCGGTGCGCCTGGCCGCGTGAGGTGCAGCCCAGGGCCACCACCTCGGTCTGCACGATGCCGTAGCGGGCGATGCCGGCGGCATCCTCGACGTACTCGACCTTCTGGCGGTAGAAGTCGTCGGGGTCGTTCCAGGTCACCAGGGCGACGGTGTGCCGCGCCTTGGCCGAAGAGCCCTGGTAGGCAAACTCGCCATCGATCACGTTGGCCGGCGCGAACTGGTAGACCGGGTCGACGGGCGCGTCCTGCGTGACCGTGATTGCACCGCCAGACCAGTACACCATGCCCCGGAAGATCGAGGCCATGTCCTGCACGACCTTGTAGGCCTGCTCGCGGGTCTGGAGATACAGATTGCAGGTGAAGCGCGGCTCGGAGCCGCCCAGACCGTTCGGCACGAGCTGGTCGCAGTACTGCGCCACGCGGTACAGCGCCCACTTGTCGACCTGCGCCTCGGGGATGTAGCTGCCCAGACCGTAGCGCGTGCTGGTGACCAGGTCATAGAAGCACCAAGCCGGGTTGTCGGTCCAGGCGATCTTGAACGTCCCGTCCCAGATGCCGTTGTAGGCTCTGGTCGTCGGCTCGTAGTTCGTCGGCACGCGCACGCGCAGCAGCTTCATGTCGTAGCTTCGGCGTGGGATCGATGAGAACTGCGAGGCGTCGACGCGCAGCGCCACCAGGGCGCTGTTGGGGTAGCGAAGCTTGCTTTCGATGACCTCGGTGTAGGACTCGAGGAAGGTCTTGTTCTGAACTGCCGAAGAAGTCGAATCGGCGGTGATGCGCCGCACGCGGATTTCCCAGGGTCCGCTGCCAGTCAGCGGTACGTAGTAGCCGCGCTGGTACCTTGTCGTGGTCTTTCCAGAGATGGTGTCGTTGACAACCTCCACAAAGCCGCCGCCGTTGCTCTGGAGGTCGATCGCAAAGGTGACAGAGCTGCCGTTCAGGTCGCCGTTCGTGGTGTCCTGGTTTGTAAGTTGCGGCAGACTGATCTTCACGCGCACCGCGTCAACGTCCGGGTCGGTGATTGAGCGCACGACGCTCTGGCTCGCCTTCACCTCGACGCCGACCGCGACCTCGTTCTCGACGCTCGAAAATCCAGGGACGTAGCCCTGCTGCTGGCTGCCAGGCCGAGTTTCCAACGTCACGCCGGTGAAGTTGTAGGAGCCGTCCTCGTTCTGGATCGGCGTGTCGTCCAGGTAGACGGACTTGAGCCCGTCGACCAGCCCCTCGATTTCGCCTTCGGAAATGAGGTCCATGACGCGCGCATAGGCCTTCGAGCGCAGGCTGTCCGGTGCCTCCTGGGCGACGCGCGCGCTTCCGCCGCCGCCCTTACCGCCGCCGCCGGCCCCGATGATTAGCGCCGTCACGCGGGCACCTCGTCGACGTCAATGCCAGCGCTGATCACGGCCGAGCCGACGATCAGGCGGCCGTAGCCCACCGGCACCGGATGGCCCTGGGCGGTGGTGTTCACCGCGCCGTTGAAGCTGTAGCTGGGCTTGTTTTCAGGCCGCTCGGACGGGTCGGAAGCCTTGGGCGTTGGCGCGATCATTTGCGCGACGCCGCCCAGGATCATGGACGTGCCGACCGAGTACAGGGTCGCCTGCGACAAGAACGAGCCAGCTGCGGCCCAGCCCATGGGGTTCCACCAGGCCACGGCGATCAAAGCGACGCCGAGAAGGATCTGGCCAAGGCCGTTGCTGCCAGCACCGGACACGACCGGTGCGATCGTGATGCGCTGCTGGCCGGTCGGCTCGTGCAGGCGATCGAGCGTGAGCGACTCGCGGCCGGACAGCACGCGATAGCCGACGCCTCGCTCGCCAGAGGCGACCAGCTCGCGCTCGAACGCCGGGAAGTTCGCGCACAAGGCGCGCACCGCTTCGGCAGCCGAGGCGATGGCCAGGCGGTGCCGGCGACCGAATCGCCGTCCAAGTTCACCGAGAAGAATGACTGTGACCATGCCGCAGAACGTGTGTCGTGACTTTTTGCCAATAACCGCCGTAGACGTCCCGGCTCGACAGCCGGCCCTGCAGGTGGTGCAGGATCAGACCGTCGCCGAGGTACACGGCAGCGTGATTCGGAACGGGCGAAGCCACCTGCATCAGGAAGCAGTCGCCCTGTTGCAGGTCAGCCGGGTCAATGACCTCGAAGCCGGCCTGCGCGAAGTTCTCCAGGTAGAGGTTCTCGCCGCGCCTCCACCAGTCGTCGAAGCGCGCGAAGTTGGGCAGCTCGACGCTGCGCTCGATGCGGAACCAGTCGCGCACCAGCGAGTAGCAGTCGAGCACGCCGTGGGACCATTCCCGGCCCACCAGGGGCGCGACGTAGCCGGCCGGCTCAATGCTGGCCCAGGCTTCGCTCGGGAAGCCGACGATGTGCCACGGCAGGCCGCTGGCCTCGCAGGCGACGCGGTCGGCCTGGCTTGGCTCGGGCGACATGCCCGGGTGGCTGTGCACCACGCCCACGATCTCGCCCTGCTCGTCGGCAGCGGCGTAGTCCTCGGGGTCGATCACGAATTGATCGGTACCGACGCCGATGTTTCGGCAGCGGACGTAAACCTCGCGGCCCTTGCGGATCACGAGCAGGCCGCAGGCCTCGCGCGGGTATTCCTCGCGGGCGTGCTCCAGCGCCAGCGCTTTGTTCTCGACCAGCATCAGCGGATCAGCCCCGCAGCCGGGAAGCCACCAAACGGCAGCTCCGCGTGTTGACCGAATCGCGCCTGGCAGGACGACAGGCGCTTGCCGCAGACGTCCTGCGCGCTTGAGCCGACCGCCTGGTCGTTAGCGTCGAAGTAGGACGCGCCGGTGTAGCCGCACTCGCTGCCACGGTACTTCCAGGGGCAGACGTTCTGCACGATCTGGCGGCGCGGCAAGGTCACGCCCTCCAGGTCGAAGGACGCGGCCAGCTCGAACTCGACGACGTCGCGGGTTTCGCGCGACTTGCGGTCGACGTAGTAGATGTCGTCCGCAAACTCGGCCGAGGCGTCGGCGGTCGGGTTCGCGCCGCCTGGGAAGTTCACGGCGTCCAGGTACTTGGCCAGCGTGCGCTTGCGGGTGATCTTCGCGCCGACCAGGTCCTGGTAGCTCAGCACGAGCGCCGTGATCGAGCCGGTCACGTTGGCCACGCGAAGCCGAGGACGCGGCACCTGGCCGTTGCCGTTCAGCTCGAAGCCCTCGACCTGGATCGGGAACGGCTCGTAGGCGTTGCCCTGCCAGACGACCCGCTGCAGCAGCGCGTTGGTGCCGGCATGAAAGCGCACCGGACCCTGGCCGAAAAGGGATAGGTCCAGCACGAACAGCTCGATCACCGCGCTGGGCGCGAGCTTCTGGATTTCGGAGGTGATCGCTTGCGAGGTCATGACAGATCGAACACCTGCTTGAAGGTCGCGCGCACCGTCTCGACGTTGGGCTCGTCGACCGTCCGGCCCCACTCTTCGCACGTGAACTTGGCCGTAGTGCCGGCGGGCGAAGTCCAGTCGAAGGCCTGCACCGCGCCACGCGCGCGCAGGAAGGCGTCGATCGCGGCAGCGTCGGCCGTCGTGCGACCACGGAACTCAAGCGACCAGACCTCGGGCTGCGTGTTGATGCCGAAGGCCAGGCGCTGCTCGTAGCCGTCGCCGAAGGCCACGCGGCGCACGTTGGGCCGCATGGCCACTTGAGCGCCAATGGATGGTGTCCAGGTGAACGTCGCCATTACGCGGCCCTCCGGGCGTCAAGCAGGCCGCCCGCGCGCTTCTGCGCCAGCAGCTCCTGTCGCACGGCGCTGGCGATCGCCTTGCCGAGGTCACGGCCGCCCGCGTCGTCGCCGCTGGTGGATGCGCCAGCATCGGAGACGCTCACCGAGATGTTGAACACGTCGCCGCCGGCAGCGCCGCCGGACATGGTCACCGGGATCGTGCGGCCGTCAGGCAGCGGCACGTAGGCCTCGGGCTTGGAGCCCTCGCCGAACACGGCCACTTGGGGCGAGCTGGCGATGCCGCCAGTGGCGTAGCCGCGCAGCGGCAGCGGGCCGTCCGACGTCATCACGCCGCCGTCAGCGAACCCGAAGAAGCTGCTCATGGCTTTGGCCAGGGGCAGCGTGATCGCGCGCTGAATCTGGATGCGGATCAGGTCCGAAATGATCGAGTTGGCCAGCGAACGGAAGTCCAGCTTGCCGGTCATCACGAAGTCGACCAGGGCGTCGGTCATGCCGTTGAAGGCGCGCACGGTCGCCGACTCCATCTGCTTGCCGATCTGCTCTGCTTCCTCGGCCACCAGACGCAGGCCCTTGGCAAAGCCCGCCTCGGGGTCGGACAGCTCCTTGGCCCGCTGGGTGAGCAGCGTTGCGCCGTCTGCTGCCTGGCGCGCGGCGTCCTCGATCTTCTTGAGGGCGTCGGCCAGCTTCTCGTTGCCAGGCGCTGCCTCGGCCAGCTCGCGGGCCTGCTGCGCCAGCGTGGCCAGCTGGTTTGCGCTCTCCTGGCGCGCGGTGGCCAGGCGACGCAGCGAGTCGAGTTCGCTGATCGCGCCGGTCTCGCGCAGGGTCTTAATCTGCTCTTCGATGGCGCGCAGCTCGTTCTGGCCGCGCGCGGCCTGCTCCTGCAGGTCCTTGAGCGTCTCGCCTGGCAGGCGGATTTCCCGCTCCAGGTTCGACTGCTGGGCGTCGCGCTCCAGCTTCTGGCGCTTGAGGGTGATCTCGGCCAGCTTGTCCTGGAGCTTGAGCTTGTCCTGTGTGGTCTTGGCCACCGTTTCGAGGCCTCGGCGCAGGATCGCCTCTTCGTCGGCGAACAGGGCGCGCAGCTTCTCGGTGAAGTCCTCCTGCGCCGCCAAGCGGGCCTCGCTCGCGTCCTTGAAACTCAGGTAGCCCTGGCTTTCGTAGAGGTCGATGATGCGCTGGCGGTCCTTGAGGATGCCGCTCTCGACGTCGACCAGGCCTTGCAGGCGCTTGAGGTCGCTGTCGATGCCGGCCATCGCGTTGGCGGTGACCGAGCTGGTGGCGGTGCTGTAGTTCAGGCGCTTGCGCGGCTGCGCGGCCTCGGTCACCGCGTTGGCGGCGTCCGTGCCCTTGCGAATGTCCTCGAAGCGCTTGGTCACTGCGTCGGCCAGTAGAGGCATCTCCCACAGGTCGACGTAGTTCTGGTTGGCCTGCTCGACGATGGCGTTGCGCTTGTCCAGCGCCGCCTTCAAGCGGGCGCGGTTCTCTTCCGAGAACGGGTTCAGGCCCTTGCCGCCGGCCAGGAAGGTGCCGGCCAGCTCAATGTCGGCCCAGACAGCCTGAAAACTGCCGACCACGGACTTGACCGTGTTGCCGATCGCGCGCAGCGAGTCGATCACCACGGCGATCGCGTAGGCGGTCTTTTCTGCCCAGGTCGTGAGCGTGCCCTCGGTGCGCAGGCGCTGGATGCCGTCGACCGCGTTGTCAGTGCCGAAGAGGATGTTCTTCAGCTCCTTGGCGAGCACGGACATCGACGGAATCGCGGCGGTGACCAGGGTCTGCGCGACGAAGTTCGTCTCAGCCTTCATGCGGGCCAGGGCCTTGGAAGCGTTGTCGGCTTCCTCGATCTGCTGCGCCGTGAGCCGGATGTTCAGATCCTGGTTCTCGGCTAGGTCCTTCAAGAACGGCAGCATGGCCGCGCCAGACTTGCCGAACAGCTCCATGGCGATCGCGGTCTTGCCCGCGCCGTCCTCGAACTCGGCTAGCTTGAGGGCGACGTCGTTCATGACCTCGGCCGGGTCGCGCAGGTTGCCGCTCGCGTCCTTAGCACGGATGCCAAGGAACTGGAGCGCCTTCGTTGCGCCTGCCGTCTCGTCGTCCACACCGGCCAGGCCCTTCGAGAGCTTGGCCAGGCTGCCGCCGATCGCGTCCATGGCCGTGCCCGAGATGGTGGCCACCGGAGCGAAGCCGGACAGCGCCGCAGCGCTCGCGCCGGTCTGCTCGGCCAGGCCTTGCAGGGCTGCGGACGCTTCGAGGGTCTGCGTCACGAAGTCGCGCAGGGCCGCGACCGAAGTCGCACCGATCACGACGGCGAACGCGGTCTTGGCGACACTGGCGACCTGCTGGAGCGACGCCTTCATCTCGTTGGCGTGCTTGTCGAGCATGCGCGCACTGCGGCCGAGGTCGGCTTGAAACTCCGACGTCTCCGCTGCGA
>JACCDU010635591.1_pt1 | contig 11083 bp, 9 predicted proteins | sample 7446081 | NCBI WGS metagenome assembly JACCDU01 (sample SAMN15323447, study PRJNA562643) | freshwater metagenome | isolation source: river surface water | place: USA:Blue River Watershed | collected 2017-08-17
ACAATCCAGTCATCTTCGTAAATAATCTCCAACGGTTTTGGTGGATGAATCGCTGTAATTGGATTGTGATCTACGTCAAGCCCATTTAACATGTGCCCAAGAATGGGTTCACATTTGCTTTTACAAGCAGGATAAAAATGCCCATGAATGCGCACCTCTGAATCTGGTGACATTCCCCACCAAAATTCTGCCATACAAATAGGCTTCAAATTATTCAAATAAGCATATTGCAAAAGCTTAGGAGCCGCACATTCACCTGCCCCTGCTGGCGGAGAATCAGTAAATAAATCTAGGACATTGACACTTTGGCCCAATGCATTTAAAAAAGTATAGCGCTCAAAAATCCGGCGCTGTAAATCGGCAGAATGTGCTGCGCGCTGCGTTTTAATTAAATCAAGATGATCCTTGTAAATTTTTACTTTTGCCTGGGCTGCTTCTAGTTCAGCTTGGGCTTGTTTTTTAAGTGCCTTGAGCGCTCTGCTTTCATGCATGCTCTCAAATCGCAATTGAGCTAAGATAGACTCAGCATTTTCGTCCGTTTCTATAATTTCAGCTCTTCTTTGGTCGCGAAGTGCCTTTGACAATTTTAATTGTTGCTGAAAGTCATCAAGCTTTTGTAGCCATTCTTGTTTTAGCTGCGATACCACCGCACCTATATTTTGAAAATCTGGCGCATTTTCTAAAGACTCTATTTGTAATGTTAACTGGTGGATTTCTTGTTCTTCACGTCGAAAAAATCCTTGAGCCTCAAGTAAATCAAATACGGGTGGAACAAAGCCTTGGTGTTCATTTGAATTGCCTAGTTTTCCGGAAAATGCGGCCAAATAACCAAGCTTTCCCTCTTTATTTTGAACCACTAACACGCCAAACATTTTGCCAATAGCGCCCAATCTTTCAGTTCGATCCAAACCAAAGTCATGGCTGAAATCTGTTTTTTCTATATAGGCCTGTAAGTCTTTCGCGGCAGCGGCTGCCAAGGGATGAAGATCATAATAGAAAGGAAAGGTGAAACGCGCTGGTAGCGGGTGTGTTTGAAGTTTGGCAGGTAACGGAATAAACATAAACAAAGGTCAAAAAAAAACGCCCTCGTTGGAGGGCGTTTCTCTTTCTTTTAAAAGAAATTATTTGATCACAACATTTTTAGTTGTTGTAAGACCTTCTACTGTAACAGTTACGATGTAGCTTCCTTTTGCAACATTTTCAGTTGAGAAAGAAACAACTTGTGTACCGTTAAGGTTAGTCAAGTTTTTAGTTGCGATAACACGACCTTGAAGATCCATCAATGCAACTGAGTAATCATTGTTAGTAGCTTCGAAAGAAACGTTTACTTCAGAAGACGCTGGGTTAGGGTAAACATTCATTGCGATTGTTGCCAACTCATCCATTCCTAAAGCACCTGTTTTGAATGCGCGTGAATCCATTGAAGCAAATTGTGCACCTGAAGCGAAAGTTGTACCGTTAGCATCAACTAAAGAGTACGCACCGTCACCGTAAGAACAGCAGATACCGTCACCATACGAATCATAGATTTCGAAAGTGTAACACTGGCTAGGGTTCAAAGTAACAAGAACTGGTGTTTGAACTGTTTGACCTGCAGATGTTCCACCTAAATCTTGCCAGTTACCACCACCTTGTGCTACTGTTGCACCTGTGCTGCTCTTGATAGCCCAAGAAGTTTCAGAAGCGTAGTAGTCAGTAGTAATGTTTACAGTAACATACTGTGATACAGCGTTTGCAGCTGAAGCAATTGTTGCGTTAGCACCGTTGTTTGCAGCTGAAGCATCACCAGCAGTTGTTACCGTTACAGTTAATGCACCACCAGTAAAGTTAGCGATAGGTGAACAAACTACGTTTGCAACACCGTAAGTAGCTAAGTTACCGCTGTAAGTACCAGTAGAAACTGTAGTACCACCTTGAGTGATTGTTACAGTTGCAGCAGTAAGTGCAGAAGTACCGTTGTTTTGAATATCAACAGATGGTGTGTAAGAACCTTCACAGTGTACTAATGAACCAGTGTAGCTCAATGCAGCAACATCAGACGGAGCAGATGCTGGTGGAGGACATGCACTTACAGTAGCGTACAATTCAGTAGCATCCATTTGACCAACTTCTTCGATAATGCGGTTAGGGCAAATACGGTAGATTGTTGGGAAGTAAGCGATGTTGTAATCGTTGTTGATTTGGTTAGCAGCAGCAGACGCTGGGTTTGCCATAGGGAATTGGATTTGGTTACCAGTAGCTGGCTCAATCCAGTTACCAATTGCACCAGAACCATCAAGCATTGTTGCATCAGCAGTAGTACCGTCACCTTCGATCCAGATAACCATAACGTCATCAGTTGTAGAAGAAACAACACCAGGAGCACCAGCTGGGCCGTGAGCTGCATAAACATCTTCTAAAGCACCAGAAAGGTGGTAGTTCCAACATGGACCACACCAAGTTGCAGAAACATCTAAGAATACAGTGTATCCTTGATCTAGGTAGTCATACAATGTGTAAGAACCATTGTTTGTAGTTCCAGCTGTTGCCAACCAAGATTGGTAAGCAGTAACTGTAAAGTTTGGAGCAACGCTTCCTGGGGCTAGCTGCGCATTTGCACTAACACCTGCAAGTAACATCGCAGCTGAGAATAATAGTTTTTTCATGCGTTAAAATTTAAGTTTGTGTAAATATAGAGAAAATCCGCTCAAGGAAAAAAGCGAAATACCTAAAAGTTCCTAGAAAAAGATTATTTTTTCTTGAGTTGTTCTTTGATGAACAATTCAATGGCGCCAACCATTGAAGGCGCTTTAGGATGCGGTGCATGGACGTCCAGACGCAAGTTGTTCTTGAGGACCGCATTTGCAGTTGTTGGACCAAAAGCAGCAATGGCAGTAGTATTTTGTTTAAAATCTGGGAAGTTTTTAAACAAGGATTCTATTCCACCAGGGCTAAAGAACACCAACATATCGTAATAAACATCCTCGAGGTCAGATAAATCAGCAGCCACAGTTTTGTAGAGAATGGCTTTTGTAAATGGAATATTGAACTTTTCGAGGGTCAATGGAATGTTATCTCGAAGGATGTCTGTACAAGGCAAAAGGAATTTCTCGCCTTTTTGTTTTTTCATGAGCTCGGCAAGCTCTTCAATAGTTTGCTTACCAAAGAAAATTTTGCGCTTGCGATAAGTAACATATTTCTGAAGATAAAGCGCAACCGCCTCAGTAATACAGAAATACTTCATGGTATCTGGAACTTCAAAACGGATCGCTTCTGACATTCGAAAAAAGTGATCAACAGCAACTTTTGAGGTTAAAATAACCGCGCTGTGTTCGCTGATATCAACTTTTTGAGTTCGAAATTCTTTGGCGTCAACACCCTCTACCTTGATAAAAGGACGGAAATCGATTTTGAGTTTGTATTTATCAGCTAAATCAAAATATGGAGATTTGTCACCCTCGGGTTTTGGCTGAGAAACAAGAATGGTTTTAATGGCCAATTTTTCTAATTTTATTGTGTTTTAGCTTATAAACCAGCGCCATACAAGAAGCATAGGCAGGATTTCCAAGGCGCAAAGGTACAAAATTAAATAATACCATTCCAAATTTGCTTGCTGAGCGATGCGCCATGATTTGAAAATTCGCCAAAAGTAAAGCAACAATGAACACAATATAAACAGGTTGTTAATCAGGTCGTTGGCTTGCCCGTTAATTGTCCAGAGAAAGGCCAAGGCCAAGAAAATTAGACCCGTAAAAGACCACACCTGCTTATTGACTTCTGCGAACGCTGCTACCCATTTCCATTGGTCGACCAAAAACAATACGAATCGATATACCAAAGTCTGATATAGAACCCAAGCGGCAACTACAATTGTACTCATCAAAAGTGCTTCAGTTCTTGAGTAAAATTCTGCAACAAATAGGTAAACACAAAGATTCAAAGACAAATAAAAATTGATAAAAAAGAGCGCTTGCGTTTGTGGGCGCATCTTTTCATCGTCAAAGCCAAAACTTTCAACACGGCTCGTTTTCAAGAACCTGCGCCAAGACAAACTCAATGCATTTGGGGTGCTCAGTCTTGCGTATGCTATGAAGGCTAGTGATAGCAATGATATAAACAGCAAATAACTATTTAATTGTGAGCCCCTTTCTATTAATTCAAATGATTGCATATGCGATTTGCTGAACACAAAAATAATTCAAATTCTAATGCTACAGCTGCACCAATTATTGCTTACTTTTGCACCAAACATCAATCATGAAAACTGATCAATACCAACATCCCGATTATTACAACATGGATGACCTCCTCTCTGACGAGTACAAACTAGTCCGAGATGCAGCAAGAGCATGGGTGAAAAAAGAAGTTTCACCAATTATCGATGAGCATTATGAAAAGGCAACTTTCCCTATGCACATTTTAAGTGGACTTGGCGAAATTGGCGCTTTTGGCCCTTACATTCCAGAAGAATATGGTGGTCCAGGACTCGACCAAATTTCTTATGGTCTCATCATGCAAGAACTCGAGCGCTGTGACTCCGGTTTGCGTTCAACCGCATCTGTGCAGTCATCATTGGTCATGTATCCCATTTGGAAATATGGTTCTGAAGAACAAAAATTAAAATACCTTCCCAAATTAGCCACTGGTGAAATGATGGGTTGTTTCGGTTTAACCGAACCAGACTACGGCTCTAACCCAGGAGGCATGATTACCAATTTCAAAGATGCTGGTGATCACGTCATTCTAAACGGTGCCAAAATGTGGATTTCAAATGCACCGTTTGCACAAATTGCTGTTGTTTGGGCAAAAGACGAAAGCGGCCGTATTCACGGTTTAATCGTTGAGCGCGGTATGGAGGGCTTCTCTACACCAGAAATGCACGGCAAGCTTTCACTGCGCGCATCTGCTACCGGCGAACTTATTTTTGATAACGTCAAAGTACCAAAATCAAATATTCTTCCAGGGCGTTCAGGTTTAGGCGCGCCATTGAGCTGTCTTGACTCTGCTCGTTTTGGAATCGCTTGGGGTGCTTTAGGTGCTGCCATGGATTGCTACGATCAAGCTTTGCGTTATTCTAAAGAGCGTACACAATTTGACGTTCCGATCGGAAGCTTCCAATTGATCCAAAAGAAATTGGCTGAAATGATCACTGAAATCACAAAAGCACAATTGCTTACTTTACGTCTTGGCCAATTGCGCAACGAAGGTCGTGCTACCTCAGCCCAAATTTCCATGGCAAAAAGAAACAATGTCGAAATCGCTTTGAATATTGCTCGTGAAGCAAGACAAATTCATGGTGGAATGGGTATCACCAGCGAATATTCTATGATGCGTCACATGGCGAACCTAGAATCTGTGGTAACTTATGAAGGAACCCACGATATTCACCTCCTCATTACTGGTATGGATGTCACTGGAATTCCAGCATTCACAAGAGAAATGCCAAACCTCTAAATCAGAGTTCATCATCTTCAGAAGGCGCATCTCCTCTCAGTAGGCGGATGCGCTTTCTTGCTTCTGCACCATACAAACTACTCTTGTAATCGATCAGAAGTTTTTTATAAGCCTCTACGGCTGTTGTTTTGTCTAGCAAGCGCAGTTCTTGAATTTCTGCCGTCCTGAACAAGGCATCATCTGCCAAAATATCTTTACCGTGGAGCTTCAATAAATCTGCATAAAATCCTAAGGCCGTTTGCCACGCTCCGCGCTGTTCCATCGCTTGACCTTTTCGGTACAAGATGTCATCGGCAAGAGCATGATACGGAAATTGTGTTTGAATGCTGTCAAATAATACAAAAGCTGAATCATAATGATGCTGGGCAATCATGCGGTCGGCGGTGGCAAACCAAAGCATCACCTGATAATTGCTGTCTAGGCCATAATTATCTGTAATAAATACTGCTAATTGAATGGCATCATTGGCAATGAGCTTAGAAGTTGATTCTTTTAAAACATTGAGTTGTGCTTGTGCAAATTCAAATTCGCCATCGTAATAGAAAATTTTAGCATTCTTGAATTTTGCCTCGCTGCCTATCGTTTCAAATTTGAAGTCGTTGTCAATTTGCATATAGAGCAGAGACGCTTCCCAGATGTCGCCATCTAGCACATAGATATCTGCTAAAAGCATTTTTACCTGCGCACGCTGCATATCTGTTAGCCCAGGTGTTTTCGTTAATAGCAAAAGTTCCTCTATCGCTTTTTTAGATTGAGCAGCATAAAATGCCCTGATTTCAGCCAATTGTAATGAAAGCTGTAAGCTTACTTTGCCCTTTCCTATGCGCTGTAAGGCAATCTCGAAATCCAAAATGCTTTGTGCAATTTCTTCATTTGTATAACTTCTAAATTGAGTGATTTGCTGAAATCTAGCATTGAGCAGGGCAAGTTGTGCTTCATAAAAATTTGGGTTTTCTTGGCCCAATTCAAGTACATACTGATAACAACGACTGGCCTGATCAAAAACCGCATTTTCTACACAAATATGACCCAATTCAAGTACATCTCGGCCACCGCCTTTACTTCTTTTGTCTAGGGCAATTACTTGAGTAACGGCACCATTAAAATCTCGATTTTGGACAAAAAGCCAAGTTAACATTTGACTAAAAACCAAAGGCGCATTCGGTAACTGGACTTGCTGCAAAAGCACCTCCTTTGCCAACTGAAAGTCGGGGCCATTGGCATTAGCAAGATCCAAACGAGAGCCGAGCGCCTGCTGAATCGCATCTATGATGCCAGGTTGTTGGCCCAAGTAATCTAAGTAAGCCAAAAGCATTTGACGCTTGTCTCCGGCTAATGCATAATAATCGGCGTATTGAAAATTAAAGGGGTAATACGGCGCTAATTTCTTTCCTTGATCGAGGGTTCTTTTAGCGTAGTCAAGTTTTCCTTTACTTGAAAATGCTTGATAAACATTGATGATTTGATTAGGATTTGCCTCTAGTTCACCTACAATATCCTCGTAAATTTTTTTGGCTTTAGCAGGTTCATCAAGCTCTTCATAAAAAGCACCGGCCAGCAGCCGGACTTCGTAATCTTGTCTGTTCAGATTTATCTGCTTTTTAAGAACTTTCTCCGCTGTTTTGTCGTCTTTTTGAGCCCTGAGGCAAGAAAAATAAGGCGTAAAAATAGCTTTGCTTTGATCTATTTCATAAAGCTTTTGATAATAAACAAGCGCTTTATCAAACTCTGAGTTATTGAAGTAATACTGGGCTAATTGTAAGTCGGAGTTGTTTTGCGCAAACAACTGCAAGCCAAAAACCAAGAAAACTAAAGCAAGTAAGTGTTTCATCTACGGCGTTCTGCTTTTGCAACTAATTGATTAGCTAAAGCATTTACAGATGGATATAAGCGGTAATAATCGTCAAAAAGTTGCGCTTTTGCACGCAGGTAATCGGTGCTAAGTGCAGCCAGTTGCTCCACCTTATTATGCTCAAATTTGATAAACTCATCAAAACGATGTCGCTCGCCGCGTCCTTGTTTGACATCTTGATAAAGTAGCTTTAAGGTTTGTTCCTCCTCTTGAATACCTGTCTTAAGCTGTCGATATTGTTTGATGATCGGTTTAATGGAGCGACGCATCACCTTGTAGGCATCAAGTTGCTTGGCAAGTTCCATATTAATCGTGTCCAAGTATAAATTCTGCTTGATCTTCAGTTCGGTTTGCATGGTGTTGATTTTAAACGCCGATACCTCATCCATGCGCTTGTCTTTGATTTTTTCAGACAATAGATCAAGTCTTTTCTGTTCTTGTTCAATGCGCTTAAGTTGCTGTTCTTTGTTTAAGTCAGCACAGGCAGACAAGACGCTAACGGCCAAGAAGAGCATTAATAATTTTTTCATCCGATTTGATTTAAATAGAGATTTAAGCCCGCCGTAATCAAGGTTGCTAGGACAAACCCAGAATAAACTTCAATTGGTCTGTGTTTTTTCAAGTACAATCTGGCAGACATGGTTAACCCTGCAGCAATAATTGAACCAAGTAACCACCCAGTACTGAAATCTGACTGAGCTGAAGTGTAAACCGCTAAAAAACCGACGAGAATCCCTGCGCCTGCAGCATGTAAAGAGATTTTAATCCAACGGTTAATCAAAAGAAATAAACTTGTGATGGCAACACCCGACAATGGCAAAGCATAATAGTAGCTTGGCAAGGTGTTATTGCCCGCTTTGTAGGCCAGTAAGAAAAACAATACTAGCGAATAAATGAGCATGATAATAAGCGGCAAGCCACGCTCGCCCTGTCTTTCAATATCAATGGTACTGATGACTTTAAATCGATGCAATAAAATAAAGGATACACCTGGTGCAACAACGCTGAACATGAAGAAAATGGTAAACAACGCCCATTTTGTGGGAAGTGGCGCAAAATACAGCGAAGTCATGGCATAGTGCGTGCTAATGGCAGGCACAAATAAAGTAATTAGGATGCCATAAGTTGGCATGAATAAGGGTAGAAATACCCAAGAAAATAGATGCGATAATATCTTCATAATTCTTTGCGCATTCGGGCAACTGGTATTTGTAATTGTTCTCTGTATTTAGCTACAGTACGACGCGCAATGTTGTACCCTTTTTCTCTGAGCAAATCCATGAGTTTCTCGTCAGTGAGTGGGTTGTGCTTGTCTTCTGCTTCAATGGCATCTGAAAGAATTTTCTTTACTTCTCGGGTAGAAACCTCTTCACCAGAATCTGTAGATAAAGACTCTGAGAAGAAATACTTCAACGAAAAAATGCCATAGTTTGTTTGCACATATTTCGAATTGGCGACGCGTGACACCGTTGAGATATCTAACTCAACCATGTCGGCGATGTCTTTCAAAATCATGGGTCTAAGTTTGGTTTCATCTCCACTCAAAAAGTAAGCTTCTTGATATTCGAGAATAGCGCCCATCGTCAATAGCAAAGTTTGTTGACGTTGTTTGATTGCGTCGATAAACCATTTGGCACCGTCTAGTTTTTGCTTGACAAACTGAAAGGCCTCTTTGTCTGACTTAGAGCTTTTGGCGCCTTCTGCATAGCTGCGCAGCATGTTTTCGTAATCGCGGTTTACTTTTAAATCTGGGGCATTTCTGCTATTCAGACTCAATTCTAGGCGTCCTTCATGTTCGAAAAGCGTGAAGTCAGGAACAATTTGCTGATAGCTTTTTGCTGCCTCTCGCATAGAACCTCCTGGTTTTGGATTGCAGCGCAAAATTTCATCTATGGCTTCTTTCAAATCTTGATCTTCAATTTCAAGCTTTTTAGAAATTCGATCGTAGTGCTTTTTAGTGAACTCTTCAAAGTACTTCTCGACAATTTTTAGAGCCGTGAATTTGACAATATCACCATCTTGCTTGCGCTTCAATTGCAATAACAAGCATTCTTGTAAATTTCGAGCGCCAACCCCAGCTGGTTCTAATTCTTGAACTAAGGCCAACACTTCCTCTACCTCTTTTTCTGTAACCTCAACATTCATGGAGAAGGCTAAATCATCTACTATGGCGTCCACCGCGCGATTTAAATAGCCCGATTCATCTAAATTTCCAACAATTAGGTTGGCAATGATAAATTGCTTTTCGTCTAGATATAACAAATGCAATTGCTCAGTGAGACGCTCTTGAAAACTTTGTTCACCTGATAGCGGTATCACGCGTTCTTCTTCATCGCGTGACTGGTTATTTGCTTGCGTTTTGTAATCGGCGATATCATCATCGAGGTAATCTGATAAATCAAATTCATCGTTTTCATCGTTGTCATCGTGCTCGTCGTCGTAGTCGTCTTGCTGGTCAAAATCATCGTCGTCTAGCTCTTGACCTTCTTCCAAAGCCGGATTTTCCTCGAGTTCTTGCTTGATGCGCTGATCGAGTTCCATGGTAGGCACCTGCAACAACTTCATTAACTGAATCTGTTGAGGAGACAGTCTTTGTTCAAGTTTTTGTATCAGCTGTTGCCTTAGAGCCATTATTGAATTTTCTGCTTGATGACCTGATAAATTTCTAACGTACTCATGTCATAGACATAAATAAGCACGTGCATGTTCGCAGCATTGTAATTACCGTCTAATTGATTCGGTACCACAAAACTGTAATTCACATAATACTTTCCATTATTTAAATCTGCTGCAGTCAACTGGCGGCCAAATGGCATATTGTTGAGATTCTTGCGGTGGATGTCGCGATGAATATAACTTTGATTATGTGAATTGTCTGACATTTTTTGGTCACCTACTAATGAGTCTTCTAATAAATATGCGACAATTCCGAGTTCATTGGTTAAGGTCTGATCAAGTTTCTCTGCCTCAACATGCAAAAAAGCGCCTTTTGTAGCCGGATAATAATTTAAGGCAGCTTGCATATTTACCTTTAAGTCATTTGCTGTCAAGAGTGTGCTCGTCATTGAAGACCACTGACCAGGACTTTGGAAAATAACACCGCCGTTAGAAACTCTGCTTATTGGCCCTCTCGGGTTACCAATAAAACCGCCATCGTTCAGACCAAACCAAGTACCAATAGCCAAGCCATCCGGATTTGTAAAGTCAAGCGGGTATTCGGCATCAACCGATTGAAAATCTCCAATGCCATCTACACCTGCATGAATTGATGCGACATAAACACGGTTTGGATTAGCTTCGTGCAACTGATGTGCGAGTTCTGCGGCGGCTGGGCAAAAAATACATTTGTGGCCTGTGAAGTCTTCAATCAGAATATTGCGGTCCGTGTTGGTGTTTTGAGTAAAAGTTGGCCATTCGTTAGCCACGTAATCAGCCCAATTACCCGGATACAGCGTAGTGTCTAGTTCTAGGTTAACAACTGGCGGGTACGGATTACTCACTCGGTCACAAGATGGCAACATCAAGAGACCAAAACTTACTACAAAAGCAAGAAAAATTGCAGTTATTTTCATCTTAAAAACTATGCGTTAAATTGATCATTAATCCGTTATTTGCCGGCACTGGTCGGCAAACACCGCCCACACAGAACAAACCTGCACGCTGACGTCCATAAGAGACGGTCACTCGAGTAGCATCTTTAATATATCCGCAAGTAATGATCGGATAATTGACGCGTTTGCTCTGATCGGCGTTACCATAATTATATTGATTCATAACAGAGAAAAACCATCCTGGAGA
>JACCDU010995670.1_pt1 | contig 11081 bp, 11 predicted proteins | sample 7446081 | NCBI WGS metagenome assembly JACCDU01 (sample SAMN15323447, study PRJNA562643) | freshwater metagenome | isolation source: river surface water | place: USA:Blue River Watershed | collected 2017-08-17
AAGATAATTCAATAAACTTGATTCCATAGTTGTATTCAAATGCTTTTTTGCCAGATGGATGCATTTTACCTTTGTATTTCTTTAAGCAGTCACAGTAATCTCTTTCTGTAGTAGCTTTGTTTCCGCAGATAGAGCATTTACCCTCTTCTACAGAGCATCCCATTGATACATCATGAATATAACCTTGTCTTACACCTCTAGCAATATCAGGATATGCATCTTCGTCAATAAAGAAAACACAATAAACACATTTTTCTTCATCGTCCCATTCTGCATAGACAACCATACCTTTCGCTTCTTCAATGTTGTCATTCTTATGGTTGGTGTAAATTGGCACACCTTCAAATGTTTTATATGCGGGCATTTTTTTGCCTTGATAATCCACTTCTTTAATTAATTCGGATTCTTCAAAGTAGTCGCCATTTGCATTACAAACATCGGCATCAATAGCTCTTGCTCTCACCCAAAGTAAATTAGCACCATTTCTGGATTTCATTTCTTTGATGATATCAAAGTCTTTGTATTTTTCTAGCACCTCATCTGCATTGGCGTATAAGGATTGAAGACCAATTTTTGCTGCCTCTCTTATTGAAGAGGATGTTTTGACCATTGTGTTATTTGCTAGGGCTGACCTTTCTTTTTTATCAATCAAAGAACTGATAGAAATCATCCCTCCGCTTATGCCTCTTTTTATCATGCCTAAATTATATTTCGATGAAACTTTTCCTTATCCTTTGCCGTATAAATAATTAATGAATAATTCTGTGCGTTTAAAAGAAAATGATGGCAAGTATTCCATTATTAAAGAAGGTGGAAAACGAGCCCTTCGTGTTTTCATGAGTAAACAAGAGGCTTTGGATTACATCCAAACACACAATCTCACTTTGATTGAAGAGACAATGGATGTTATTGTAAATGTTCCACTTGTTCCTGAAAAATCTGAAGAGGTAAAATCAAGTGATGATTTACCCGCTGCTAAAGGTAAATGCTGTGGCGGAAACTGTGGTTGCAAAAAACCATCCCTCATCACTCGAATCATCAATTTCTTCAAGAAGCCAGATTAAACAGATTGTTGCCCACTGGGTGTATTATAATTACCAAGTAACTTTTGGATAGCTTGCTTAATAACCATAGCTACATCTTTAGGTTGCTTGGTAATTTCTTTATCTGTAAACCTCAAAATTGTCCAACCTTGTCTTGAGATAGAAACGTCCCTATTCTTATCAGATTGTATTTTTTGTGGATTATTGTGCCAGATTTCTCCATCAGCTTCTACAGCTAATTTTATTTGAGGAAATGCTCCATCTAAAATATATTCTTTGCCTGGTCCAGCCTCATATTGAGCATAAAATGCCAGAGGAGCACCAATCTGCATCACAATCTGATAAAGTTTCTTTTCTAAAGATGTGTAACCATGAATATTTTGTTTCTGCTTCACCTTAGCATTTTTCACTAACTTAATTGCGTCATAGTTCATTGGTTCTCCAATTGGATGCCAATTCCAAGGCTGTGCTGGTTCCAAATCTTCTGGAATTTCACCAACATGAGCCCTACCTGTAACAGCAGATTTTTGATTAAGGTCTCTATCTACTTCACTTATATACTCTCTTTCACTTAAAGATGCTAATGAAGTACGATTGAACGAGATTTCATTCATTAGGTTTGCAGCAAACTTGTATTGTTTGTGAACTACCTCAGCTGTAGCTGGTGGAGCCGCTGGAGCAGGAGCTTCTATTCCAGCGGCTGCTGGAGGCTCGCCACCCATTGCTCCTAAATCCATTCCACCTGGTGCACCCATTGGCCCACCCATATCTCCGCCTAATGGAGCTCCACCTGGTGCGGACCCTGCCCCAAATCCCTCTCCTGTCACTCCTCCAAAGCCTATGTTCATGTCTGTATTCATAACTTCTGAAGAGTTTACAAAGTTCATCCCTTGTTCAAATCTAAGTCTTTCCACTTCTTGGTCCCAATTTAAGCCAAACTCCTCAACAAGAGTTTCGGCAGAAATTACACCATTTTGTTGTGCTGTAACAAGCATCTGGAGAGTTCCTGTATTATCTTTAAGTCTTAATGGGTCAAAAATAATTGTTGGATAAATTAGCTCTTGCTGGCCACCTTCTCCTTCAGAATAGAAACCATTCCATTCAGCCACTTTCTTGAAGATTTTTTCTTGAATCCATTGAGCCACTTCTCTTCGCCAGGTTTCAAGTCTTTCATTCATGGCGAGCAAGCCTACCTGGGCATTTCCGTAAGCTGGACCCTCACCATTAAGCAAGGCTTTGTTGACCATCAAGCCATCAAGAATTTCTTGATTCAATCCTTCTAGTTCATCTGCTACAGGAAGAACTTGGCCATTTGCTCCAACAAATTTGTAATCAAAAGCATGAGGAACAACCAATGTAAGATTGGGGTCATTTGCTACAGCGGAAAGTTGGTCTTGCACTGAGTCAAGGTCTGCTTGTGAAGCTGGTCTTTCATTATCGCCAACCATAACAATTTTAGTGGGAATAATGTGCCTTTCTGCAATTAGCCACTGTGCTTGTCTCAATTTATCTTTGTAAGCTAATGTAACAAATAGTGGCTTCACAATTGATGTGCCATAATCAGACCAATAATCTGAGCCATATTTGAAGTGATGAATACACATAGGGTCAAGAGGAATAGGCTGTTTAGCTCTAATTTTAGCTTTTACCACATCTGGTATTTGGTCAAACAAATCTCTTGGATTTCCTTCCATTACCACTTTTATTTCTCTATCATTTGGTAAGTAAGCATAAGATGGCTCCATAGATACAAATCCAGGAGTAATCATAACAGAATCAGGATTCAAAATAGAAATTGATTTCCAGCTTGCTCCTTGATGCTCGCACAAATCACCAGTTCTAGGATTTATCATCCCTCCATGACAAACTGGGCAGTCAATTTCTGTAAGAACAAAAGCATCTCCATACAAATGATATGAATTAGAAATTAATGGAAGATATTTTTGAAAGTTTAATTTTTTTACTAATTTTTCAAAATAATCTTTCACCACTCCAGATTTACATTCTAACTTCCATCCATTGAACGGAAAGTTTGTGTAGAAGTTGATAGCCGCCGCCACTTTTGGTTCGTTATTTCGCCACCAGTTTGCCCAAAGATAAATTTCTTTTCTTGTGCTAGGTATTTGGAATGAAGATGGAGTGAGAAATGGTGAATAAAAGTTAGGAGCTGTTGTTGTGTTATTCAAAACATTCGAAGACATTTGAGCATATCTGCCACCGCTAGGACCAAGCCCCTTAGCTGTTCTTAGTTCCGCCCAGTTTTTAATACCTGGTTCAGCATTTTGCTGTCTTGCAGAAGTTTTTTGAAATACATTCGCTGCCATAGATGTCATGACAGAAGTAAGAGATGGTATGTTTGAATCGTTAGGCAAAGTTTTTTACTCCTAATTTTGATTGTACATAGATTTTATGAAAAATTACCTTTTCAACCTAGTTTGTGTTCCAATCTGTGGTATTTATAAAATTATCACCGCCATTATTGTAAATAGGCATATCTTTGTTAATGTTTAGTAGACCATCAGAACCTTGACCTGTAGCTTTAATTCTTACTGGTTGTTTTACTTCATTCATGAGTTTTGGATTTTTTATTACATTATCTCTTTCAGGATTCAAAGCTTTTTCTAATCCCACTTCATCTGTTTCATTTACATCAGCTGAAGGAATTACGGGCGAATTTGTGAAATTGGTTTTATCTTTAGCTTGATAATATTGAGTTAAAGCATTTTGATTGTAAGTGTTAACATAGTCTTTGGCTAGTTTGTACCAAGACATTTTATTCACCTACAGCTTCTCGCAATTGTTGCTCTAATGTGTCAAGCTCATCTTCATCAAAAACATCTCTGACAGTTTTGAGCATTTTTTCTAAAGCTTCGTCTGTAGCCAAAACTGTTGGTTTTTCTTTTGTATCTGTATTATTTTTCTTATGAGATGCTTCTAATTGCTCTTCCCAAGGTTTAGTTGTTACAGTTTCTGTAAGTTTTTCTTCTCTAATCATTCTCATATCTTGAGAATCCTGGTCAGACATAGGGAACTTAGTTCTTTGACCTGGTTCAAGATTTGATGTAGTTTGTTCTACAGGCATTTTGTCATAAACATTCAATGCTTGCTCTTGCGTTATTACATGCTCGTTAAGCCATTTCAAATAATTACAGCCCACAGTTCCGTCTGGATTAAGTCTTGAGTCAACACAATAGTCTCTACAATTTGAAATAGCCATAGGAACAGGTCTGCCTGATTGATAAATTCCCTTTGGACACATTTGATAACCTTCGCCAATTTGTTGCTTGATTGTTACAAATGCGGTTCGAACATTTTGGGCAGGATTTGTTCGGGCAAAAATCTGATGTAATGCCTTAGATGCATCATCGAGTTCACCATACATCACTTTTTTACATGATGATGCTAATGCGGTTCTATTATTTTCTCCATCCACATATTTGGATAGGAAATTAATAAGATTTGCAGTTTTGAGTAAAAAATCAGCTGCAGATTGGTGATGTGTTTCATTAACATGATTTTCTAAAACTACTGCTTCATTTGTTGCATTTCTAACATTTTGCAGATAATTAAAAGCTTTTCTGATGCCAGTAGAAATAATTTCACTTTTTAATGACTCAAGAGAATTGAGCATTTTTGTGCTTGCTGTTTTATTTTTGAAAATATCAGATGAAAAACCATCTGGACACAATCTGTAAAAACAATTAACAATTAAATCATCATTTGAAAATTCATTTCTTGAAAGTGCTGAAGCTTCTCTCAAAACTACTTCGTCTTTTAAAGCAGTTTTAATCAAAACAATAACATCGGTTCCAGCTAGCTTTCTCATAATTTCACTTCATAATTTCTTTAAGAGCTTCTTCAGACATGCCTCTATCTTTAAGAACATTCTTAATTTTACTAATCATAGTTTTCACGCCAGAGCGGTCTGCCACCTCTTTACCAAAAGAATTATTTTTCGAATTCATTTTCTGTAATGAATTAAGCCAGCAAATTGATGTTATGAGTTCTGCATTTGAACGTTTTGAATAATCTAAATCTAATCGTGGCCAATCTTCAGCTGTGTTAGGCAAAGTTTGTGCTTCTTTTTTGTGAGTTTTTCTGTGTTTTTTCTTGTTGTATTCTTTAACAATTTTCACAGCATTTGAGATTGTGTCTTCGTTCCATATTTTTTCTTTCAAAAGGTAACGCACAATTTCTCTTTTTTCAAGACCGTGGTCAAGAAGTTTACCCACTTTACCCATTAGAACCCTAAAAGGATTTCCGCGAGCTTTTTTCTTCTCTTGCTTTTTTTCTTGTGCAAATCTATTAAAATTAAAATTATTATTGCTCATTTTTTTATGCCCCTCTAAATCTTCAATTAATTTTTGTATTAAGCCTTTTGAGTTTGGGTATGGTTTTCCACTTATCGGGTCTTTTGTAACTATACCCATTTGTGCATCAGGTACTTTGAATGCTCCTAAAATTTGACCCAATCTATCAGAATATTCTGGAGTTTGGCATCTACTTCTTAGGTTTTCAATTTGTACGCAAATAATTTTGGGGTCGTTTTCATCCATGCAATGATTTAAAACTTGAATAATTTCATCAATTGCCACGCCCCCCATTTGCGATACTTTAATCATCCAGTTCTACACCGATACTATCAGCGAACTTAGCAATGATTGAGCTATTTTCGAGAGCTTTCATTGTTCGTGCTGCAATAGCCTCCTTATTTTGCCATTGGTCGATTCGCTCAGAAGGGTCCACACCCTTTCTTGAAATTTTAGCCTTTCTAGTACTGTTTGATTCTCTTACCATTTCTCTCATAGCATCTTGAGCATCTGCATAAAAATCATCAAATGTGTTGAAATTGCCATTGTGAAGTGGAGTTTCGTTAGCAAGTCTGCTTACACCCAAGCCTCTGTATGGTAATACATTTGCTTTTCTTAACTGACTTGCTTGTTCTCTTTCCCAATTTTGATGAGCCACAGCTTTCTTTTCAGCAGCTGTTCTTCTATCAAAAATCGCATCAGATTGTTTTTGAGATTGATTGAATGCATCGGATAAATCATCAAACTTAGGCTCCCAAATAGAAAACCCATTGTCAAGTAAGCTTTCAGCATACTTATTATTGTCAAAATTAATAGACCTGATGTTTTCTTGGCCAAAAAGTTCTGATTTTTCACCAGCAAATCTTTGGCCATAACCTGCTCTTCTAATTCCACCTTCGGCTTCGTCATAAAGAGCAGGCTTTGGAGTTTCGTATTCATGTTTAATAAGTCCAGCTTCTTTAAAGCTTTTCAACCTATTTTCGTAAACGGATTTACTGCTTGATGCTTCTCTTAAAAGACCTTCAAACTCATCAGTAAATGTAATGTCGTGATTTTCAAAAAGAGCATCACTCACTGAAGTAGGCAGATTATTTAGTTCTGAAGCTTTTTTGAATATTGACATTTAATTAATTCACCTTTTTTCCGTTGTCGTAGTCAGCAGCTACCATTGGCCAGAAATCTTTATCTTGGTATCCAAGAACATTATTCCAGTAATCAATAAACTCTGATTTTGAATCTTGTGAAAGTTTTGCTTCTTTAAGTAAAGATTTGACTAAAGATTGTTTTGTGTTTTTAGAAACGTTTGTTGCCATCACTTCTTTTACTTCATTTGCTAAAGCTTCCACTTCTTTAGAAACCACTGGAGCACACATTGAATCTACGTATTCTTTTGGCATTCCTAGTGAAAAAGCTACTTTATTAAAAGCTTCTCTTTGTGCTTTGCTGAATTTAGTTGGAGATGTAAATGCCATGACATCTATTTTAACATCTTCAATTTTTCCGCCTTTTTCCGTATATACGTCTTTAAGAGTTTGCATGGCTTTTTCAGGGCCGCCTTGTGAATCAATTAAATCTTTTAGCTCATCTAAAGATTTATCTTGAAGGGATTCCCTGGACATATCTTCGGCCATTTTAACAATAGCTGCCCTTTGTGCCATTCTTTTTGCAATATGAGCTTCTTTAGTCATTTTTGTTTCAATAGCACTTGCAATTCTTTGTCGATTAGCCTTTCTAGCCGCTAAGATTGTGTTGACGAGAGCAGTATCACCAGCTGCTTGTGCTGCTTCAATAGCTTCAGCACTGATTTGGTTTGGATGTGTAAATGCAATTTTTCTCATAGCTTTATTTGTGTTTGCCTCTTTCATTCTGTGCTCAAGTTCGTCTTTGCCCTCTTTTTCGTACTCTTCTTCTTCTTTGGTATCTGCTTCACAATCTTCAGCATAATCATTCATGGCTTCAACCATTTCATCTTCTTCTTCTGCATAATCAGCATAATCGCTCATGCCTTCAGCCATTTCAGCCATCTTGAGAAGGTGTTTAATTTGCTCGTCTTGAGAACTTGCATACTTATTGTTTTGCATGTTTTGCTCTACAGAACTCCAATCAATTCCGCTAAACGAAATTTTAGAACCCATGTCTACGTTTGTGTTGTTAGGAAAAACTCTATCTGCCATATTTTACTCCAATAATTCTATTTTCTAAGATTATTTACTTTTACCTCTTATTAGTTTTATTTTCTGATTTTCTGGCAGGCAAAAATCTCCTACCTTGATATCATATTCTTTTGGTAAGTCAGAATGTCCTTCTAATACAAATTTTGTATTTGGATATTCTGCCCTACACGGTTTTTCTTGATGAGCATCAAGCTTACCTATGTTTTTAATTTCATAATTTTCATCCATAAAAAGCAATGAAATTGGGTAGTCTACATTTTTATTCCAGAAACTATGGTCATCTAAATGCTTAAAAATAAAAAAAGCACATTCATCATTAGCCAAAGGTTTTGAAAACATTAGTCCTTTGGCTAATTGCTCAGGGGTTTGGGCGATAAACCTAACGTTTAAATGCATATTTTTTAATCATGTAAGCGAGATTACTGCCTTTGAAAAAGTCCTCATCAAAATCACCTGTATCGTCACCAGAATAAGAAGCGGGCTCTATTGGTTTTTCTGGTTTTGGTTTATCAGATTGTGCTGGAGGGGTAATTTTAGGTTGAATTGGCATCATTGATTTCATGAAACCACCTTCTTGAAGCCTTCCACCTCTAATTCCCATAGCTTGCTGAAGTCTTTCTTGAACATTTTTTCTGGTAAGATTTTCTGCATCCTCTCCAACCAAATGATAAGGCTGTGACCTCAATTCATTTGCTCCTACATCAAATGTGTAAGGAAGTTTTCCGCCTCTGTAAATAGCTGATTGTACTTTTTCAATTACGTCTTGTTGCTCCTCATCAGATAACTCTGAAAACTTCTCGCCATATTCTTCGGAAGCTTTTTGCATGTAAGCTGCCATCATCATTGGAGTGGTGTGTTGGAAAAGACGATATTGTGTCATGTCTTTTGGTTTATGAATCACTTGTTTTGTTTCAGGGTCTACTTTTGAGCCTAAAACTTTTAATGTTTCAGAAATTAAATCAGATTGTTCTGCTTCGTCCTCTGTAAGATTTTTAATTCTTTTCATGATTACGTGCTCAACAATATCAATCTGGGAAAGTTTTGCCCTTCCTCCTTGTGGTCTATCTTTAATACCAGGCAAACTCACTTTCATAGCTTGTTTAGCATTAATGATAAGTTCAGATTTAATAATTGACTTGATTATGTCTTTGGTTAATTCTTGATTTTTTCCAGTGGCCCATTTTGGCAACTTATAAAAGTTTTGCTTGAAAATATAATCAATTATTTTGTTTAAGTCCAAAGCTTGTAATTGTCTATTTACTTCATCCTGTACTTCTCTAAGGCTAAACTCTTGTATTTGTCCTTTTTGACCAGGAATACGCTTTTGTGCCCCGTAGTTATCTTTAATAAACTTGAATGTGTCTGTGTAAAATTTATCAAAATCAGCTTGAGCTTTTGCAGAATCTTCGTCAACAAATTCTGAAACAAGATTTTGAATTTCTTGCTGACTCATGCCTTGTGTAATTAATGGTTTTACTTTTTCAATTACACTTGATGTAATTTCGCCAGATAATCTTTGTTTCAAGTCCTTGAATGCTGGGTAAAGCTTTCCAGCAATGAAGATGCTCAAAATGTCAGATTCTTCGTCTCTTAAAATTTTATTAAAAACGGCTTCAAGGGCGGTTTCTTTATCTTCTACATCACCCTGTGCCCCTTCTTCAAAAATTGCATTGAAGCTAGCTAGAGCACCTTCGTCTATTGTCCGCTCTTTAAACGTATCACCCTCTGAAACACCAGACATTTCTAAAGAAGATTCGCCTTTTGATTGTTGTTTTTGTTTTCTTTGCTCCACTAGTCTTGTAGCTGAACTTAAGGCTCCATTCAAAAGGCCTTTTAGTGTAAAATCATTTGCATTTGCACCGTTGTACTTTTCCAATTGGTTCAAGGCACTTTCAATGAATTTAACAGGCATAAACTCACCCACTGCTTCAGAAATCTCTTCATTTTTTGCTTTAGAAATAACAAAAGCACTCATGATATTAAGATTTTTTTGTAATTCATTTCTTATGTCTTGAGTTTTGTATTCGTATTTACCAGGCTCTGACAGCAAGCTTCGAATTCTTTTATTAGGCAAATCAAGCATTTCATCAAACATACTATCGCTTTGAGCAATTTTAAGCATAGAGAAAAATATGTCAGATGTTTTCTTGCTGTTTGTGTCCTTATGTGCTTGCTTGGCAAGTAATTCTAAAACGCTTTTATTAAACATTATTCTCCTTTTTTGGCAATTCTTGAAAATGAACGAAAATCAAATTTATCAGATGTTCTGTTTTCTTTCAAACTATTTTTTGTTGAAAGATAGGCATCTCTAAGAGCAGTTCTTCCCCTTTCAGTAATTTTTACCGACCTGCCATATCCTGAAATCAAACCTTCTGCCTTCAAAGCTAAAACTGTATTTTCGTCAATTTCAGTAGGAACAGAGCAATACCTTTCGTTTGAATCTGTTACTGCTGTGACCACAAAATCTGTATTTTTATCAATATCTTGAAGAGCTGCAATCGTATTTATAGAATATCTTGTGTTGCTTTTGGCAGAAGCTGTAGTTTGAAGTAAAATTGATTGTAGCTCAGAAAGTTGAAATTCAGGCTGCATAGATTCTCCAAATGTAATTGGCATACTTTCTTGTTTATGAATTGGTACGATAGGCTGTGGCATAAATTATTTTTCTCCTTTGTTTTGTTTTTATCCTCTTGGCTTGAGATTTTTCCAATATTCTGGTCCTTGATTAACATCGTGAGCTTGGTCCCAAGTAAAGTAGTCAAGACTTCCATTCATTGAAGGTGAATTAACCATGTAAACAGGGTCTACATAAGCTGGACCAGGCGTGGGGTCTTCACCATGCATTTCACCTTCCATGTTAAGTTTTTCATCTGAATCTGTTTTAAGATTTCTATAATCTGGTAATCTATAATACAATTCTTTATAAAATTTTCTATCAAATTCATTGAAATCTTGTTCATTTCTTTGCCAAGTGTAAAACCTTGCCGATAGAGGCAATTCATCAATAGCTGAAAGATTATAAGGCCATGCAGCGGTTTTTACAAGTTGGTCTTGAAATAAATCGGCAAGCCTATAGCATCCATTTTGTTCTAACAAATCAATTGCTTTCAAAACATTTTTCAAAGTATGCTCACCCCAAAATAAGGATTCCTGCTGTACATAGGGTCGGAAGATACACTCAACATATCATTTTGAGAATAATCATTTAACCCTGAATTAGTATATGGACCTTCATTAGTCACACCTCTTTCTGGATATTGTCCTTTGAGCATTCTATCCCAGTCAAGAGTTTTTTCTAAATTAGTACCTTGTCCGCCAAGATTGTTTGGATTATTTTTTAAAGCTTCTAATTTACTTTCTAAACTAATGTTATTTTTTTTTGATTCAGGAGTAACAGCTGATGGCAAATCGTATAAAGGTTTTGGATTATTGAAAGAAGGGGAGGTTCCAGGTTGCCAAGCATCCATCAATCCTGTGAAATAGGCATGCATGTCAATTCTTTCAGGGCTTTGCTTTTCTTCAATATATTTATCAATTCCGTCTTCAGGCTCGTA
>JACCDU011207656.1_pt1 | contig 11080 bp, 13 predicted proteins | sample 7446081 | NCBI WGS metagenome assembly JACCDU01 (sample SAMN15323447, study PRJNA562643) | freshwater metagenome | isolation source: river surface water | place: USA:Blue River Watershed | collected 2017-08-17
AATTGGAGAGCAAGGTAGTAGCTCGGAGGACTTCAATGGGAATGGGATCATAGAAAGGATCGCAAAACTTCAGAACCCTTCCGCAGATAGGCAGGATGATAAAAGACGGTTTGAGCAAATTAATAATTTTTTAAGGAATGTGACTGGAAATATATCGGCAAAAATTGAGATTCCACACGAAAGAAATACTATTGTGGTCCATATGGATAACAAATCCCTTCCTTTGGACTCGCTGGGATCAGGAATTCACGAAGTTATTATTCTTGCCGCAGCCGCTACCGTTCTTACCAATCATGTCATCTGCATGGAGGAACCAGAGCTCCATTTAAACCCATTACTTCAAAAGAAACTCATTAGATATCTGCAAGACGAAACTAATAATCAATATGTAATTGCAACTCATTCAGCAGCATTAATGGATACAGATAATGCTGAAATTTATCACCTGCAACTTGAAGACGGTCAAACCGCTGTTCATAGAGTTAGCTCCAATCAGGCGAGAGCAAACATATGTCATGACCTGGGATACCATCCATCTGATTTACTTCAATCCAATTCAATCATCTGGGTTGAAGGGCCATCTGACCGCATTTACATTAATTGGTGGATTAAATCTCTCAGTCCAGAATTAATCGAAGGCATTCATTACAGCATCATGTTTTACGGCGGAAGACTTGCGTCCCACCTAAGCGCAGAGGATATTGACGCATCCCTAAATAATCTCATTTCTTTGCGGCACTTAAATAGGCGCTCCACTATTGTTATCGATAGTGATAAATCAAGTGCTCAATCTCGAATCAACAAAACAAAATTAAGATTAAAAGATGAATTTAGCTCAGACTTTGGTTACGCATGGATAACCAATGGGAGAGAGATAGAAAATTACATTCATTCAGAAATCTTGAGGGATGCAATCAATACGATACACCCCAGTTATTCTGTTGCCTCAAAAATGGGCAAATTTGATAACTGCCTGACTGTCAAATCCAGCAGGGGACAAGAAACCCAAGCATCCAAAGTCATGATTGCAAAATACATCGCAGAAAAATATTCGCCAGATGTAAATTCTCTCGACCTCAAAAAACAATTAGAGGCTCTAATTCACTTTATTAAAGAGTCAAATCCCGCTGATAGGCTGGTGTAAATTTCAACCCAATAGAGGGGCATCATGAGGGCATTTAAAGGTGTACGCCATGCGTGGACGGAAGGCTACAAAGCAGGATGTATAGAGACTATAGGCACTTATACAGGAGCGCCTCACCCGCCAGTACTGAAGGTTCCTTTAACAGAGGATCCGATTAATTATTACTACAGGCATGGAAAACGACAGGGAATTGAAGACTCACTTAATCGAGCGGAAGGCTGACCAACTTGATTGCCACATTAAATAGCGCCCAACTCCGCCTGACCAGCCTTAATCTTCTGTCTAGCCCGTTCAGCTTTAATAGCCTGCTGGTCGCGCTTTACGCGATCCTTCATTGATTTAAGCCTAGCCTGCTCAGGACTTAAGGGTTTTATCGGAGCTATTTCATCAAATCTCATAATTACCCAATCTGCTGCGGTTGATGAGGTACGTTGCCAGCGCCAAAGATGGCTTGAAATAACTTCATAGCCTGAGCCGGGTTTTGAGCATAGAGAATGGTTTCTACCCACATCCCAGCTGCATTGACAGTTGCTTTATATCGCTTCATATAGATATATTTAGCACCGCTCTAAATATATAAATTAGCTTTCAGCCTGTGATGTTTTGGAAATACCAAAAGTTGTAGAAATTAAAGTTAAAAGAGGCTCAAAATAAGTCTGAACATTCAATTGGGTAGATAGACTTTCTGCGAAAGCTACTTTGTCGCCTGTAAACTTGGAAACTTCAACATCCCCTGGGAATGAAATCTGTTCCAAATTGGCCGTTTGAAGCAATTTATCATCGGGAATATACATCTCTATAGTATGTTGGGAGTTAGCTTTAAACCGCTCCCCAGCCTGTTTAGATCGAGCCAATGGAACTGGCAAAAGCCCCGCATAAATTTTCTTTAAAGCATGCTTCCTAAGCAACCCAGATACGTCAGACCCTTCACGATTTGGGTAAAGTTTTTGACATCCATTCCAATCATCGTAAGCTTCGTCAAAATCAAATAGTCCAAGAACTATTTGCTCATTTCCAACCTCGTCAATAAACTGCTCATCCTCCAACAAATAGCGTAACGCACGTCTCCCCTTTGCTGCCAGAATCCTAAAAGGCGGAGGAAACTTCATTGTTGTGCGCCACAACCCATCAATCCAAATTGAATCACTTTTACCTTCAACTATTAAAATGGGCAATTCATTTTCGAGAGCTACCGCAATTTTTACCTGATTCCGAAAAGCTGCGGTATCCCCCAAAGCTTCAATTGCAGCGCCTATTTCTCTAAATTGATCTACATTTATAGCTTCGCCAGATGGCAGGCTCAAAATTTTAAATCCATCAGATCCAAATTTATCATTCATGCCCACTAAAAAACTAGGGCTATGGGTAGACATCACAAACTGCACTTTAGGGAAAAGCTTGATTAAACTAGGCAAAACTAATCGTTGCAGGTGCGTATGAAGATATAACTCAGCTTCATCAACAATAACAATTCCCTCTATATCTTGCAGGGAGCGATTTTGATTCAATGTCCCATGATTTACTATCGTGGCAAACATGGACAAAAGCATAGCTTGACCAGCGGATAAATGCGCTAAGGATGGTATCAACATCCTTCTGGGGTTTGGGTTATCAGCATCATTTGATCCCGTACCAGTAAATATTTGCACGCGAGGCCAGATATTGCGGGGTGCAATTGCAAAGTGTGCCGTTGGATCCTGGAGAATGATTTGTAAAATTTGATTGGCTACCGCAATACCAGCACCAGGATATCCAAGCGATTGGTCCAATAAACCATCCATAATCCACGTTACAGTATCCTCGGCTGCACTTTCAACTATTAAAGACTTATCAAGTCGAGTGTTAAATGTTTGATTATTTCTGTAACGATCTGAATTTAACGCTTGTTTTTGCAGCCAGTGAGGCGCTTCTTTGCGCCCACCTGGAAAAAATACATATGCTCCCGTGCGTAATTTACCGTCAACACCCTCAAGATTTTGTGACACTACTTTCTCTGCCTTTTGGGCGACATTAATTGGAAAATCTTGAGGCAAATTCAACCTCTGACGCAATGCGTCAGCATCAAGCGAACCATCTCCAACTCGATCTAAATAATGAATATCGCGTCCGTCAAAATCGTAGCAAATATGAGCGAGTGAATTAGAGGCGCCAAGATGAATATCATGACTTCTTATTCTGTAGTACAGGGTACCCATACCCTCAGAAGCGAGCACATCGGAAAATTTAGTAGAGGCAATTTGAAGTAAAGAATCGACTATAAAAGAAAGTGTAGTCGTTTTTCCAGATCCATTTTCCCCAACAATAATGATGGGCTTAGGGTCTTCACTACTGTTTAACTCGAACTTGATATTTAGAGTTTCAATCGGCCCAGAGTTTTCAATTAATAAATTTTTTAATTTAAGCATTTTGCCAAAAAATATAGGTGTGAATTAAGTGGTATTACCAACCTGTTAAGGCTAGCACATCCAATCTTTCCTCACCTAAATTTCAGAATCAATATGGTCAAAAGACGCCAGCCTCCATATTTAAAACTAACAAATCAATTTTTACCGCCTAAATCCACCCCGCAATCCAGCACTAGCAGTCTCGATCTGCTCATCGAGCTCTCCCGCCTCTACGGCTGCTTTGATGGATTCGAGAGCTTTAATCAAAGCCTCTCCGCTTGCCACTTCAACACTAGGCTTTCCTTTTGCAAGCTCTAGCGTCCAGCTACCGTACTTAACTGATACGCATACTTTTCCTTCATCACTCTGAAACCACCAAGGCTTAATACGCTTTGGAACTTCCACTTGCTTACGTAATCCCGTTTCCCGATCTTTTATGGTTTTGTATTTCATGACCACAAAAGGCTTTCCATCTAGCTGACTCTTAGCTAATTGGATCTGCTCCCACAATTTTGATGAGAGCTTGTTTCTGCGAATAACTATTGCTGGCATATTACGAGGCTTTTTTACTGCTACGAGTTTGAGGTGACTTAATTGGCTCATTTAAATTCTCCTAATTAGTTAATGGGCTCAATTAGTTTGTTTTCGAATTGGCGTTTGGGCGACCTCTTTTTATCTCTTGGGCAAATTGGCTAATTTTGGATAGAAAAAATACGGTTTTTCTTTATCAGGACTAAATATTTACGAGTCGCGTAATGAGTTGCATTGAGTTGCAAATGAGATGCGAGAAAGAAATAAGTTGCAGTTAGAGATGCAGTTAGTTACTGCATTTGGGACAAATGAGTAGCTCTGAACAGCAACTCAAGCAACGGCAACTATCTTTTGTCTCTGCTACTCCCTGCATCTATTAGCAACACCGCGACTCCTTTCAAACTTAAGGAGATAAACATGAAAGAAATCACAGCCCGCTTATGGGAAAACAAACTATATGGAACTACCTTTGGCAAAGGTCAATATCGCAAAGCGATCTATAACGGAACACTGGAAGTCATTGATCCCTATGCCAAGTATTTAGTCGATTTTGAGGAAGTCGAAGCTTGGTTTCATTTTCCTAAGAGCCCAGTGCATGTGGAGATGGCTGGACGCCTTAAGAACATCCCTGCAAATGAAGATGGGGTCTTAATGAGTTGGGTCTATCGCTATGAAGCTGGCATTAAGAGCCCAGTAGAAGGTTATGCCGCTTTAGATATGAACTACAGCAGAATCACCATTCAAATTGATGATTCCGCACATGGGATCAATGAATACTGGGAACTACCCGTTAGAAGTTGCATCGCCAGAATCCCTGGAAAACCCACTCCGGCACTTATCGCTACTACACAGTCGGAGCTAAATTCACCTCAAAAACCGTCTACAAACGGCGTATTTGTTGGTGGCTATAAGCAAGCACTTGAGAACCTGAAAAAACACGCAATCCAGTAATTTGAGGTATTAGCTAAGGTCGTCGTCTAAAGACGACAGAACTTAGCGATTATTGCTAAATACATATAGAAAGATTGAGGTTAAGAAAATTACACTTTTCTTAACCCATCTATAAGAATCAATGACTTAAGCCAATTAACCCCATACAAACCCAAGGTCGACCTTTTGCCAATAAGAAAACATACTTAAAACGCACTTTTTATTTATGGAGAAATTAAAAAATGGCACAAGCAAAAACCCTATCTCAAGCAGAACTAGATCTAGTTTTAGAGTACATCAGCACTAAAAAATACGCTTTGCGTGACAGAGCAATCGTTTTAACCAGCTTTTTAGCTGGCCTTCGCGTTGCGGAAATCGCATCACTGACGATGGGAAATGTAGTTAATCCAGACGGATCCATTAAGAATGAGATCCGTTTATCAGCAGCACAGACCAAGGGCAAATACCCCAGAACGGTCTTCGTATCACAGCGCTTACAAACTGAACTGGCCAATTACCTCACTACCAGGCATGCAAAAGGAGCTGATATTCCCTTCTTTCATACAGACAACCGTTTGCGATTTACCCCCAATGGCTTATGCGTTTGGTTTCATCAGCTCTATAAGAATGTCGGTATCAGCGGTGGTAGCAGCCACTCGGGAAGAAAATTCTTTATCACTACCCTGGCTAATAAAGGCATCGGCGTGCGAATCTTAGCCAGTCTTGCTGGCCACAGATCCATTGCTGTAACGCAGCGATACATTGATGTGAATGATGAACAAAAACGTAATGCTGTTGAACTAATTTAAACAAAGTTAGTTCAATTACTTTTGTAACAAATTTTTAAAGAGAGTTTTTTGGTGATTTTTTCTTAAAATTAAAATCACCCGCTAAACCAATATCTATATGGCTCTAATTTTTTCGATTTTTGTGTCAAGGAAATAAAACAACGTTCAAATTTGCGCAAAAAATACGAAAAAAATTAAACTGCTTTCGTCAACTCAACAAAGCGCGCGCTGCATTAATCCTTTAAACCCAGTTGAGTTGACACTTAACTTAACTAAGGAGCAGCACATGAGAATCACATCAAATCAAAAGCAAGAAATCGCCAGTGCAACACTGGTAAAACTCGATGCATTAGCAAGCCGTCGTCAAGTTTGGCAACGCGACTTTTATGACAAATCCAATAAAGGTCTGTATGCCCTGCTTTCCGAATGTCTTGGGATGTATTACGAAATTAAAGGTAGCTCAGCAGAAAAAGTGGTACTGGAGAGCATTAAGGCGACTTTAGAGAGCCGTGGTGTGGTGGTGCAAGCGAGCACACCCGTACTAACGCTCATCGTCAAATTCGTCTTTAATGCCGAGCGCCGTAGGGCCAGCAGCTATTCCCGTGCTTTACGGGTAGCGGCTAAGGAAGCGATTTCAGTAGGCAATTTTTCCGAATGGGTCGCTAAGGTTGGTGGTATCGAAGAAGTAGCTGGTACTAAAGGCGTTACCGACGACACTATCAAAAAACGCTCTCAATTAGATGCCAAAGTAGCTGAGGTCAAGCAATTGCTCGTCAACCAATTACAGCATCCTCTGGCTTTAGTGCCTAAAACAGCGCTAGCTCATCCAGCTGATTCTGCTGAATACACCTTACTCATTGGCAAGATGTTAGCCAGCGGACAAACGCAGGTATTAAGCGTTGTGCCAGGCTCTTCAGGAGCCATGATTGAGCAAGCGATTCGCAAGATCGCGCAAGAATTGCTTAATAAGGTCGATGAGCATATCAAAGCCCAAGCAGAGTTAGCGGCGCAAGCGGCTATCACGGAAGCGGCTAATCAAGCCTACTTCAAAGAAATAGCTTAAACCTTTGCAAACCTTGACAGGGGTATGGGGATAAACACCCCGCCCCTGCTTTTACCCAAATAGAGAGGAATTACCATGAGCTTCGCCCTTAAATACGCCCCAACCCGTCTCGATGACATAGTTATTAGCAGCCAAACCCTGAAAAATAGACTGTCTGACTACATCCATGATCGCGACCTGAAACCCTTAATACTGCATGGCGGTGTGGGTACTGGAAAAACCACCATCGCCAACTTATTGCCTGATGCCATTGAAGGCAGAAAAGCTGAAGTTACCCGTCTTAAGGCCGTTGAATTTAATTCCATCAATGATGTAATGCAGACTTTCGAAGATCATACGATGTTTTATCAAGTCTTTACGATCAATGATCAAAAGCGTAACTACATCATTTCCAATGAAATTAACTTCACACCTAAAGCAGCCATAGCATTTAGAGATGTAATTGACAACATGATTGGTCATACCCAGCTCATCTTTACAACAAACTATATTGATCAAGTGGACATTGCGCTGCGAGATCGTAGTAACTGTATTGCTGTTCCGCCTGTTACAGCAAAAGACTGGCTGCCAAGAGCGCTGTGGATATTGCAACAAGAGGGTATTGCTCTACCCGACGATCAGCTGCTCAGGATCCTTAGCACTCAGCTTCAAGTAAGTTCAAGCAATCGTAAGTTATTGGAACGTCTTGAAGACTTTGTCCGCTCGGTTCGTAATCCTCCAAGTAATTCCGGTGGGATTATTGACGTGGAGCCAACGCCATTGCCCATTAATCCGATGATGGCAGCTTAATTAAAAACTGAAGAATGCTGATCAGCCCACGTACTGATCAGCCCTTCTTTATCAAGGAGTTTACGATGGGCTACTATGATGCATTGTCTGATACAAATTATTCCTACCTTCATTTAATCAATGAATTTCAATTTGATCCAGGAATCTATGCTAGCTGGAGACATTTTTTAGAGGTTACGAATTTAGATAATTGGAAAAACTACAAAGATAGCTTTTCAAGCTTCGATGATTTTATTAGTTTTTGCATATTAGATTGGGCGTTTCACATCCAAGATGAGAATACGAGCAAGCAATCCGTAGAGTTAGCCTCTCAAATGATTAGATGTGATAGCAAGCTGCTTCAATACCGCCAATCTCTCATTGAACATAACGGAATTATATTTATTTTAAAAAATCATCCCGCTATTAAAAAAATAGATTTCTTAAAAGAGTCTATCTTGAGAGCTGCTTACTGAGGCTTAAGCCAACCTCGCAGCAGCCATCATTGGAGTCAGTTTTGAGTAATGACGCTCAATCATTAAAGTCGAAGTGCCCATTTGCCTAGCTAAGGTGTGTATATCCACTCCTTCAGCTAGCGCAAAGGTGGCGTAAGTATGGCGTAGGCTATAAAGACTACGATTACGCCCCGCTACGTCTTTGAGTAAATCACACTCTTTTAATAGATTCTCAAACTGAGGATTAAAGTTATAAGGCTGAACACCTCTTGGAAAAGTAAAAATTAGCCGGTCTAGCTTGGCAGTAATCACCTCCTCCAGATTCTTATAGGGAAATTGGTGCCAGGCAATCAATCTCTCCAAAGAATCAATCGTTAGATGTTTAGCGATAAGGTATCTGGGCCCTGTTTTTCCAGAAAGCCAGATCTTCAAATAACGCTGATTGCCAATCCAGTGCCACTGTAGATGTTTCCAGCGCATGGGTTTTAGTTCGGTTCCTGGCCTAGCTCCTGTATAGAGTAAGAATTCCACATAACAGCGACATAGTTGCCTCATCTCCCTGGTCCTCGATGACCTACCCACTAATTCCCAACTGGGCATATAGGCTAAGAGTTGATCAATCTCTTCTTTACTAAAGGCAGGCCTAGTTTGACCTGGAGAGCCATGGGGATCCAATAACGGCACTCGATAGGTATCCGCTATGAGATTTTGCTCCCTAGCCAAGGCAATAATACGGTTATAGGTAGTAGCATGGGTTCGCTTGGTGCTAGCCTGTGGATCTCTGCCCATCTGCGATAGGCGCCAAGATTCAAAATCCTTAACTAACTCTGAAGTAATTTGATTTAGCTTGTAGTTACCAAAAAACGGAATGAGGTACTTGTTAAGCACAAACTTATAATCTTTAAATATTGCCTTTCCTTTACCTTCTCTAGCGGCAGTGGTTAAGGATTCCAGCTCCTCTGAGGCTAACTGCTTAAAGGTCTTTGATTTAAGGCTGAGTTCTTGTGCGATCTTTGCCATAGTCCTCTCATAAATCGCTACGGCAGACTGCTTTGCTAACTCAAGATCAGCTCGCCCAGTGCTCATAGAATGCCATTGTCCATTGGGTAACTTAAAACGACATTGCCATTGATTGCTGCCTGACCTCTTAAAGAGGCTTACTAGACCGCCATGGATGGCAACTACATCAGCAGATTGGGATGTACTGGATTTGAAGAAAAGTTGGTTAAGATTTTGCAAGCAACTGTCGTGTTTCCGAACACTTGTAGCTTAACTTCAGAATGGGGATTGGGCGACCACTATGTTTGTCGGGTTACCCGACCAAGCGTCACTTAACCGGACACTCCACGAAGACGCTGTCAATGCCACAGTGATTCCAAGAGTTCACATCCTGCGCCCGACCCATTATGGAGAATAAGGCTTTGCAGGCAATGCCTCGCAAAGCAAGACACATGTCAATCATCAATACGTTGGTCTTTGCCACAAACCCACATAAAACATGGGCTGCGTGTCAATAATTCAATCGCACACTTTGCGATTTCTACTGTAGGCTTAGCTCAACTCACTGCGGCAGAATCAGATCAGGACTGAGTCTGACCTCCCTATCATCAATATTTCAGATGATTATTAACAATATTATCCATTGGACAGATAACTTAATTTCCCCCAAAATTTCCTTGATGTCATTATGAAATGGAATTAAAAATTGTCTATACCGTCGATATTGCTTAGACTACTTTTGGCGCAATCCATTTATGCATAGTCACTATATTCTTAAATTGAAGGGGTAATACCATGAACAAACTCGAAAAAGTAATGTACACAGCCCATACTCATACTACTGGCGGTAGAGATGGCAAAGCCGTTAGTGATGATGGCCTACTCAATGTCGACCTAGCCTTGCCAAAAGCAATGGGTGGCACTGGTACAGCAACCAATCCTGAACAACTCTTTGCCGCTGGATATTCAGCTTGCTTTATGGGAGCACTCAAGCATGTTGCTGGGCTAAAAAAGGTTAAGGTGCCTGATGATGCTTCTATTGATGCTAGTGTTGACATTGGCCCAATCCCACAAGGATTTGGTATCGCTGTCAAATTGGCCATAGCCTTACCCGGCTTAGAAAAGTCAGTTGCCAGGGATTTAGTGGATACCGCTCATCAAGTTTGTCCTTATTCCAACGCAACTCGTGGCAATATAGAAGTTGATATCAGCATCGTCTGAAACATCGTTACCAATGAAGGAGAAGTTATGAGTACTAAATTATCCAAAACCGCAATTGATATTGGCATTAGTGAAAAGGATCGCAAAGCCATCGCTAAAGGTTTATCTGAGCTTTTAGCCGATAGCTACTCTTTGTATTTAATGACTCATAACTTTCATTGGAATGTGAAGGGGCCCATGTTTAATACTCTTCATGCCATGTTCATGACTCAATATACCGAGCAATGGACAGCACTTGATTTAATAGCTGAGCGCATCAGAGCCCTTGGCGAGCCAGCCCCAGGAACTTATAAAGAATTTGCCAAGCTCTCCTCAATAAAAGAGGTTGAGGGTGTGCCAAAAGCAATGGATATGGTCAAGCATCTTGTTAAAGCTCAAGAAGCAACAGCCAAAACCGCTCGTAAACTTTTTCCTTTAGTTGAAAAAGCAAATGATCAACCTACTGCAGACTTGCTTACTCAACGACAAGATGTTCATGAAAAAACTGCGTGGATGTTAAGAAGCCTACTGGAAGAGTAAGACGAAAAACTACCCTAGTCTGATTTTATTATCCCAAGTGGCTACTTAGATTTTGTCGGTTAACCCGACAAACAAGTGTCACTTCTCCGGACACTTCATAATGATGCTGTCGATGCCATAGGAATTCCATAAATTCAAATCCGGCACCAGGAGACCACCCGCCTACACCACACCACTTTCCTCACAGGTTTAAACCAATGACTCGACTACTGTTCGAACACAATTCCACGTCTTTTAATCCGTTGGTCGCGAGTTCGAATCTCGCCCGACCCACCAGT
>JACCDU010706364.1_pt1 | contig 11077 bp, 7 predicted proteins | sample 7446081 | NCBI WGS metagenome assembly JACCDU01 (sample SAMN15323447, study PRJNA562643) | freshwater metagenome | isolation source: river surface water | place: USA:Blue River Watershed | collected 2017-08-17
AGTTGGAATTGCAAAAGATGCTGCATTTGCATTGTCTGTAGCAAAAGTTGAATCTGTTGGGATTGTTTTTAAATCATCGAATAAGCCTTTAAAAACAAAAGCGCCGCCTAAACCTGGACCGCTTGTACCGCTATTTACTAAAATTTTTGTAGAAGAAAATGCAATGTCCCATTTTGTAGTTGCTGCATCTGTTGAAGCAATCACCTTGTTGTCCACTAAACTATAATAAGTTGTTGTACCAGCACTTTGCGGTCTACCATCAACACCTAAACCAGTTACTGTATCTGCTGCAAGATCTTTCACAGTTACTGCAGTCACAGGCACCACAATAGTATCCTCGTCTTTTGAACAAGCAACCATAGCAATACTTAAACCTAATACCATCGCAATTTTTGACACATTCTTTTTCATGATTTATTTGTTTTTATTATTTTGAATTTGATATTTAATACTCATATAAAATGTCCTTCCCGGCAGGTTTGGTAAATTGGCTGCATCAATATAGTTTGTGATATTGTCTACTCCTGCTTGCGTAGTCAGGCCATTCTTGAATGTTTTGCCAGTAGCACTGTTGATAGCAATATAGCCACTAGCAAAAACATCGCCATTGTCAAAAACTTCGTTTCCATTGTTATTATTAACGGCCCAACGACTTCTGTAAATGGTTCTAACATTCAAGTAATAACCCTTGGGGGAATTATAATTTAATTTTAGCTGTAGTTTGTGTTTACTAGTATTAGGTAAGCCGACATATTCTTTCAAAGCTAATAGCTTACTATATCCTTGACTATTTTTTGTGTAAACAGTACCTGATTTTATTTCATTAATCTGGTCTTTATCTCCCGTTACTAAAAATTGATAGCCTCCGCTGATCGTCCAATTTGGATTCAATTTATATTGCCCTTCCAACTCAAAGCCCGTAGTAAATGCACGTCCAATATTCAAGTAACTATAAATCTGTGCACCAGTTATATAAGTCCCTACTTGCTGTGATTCAATCAAGTTCTTAATATCATTTCTGAAAAATTGAGCAGAAATATTTGAGCGGTCATTTATTTTCCAGTCCCATGTAAAGTGTAAGCCGTTAGAATATTCAGGCTTCAATGATTTTAATTGATAATAACTTGGAAATAAATTGCCAATTTGACCAAGTGCATCTAGTTTGGCAATCACTTGCTGTGCTTGAGCTACACCATAAACACTATAGCTTCCAGCAGCCGCATTGGTAAAGTCCAAAAAGAGCTGTCTAAAATCTGGTGCTTTAAAACCTTGTCCCATACTTAGCCTAAATTGATGTTGCTGATTTAACTTATACAACATGGAAACCTTAGGACTAAATGCAGAGGCGAATTGGGTATTATTGTCAAATCTTACCCCTCCAATAATTGTGAATTTTTCGATTGGCTTCCATTCTATTTGCGTGAATGCATAATGAATTTCATTTTGCTTCCTTAGTTGCTCGCTATCATAACGACTACTTTTTACCCCTTCCCATACTGCACCAAGACCAAATACGGCTTGAAGATTTTTTTGAATATCCCAATCGGTTTGATTTTCAATTCTTTTAAAATTATGATTCAACACATCTCTATAAGGCAAGCCATTAATCGTTAAAAGATTTTGAACCGCGTCATAGGTAGTGTTATAGGCTCTAATACTAGTTTTGAGTTTAGCAGAAAAGCGGTGATTCAAAGTAGAAGATAAGTTTAAATCGTTGATGGATTCTTTCCCTATCGAATAAATTGTAACTCCATTATTAGCAACTGCGATTTCATTTTGAATTTGCTCATTTGTATAACGTGCATTCAAAAGTAGATTTGTCTTGTTACTTAGTTGCCATTTTATTTGTTGGGTACTTGTATACCTTTCGATGGGTGTAGTCACTCGACTATTGCTGTTCGGTCGAATACTGTATCCATCTGTATTGTATAAATTATAAAAACCCTGATAAGCAATTTTTCTTGTATTCAATTTGGTTTCCAGATTCGCATCAATGGTGTTATAAGTGCCGTATCTTAATCCTACACTTAGCGGCGCGCCAATTGCTGCATCTGTGATAATATTAATAACACCGGCCATTGCTTCGCTACCATACAAACTTGAAGAAGGCCCTTTTACAATTTCAATTTTTTTAATGTTTCCTAAAGCAACTCTATTTAAGTCCAATACGCCAGCTGTTCGTCCAACCAAGGGTTCTCCATTAATCAGAATTATGGTGTAGTCTGGATTTAAGCCCTGTAACTGAATACCAGCCCCAAACCCGCTCGTTAAATTTAGACCGGTTTGTTCTTTTAAAATATCTGTCAATCTCAAAGAGCCATTTTGTTGAATTGTCTTTGCATTGATAATGGTTACCGGTACCGTAAGATTACTTAGTTTTCGTTCCGTCCTGGTTGCTGTAACTACTACGCTATCTGCATTTTGATCCAGTGTATCTTTAAGGACAGGGGCTTGTGCTTGCAAGATTCCTGCAATCAACAGCGTCAAATTAGTTATAAATAAATAGCGTTTTTTCATTCAGAATGCAAAGGTGCACCTGATTCAGAGACCTGTATAATTATACAAGCTAGAATTGGGTTTTAAGGACCATATTTTGACATTAAGATGACATTGTGTTGCACTTTTAAATTGGTAACTATTTTTCTTGTGATTTTGATCATTTTTATTCGAACATAATGGTCGTAACTTTAAACAAATTCAAAGCATGTCAAAATTTATATTCTCTAAACCAGTGGTGCATTATCAAAATACGGTTGAAGAATTAGTGGAACATACAATCGAGCTTGGACAAGGTAAACTTGCAGACAATGGTGCACTTTGTGTTAATACTGGAAAATTTACAGGGCGTAGTCCTGAGAATAAATTTTTTATAAAAGATACTATTACAGAAAATACAATTGACTGGGGTGGATTTAATCATGCAATGGATCCTGTCTATTTTAAACCATTATATGAAAAAATGATTGCCTATTTAGAAAAGCAAAAAGCTATTTGGGTTAGAGATGCTTTTGCTTGTGCCGATAATAATTATCAATTGTCTTTAAGATTATATACAGAGCTTCCTTGGAGTGCCTTGTTTGCAAATAATATGTTTATAAGACCGGCTGAAAATGAATTAGAAAAATTTGATCCTGAATGGCAGATTATTCATGCACCCAATTTTAAAGCAGATCCTTTAGTGGATGGCACATTAGCAGAAAATTTTTCGATCATCTCCTTTTCAGAAAAAATAATATTAATTGGCGGCTCTGCTTATACTGGAGAAATAAAAAAAGGAATTTTTTCTGTACTAAATTTCCTGTTGCCTCATAACAAACAGGTATTAAGTATGCACTGTAGTGCAAATGAAGGTGAAACTGGAGATGTGGCTTTGTTTTTTGGATTAAGCGGAACTGGAAAAACAACATTAAGTGCGGATCCAAAAAGAAAATTAATTGGGGATGACGAGCATGGATGGGCAAACAATTCAGTTTTCAATTTCGAAGGGGGATGTTATGCCAAAACAATTAATTTAAGTGCCGAAAATGAACCTGATATCTATGGCGCAATAAAGCAAGGCGCACTTTTAGAAAACATTGTATTTTTTGAGGGGTCAAACAAAGTGGACTATCGTAATGCAACCATTACCGAGAACACAAGAGTGAGCTATCCTATTGAACATATCCATAATATAGTTCACCCCTCTATTGGGGCTTTGCCTAAAAATATTTTCTTTCTTACTTGTGACGCCTACGGCATATTACCACCAATTAGCAAATTAACTGCAGAACAAGCAATGTATCAATTCATTAGTGGCTATACGGCAAAAATTGCAGGTACCGAAGAAGGTATAAAATCGCCAAAAGCAACATTTAGTAGTTGTTTTGGTGCGCCATTTATGCCACTACACCCAGGGGTTTATGCCAAACTATTAGGCAAAAAAATAGAAGAAAATAATTGTAAGGTTTGGCTAATTAATACTGGATGGACTGGTGGCGCATATGGTACAGGAGAAAGAATGGCATTGAAGAACACGCGTAAAATGATTGAAGCCGTCTTGAATGAAACCATTGAAAAAGGAGATTACGAAAATTTTCCAATTTTTAATTTCAAAATTCCCAAACAGGTCGATGGGGTAGATGCCACCATATTACAACCAGAAAATACTTGGCATGACAAAAATAAATACGCAGAGCAACGTATTTGTTTAGCTGAACTATTTAAAAATAATTTCAAAAAATTTGAAGCAGGTGTTGAAGCTGCGATCATTGATGCGGGACCAAGATTTTAACCCTTTTCAATTAATCTTTGAACCGTCTTCACTTCAGTCTCTATTATAAAATATTCAAAAAATCTTTTATCATCCTCTTTACGAATACTTCCTATCAAGCCCGTATCACCTTGAGTGATAAACATATACTTATCATTAATTGAATTCATGACATCACTTCTAACTTTTTTCTGAAGTCCGATGTTTTTATCCTTAATCCCAAGCACATGGTTGATCTCAGCAATTTCAACATTTTTCTTTGTGCCATTTGCGTCAATCAATAATTGAATTAAGCCTAATTCAATTTCAGTAAACGCCTGATTGATAGATTTTGATTTTAAAGCTTTTAATTGCGCTTTTTCAATTTTCTTTTTTACACTTCTATTAAACAACCACCCTAAAAATACAATCACTATTAAAATACTTGCGAATACTAATATAGTCATCAAAATTTTATAATCAGAGCCCCAAATTGGATAGTTCAATAACTGGAAATCGTTCATATTTAATTTCCAGATTTTAAATGATTTTTTACTTATCTCATATTTATAAAATGTGCCTTTATAAAAAAACACTGTCAGGTCTAAAGAGTTTCGAATAAAGAACTGATTTAAGTCCGCTCTCTTAGATTTGTAAACTCTATTATGTATGTAATCAAATAAATACACTACGTCATTAATAATAAAAATTCTTCCCTTGTCGTAATCGTAACTTGGATAATTATTTTTTTGATCGATAAGTTTTTTGAGCTCGTTTGAAATTTTTCCGATTTTTATCCATTCGGCCGTTTTTATATCCAAGTAATGACTTGCATAATCAAATACGCCCTTGTTTTGTTCTGGATCCTTCAATCCTTTATTCTCTAATTTTTGAAAGGGCACATACAATCTGCCCTCAGTTGGCGAAAACCATTCATAATCAGCAGTAAAAACCTCAATATTAGTAGGTATAATATCCCATTCCTGGTCAACTGTATTAAATTTTCTGATATGAGGGGTTTTTGTCCAAAATCCATAACCCCCATAATTGTAAATCTGATCCTTGTATATAAAATTGGTACAATCAATATTGTAGTTGATATTGATTGTATTATCTATTTTTCTAAAAACTACACTATCCCCAACAGGCTCAGACATTTGAAAAATGAAGCCTGTTTGAGCTAAAATGATATAAATTTTACCATTATTCTTAATCAATTCCTGTGCATTCGGGGCAAAAGACGTCCCTTGTAATGGCAATAATTTAGTGCTATTACTGAGTACAATACTCCCATTATAGTCTGATAATTGGGTTATTCTTTGTAAAATTGGGTTAAATTGAACCGTATATTGCCTTTCGCATGGGATAAATTGAGCTGAAATGGATGAAGAAATGAGGCAAAAAGCGAAAAAAAGTGAAATAATAATATTTTTATAACGCATTGATAATCATTAATTAATTAGGAAAGTAACTTATCTATATTGAAATTTTTCTATATAAAAATAAGAAATAACCTATTACCTCACCCATTAATTTACACATTAGTTTTAAATCATCTTAAAAAGAAAGATTTTCGCTTCAGCTTTTGGGGGAAAGCTATGGATTTTATAGGGGAGTCGGGTAACCAGCTCCCCTTTTCATTTGAATTAATTACGCCTAACTTACATATGGAGCAACCTCAACTTAATTCCTTAGAAGTTGATTTGAGCCTGAATTCTCAACAAGCCTCCTTTTTGAAGATTGTCCTGATTCTTAAAATCCTCAAATTGTCTTGAAGAGCGTGTATACATAGTAACTAATTCGAAGTTTTTATTCGGTTGCCATTCTATACCTAGCTCGAATTCAGTTACTTCGTATGCTCTAGCATCTAATTCATGCTTTTTACCACCTTTATAATACTGAAATCTTGTAAAAGGAATGATTACCTGATGGTTTATGCTTGTTTTATAAGAAGTAGTAATATATCCTCCTCTTAACGACTTGGTTTCGATCGAATCTGTCAATTTATTGAATTCAGGGCCTTTTCCAATGTTATATTCAGCCTGAATACCAAAAGGCTTTGGGTAGAGAATAAAGGATGCTGCAGCTCGAGCATCTTCATAAGATTTATCTTTCTTCAGTTTTACGCCAGTACTTATTTGATCTGTCCCCAATACATATTTACCTCTAAATCCTTGAATGCCGGCTTCTATTATTTGATTGCCAATTGAAAATGGATAAGACAACCTCATCACTGTATGTAAGTTATTATTGGCCTCTGGCTTATTGGCAGTCTGGCCATTGTAAACACCTAATCCAAATACACCATAATCTCCTGATCCTTTTAATCCATCACTAACTAAGCTAGAAAATAATTTTCTAACAGTCTTAGGTGCCCAATAAAAGTTTACGCCAAGGTCTCTTTCATTTGATACAGCACTATTTAGTGCATCATTTCGATCTAAGGGGAGTCTATTTTGGCTTGATTGCATGTTTTCAAAACCAAATGGCACTTTACTTTGGCCAATCCTTAATCTATATGTATTATCCGAGGTTAAACCTAAATCCATATAGGCATCTCTGACTTGTGCAAATTGGTTTGCAGTGGATGAGGCGCTACTAACAAAATCTGGTTGAAAATACAAATACACCCTTTCGTTTATTTGCCCACTAAAGATTAATCTGGCGCGTCTAATAAAAAACCCACCATTATCACCCCAGCTTTTATCACATTGGTCGCATTTTAACAGCGGATTTGACTCAAGTAATCTATTATACCTTACTTGCATGTACCCTCTTAGTTGAAGAGATTCAAACCATTGCTTACTAATTGGTTTGTTTTGCGCATTTGCAGTGTTCGAAATCAGAGAAAATAAAAAGTAAAGAACAATTAGTGGATAAAATGCTTTAGGCTTCATGAATTTGATATTGATTTAAGACAACACAAAGCTGACCATCCTATATTACCAAATTGTTACCTACATGTTACCAAATTGTTACCAAATCAATGATACAGGAAGGATTTTAATATAACGTTTTGATTTTCAATTGATTTACTCGAATTAACAATTTGATAATATAGAACCATCCATTGGTAAGCGAAAAATTTGGAGGTTTGTCTTGAATAAATCAACAAAAATCAACCATTATGGACATCAATTCAATCATGAAAATCTTTTTACCAAAGGATAGAGTTTTTTTTCAATTATTTGAATCAGTAGCAGAACACGTTAATGAAATGGGCGTGAAATTAAAAGAAATGGTAAACGAACCTGATGCAGATGTAAGAGCAAATATTCTTGCACAAATTGAAAATTTGGAACATAAAAATGATGAATTAACACATAATATTTTTACTGAATTAGGTAGAAATTTCATTACTCCATTTGACAGAGAGGACATTCACTACCTTGCTACTTCATTAGATGATATCGCAGATTATATTTATGCATCTGCTAAAAAAATTAACTTTTATAAAGTAAACCCTAACGATACCGGTATTCACAAACTTGCCGAATTGGTTTTACAAGGAACACAAGAAACAAAAAAAGCAGTGCTTGGATTACGTAACATGAAAAATATCAAAGAGATGACAGATGCTATGATCAAAATCAATAGTATCGAAAATCAAGCAGACGATGTGTTTGATATGAGTATCGAAAAATTGTTTGAACAAGAAAATGATTTTAAAGAAGTAATTAAGAAAAGAGAGATCTATCAAGTACTTGAAATAGCTACAGATAAAATTGAAGATGTATCTAATGTAATCGAGTCTATTATTATCAAGTACGCATAATCTAATTCACAATGACATTATTAATCATCATTATAGCGCTTGCGCTTATATTTGACTATATCAACGGATTTCATGATGCAGCAAATTCAATTGCAACAGTAGTCTCTACAAAAGTTTTGACTCCTTTTCAGGCTGTACTTTGGGCTGCTTTATTTAACTCAGTAGCTTATTGGATCTTCAAAGATCACGCAGTAGCGAACTCGATTAGCAAAACAGTTTACAAGGAATTTATCACCCTACCAGTTATCTTCTCTGGCTTAATTGCTGCTATTTTCTGGAATCTATTGACATGGTGGTATGGCATTCCTTCTTCTTCCTCTCATACTTTAATTGGCGGATTTGCCGGTGCAGCTATTGCACATGCCTTGTCAGTAAAAGGAATAGACTACTCTTGGTCAAAAATTGTTGACGCGGATACAATTTTAAAAACAGTTCTCTTTATCTTTTTAGCACCAATCATTGGAATCATCATTTCTGTTTTTATTACATTAGTAACCATCATGCGCAATATCTGGTGGAGGTTATTTATAATAACTGCAACTACATTACTGACTGCCTTTATTTTTGACTATTTTGAAAACAGCAAAATGAACGAAAATGCACAGAAGTTTTTCAGTATTGACAAGTATAAAAAAGAAATTAGTGTATTAAAAATAGAGCTGGAAGAAAAGAAAAATGACAGTGTATTATTATCGAAAATAGAATCAACGCAAGAAAAATTAGAGAAGGCTAATGCTAGTTTTGAGCACATTCATCCTTATATTGAAAATTTTGACAAAACTAGTGCAACTTATATAGCCAAAGTAGCTAATGACAGCGGATGGCTTAAAAGTATTGCAGTAAGCAAACTTAAAGATGCGGTTAGAAATGCCAATGATTTTTTAGTATTAGAGGCAAAAGCACCTGACAATAATGATGCAAAAATTAAATATGATGAAGCTAAAGTGGTTACAGAGAAATACAAAGAACCATTAAAAATGTATTTAGAAGGAAGTATTTCTTCTGATTCCGCCTTGGTACTTGTGAATAATATTTACCCAATTCAACCAAAAAATATAGATAAGGTAAAAGCTAAAATTGCAAAATTCAATATTGAAAAATCATTCGCAGCCGAAGTAGACAAAGCGGACAATACAATTATTGTGAATGGAATTTTTGCTGCTGCTATTTTATTTATGTTGATCTATGTATATGTTGAAAAAATTAAAACTCCTACAGCATATACAGTTGCTAATATGTTTAAAAAACTACAATTATTTAGTTCTGCTGCATTTAGTATTGGGCATGGTGGTAATGACGCTCAAAAAGTAATGGGTATTATTGGCGCTGCCTTGATTGCAAGTGGAAGTATTCAAGATTTTGCATCACTACCTAACTGGGTTCCGGTAGCTTGTTATTTAGCTATTGGTTTAGGTACTATGAGTGGTGGGTGGAAAATTGTAAAAACAATGGGTTCCAAAATCACAAAAGTAACACCACTAGAAGGCGTTGCTGCAGAAACAGCTGGTGCTTTCACGCTTTTCTTTACAGGGCAAATGGGTATTCCTGTCTCTACAACACATACCATTACAGGTTCAATTATTGGTGTTGGTGCAACAAAAAGATTGAGTGCAGTAAGATGGGGTGTAACAACTAACTTACTTTGGGCTTGGATTTTAACAATCCCGGTTAGTGGTGTACTTGCTGCAATAACTTATTTTATTGTGTCGTACTTCCATGGATAAAACAATTTGTTATCATAAATAAAAAGAGGCTTCAAATTTGAAGCCTCTTTTTATTTGCAACGTTTGCGGAGCGATAATGGTTGTTTGTTAGTAAAAGATTATTGCAAGATCCTTTATAATCAAGGGTTTTGAGGGTTACCTTTGAGAAAGACTTGTATTAAATAGTAGTGCATCATTTCCAAAACAGAATTGATAGAAGCGCTTTACATTAATAAAACACCTATTATGATCGAAAAAAAATATTACAAAACAAAAGCGTATTGTAAAGTAAAATTCACTGTAGAAGCAGAAGCAAAAAAAGTAGAACTTTTTGGTTTAAACAATGAATGGAAAAAAGGCATTGCATTGGTAAAAAAGAAAGATGGCAGCTTTGCAGTTGAAATGAATATTGATAAAGGTACTCAACATGAATTCAAGTACTTAGTAGACAAAAAAACTTGGTTAAATGACGAGCAAGCAGATGCTCAAACAGCAAATGTTTTTGGAACGACCAATAGTGTTGTAGTCATTTAATTTTCGTATACCTGTATAAGGTGGATAGTTTGCTGACGGCCATCTAAGTATTTAAAACTGTTTCCGTCAAAATAGCCATTTTGCTCTAATGCAATTCTAACTGGTTTCATCCAGCCTTGAATAGTATGCCTTGCATTCAATTCTATAGAATAACAAGTATTGGGTCTCATTTTGTAGTCTCCAGTGCCTGGTACACCTGCTTGCATATCCCACATTCCTATTGCTGGTCCTGCTGCATGTCCGTGAAATCCGATAGGATGACTGTATATGCTAGGCTGTATGCCCTCTGACTTTGCATTGTTAATGGTCATTGCTAAAATTTCATTGCCAGTTCGTCCAGTTTTAAAAGCATTGGTCAATATATCTTGCAATCTATTGGTTTTAGAAAAAGCAGCAACTAATTCGACAGGTACGCTTTCCTCCTCTTCCTTCAATATATAAGCATGTTCTTGCACATCTGAATTCAATCTTAAATAACTGATACCAAAATCAACATGTAATAAATCGCCGGGTCTAATAATTTCATCTTGACTTACACCTTCCCTTCTTTGAATTTCAATTGAAGGATGAAACCATGTACTTAATCCAAGATCGCTCACTCTTTGTCTAAACCACCATACCAAATCATTTGTACTGGTTAAATTGGGCTTAATTGCTTTAGAGCTAAACCCGTCTTTAATAATTTCATGCGTAATAGATAAGAGGGTTGGATAGTAGGCCATTTCCATAGCTGTTCTAGTTTCAAGCCATGCGATGCCTAACTTTTCTGCAGCCGTCACTTTAGGCGCACTAATTGGATCTAAAGATTTTTTAAACTGCTCAAACTCAGTATGGTCA
>JACCDU010989947.1_pt1 | contig 11072 bp, 8 predicted proteins | sample 7446081 | NCBI WGS metagenome assembly JACCDU01 (sample SAMN15323447, study PRJNA562643) | freshwater metagenome | isolation source: river surface water | place: USA:Blue River Watershed | collected 2017-08-17
ACCATTTGCATCTTGAGAGAAACACTCTCTCACTTTTTAAGAACCCCGTGGAGGCCCTGTCTCTGCGGGGTTTCGCCGTTTTTAGGTGTTGTCTTCGTCCTAAAAAAACACCGAGAAAAACAGTTTTTTGGCCTGTTTTTACTCTCCATTCTCCAAAACTTGTGGACTTGAGAGTAGCCAGTCTACAAGTCGGATCCCTTATAAATCAACAACTTACGCACTCTCAAAAAGTACCATTCTTTTTGACGCCGCGCCTAGGAGAGTTGAGCAAATAAAACAACTCTACGCGGCTGAGTGCTAACAGTTGCTGGTTTGGTAGGTGTTCAGGAGAGATTTGAAAAGTGGTGAAGCAATCAGATCATGTGTGCCAATGCAGTATCTACTTTTTTGGTAGCTAGATCACCATCTAACCACGCAACTATGGTTTCAATTAGAGTCTCTGGACCATTTGGGAGAGCCAAACTCATTAGATTTAGTGGAAGCGCTGTTAATTCAATTGCGGTTCCTCCTAACGCGGAAGGAACTTGCCAGACTGTTGGTTCGCGATCTATTGCAACTGGATAGGTTAACGAGACCCGCGAGCAACCAAGGACATGTCCTGCTGTTAGTACCTGATATGTGTCCGGAGACTTGGGGCGTGAACCAAGCCGTTTGTATTTGGAGTCAGTGACGGCAACAGGGGTGCCTTGCGAATCTCGAAAAACAACATCGGGTGTTGTTTCCAGTCTACTTCCGGCACCCACCATTACTTCACCAAATTTAATTACACCTTTATTGAGGCGCTTACCTCGCTTGACAGCTGCTCTACGACATAGCCAATACACATAATTTTCATAAATGACGTCAGAGTTCCATAAAAAGCCAAATAAGGCGTGATCACCACTAGCGTGACTGACGCCCGCACCTTCTAGAAGCAAAATCCCGACCATGCGTGCCGCCTCAAGCCCGCGATGCTGAATTCCAATCGTAATTCGGTGTGCATCTAACAGGTGCGGAGGATTTCTGCCCACGTGAGCAAGTTCAACAGCAATTTCGCGCATTGCACGTGACCGATCAGAAGACTTCACTGTTGAGGCTAAGCACTCTGCTGACCACCGGAGCAACCTAGCTAATGGAGTGTCATCAGTAAGTAAGTCAGAAACATAAGGGACTGCCCAAGGTCGGGTGAACCACTCTCCGATACGCGTGGTATCTAGACTACCTTTCAGAGTGTGCCCCGAGGCTTGTTCTGCCTTGTAACTTCGCGGCATTCCAGAAGCCGCACCCTTTGCGTAAGAGGAGAGAAAAATTTCAGCTAAAAGATCAGGCAACGATAGTGAAGCCAGATTATGAGCACTCGTTAAGTTATCGTCTACAACGCCACCCTCTACAACAGTAAGAATACGCCAAAGGACAGTTTGCCAATTGAGGTCGCTTGCATTAAGAAACTTAGGAGCTATCTCGATATCAGTATTCCCGACCCGAATTACACCTGTCACGGCTTCAGCTCTGAGTTTTACTAGGCCATTGCCAATTTCTTCCACTCTGATGGGGTCACTTGAGAGACCAAGTGCTTTTTTCCATCGAATGTTGGCTTCAGCCAGTGCGCGTAAATTAAGCTCATCAACTTTCCGAACAACTGGGGCACCGTACTCTTGGAGTTCGATGCGCATAGGGGTTGTCAACGCGTTAGCCACTTGAAAGATTTTTTTATGATTTCGATATCAAGATCACGGACTCGCACTGAGTTCAAAGCCCGAGCTTCATACGTTCCTGCCATGGCAGAGCGAAGCTTCCAAGCATATTCTCCCATCGGAGGTGGATTGTCGATGCGAAGCAACTCCATCAATTGTTCTGGACGTCCTGAATATCTGTCTTCTAACTGAGGGAACAAAATGTCATCCCAAGCCTTTGCAAAACTGAGCCAAACTTCAATTTCATTCTTTGAATTTGATTTTTCATCAGCTGAAGGCTTTTCTGCTTTTATCTTGGAAAGCAGTCCATGACCAAGCTCAAACTCTGGTCCCAAATCGGAGGCGATAGCAAGATTTATCTTGTCGATTAAAAGATAAATTGTTTCAAAAGGACTTAGTCCAGTCCAGTTGTCTTTCGGTTGGGAGAGTGTGCAACTACCAGCAGTGTGACCTGCCGAAATGAGCGCACAGCCGGCATGTCTTCCTTTGTGCGCAGCCAGCCGAGCGCTAAGTGGACAGGCTCTGGCCGGTCGAGAATCTCCAGAAAGTGCACGCCCTTCGGTTGCAGATTACGTGCCGTGCTCGGAACGATTGCCAATCCGAGGCCGGCGCCCACTAGGCCTGCAACGGTGTGAATCTGAGTGGCTTGCTGGACCACTCGTGGCTTGAGATTGGCGCGCTCGCACATCTCCGTCACCCGCGAATGAAACAGCGGGCTACTGCGCTTCGAGAACATGATCATAAGCTCACCGGCGAGTTCCTTTAGATGAATCGACTCCCGCTTCGCCAACGGATGCGTTTGCGAAACGGCGACTAGGAAGGGATCTTCCATCACCGGTTGAATCTCCAGTTCGGCTGGCGCCGGCTGGAGCCGCAATAGGCCGATATCGATCAGGCCGCGCATCAGCGCCACATGTTGTTCACTGATCGACATCTCATGCAACTCGAGCACGATGTCTGGGTAGAGACGACGGAAGTGCTCGACTATCGCCGGGAGCAGGCCATAGGTGGACGAGTGTATGAAGCCTACCGACAGGCGTCCAAATCGCCCTTCGCCTGCGCGGCGCGCGTCGATCGCGGCGCGTTCAACTTCCTCCAAAATCAGGTTGGTCCGCTCAAGAAAAACCTTGCCTGCGGCCAGCAATTCCACCTGGCGCTGCGTCCGGCGCAACAAGAGCGTGCCGATTTCCTCTTCCAACTGCTGGATCTGACGCGACAGCGCCGGCTGGGCGATGCACAGGCGGGCCGCCGCTCGCCCGAAATGTAGCTCCTCAGCTACCGCTTGGAAGTAACGAAAATGCCGGATGTCAATCATATTGATGCCGAAAAAGTATTAATCGAGCACCCATTATATATTGGACGGCATTCCCTCTTGCTGAAACAATTGCGCCAGCTGCCGTCTCCTCATAGGCGCCACACCAAACCCCGTTTTAGTGCACTGCGAGAAACAATGACCTCCACCTTATCTACTTTCAGTTATCACAACCCAACGGCCATTGAGTTCGGCTGGGGCTCGCTCGTCCGCCTTCCCGAACTGGTGAAGAGCGTCGGCGGTACGCGGGTTCTCGTAGTCGGAGATCCTGGGGTGGTCAAGGCCGGCTTGGTGGAGCGCGTCGTGAGCGCCTTGGGGGGTGTCGTGCCGTACACGACCTTCACCGACATCGAAAGCGACCCGGACGCGCGTTCCGTGGATGCCGGCGTAGAACTCGCCAAGTCCAAGGAATGTGACGTCATCATTGGCGTTGGGGGAGGCAGCGCGATGGACGTTGCCAAAGTAATCGGAGTCATGATGACCAACCCCGGCAACATCCGCGACTATTCCGGCATGAGCAAGATCGGCAAGCCTGGCGTACCGGTTATCGCCATCCCGACTACCTCCGGCACAGGTAGCGAATTGACCATCTGGTCGGTGCTGTCAGAAAAGGAAAAGAAACAAAAGTTTGGGGTCGGTAGCGTGCTGAACTGCGCTCGCATCGCCCTGCTGGACCCGGAGCTAACGATATCGCTGCCGCCTGCAATTACCGCCGCCACCGGCATGGACGCCCTGACCCACGCGCTGGAGTCATACGTGAGCACTGCGACGCAGCCGATTTCCGAGGCGATGTCCGAGCAGTCCATGGCGCTTATTGCCCGCAGCCTGAGGCTCGCCGTCGCCCAGCCCAGCAACCGGCAGGCGCGGTCCGACATGTTGCTGGCCAGCACGCTGGCGGCGATGGCATTCAACAGCACGCGGCTCGGTCTGGTGCACGCCTACGCAATGCCGCTAGGCTCGCGGTTCCATATTCCGCACGGCCTGGCCAACGCCATCATGCTTCCGGTGGTCATGCGCTACAACCTGCCGGGCAACCTGGCCAAGTTTGCGCGCATCGCCGAGATCTTCGGCGAGCCCATCACCGGCCTTAGCCTACGCGAGGCGGCCGAGCGCTCCGTCGTCGCGATCGAAAGCCTCAAGGCCGACGTCGGCATCACCGCCAAGCTGGGCGAGTTCGGCATGACTGAATCCGACCTTGACGCCGTGGCAGGTGAGGCCATTCTGTCGGGCAACGTCGCCGTCAACCCGCGTCAAACGTCCCTGGAAGCAATGAAAGCGTTGCTGCGGGCCGAACTCTAAAGATAAGACCCACCTCAGGAAAGTATCCATATGAATATGCAAAGCTGGCTCGACCAGAATATCGGCAGCCGCCACGGCAACTTCATCGACGGCGAGTGGCAGCACGTCGCTAAGACAGTCGCCGTGCCGAACGCGGCGCGCCGTGACCAGGTGCTGGGCCATTTCGCCGAAAGTACTGCGGAAGACGTTGAGCGCGCAGTCGGTTCCGCGCACCGCGCTTGGAAAACTTGGCGTGAAGTGCCTGGCCCCGAACGTGGCGCCATTCTGTTCCGAGCAGCCGACATCATTGAACGCCGCGCGGAAGAATTGGCCTTTGTCGTTTCCGCCGAGCAGGGCAAAATATTGGTCGAGTCTCGCGGCGAAGTGGGGCGCGCGGTCAAGGAACTGCGCTTCGCCGCCGGCGAGGCCAGCCGGATGGAGGGCCACACGCAGCCCAGCGAGAAGCGCAACGGTTTCGCGATGACCTTCCGCGAGCCAATCGGCGTAATCGGCTCGATCGCTCCCTGGAACTTCCCGGTCCTGACGCCGGTGCGCAAGATCGGCCCGGCCCTTGCCTACGGCTGTACCACCGTGTTCAAGCCCTCGGACCTCACGCCCTGGTCCTCCGTCAAGCTGATGGAAGTGTTCAAGGAAGCCGGGGTGCCCAAGGGCGTGATCAACCTCGTTCTGGGCACGGGTCGCGGCACCGGCGAGGCGCTGGTGCGGCATCCGCTGGTGCGCGGCATCAGCTTCACCGGTTCGACCAAGACCGGCGCCGAGATCAATGCCCAGGCGGCCCGCCGGCTTGTGCGCACCCAGCTGGAGCTGGGCGGCAAGAATCCGGCCGTCGTCCTCGGCTACGCCGATGTTGCCAACATCGCCAAGCAAATCTCGTCCGCCGCGTTCACCACCACCGGCCAACGCTGCACTGCTGTCAGCCGGGTGATCGTGCTGCAAAGCCTTGCCGACGAACTGACCGAGGCGCTGGCGGCGGAAATCGCGGCCATCAAGGTCGGCCCGGCCTGGGACCCCTCCAGCAAGATGGGCCCGCTGGTCACCGACCAGCACCGCGCCTCCGTGCTGCGCAACGTGGCCAGCGGCCTGGACCAGGGCGCCCGCATCCGCTTTGGCGGCCGGGTGCTGGAAGACGGTGAACTTGCCCTGGGCAATTTCCTGGAACCGACGCTGATCGACAACGTGTCGCCGGAAAACCTGCTGGCCAGGCACGAAGTGTTCGGCCCGGTGCTGTCGATGATCGCGGTGCGCGACGTGAACGAGGCCTTCGAGGTGGCGAATTCGGTCGAGTACGGCCTGGCCGCTTCCATCTTCACCCGCGATGTCGACGAGGCGCTGCGCTTCGTGCGCGAGAGCGAAAGCGGCATGGTGCACGTAAACCACGGCACCAACAGCGAGGCCCACATGCCTTTCGGCGGCATCAAGGGCTCTGGCCTGGGCGCTTACTCCATTGGCCACAGCAACCAGGAGTTCTTCACGAACCTCAAGAGCGCCTACTTCCAGGGCTAGGCGGACAGATCAAACCAGGGCAGTGGTTGAGCGCGGGTCCATCGGCCGCCGCGCACTTGCGAAATGGGGCTGCCCCCCCCAACAACTATATGGAGACAAGACATATGAAATCAGTATTCGAAGGACGCGGCACGCGGCGTGGGGTGTTGGCGGCGATCGGCTCCATCGGAGCGATTGGAATCGGCGGCGCAATGATCTCCTCGCCAGCGCATGCGAAGGAGCTAACTATCCGGTTCAACCACACCGATGGCCGCGGCGGCGATGGGTTCCACTTCGCCGAGAAGCTCAAGGCCCTGGCCGCAGAGCGCAGCGGCGGCCGCATCAACGTGCAGAATTTCCATTCGGGGCAGCTCGGCGGCGAGAAGGATATGTACGACTCGATGCAGATCGGATCGATCGAGATGGGTCGCAGCGGATCGCTGATCATCAGCGTCGCCGCCCCCCAGTACGGCGCACTGGAGCTGCCCTACGTGTTCCGCAGCCAGCAGCACCTGCGCAACGTGCTGGCCGGTCCGATCGGCCAGGCCATGCACCAGGAGTTCCTGGCCAAGAAAGGCGTGCGCGTCCTCGGGATCGTGAACCGCGGGGCCCGCCACCTGACCACCAAGACCCGCGACGTGAAGACGCCGAAGGACCTTGGCGGACTAAAGCTGCGCGTTCCGGAGATTCCCGTCTACATCGCCGCATGGCGGGCGCTGGGCGCCAGCCCGACGCCGATGGCTTTCCCCGAAGTGTTTACCGCGCTCCAGCAGGGCACGATCGACGGTCAGGAGAACCCGCTCGCCACCATCCATGGCAACAGCTTCCATGATGTACAGAAGTACCTGGTGCTGACCGCCCACGTGCGCGGCAACGGCTGGATAGTCGCCAGTGAACGCTTCTGGCAATCTTTGCCCGATGCGGACCGAAAGCTCCTGCAGCAGACGGTGGACGATTCGGCCGCCTTCGCCGACGAGCAGATCGCCAAGCAGGAAACGGATCTGCGCAAGGCGCTGCAGGACAAGGGCATGCAGGTCATCGAGCCGGACACCAAGGCCTTTGCCGACGTGGTGCTGAAGGAAGTGCCGCCGAAGTTCGCCGACAAGTGGAAGCCCGGCCTGCTGGACCAGATCCTGCGCACGGCCGGTTGATCGGTTCCTGATGGCGGGGCGCGTGAAGCACTGGCTCCGCTGTCCCCGCTCGCCCATCCCCCCGCCTGAACCAGGCAATCACATTAAAGAGGAACCCATGCAAATACAGGAAACTCATAAGCCATCGCCGGGCGGTATGGCGCCTTTGAGGGATTATTCCCTCAAAGGCGCCAGCCTCCTGTGGCGTTACGGCACGGAAACGGTGGTCGCGCTCCTGATGGCGGTCATGGTCGGCACCGTGATTCTGCAGGTGTACTGCCGCTTCGTCCTCGGCAACTCGCTGTCCTGGAGCGAGGAACTGGCGCGCTACGCGTTCGTCTGGATCACCTTTCTCGGCGCCGCAGTGGCCTATCGGCACGGCGGGCACATCATCGTCGAAACCATCGTGGTGCTACTGCCGCGGCGCGCCCAGCTGGCGCTGGCGTGGCTGGTCGACGCGCTGATGGTCGTGGCCTTGGTGGTGCTGCTGGTGCAGGGCCTGGGCATCGTCGAAGTGAACTCCAACGTGGAAGCCACGATGCTGGAGATCCCGATGTCCTGGGTCTACGGCGCGGTGCCGGTGAGCGCCGCGATCATGCTCGCCTACCAGGTCGAGCGCACGGTGCGCCGCATCAAGGGGACGCTGCCGGCAGTGGCCGTACCGGGCGGAGAGGAGACCGCGCCATGATGTACGTCCTGCTTGGAAGCACGCTGGTGCTTTTCGCTATCGGCATGCCGGTGGCCTTCGCCATGGTGCTGAGCGCCATGGCGGCCTTCCTCTCGCTCGGCGACGTGCCGCTGATGGTGCTGCCGCAGCGCATTGTCACCGGCGCTGACAGCTTCCCCCTGATGGCGATCCCGCTGTTCCTGCTGGCCGGCAACCTGATGATCGGCGGCGGCCTGACCGAGAAGCTGAGCAAACTGGCGACTGCACTGGTGGGGCACCTGCGCGGTGGCCTGGCCCAGGTCAACGTTGTCAACAGCATGGTGATGGGCGGCATGACCGGCTCGGCGATCGCCGATGCGGTGTCGGACTGCAAGATCCTGGTGCCGGTGATGATCAAGTCGGGCTACAGCGCGCGCTTCGCCGCGGCGCTGAGCGGCGCCACTGCGGTGATCGCCCCGATCATCCCGCCCAGCATCCCCTTCATCATCTACGGCTCCATCGCGGGCGTCTCGATCGGCCAGTTGTTCCTGGGCGGAGCGATCCCCGGCATCCTGATGGGTCTGTACCTGATGATCGCGGTGAACGTCATTGCACGCCGGCGCAACTTCCCACGCGGCAAGCGCCCGACGCTGCGCGAGGTCGGCTCGGCGCTGCGCATTTCCGGCCCACCCCTGATGCTGCCAGTGATCATCCTGGGCGGCATTCTCGCTGGCGTGTTCACGCCGACCGAAGCCGGTGCCGTGGCGGTGCTGTACGCGCTCGCGCTGACCCTGATCGGCTACCGATCACTGCGCTTGCCGGAGCTGCCAAAAATTTTGATTGACACCGGCATGCAGACCGGGGTGGTGATGCTGGTGATCGCCGCTGCCGCACCCTTCAGCTGGCTGCTGGCGCGCGAGCAGGTCGGCCAGGCGGTGGTTCAGTTGCTCGGCGTCATCGGCGACGACAAGATATTGTTCCTGCTGCTGCTGAACGTGGTGCTGCTGGTGCTCGGCATGTTTCTCGATGCCACCGCCATCCTGATCATCGTGGTGCCGGTGCTAGTCCCGGTATTCGACACCCTCGGGCTAGACCCGGTGCACATGGGCGTGATGGTTGTCATGAACCTGATGATCGGCCTGGTGACGCCGCCGTTCGGGCTAGTGATGTACGTAGTCTGCAACTTGCTGAAGGTGAGCATCACCGACTTCACGCGTGAATTATGGCCTTTCCTGCTTGCGCTGGCAGCGATCTTACTGACGATTACTTACGTTCCGGAACTGGTACTGTTCCTCCCCAAGCTGGCCATGCGTTGACCCTGGAGCTCAAAGAAACATGCTGATCCACGAAACCGCCGCAGAAGACGCAGCGATGTGTCCGACCACCCTCGCTGCCGACGCCGCATCTTCCGCATCGCCCGGCGTGCTGCCGCTGCGCCTGCGCTCCATCCTGTGCCTGGACGATTTCGAGGCAGCGGCGCGTCGGCACTTGCCAGCGCCGGTTTTCGCCTATGTCTCAGGAGGGGTGGAGCGCAATCAGACGCTTTCGGCCAATGCATCGGCGTTTGACCGTTACGAGTTCGTGACACGCGTGCTGGTGGATACCTCTAAAAGGTCCACCACTACCGAATTGTTCGGCCAGTCCTGGTCAGCGCCCTTTGGCATTGCCCCCATGGGAATTTGCGCGCTCTCGGCTTACCGGGGTGACATGGTTTTGGCGCAAGCGGCTGTACGCGAAAAAGTGCCAATGATCATGAGTGGCTCTTCTCTCATTCGCATGGAGGATGTGGTGCAGGCCAACCCGGGAGCCTGGTTTCAGGCCTACTTGCCCGGGGCGCGGACTGAGATCGTGGCTTTGATCGAACGCGTGAAATCTGCGGGCTACCAGACCTTGGTGGTGACACTGGATGCATCCATTGCCTCTAACCGTGAAAACAACATCCGTGCTGGCTTCTCCACGCCGTTGAGGCCCAGTGTGAGCCTAGCTTGGCAAGGTATCACACATCCTCGTTGGTTGTTGGGTACATTTGTTCGTACACTTGTGCGTCACGGCATGCCCCATTTTGAAAACAACTTTGCCAAACGTGGTGCGCCGATTCTTTCGGCCAATGTCTTGCGTGATTTCTCTGACCGTGGACACCTTGGGTGGGAAGAAATTCGCATGATCCGGCGCATGTGGCCGGGTCGTTTGGTGCTCAAAGGTATCCTGGATGTGCGCGATGCACGGCAAGCTGTGGATTGCGGGGCCGATGGCCTGATTGTGTCAAACCATGGCGGGCGTCAGCTCGATGGAACGGTGTCCCCGCTTCGGGTGCTGCCCGAGATTGTGCAAGCCTGCCCGCAAGTGCCCGTGATGGTGGACAGCGGCTTTCGCCGAGGTACAGATGTAATCAAAGCGCTAGCCTTGGGGGCCAAATTTGTTTTTGTTGGGCGCCCTTTTAACTATGCTGCATCAGTAGGTGGTGAGGGTGGTGTACGAAAAGGAATCAGACTATTGCGCGAAGAAGTGTCACGAAATTTGGCCATGTTAGGAGTCACATCTGTTGCTGAAATCAGTGATGAAGTTCTTGTGAACTCCAACGGCAAATCTTAAAGCATCAATAGCGGCGTGTCATAGTCAACCATCTCCAAGGCAACCTCTCTTAGTCCTGCAAGTAGAGGGCGAGTGTCGTCAGAGCGCCAATAGAACTTGTACTGCAATTTTGTCAGCGGTGTGTTGCTATGAAGGATTTTTAATGTGCCGTTACGTAAAAGTGGTTGAAGCCAGCCGTGTGGCAGGTAACCTATTGCAACCCCAGCTGATATCAAACCAGCCATCGTAACCATACTATTTGATTCAATTATGTCGGGGATGATTACCTGTGATGTGTGACGCCATGAATCCAGGATGCGTGTTGAACCAGCTTGACGCGACATAGTAACGACGGGTAAATGTTTTACCAAGTCTTCCACCTTACAGGCCCCATCGATTTTATCTGAGCGAGCTACCCAAATGTACTCAACTTCGGCAAGTAAAACTGATTCCAGGTCAGGATGCGTGGAAGGATAGGCGATCATCGCGGCATCAAGTTTTCCGCTAACGAGTTTTGTCTCAAGTTCTAAACCTAGGTCCACATAGGGCTCGAGTTTCAATTGAGGGTGCCGCTCACCCAACCGAGAAACTAGTTTGGGCAACCAAGAAGATGCGGCGATTTCGCCTACGCCGAGTCGGCAACGGCCGCCTATGAGCGTGTCTGCTCCTATTGACGCTACAAGTTCATCCACTTGATTCAGTAATGTGCGAGCCCGCGAGTGCAGGGCTCTACCCTCTGCTGTGAGGGTGGAGCGCCTGCCCGAACGGTCAAATAATGCGCGGCCCAGGCTGCTCTCCATCTCTACGATTCGCTTTGATAGTGACGATTGAGAGATGTGTAGCTTGTCTGCAGCTGTAGCAAAACTATCGCAGGTAGCAGCCCAGTAGAAGGCTTCTAGCTGCTTGAGGGAAAGACGTCTCATCGAAAAAAGCGAATAAAAAACATGAAATAAATTCGC
>JACCDU010803529.1_pt1 | contig 11071 bp, 9 predicted proteins | sample 7446081 | NCBI WGS metagenome assembly JACCDU01 (sample SAMN15323447, study PRJNA562643) | freshwater metagenome | isolation source: river surface water | place: USA:Blue River Watershed | collected 2017-08-17
ACCGACCACTTGCCTTTCAGGCTGGCTTCGGTGACTTCGATGAACTTGCCATTATGGAAAGCTTGTGCTTTGAAAGGCTGGACTTGTGTGTTGATCAATGACATGTTGTTGACTCCTTGGGGGTTATTAGGAAAAACAATCGAATTACTAAACTCGGTAGATGAATCATATACCGCAAATCGACTTTGCATAATTGTTTGTTTTAATGACGGCGATTGTCCAAACCTATCCTGCTAGGCGGCAATTCACTACTCCGTCGTACTAGGACTCCAAAAAGCCTGATTAATACATTTCAAGCCTGATAATTTTTGAATCACCACGTCCATCTTCTGACCATCAACGGAAGTGGTCGATAAAACAGCCTCAATCTCAACCGCGTCGTCGCCGAACGCGTGCACCATCAAATCCCGCAAGGAGAAATCCGCTTCTTCAAGAGCCGTTTCCAAGGCGTGCATCGCCTCTTTCTGATGATCAGCAGGGGCAATCACATACACCTTATTGGTGACTTCGACAGATTGCGTGTCGAGAGGCTGGCGGTTAATCAGGTCGACAACTGGGCGCAGTAACGTATTCGCAGCCAGCAAAAAGACCGTTGCAATGATTGCTTCGAAAATCAGATCGGCACCTGCGCAAGCGCCGACTGCGGCTGACCCCCAAATCGTCGCTGCCGTATTGACACCTCGGATGCTCCCTTCTTCTCGCATAATGGCGCCGGCACCCAGAAACCCGACACCGGACACGACATAAGCAACGACGTGTGTCGCCGCATCATGACCACCCATGCGATTGGCCATATCGACAAAAATCGCCGCGCCTAGCGCGACGAGGACATTGGTACGTAACCCTGCTGTGCGCTGGCGATATTGACGCTCCAGTCCAATCAGTCCGCCCAAAACAAAAGCCGTCGCAAGGCTGACGGTCGTATCGGCCAAAGAAACGAGGTTGATGTTATCGATGAATTGCACGTTGAACCTCTTTAGTCATACCGTTTCAACATTGAATTGATAAAACGGTAACAGTCGGATGTGACACGTTTGCTACTTATTATGCGTTGGAAGGCCTTGTTCCGTAGCCCGCCATAAAGACATCCACCGCCCGAATGACGATCTGTTCGAGCTCTTTTTTGCCGATTTTTTCTTGCACTTTCAGCATGAACAGTTCGTAAATCTCGGACTCAAGCAACCCAAGTAGATGACGCGCCGCGATTTGCGGATCAGCCTCACGCAGCATGCCGGCCTGCATCACGGATTGCAGATAGGTCGCCAAATGGTCTTGTGCTCGTTTGGGTCCGCGCTCAAAACACAGCTTACCCAGATCTGAACGTCCTGATTCCGCAATCATCATGCGCCTGACGGCGACCACCTCTGGTGCATACAGCAGCTTGAGTAAGCCTTTACCAAAATCAAGTAGCGTTTCACGCACCTCAGGTCTGACGGCACTGAGCAACACAACGACAGCCTCGAACTCTTTATCCGTCTGTTCGTACATGACTTCAAAGAACAGCTCTTCTTTCGAGGAGAAGTAGTTATAGATCGTTGCTTTGGAGCCGCCTACGAGCTGACAAATCTCAGACATGGAGGTGCCTTCAAAGCCCAGCTCTTGAAACGCGAGCGTCGCGACAGCCAAAATCTCCTGCCTTTTTTCATTGGTTTTCACTCTCATCTCGCCCACCTTTGCCGTACCGATCGGTTCAGTTTAGCTTGACTTTTACTAATCTCAAAACTAAACTGTACTGAACAGTACATTTATAAAGGGAATTCGGTATGTCATGTTTAAAACGGCCTCTTGAACGCCCTGCTCAGCTCAAGCTGAGTGCGTGTGCGCTCGCACTGCTTCTGGCCGGCTGCGCACCTCTTCCAGACACCCCCTCCTCGCAAGCATCACTTAAAGACATCTCCAGTTATCAAGCATCCCTCAGCTTTCAGGCCCCTGAAACCGCCTGGCCTGACACAGCGTGGTGGACCCAATATGGCGATGCGCAACTCAATGAACTCATTGCCGAAGCACTCGACGCCTCGCCCGATATGACCATCGCTGCGGCGCGGGTTCAGCAGGCGCAGGCGATGACTCAGGTATCGACCTCAACCTTGCTTCCCCATGTCGGCTTATCCGGCGCGATCACCGAGCAAAGACTCAGCAACAATTATCTGACCCCAGCCGCGCTCACCCCGCAAGGCTGGAACGATTACGGTATTGCCGGCATCGATCTGGCGTGGGAAATCGACTTCTGGGGAAAAAACCGCGCCAATCTTGCCGCCGCCACGTCCGAACTGCAAGCCAAACAAGCGGATCAAGCACAAGCGCGTCTGATGATTTCCTCGTCGGTCGCAAGTAGCTACGCCGAGCTCTCTCGACTCTTTGCCGCGCAGGACACGGCGAAGAAAGCAGTCCAAGTTAGAGCGAAAACGGCTGAGCTCTTTCATGAACGCTTCAAAAATGGACTTGAAAATCTCGGCGGAGTGAAACAAGCCCAGGCCGCACAGGCAGATGCCGAACAGCTTCTGCTGCTGATCGATGAACAAATCGGACTTCAGCGCAATCAGCTGGCAGCTTTGATGGGAGCGGGTCCCGATCGGGGTCTGAAGATTCAGCGACCCAACATCAATTTGAATCGAGACTTTGCCTTACCCAAAGAGCTCAGCGCCAATCTGCTAGGAAGACGACCTGATGTCGTCGGCGCCAAGTTACAAGCTCAAGCGCAGGCGAAACGCATTGAGCAAAAAGAAGCTGAGTTCTATCCGAACGTCAATCTGCTTGGCTTTCTGGGACTGCAATCGTTAGGACTCAATGTCTTGACGCAAGGTAACTCAACCACGGGTTCGATCGGACCTGCCATTTATTTACCGCTCTTTACCGGCGGCAGACTGACTGGTGAGTTGAACAGCAGCAGAGCGCAATACAACCAAGCCGTTGGCAATTACAACCGCACCGTCACCAAAGCCCTGCAGGATGTGGCCGATACTGCGCTCAGCAAAAAATCACTCACGCCAAGACTGCTCAAAAGCGAGACCGCTCTGGCGGCAGCCACTGATGCTTTCAACATCGCGCGTCATCGTTATGAAGGAAATCTGGCGAACTATCTTGAGGTGCTCACCGCCGAGGACGCGATGCTAGGCAATATGAGACTGCATACAGACTTGCAGGCGCGTGCTTTTGCACTAGATATCGCCTTGATTCGCGCCTTGGGTGGCGGCTATCGCGACAGCATCAACTAAACAACCTCATCGACCCCTTACACACAGAGAACATCAGATGTCCGCTCAACCTAACTCCGGCACCCCCGATCGCTTTGCGCAACAGCGTCGCAAAAAATTACTCTTTGGCTTGGCTGGCGTCGTGGCGCTCACTTCCATCGCCATTTTTACCTACTGGTCGCTGATCGGCTCACGCTACGTGTCCACCGACAATGCCTATGCTGCCGCTGAAGTTGCTCAAATCACCCCCTCAGTGGGTGGAACCGTCAAAGAAGTCCGCGTGAACGACACGCAATCGGTCAAGAAGGACGATATTCTGCTCTTGATCGACCCCAGGGACGCAGAGATCGCCGTCGCCTCCGCACAGGCCGAGTTGGATCGCGCGATACGACGCGTCAAGTCTTACACGGCACAAGACAGCGGACTGAGCGCACAAGTCAAAGCTAAAGAAGCGGAAGAAAAGCGTGCTCAGGCCCAACTTAATGCGGCAGAGGCGGATTTTGAACGTGCGAAAGTGGATCTGCAGAGACGCCAGGCCTTGAGTCAGTCCGGTTCGGTTTCGGGCGACGAACTGACGCGTGCGAAAAATAGCTTCGCAGCCGCGCAAGCGAACTTGACCGCAGCCAAAGCGATGGTGGCACAGACTAAAGCCAATCGAGAAGCAACCATTGGCGCGATGGAAGCCAACAAAGCACTGATTGCGGACGTGAATGAAGATCAAAATCCAGAGGTCGCCGTTGCACAAGCACGACTAGCTCAAGCAAAACTGGATTTGGAACGCACAACAATTCGCGCGCCCATTGATGGCGTCGTTGCCAAACGAAATGTGCAACTTGGTCAACGTATCCAAGCGGGCATGCCCGTCATGGCGATCGTCCCGGTCCTAAACATGTATGTGGATGCAAACTTCAAGGAAGTTCAGCTCAAAAAAGTACGGATTGGCCAGTCGGTCGAGCTGCATGCAGATATCTATGGCAACGCGGTCACTTATCACGGGATCGTGGAAGGCTTTTCAGGAGGCTCAGGGTCCGCATTTTCAGCGATCCCCGCACAGAACGCGACGGGCAACTGGATCAAAGTCGTCCAGCGCTTACCCGTTCGTATCAGACTCAATGCTGAAGAACTCAAAGATCATCCGCTCAAAGTTGGTTTATCCATGAACGCGCAAATTGATACGCGCAGTCCGTCAAACTAATTCAGGCACGCTGATGAAACAAGCAAATATCTCTGCCGGATCTGAACAAACCATCGTTCCCCTGACGGGCGGGATGCTCTGGGTCGCGGCGCTCATTCTGGCTGCAGCGAACTTCATTGCGGTCCTGAACATGACAATCGCAAACGTCGCGGTACCGAACATCGCCGGAGCGCTCGGGGCAGCCACCAGCCAGGGCACTTGGGTCATCACGTCCTATGCAGTCGGGGAAGCCATTACCGTTCCCTTGACAGGCTGGCTCTCTGCACGTTTCGGTGCGGTTCGCGTCTTCGTCAGCTCCATGGTTCTGTTTGGTGTGTTTTCTGTCATCTGTGGCTTATCCAATTCACTGGGAATATTAGTCGTCGCGCGCGTACTTCAGGGACTGTGCGGTGGACCACTCATGCCGCTGTCGCAAACACTTTTAATGCGTATTTTTCCAAAAGATAAAGTTGCCGCAGCTATTGGTATTTGGTCCATGACCACCCTCATCGCACCCGTGGTGGGACCGATTCTTGGCGGATACCTGTGCGATGAATTCAGTTGGTCTTGGGTGTTTTTGCTCAATGCCCCAATCGCGATCGGGTTTGGAATCTACGCCTGGAAACTGCTTTCCCGCTACATGGATTTACCCATCCGCAACCCCTTCGACGTCGTTGGACTTTTACTTCTGGTCGTCTGGGTCGCTGCCTTGCAGTTGATGCTAGATGAAGGAAAAAACCTGGACTGGTTTGCCTCGACACAAATCATCGTCCTCACCGTGATCGCCGGCATTGCTTTCACCGCCTTTTTAATCTGGGAGCTCTATGAAAAACATCCAATCGTTGACCTGAGGGTTTTCAGGCATCGGGGCTTTACCATCAGCGTCCTCACAATCAGCTTGGCGTTCGCTGCGTTTTTCGGGGTCAGCGTACTCACGCCCCTCTGGTTGCAAAGCTTTATGGGTTACACCGCAACCGATGCGGGTCTGGCAACGGCCTGGTCTGGCGTCACCGCCCTCTTTCTAGCACCGCTTGTCGCCCAAGCCGCTAATAAGCATGATCCACGCGTGTTTGTTTTCTTCGGGGTCATCTGGATGGGTCTGGTCACGCTTTGGAGAACCGTCGCCAACACCGACATGGGATTCTGGGATGTTGCCATTCCGTTAATGGTCATGGGCTTTGCCCTGCCCTTCTTCTTTATTCCAACGACAGGCATCGCACTGGGGAGTGTCGAGGAGCATGAAATGGACTCGGCGGCAGGTCTGATGAACTTTTTACGCACCCTTTCCGGCGCTTTTGCAACGTCCGCCGTCACCACGATCTGGAGCGACCAGACCACACGCAACCATGCAGAACTTGTCGGACTGACGGACCGGGATCAACAAGTCAGAGGCATGCTTGATCAAGCCGGCATGACACCCGATGCGACCAATCAAGTGATTGATTATCTGATCACCTCGCAAAGCGTCATGCTTTCAACGAACCAGATCATGATGGCGATCGGCGTGATTTTTATTTTCGCAGCCACCATCATTTGGCTCGCCCCCAGACCCAAACGAACCGTTGAGCCTGGTGCCGGTGGCCATTAAGCGTTGACGATGCCTAGTTATCCAACATCAATGAGATATCCATGTTTAAAAAAATCCTAGTTCCGACCGATGGCTCAGCCCTTTCACAATCCGCAGTCCAGCGTGCCGTTTCTTTTGCCAAAGACGCTCAGGCACACATCACCTTTTTTTATGGAGAACCTCCGGTTCCCACACCCTACCTCGGCACGGGTGCCATCAGCAGCCAGACGCTGGAAAACGATATACACAAGCGCAACCAACTGGCTGCGCAAGAAATACTGAATGCGGCAGCTCACATCGCCGCGCAGGCAGGTGTCATGTACAACACGGTTTACAGCACAGGCACTCACCCCCACGAACTGATCATTCAAACAGCCCACGCGCATCACTGTGACTTGATCTTCATGGCATCGCATGGCCGCACAGGTCTGAAGGCGCTTTTGCTCGGCAGTGTCACCGCAAACGTGCTGGCGCACTCTAAAATCCCGGTGCTGGTGTATCGTTGAAGCTATTTTAAAAAAGCTCTCCACAAACTACACCGCCTGGACACCTCCTTGGTCACACCTCTCGATCAACCTCACTTTTCGGATGAACACGGCGTTCGGAACTTGCACTTTGGTACGCGCTTCATTCAAGGAGGCATGCGCCTGAACGATCCTGAGGCGCTCGAGTTCGAATACATCCAGCAAATGATGATGTGGGCGCTTTTTAACCGATCACCTGCGCATATTGTGCAATTAGGCCTTGGCGCCGCGTCGCTGACCAAGTTTTGCTTCAAACGCTATCCACGTAGCAAGATCACCGCGATTGAGCTCAACCCTGCCGTGATTGACCTCTGCCGCTCGGACTTTTACCTTCCGGCCGATAACCATCGACTTTCCGTCCTGAGCATGGATGCGATGGACTATGTTTCAAATACAGCCCATCATGCGACCATCGATATTTTGCAAGTGGATTTGTATGATGCTCAAGCGCGAAAACCAGTGCTGGATTCACCTGAGTTTTATCAAGCCTGCGCCAACTGCCTGACGGCTGAGGGCATGATGACCGTCAATCTGTTTTGCGATCCGCCCGAGCATTCCAAAAACATCGAAGCGATGGAACACGCCTTTGAGGCGGTCGCCTGGCTCACAGAGGTTCACGACAGCAACATCGTTGCCATCGCCTTCAAAAAAGCGCCTTCCATTGATTTTGAAAAACTCTACGAGCAAGCTGCGCAACTTGAGCAACAACTCAAGCTGCCGGCAAGTGAGTGGGTCGATGGTTTAGTCGACTGGATGCATGGAGCCTGACAGATCCCGCAATGCTTTAAGGTGTCTTAGCAGGCGTCTTATCAACAACACGTGCACCCAGATCCTTCAAGAGCCGCTGAAACTCAGGAGAACTGAGCAAGATGCTTCCTGCCGCAGCGCGTAAACGATCAACATCTTCTTCCCTCAACACGAAGGACGTCGGTAATTGATTCAAGTATTTACGCTCTTCCACATCCGACAGTGCAGCAAAGGAAACGTCGATTGGGTAGATTGCAATATCAGGGACATTGTTGATGTATTCCTGAACCTCTTTTCGCGTGCGTGGATCACCCTTGTTAAAAGAAGCCGTATCGCGAAGTTGTCGCAGCGTACTCCAACGCGCTTCCATGTCCTTGAGTTGATCGATTTGCTCGCCGGAATAACGATCAATCGGCACACCTGCCGCTTTGATCAGAACCGAAACCGCACCCGGCGCATCTTCATTCTGGGCCCAGTCCGTCGTCGGCACGGACAGAGAGTTGACCACAATCACAACAATCCTTTTGACGTGATTCAGCGGCGTTTTCATTCCCGCTTCACTCAAGGCTTCCATCAAATTAATCGCATCAAGCACACCCCGCAGACCAACGTTATCGGACACGCCGCCATCGACCAGATGCAGAAAGGGTTCCTTTCCGTTCGCCATACTTGTCATTTCACGCACTCTGGCGGCGACGCGCGAGGCAGGTCTGGGCGGCTTCGGATTATTTAAAAACAACTCTGCCCAGACTGGAGGGACATAGTTGCAGGTGCCGCCGTAATTATTAATCGTCAAGGGTGACAGCACGACAGGCACGGCGGAGGATGCAGCCGCCGCGCGGGCGATTCTGATCTCACCCAAGTCCGTACAGAACAAGTCAAAATTTGGTTTGGTAAAGACGACGCGTGAGCCACTAGTAATGTCGGTCGCGCTAACAAGCACCACCGGTCCGCCCTTCTTATCCAGATCGGAGAAAGTCGCACCGTTAAACAGGATTTCATCGTACAAATCGGCAGCCATTTCCGAACGGCCCCACCCAGTCGACAGCAGCGCCCCCCAGTAGTTTGGGCTGAATGCTCGCAGAATCAGCTCGGACTGGACATTGCGTTTCAAAAATCTCTTTTCATACTCTTCGAAGAGGCGATCCCCATAGAGCTTGTATGCCAAGGCGGTAAAACTTCCGCCTGAAACGCCGGTAATCACATCGACTTGATCAATCAGACGACCTCTCTTGCCGTCACTTCTGATCGATTCCGTCTGCTTTAAGACTTCGAGGACCCCGTAGGAAAACGCAGCCGCGCGGGTGCCGCCGCCCGAAAAGGCAAGCACAACCATATTTTGCGCCTGCAGTTCATCCTGATCATTGCGCTCAAGTTGATAAGGTTGCGTTTGATCGACCTGCGTGATCGGAGGGTTCACCGGCCTTGTCGCACAGCCTGCAAGTATCAGTGCAAGAAAAAACAATAAGACATAGCGAAGCGTGCGGTGCGCATTCAATTGTGTGACTGCAAACATACTGATGCGCTCAGAATTCATTTTTTGATTAAGTTAAAGTTTTTTAAGCAGTTCGGACCGCGAGGCTAACACTGTCGCATAAAACTGCTTAAGACCTGAACACAAATAGTTCAAGCCCACTTGACCCTCTGGTGTCTTCAAAAAACGGTTCTTGGGACATTCGCCCCAGCACAGAGTCAAATAGCTACATTGCCGACAGTAATCAGGAAGTTTGTCGCGCTTATCGAAGCCGAATTTCTTTTGTTGCTCAGAAAAGGCTAAATCACCCTCGTGCGTTTTCAGAATATTGCCCAAGCGGTATTCAGGATAGACAAAGTGATCGCAACTATACACGTCACCATTGTGCTCCAACGCCAAGGCTTTTCCGCAAAACTCAGCATTGACGCACTTTTGCGGCCCTTGTCCAATCACAAGCGAGATGACATTTTCAAACTGATCGACAAACACCCGACCAAAATCACGACTGAACCATTCACCCCAAACACGTGACAGAAAATAACCCCAGTCGTCTGGATCCACAGACCAATCCGTCACAACAGAATCCTGCCCGCCCGGACGAGCGCGTTCGTCCCCCAAAGTCGGCAGCAGACTTTCATCCCAGAAACCCGGCGCAACCTGGTGGAAGTCTTTCGTTTCGATCGCAGGTAAAAACTGAATGATCCGCGGTCTGACTTCAGTTTTCAAAAACCGGTAAATATCAATCGGTTTACGCGCATTCAACCGATTGACGACACAAAGTGCATTGAAGGTGATCCCATGCTGATGCAATAAATGCACAGCAGCCATGACACGGTCAAAAGTCGACCCGCCACTTTTATTTGTTCTGTACGCGTCATGTAATGCACGCGGGCCATCAATCGACAGGCCCACCAAAAAATCATGCTCTTTTAAAAAGGCGCACCACGCGTCATCCAGTAAGATGCCGTTGGTTTGCAAATCATTTTCGATTCTCTGACCTGGCTTTTGGTACTTTTTCTGCAACGCGACCACGCGTCTGAAGAAGTCGAGCCCCATTAAGGTCGGCTCGCCCCCTTGCCAGGTAAAAATCACCTCATCCCCGGTCTGAGCAGCGATGTATTGCCGAATGTGCGCTTCTAGCAGCGACTCACTCATACGAGGCGCTTTCGTTTGCTGCAGCAAATCTTCTTTATGCAGATAGAAACAATACGTGCAGTCGAGATTGCACTGTGCGCCACTCGGCTTGATCATCGTATGAAAACGATAGAAGTCGCCCGCAGGCAAAGATGGCAACCCTAGCGGCGGGTCGCCCTCCTTCAATTCTTTCAAAAAAAGCTTCATTCGTTAGTCAGCTAGCGCCTTTTTCAGTCCAGCTTCTTTTTTAGCAGAATCTGCAGCGGCCTTGTCGGCTTCATTCGCTTTTATCAAGTTCACGGTCACCTTTCCAAGCTTGCCTGTGAACTTATAGGGGTATGGAATGCCATAATCATTGACCACAGGGGTTTCGCCATCCTCGCCCACGTCCACCCCTTCGTCGCCAGAAAAGACCGCTGGCTGCGTTTTCTCAATCCGTCCGCTACCGACCTTTTGATCATTGATGTAGAGCGTCGCGACGCCACCTTGACCCGCACCACCCCCATCGTAATCAAACTCCAGTCTGACTTTAGACGCGCCGGCAGGCAGCGCTTGGTTACTGGTGACGCTAAAGCGCTCCATTCCCAGATAGTTGTACGTATATGTTGGCCGACCGTCTTTTAAATAAAGACTCCAGCCACCAAAGCGCCCGGCCTGGGAAATAATGACACCCTGTCCACTCTTGCTGTCTTTGAGTGGAGACATGTCGACATCGGCCGAGATCGTAAACGAGGTGTTCTTGAGGTTCAGGAAAACGTTTTCCGACATCCCTTTCATGCCCGGATAGACCGTCAGACTTGTCCGTCCTTCCATCAAGTCCGGCCTTCCCACCTTTGCCGCATCAAAGCGTTCAAAGAGTCGGTCATCCAGTGGCAAGACGGGATACTTGACCGCCTCTTTGAAAAATAACGCCTGCATTTCTTTCAGTTTGGCTGGATTGCTGGCTGCCAGATCGTTGGTCAGACTGAAATCATGGCGCGTGTCATACAGCTCCCATTTGTCGTCAGCCAAAGGACCACGCACGGTGGGTTCCCACGGCGCTTTATGAACCGTTCCCGCCAGCCAACCATCGTTGTAAATCGCACGGTTACCGAAAATTTCAAAATACTGAGTCTTGTGGCGATCTGCGGCTTTTGCATCGTTTAAGGCATAAAGCATGCTGACACCTTCAATCGGTGTTTGCGTAATCCCGTTGACTTCTTTGGGCTGCGGCAAGCCAGCCGCTTCAAGAATCGTTGGCGCAACGTCGATCACATG
>JACCDU010593511.1_pt1 | contig 11061 bp, 11 predicted proteins | sample 7446081 | NCBI WGS metagenome assembly JACCDU01 (sample SAMN15323447, study PRJNA562643) | freshwater metagenome | isolation source: river surface water | place: USA:Blue River Watershed | collected 2017-08-17
AAGTGTGGCCCGGCTGCTGGGCTGAGATAGTAACGACTCGCTACCGTGAACCTCTAAAGTGAGCACCTATAAATATCTTTATGAATATAAAGCCTATAGACGATCATAAAGATTTATTTTTAGTCAACGACGCCTTTTCTAATTTTTTCCTAAATCATCTTAGTGTAGAAAAGTTATTAAAATACGACTTTAATACAGATGTTATTTCTAACAAGTATAATAGAAAAAATCTTAAACTTACATTTTTTACAAAATTTCTAATCGATCACTATTCTAAAGTTTTTGAAAATCGTCTTTCAAAATTTCTTAATTGTCGTTTAAGAATGAAGGGATACAATATATGGCTCGATGAAGAAGGATTCTTCATGGACCGACATATAGATAATAACGGAGATCCTGTTCTAGGACTTCATATATATCTTAATACATTAGAAAATTCCGTAGGTACATGTTTTTATCGTAATAATCAGTTAAGATATCAATTTCCTTACATAAGAAATACTGGGTACTTAATGATTAATCATAAAAATCAAGAGCATTCTGCTGGAATTCCTGTACCGCAAGGTTGCTATAGATCTAGTGTTTACTATTGGTTTGACTACTGTTAGATCCGATAAATACTAGTTCAATGGACAAATAAATGGAAATTATTCTAGCAACTCTCATTATGACACATATCACAATAGTGTGTGTTACATTATACTTACACAGAGGACAGGCTCACAGGGGTATCGAGTTTCACCCTCTACTAAGTCACTTCATGCGTTTCTGGTTATGGCTTACTACAGGTATGACTACTAAAGCATGGGTAGCAGTACATCGCAAACATCATCAATCAACCGACGTCGAAGGTGATCCGCACAGTCCGCATGTATTTGGAATATGGAAACTATTGTTTGGGGGTTGGAGTTTATACCATCAAGCAACTAAAGATGCTAACTTTGTTATTAAATATGGCAAAGGCACACCCAAAGATAAAATAGAACTTTTTTATACTCGTTATCACCGGGCAGGATTCATTCTAATGCTGATCATAGATCTTGTTCTTTTTGGCCTGCCCGGGATTTTAGTCTGGGGCATACAAATGATTTGGATTCCGTTCTGGGCCGCGGGCTTTATTAACGGTATCGGACATTGGTGGGGATATCGCAATGGTGAAACTAAAGATCACAGTCGCAACGTAAGCCCATGGGGGCTTTTAATTGGTGGAGAAGAACTACACAACAATCATCACTTAGATCCTGCAAATCCTAAACTAAGCCGTAAATGGTACGAGTTTGACATAGGCTGGATGTGGTTTAAATTGTTTGAATTTGTTGGGCTTGCTAAATTACGATAAATAATACTATGAGAGCACGTGAATTCATCAAAGAATCAAGAAAACAACTGCGTAAATCAGTTAAACAAAGTATGCCCAATATGACTACTGCTAGTCAGTTGGATAACAACAACCATCCATACCTAGCATATCGCTTTGGTGTAGCACTTGCGCCAAGTCCAGATATACATCATTTTGATGACGAAGGGCCTCTTGGTAGTAAACTAACTATGATCGATTATACCGATGCTGACGCTGAAATAAGAAAAGCGGCTGCTAAGAGAATGGGTATCAAATTTGATCAAGGCACAGGAAAAGGCAGTCAAGAACTTTCCAATTCCATTATCAATAAAACCAGTCCGGTTGCCAAACCTAAGAAAAACAAATACGGTGTTTGACACCGTTTTTGTTGACTTTGTCTTTTTAATAGTATAAAATACTAAATCATAAGGAGAACTATATGGGCAGTCGCACCTACGGACCAGAAGAAAAAGCAAAACTCGAACGCCTTATCAATGAGGGTGTTCAAATTAGATACGAAGTAGAAGCACTACAAGAAGGTTTGAAAGAAACTGTTAAAGCAGTTGCAGAAGAACTTGAAATCAAACCAGCACTTATTAACAAAGCAATTAGCATCGCACACAAGGGTAACTGGAACGATGTGTTTAGCGACTTTGATGATCTTGAAACATTGATTGTCACTGTTGGTAAGGACAAATAATTGAACTGGATTACTACAACATACAACTGGGCTAGGCAAGATTTTAAAGAATGGCCTTTAAGGTTTGTTCTTGAAATCACTGCCTGGTTCATGAGTATTGTCTGTGCTGTGTGGATGGGCATTACTTTGCCCAATCCTCCATTCCTTATTCTTTATCCATTGTTTATTATTCAATGTGCAATTTTTGCATGGGCCGCTTGGACACGCAAAAGTACAGGAATGGTTGCTAATTATTTGTTGCTAGTCACTATCGATGTAATTGCTATCGTTAGACTGATAATTAATACATAAGAGTAAGGTTTAGTCAGCCACAAATGACTTTGTTGGTATTTGCAAGCCGTAAATTGCAAGGGAGAAAAACTAAAATATGAGTTACGTTGACGCTCTCTTTGACAGAGAGAATGACATTATCAAGGTCGTTGAAAGAAACGACAAAGGCGAAAGGGTTTTTAAAGAACACCCAGTACGCTACACATTTTACTATCCAGACGCTAGAGGTAAATTTCAATCAATCTTTGGCGAACCGCTGACAAGGGTAGTATGTAAAAATAGCAAAGACTTCCGTAAAGAACTAGCCATCAACAGTGGCAAGGACTTGTATGAAAGTGACATCAATCCAATTTTCGTACACCTAAGCGAAAATTATCTCAATCAAGATGCACCTAAACTAAACATCTGCTTCTTCGACATTGAGGTGGACTTTGATCCAGAAAAAGGTTATAGCACTCCAGATGATGCTTTCATGCCTATTACTGCTATCACTGTTCACCTAAAATGGTTAGATAAATTAATCACACTTGCACTTCCTCCAAAGAGTGTTGGTATGACCAAGGCCAAAGAGTTAATCAAGGATGTACCAGATACACACTTGTTTGACAGCGAAGCAGACATGTTGGAAACATTCTTGGATCTAATTCAAGATGCTGACATCATTACAGGTTGGAACAGCGAAGGCTATGACGTTCCCTATACTGTTAACCGTGTTACTAAAGTTTTAAGCAAAGACGACACACGCAGATTCTGCTTGTGGGATCAATTGCCTAAAAAACGTGAATACGAAAAGTATGGCAAAACTGCTACAACCTATGACTTTTATGGTCGTGTACACTTAGACAGTCTCGAACTGTATCGTAAGTTTACTTACGAAGAACGTCACACTTATCGACTAGATGCTATTGGCGAAATGGAGATTGGTGAGAACAAAACTGTTTACGAAGGCACACTTGACCAACTATACAACAATGACTTTAAAAAGTTTATTGAGTATAACAGACAAGACGTTGCACTATTAAACAAACTAGACGAGAAACTAAAGTTTATCGATCTTGCTAATAAGATTGCACACGAAAACACAGTATTGTTGCAGACAACTATGGGTGCTGTAGCAGTTACTGAACAGGCTATTATCAACGAAGCACATCGCAGAGGCTTTCAAGTTCCTAATCGTCCTAAGAGAGATGACGAGGAAAATACTGCGGCCGCTGGTGCGTATGTTGCTCATCCTAAGGAAGGCTTGCAAGACTGGATTGGTTCGCTAGATATCAACTCACTCTATCCTAGTGCGATTCGTGCGCTTAACATGGGTCCAGAAACTATTGTCGGCCAATTGCGTCCTGTGTATACAGAGGCTTTTATCCACGAACAAACAACGCTAAAGAAAAAATCTTTTGCAGGTGCTTGGGAAGGTAAGTTTGGTACAGACGAATACGAAGCAGTTATGGCACAGCGTCGTGACACTGAGATAACTATTGACTGGGAAGATGGCGAATCAACTGTACACAGTGCCGCAGAAGTTTACAAATTAATCTTCGACAGCAATCAGCCTTGGATGCTCAGTGCTAACGGTACAATCTTTACCTACGAGAAAGAAGGTATCATTCCCGGATTGTTAAAGCGTTGGTATGCTGAACGTAAAGAGATGCAGGCTAAACTAAAGGAATGTATCAAAGCCGGTAACAAAGTAGAAGAAGAATACTGGGACAAGCGTCAGTTGGTCAAGAAGATTAACTTGAACAGTTTGTATGGTGCTATTCTTAACCCTGGCTGTAGATTCTTTGATAAACGCATCGGACAGTCAACTACCTTAGTTGGTAGACAAATTGCCAAACACATGGCCGGTAAGGTTAATGAAATTATCACAGGTGAATATAACCACGTAGGTAAAGCAGTTATCTACGGTGACACAGACTCTTGTTATTTCTCAGCATACACAACATTGAGAAAAGACATTGAAGCAGGAAACATTCCTTGGACCAAGGAAAACGTTATCACTCTATACGATCAAATAGGAGAAGAAGTCAATGGCACATTTGTTAAATTCATGGAACAGCAATTCCACTGCCCACCAAGCAGAGGTGAAGTCATCAAAGCAGGTCGCGAGATTGTTGCTTCCAAAGGGTTATTCATCACCAAAAAGCGATATGCAGTGCTCTACTACGACAAAGAAGGCAAACGTGCCGATGTTGATGGTAAACCAGGCAAAATCAAAGCCATGGGTCTCGACCTCAAACGAAGCGACACTCCTGCATTCATCCAAGACTTCCTAAGCGATGTTCTTGAACGTGTACTAACTGGTGCTACTGAAGAAGAAGTATTAGACTTCATTACACAGTTTAGAACTGAATTCAAGAGTAGACCTGGTTGGGAAAAAGGATCGCCTAAACGTGCCAACAACATTACCGAGTATCAAGCCAAAGAAGCCAAGCAAGGCAAGGCCAATATGCCAGGGCATGTTCGAGCAAGTATTAACTGGAACACTCTACGTCGAATGAACGGAGACAAGTACAGTATGCAGATTACAGACGGTGCCAAAGTTATCGTTTGTAAACTAAAACCAAATCCACTAGGATATACCAGTGTAGCCTATCCAGTAGACGAACTGAGATTGCCAAAGTGGTTTATGGAACTTCCATTTGATGATGCCGAAATGGAACAAACTATTATCGACAACAAGTTAGATAACTTAATTGGCGTTCTGAATTGGGACGTTGCCAGCACAGAAGAAAAGAATACATTCAATAAATTGTTTGACTTTTCCTAAAAAAACCTATATACTAAATCTAAGGAGATTATAATGAAAGATATTTTACAAGACATCGTTGCACATACACATAGCCTAGGCTTCTTGCCATTGGTTAAAGTCACCGGCGACGACAAAACTACTACAATTGAATCCATGGCCGATGACCGTAGTGTTATCGTTAGTGCAACTGCACACAATCCCGTAGTTGAGTTCAAGGGCACATTTGGTATGCCAAACTTAGACAAACTAAACTTGCACTTGAAAAATCCAGAGTACAAAGAGAACGCACAGATCAATGTAGTCAGTGCAGAGCGTAACGGCAATGTTGTTCCTACAGGACTACACTTTGAAAATGCCAGCGGCGACTTCCAGAACGACTATCGTTTTATGAACAGTGAAATCATCAACGAAAAACTCAAGTCAGTTAAGATGAAGTCTGTGGCATGGGACGTAGAGTTTGAACCTACTGTAAGTTCTATTCAAAGATTGAAACTACAAGCAGATGCACACTCAGAGGAAAACGTTTTCCAAGTTCGTACAGAAAACGGTAATCTTGTAATTCTGTTTGGTGATGCAAGTAGTCACGCAGGTTCATTTGTGTTCCAATCTAATGTTACTGGTAAACTCAAGCACACTTGGGCATGGCCTGTTACACAAGTTCGTAGCATCTTGAACTTAGGTGGAAACATTACTATGAAGATTGCAGATGCAGGTGCTATGCAAATTACTGTAGACAGCGGTATCGCCGAATACAACTACATCCTGCCAGCACAGAGCAAATAATGTCAAATATTCTTATCATTATTGCATTAATGATAATAGTACCCTGGGTACTATGGAAAATACTTAGACTTGAAACATGGGTTCCTCTACCTATGTTTCAAGTAGTGTTAGGCATTGCGTTGGGCCCAAGTATAACAGGACACTATTTTCCAGAACTTTGGAATTCGTTTTTTACTGACCAAATCAAAACAGGCCTAAATGCTATCCAAATGATAGCAATTAGTATCTTTGCCTTTATTGCAGGCAGTGAACTAAAAATCGGAGAAGTGATTAAAGAAGAAGGAAACAGTATTTGGCTACAAGGCCTTAAAGTAATTGCTGTTCCCATCTTAATTGCTTCTATGTGTTTTTGGTTCTTATTTGATTCTGTCGTATGGCACGGTAAAGACATTCCGCTGTGGCAGTTTGCATGGTCCATGGGTGTAGCAACTTGTATCACTGCCATGCCTATGCTAGTAGTGGCCTTGAAACAATTAGGATTATGGGAAACTGCGCTAGGCAGAAAACTGTTGCTATTGGTAACATTCGACGATTTAGTCTTATGGATGACTGTGCTATTTGTCATTAGCCTTGGCACATACTTGACCAAGTCTGCAATTTTCTTTGCGGCATTTGCTGTACTGTGGTATCTATGGCCCAGATTCTTGGAAAAGACTAAGTCGACTAGTTGGCCTATACTCACTGTATCTTTGGCGTTTGGTTTAGGATATTTCAGCGACTGGGCAGGATTACATTATGTGTTAGGTGCTTTCCTTGCTGGAATGATATCTCCGAGATTTTCCTTGGAATGGAACAAGGAAATGGAAACTATACAAATGTACTGGTTGATGCCTGTGTTCTTTATATGGACTGGTTTAAGAACTAACTGGAGCACAGATTGGTCACTAATAATCGGTGCGGCACTGATCATGTACATAATTAGTTTAGTCACTAAATTTATCGGTGTATGGTTGGCGTATAGAAATCTAGGCATGAATGAAGTATTATTCAAAACATCTTTATTGCAAAATAAAGGTTTAATGGAAATACTACTTGGAACAGTGATGCTAGGAGCCAACATTATATCAAGCAATATGTTTGCGGCCATTGTGTTAATGAGTGTGTTGAGTACAATTACTGCCGTGCCATTAGCAAAACTATTTTACAAAAAGAATTAAAAACTACATGAATAAGAATTTAACGGCAACACAAAACGACTATGCATACTTCTTGCCGGCAACCAGTGGCTTCTATGCTACTTTTATCGGCAAGCAAAGATACGGCAATTATGTAGATCCTGCTCGTGTTCCGCAAGTATGGAAAAACGGAGTAGAAAGTCTAAACTATTTAGAACCTGATAAGGGTTTGTTCTACTACGATCATTGCTTATACTCTGCAGGACACGCTAACTTAGATCTTAACAAAGTCGACCACGGCGAAGATATGTTCCGTAATCGTGATCGTTCAACAAGTTGGGTATTAGGTGACTCGGGTGGCTTCCAGATTGGTAAAGGTGTATGGGAAGCCGACTGGAAAGATCCTAACTGTCCTAAGGCACAAAAGAAGCGTAGTCAAGTTTTAACGTGGATGGACACGCTAATGGACTATGGTATGATTCTTGATATTCCTGCCTGGGTCGCTCGTAGTCCTAATGGTCAAAAGGCTACAGGTATTACTACCTATGCAGAAGCAGTTCAAGGTACATACATCAACAACGACTATTTTATTAAAAATAGAAACGGCAACTGTAAGTTCTTAAACGTTTTGCAAGGTGAAAACCATACCGATGCCGATGACTGGTATGATCGTATGAAGAAGTATTGCGATCCTAAACAGTATCCGAATGAACACTTTAATGGCTGGGCTATGGGTGGTCAGAATATGTGTGATGTACACTTGGTGTTAAAGCGTCTAGTGGCATTACGCTTCGATGGTTTGCTTGAAAAGGGCAAACAAGACTGGATGCACTTCTTAGGAACAAGTAAACTAGAATGGGCATGTTTACTAACAGACATTCAACGTGCTGTTCGTAAGTATCACAATGAAAACTTTACAATCAGTTTTGACTGTGCAAGTCCATTCTTAGCCACTGCCAACGGACAAGTTTATGTGCAAGTAGAAACAGAAGATAGAACTAAATGGGTCTATAGAATGTTGCCTAGCATTGATAACAAGAAGTATCATCAAGATACTAGGTTGTTTTCAGATGCTGTTGTTCAAGATGGGCATTTTAAATCTTTTACTACTAGTCCTGTGTTAGATGGGGTTCCTATTAAAGATATTTGCATCTATGGTCCCGGAGACCTAAATAAGATAGGCAAGGAAGGTAAAACTAGTTGGGATAGTTTTAGTTATGCTATCTTAATGGGACATAATGTTTGGCACCATGTTAATGCTGTTCAAGAAGCCAACCGTCAATATGATGCTGGAAAGTTTCCTGCTATGTTGATTCAAGAAAAGTTTGATAGACTTGCTTTTAAAGATGTTATCAATGATATCTTTGCCACTAGTAACAGAGGTACAGCAGACAAACTTGTCGAAGACTACAGCAAATTCTGGTTAAGCATTATTGGAACTAGAGGCGCAGTAGGCAAGAAGACTATCAATGCTGGTACAAAATTTGCAGAACTATTCGAAGTCGAAGAAACTCCTGCCGTGACAGAACAAGGTCATAGCGAAGAATTCACAGAAGAAGAAATTAATAAACTAGACGATTTAGAAAACGAAGTTAAATGAAAAGTTTAATTATAGGATTAGGTTTCGGTAATGCTGTTTATAAGCCGGTGTTTGAAAAGATTGGGTCTACTATTGTTACTGTAGATCCAATTAAAGACGCAGACTTTAAAACAGTAGAAGAAGCAATCAGTGTACACGGTCATTTTGACACTGTAAACATTTGTACACCAAATTTCACACATGAAGAAATTGCAAGAAAAGTAGCCAAAAATAGTAGTATTGTTTTTGTTGAAAAACCAGGTGTGTTGAATAGTCAACACTGGAAAAATTTAGTCGACGATTTTCCCGATACTAGATTTATGATGGTTAAGAACAATCAATATAGAAAAGAAATAAATGAATTTCATCGACTAGCAGGCCAATGCGATAAAATTTATGTTCGTTGGAATAATGCCAATCGTATTCCTAATCCTGGAAGTTGGTTTACTACAAAAGAACTAGCATTTGGAGGAGTAAGTAGAGATCTGATTCCACACATGCTCAGTTACTATTGTGAATTGACAGACTTTACAAAAGGTAGTAAACTTGATGCAGTGGCTATACAAAATTATCTATTGTCAGATATAACTAGTACAGACTACGGAGTAGTTAATTACGATGGTGTCTATGATGTAGATGATTTTTGTAAACTTGAATTTAAAAATGGCAACACTACATGGATATTGAGTGCTAACTGGAAAACTAATCTAGATCACGATGACAGTAGTATTGCTTTTAGTTCAAAAAATTCTGCTATTAGACATGTTTTAGGTCTATGCCCAGAAGAAGCATATAAGAAAATGATTGAGACTGCTGTTAAAAACCTAAATAACGATGAATTCTGGAATAAGCAGTTAGCACAAGATATCTGGATTCACCAACAGATAGAAAGTCTATGAATAGAGTATTAGCAACAGAAGGAAAAGGTTTCTTTTATGAAACCGAGTATCATGTTCCGCCATTAACAGAAGACGAAATTTGTGTACGTGCTGTAATGACTGGAGTATGTCGTAGCGATATTGACATGATGCAAGGTAATTTTGGACCTTTACCGATAAACATGCAAGGTCATGAAGGGTTAGGTAAAGTCATCGGCATTGGCGCAAATATTAAAGATGTTGCCATTGGCGATTATGTTGCTACTCGCGGAGAACCAGCATACGCAGACATTTACAACGTTCGCGAATTTGAATATGTAAAAGTCCCTGAAGCACATCCTCGTTACATTTTGGAGCCTGTGGCCTGTGGTATTAATGTAGTGCAACAGTCTATTGGAGAGATTTATAAAAGAAGCGGAGAGGGAAAACGACTTCTTATTATAGGTTCTGGCTTTTTGGCATGGGTTGCCTACAATACTATTCGTTTGAATCGTTTAGATTTTGATATTACTGTAGTTGGATCTAGCAATACTGAATTATGGGGTAGTGTTCTTAGTAAGACATATTCTGGAACATTTGATGTTGTTATTGATTTGGGTAGCAATACCGATGTTTTTGATAAACCAATTGTAAACAACGAAGCATTAATCGTATTTGGTGCTCAAAAGAAAGTTACAACGGATTTTTCAAACTTACTTTGGAAAGCCTGTACAATGGTATTTCCTAGTCCAAGAACGGATCGATTTTATGATTGCATGAGAGATGCGGCCATTTGGATAGAAAACGGTGATTTAAAGGTTGACTCTTTTTGGACTAGAAGTTATAATCGTAACATGGAATGGCAACAAGCATTTGCAGACGGTGTTAATCGTCCAAATGGTTACAGTAGAGGATATATTAAGTGGGACTGAATACAGAAGAAAGACAAGCAGTAGTCTATTTTACAGGCTACGAAGTTGAACATACCATTTGTCATGGCATGTTTACACTGTTTGTTGTTGGTACTCCGCCTTTGGAAGAAATTCTGTCTAAAGCAAAAGAACACGGTGTTAAGCATATCTATTTTGGCACTAGTCAGAGTTTCAATCCTAAGTCTGTTAGCCACGAAGAATATAAACCGTGGGACGAAGTTATTCTTGGTTGCTTAAAAGCCGACTATTGGGTTAGTTTAGACTTCGGTGTCGAACACATCGAAGGAGTAATTGAAAGCGGTTACTCCGAATACGCTAGATTTGTTCCAATGATTAGCGTAAAATTGCCTTATATTAATCAACTTAATTATAATGCTACACTCAAACTTGACGACATTACTTGGGGCAAGACAAACCCAGGTGTATGGACTCATCATCTCCAAAGCCTAATGAGTAAAGACAAATTTACCTATTGGGATCAATATACTCAAGATACTCCAACATGAAAATTAAACACGACATTAGACCAAATAAAATGATCTGGGTGACTTTCCGTAAGGAAGGCATTCACAAATATCCTGCGGCGCTCACAGATCCTAATCTTGCTACAGGAGACGAATATGACGTATCGTTTTTGGGTCACCCTCATCGCCACATCTTTCATTTCAGGGTGTGGATCAGTGTGCAACACAATGATAGGGACATCGAATTCATCCAATTCAAACGATGGCTCG
>JACCDU011112346.1_pt1 | contig 11059 bp, 21 predicted proteins | sample 7446081 | NCBI WGS metagenome assembly JACCDU01 (sample SAMN15323447, study PRJNA562643) | freshwater metagenome | isolation source: river surface water | place: USA:Blue River Watershed | collected 2017-08-17
CGCCCAGGCAATGTGAAGCGCAAGCATTTTTCTTTTTGCGCGCACTTTTTTGCTGAACACCTGGCATATTCGGATGAAAGTGTCATATCTCACCTTTGCAAGGCCATGTTTGTTTGAGTATAAAAGTCACAATTTGCGAAGCGGGGAAATGCCTGATTTCAGGATTTTCTTTCACAAACTTAATCACAACATCTTGCGCTTGTCCATACGTGACATTAGGGTTTGGGCATTGAATTGTGCCGCGTGTCATGTCTGCAACAGCGCTAATATAGCCAAGTCCGTAAACTCTAACACCAGGCTCTTTGTTTTCCAGTGAGGCCAAAAGCTCATTGCCGGTTATTGCGTGAGCTGATGACGAAACAAAAAACAAAATTGCAATTAACTTTTTCATGCCATTTCCTTTATTGAAGTAAGTAACAATCGAATCCCCGCCGTTGAATCCAGCGGCCTTTTTCCTGTTTCACGTGAAAACTTTCTGCCTTTTTGGTCAACCCAAAGTCGTCCGTTGATTCTCAGTTTCACGTTTATTTTTTCGTCAAGCTTCTGCAAAATCCCTTCATGCGTGTACATTTATCACTCCTCTCTCAAAAAGTTGGCCGATGGTCTTTCTATGCGCTTCTTCCCATATTTCCATGCGCTCTGCTTTGCTTAAAATGCTGCCCTGGTCAATGTCAGCGTGACACCGAAAACACAATGCAGCAACCCTGTAATCATGCGCTTTAATTCCCCGTCCTTTTCCATCTCGAAGCTGGTTAGAGTGTGCCGCTACTATCGTTCCATCCTCTGCGCCGCAGTGCTGGCAGGGCAACTCGCGGCAAGCTTCAAGTATTTTTTTGTTGCGGTACATTCTCTGCTTTCCACGCTTTCACGTATTCAATCAACTCTGACATTTCAGCCTTGGTCATTGTGCTTGTTCGCTTGTAAAGCACGTCCATCCCCTGACCGTCAAGCGCCTGGACATAGATAGCACCCTGCCCGGTAGCCCGAAGCCAAGCGCTGGTCATCAAACGCTTCCATTGCTCAACGTCCAGCGTCATGCCGCACCATTGCTTAGTTTGTGCCAGTTCATGCAATTCGGCGTGTAAAAGCGCGTTTTGCTCCAGGTTTCGCGTCGGCTCTGTAATCTTGACCACACAGCCGTCAGGCGCTTGCCTGACAGCGTTTACAGCGTTTTCACGCGCCGAGTTGTGTACTAGCTTGAATATCACGGCACAATCTCAGTAGCTAAGGTTTTAGCCTGACCGATTTTTTTAATTGCCGAACGCTTTTGACTGTTTACTTTTGACCATAACGCCGCTTGCTGGTCGGTGTCTAGCTCGGCCTTAGCTCTGGTGTATGTTTCAAAAGCGCCTTGGTCGTCAGCGCCTTCTATTTCCATCGCATAATCGAGAATCAGGGCGCGTTCCTGTTCGCCGCATTTTTCCAGGTAATCCTGTCCGGCAGTGTTAGCCGGTATTTGCATCGGTTTTTTAGGCTTGCTGGCTGCGTTGCCGTCATCATCCTCTGGCGCAATGCCGCACACTGCCATCAGCGAATAACGCCGGGCGTAAGTAAGCGCCGAGCCGTAACCTTGCGGGTCTAGTTTGCTTGCCGGAACGCGCAAAATGCCGCCGCTGATTTGTTCGCCGGATTCGTGCATCAGTATTGTTTCCACCGCCACGCCGGTTTCGCATTCGTGCGTTTTTTGCAACAACGCAAAGCCATTTTTGTGCAGACTGTCGATAACAGCCTCCACACAAGCCGACAAGTCGGCATAACGCGACTTAAAATGCGGGTTAGTGCTGGTTTTCAATGCTGCGCCAAATCCTGCCTGGGCGCGTACAAATGCGGCTGATGCTTTCATTAAATACTCCTGTTCACGTTGTACTGTTTCATAGTGCTGTTGTTGGCTCATTTCATTTCTCCTGTAAAGCTATAATTATACACACTTAATCTATTAAATCAACTTGTCCCTTCAAATATTTTTTACGGTGCAGCTCCCAACGCACAATTGTTAGTTGTTGCGAAATAATCCTCCGCTGTCTCTCCAAGTCGTCTATGGTCGCTTCAAGCGCGTCAAGCTCAGCCTGGTCGTCGTTAAGTGCAAAAAAAGCAATAACGTTTTGCCAAGCTCGTCTAAATTTTGCTGCTGGAAAGTACAGCTTAAAAAACTCTTTGATGTCAGTCATTTTTCACCCCTTGCGCGGATGGCGGCGGCAAAGTCGTCGGCGTACGCCTGTCCAACAAAACCTTGGTCAATCGTTGCTTTGATGACGGCCTCACGCTCATCTGCTCGTACTTTTGCTTCAAGTAATTCAGCGAATTGATAGCGTGTGTACATTTCGCCATCGGCAACGGCCTTGCATAGCGCCTGTTGCCACATAGCGTCTATTTCATCGCGGGTCAGTATGTCGTTTTTAGTCATTTCTCACCTCTTGCTTTGATTGCCTTGATCAGGCTGTTAATGTTTTCGAGTTCATCGACTAGCCAGTCAACTTCGGCGTGAAAATACCCCATTCCTCGATCTCGCTCGACAATTATTTTCCCTATTGCCCTTTGAGCTTCACGCAAGATACGTGCAGCCTCTTTCAGCATTTCTTGGTCATTCATTCTTCATACCCTTCCAAGATCAAATCAGCACATTCATGTAAAGCATCAAATGCAAGTGGGCTTCTCCCGTTTGCTTCTGCTCTACATAACTCCGCACATTCTTTGCGTACTTTTGCTTCAAGTATTACAGCGAAGCGGTCAAGTTGTCCCAGCGCCCGCGCCAGTTCTATTATGTCTTCTTTAGTCATATCTTTCTCGCTCTCTTTTTGACGTGCTTTGAACAGTCTTTCTAATGCAGCTTCGACTGCGATCAGTTCACACGTAGTAGCCATCCCTGCGTCGTTGTTGCAATAATCGACTAGCGTTTCTACTGCAAACTCTAGTTCCTTATATTTGTCTAGCTCTTCTTTATTCATTTATGCCCCCAATGCGTTAAAAATAGCCTGAACTTGCTCATAAGTCAGGCCGAAAGTAAGAATTAGCAAAGCCGCAAAAGACACGCCAGCCAGCCCCCAGGTTATGCACTCCATTACAATACGTCCTATCATTTCGCCCTCAACTCTTCCAATTTTTCCCGCAGGCAGTCAGTTAAATACGGGTAACTTGTGCCAGCATTGCCCTCTAAAATTACCGAAACCAGTGTTTCTATGCTGTAATTGCCGAATCCGGCAATTTCTATGCGTTCATCTTTGAAAATTACTGCGTATTTAAATATGCTATTCATGCTAATCGCTCCATAAAGTCAATGACTTCGTTACAAATACGGTGCTTTTCTCGATGGCTCATTTTTTTTTCAAGCCAGTCGGCTTTGTAACCCTTGCGGTCACAAATAACCCAGTTCATGCGGCCACAAAGTGTCCCTTCGTCATCGTCGCCCATGTCATACTCAATCACGGCTGCAATGCAAGGAATACCGCCTACCGTAGTCTGTACGTCAGCTATGCTGTTATGCGTTAATTTCATTTCAATCTCCTGTCTATGAACATAATTATACACACATTAAAACAGAATGCAAGCGAAAAAAAAACCCGGCACAAAGGCCGGGTTAAGTTACCACAGGAGAGATTATTTAGATTGACCCCGGCTCACGAACCAGTAGCCAAGCACCGCCGAAGCCTGCCCGGTTATCCAGGCGAAGGCTTGCATAGCGGCGTCATATTTCTGTTCTGTACTCAAAGCGTCCCAGCCGGTGCCAAGGCGCTCGACAAGTAGCCAATTTAAGTACAAAGCCATACTGACCAGCAAAAGCGTCAGCACAGGGCGTATCAAGCGCCTGAAAGCGTCTGTCAGTATCAGCAACCATGCCCAACCGCCAGCGCTTTTTATTTCCTCTGCGCCCAAGTTATCGGCTTGATGGGCTTGACCGATTGCAGTCATCCGGGCTGATTCTATGTCACCCTCAGATTCCGCAACAGCAACCTGTAGCCTTCCTTCTGCTTCGATTTTCGCAAGTTCCCGGTCTTCTTTCCTAAGTTCTAGCTCGTGGGCTTGGTCAAGCCGTCTGATCTCAATATCAGCCTTTTTGTTCAAAAACGCAAAAATGCCGCAAATCAAACTACCTACCGTGCTTGAACCTAGTATCGCTAAAATAGCGCTTAACATATTACCTCCAGAGTAAACGGACTGCCGCCAGCCCAATTCATTAGTTTTCTAAGCGCGGGGCGTGAAACAAGCCCGGCAGCCTGCATTTTACCGCTCGGTATCTTAATCGAGCCAAGTCTTTCGGCTGGCGCAATACATCCGTGCAGCTGAGTTATCCACCCCTTATCCACATCACCGGCAAGGTTAGATGCGTGAATCAGTATGTGATTTCTGCCCGGCACGTTTTGTACTCCGTACACTTTCCCAAATCTTGGGCTATTCACCAAAGCGCACTGATACGTCCCGGCTGGTATGCAACTCACTCGGCGCGCATTGTCGCGCCACGGCAATTCTACGGTGTGCAGTACGTTACCGCCGAAATATAACCTGCCAAACGTGCCTTCGTCTGTACTGTTTCCGCGCTTTAGCGTGACAATCATCTGTCTATGCAAGAAGCAACCAGCCGGTATTCCTTGGGCATATCTTTCAGCAATTTAGCCTTTGCCAGTTCGCACGTTTGCTGCGAACCGTGAACCGTCGTAATCGGTTGCGTCATCGTGCCGTTTGCCATCACAAAAAAAGCTATTAAGTATGTCATTTGTCTGCCTTGTTTAGTCGTTGCTCAATCTGACTAATCTTAGCATCAAAAAGCTGATCTTTTACCTTCAATTCCATCAAATCCTTGCTCATGGCGTCTTGTTTTTGCATCACTTCCTTGCCTAAACGAACCGCGCTTTCTAGTTGAATTTTCAGGTCTGCCGCTTGCCATCCGGCGTAAAACAAAGATGAAGCAACAACACCAAAACCGCCTATCAGCCAGGTAATAGGCACTTCATAACGAATCGTCATCTTTTGGGGCGGTTGAATTTCGTTCATAATGTCTCTTTATTGCTAATCATCCAAATGTGTTGTGGTGTAACTCTTGAAAACGTGCCAGGTCTAAACAATGGTTCGTTAGCTTGTGAAAATGCCCATGCAACAAGTTCAGAACAAAACCACTTATCGGTTTTTTGCCATTCGCGTCGGGCTAAAAAACCGAACAGTGCGCTAACGTCGTAAGGCTTGCCGATCTGGGAACGCGCGGCTTCGATAACCGCCCGGTCGTTTTTTGTGGGCATGTCGGCAACGCAATACCTGCTATAAAAGCGTTTTGCGCTGGACAAACTGGACACCCTCACCGTTGGCCATACAGCCTCGACCAAAAAATCACCGTCAACAATTGCCACGTGGCTCCAGTCGCTCCAAGTAAACACTCGGATTGCCACCGCTGCGGGCAGGTCGTTTGTGCAGAAAAAAAGTTTCATGGCAAAAAGAACGATTGTCGAAAAGGCATCCAAACCGCAATGAAAGCCTGGATGTTGTCCTTTGTAATCACCAACGAGTTACCGTTAGCAAACTCAAATCGCGTAGGCTGGAAGGCTGCGTTTTGCAATTGGTATGCTGCAAGAATTGCAAGTAGGCCGTTTTGGTCATACAGTGTTGCGCTACACATGACACCTTGAAACTCAATGCCTACCATTTTGGGGTCAGGTGGCGGGGCAGGTGGCTGATTAGCCGCTCGAATAGCATTAGCCTCGGTTTCTGTGATCGGAACCAAGTTAGGTTTTATCCAAAAATCCTGCGACCCGTCAGCTTCGTAAGCATAGATTCCATTTGTTTCTGGGTCTTTGAAGTATTTCATCATCGTAACTCCGACCATTGAATGAGATTTAAAGCACTTCCAGAATTTAACACTGAATAGGTCGCCCCGACAGGGACAATGAAAGACAAAATTACACGAGATTGGTTTTGGATTGCTGCCGCAGCAGGCAGCGCAACGCCGCCGACAGTAGGCTGCAAGACTGCCCATGTAGCGCCAACGTCATTCGTCCCGTGTATTATCACATGAATAGGACGACCAGTTGTATTTGTGTAAGTCGTTCCATACGCCCGCGACCCTGTGACGGTCTGCCATGTCTGTCCATACCCAAGCGACGACATAGCCGTTATAGCTTGCCCACCAGCCCCCTGAATCAACGATGGCGCAGTAACCCACGTTCCTGCTGTTGCTTGAGTGCTGCGAATAATGCCAATGACACGATAAGCAAGGTTAGTACGTGCTGTTGTGCTATACACCACTGTCGCGCTATCTGCCGCACCTGCGCCGCCTTCAGCAGTGGTGGAGATAAGATTCGTTTCAGACAGGTCAGTACCGCCAGCAAGGTTGACCGCTGCCAGTTCAAGCGTTCCAGCGTTATTCATCGCCAGCACCGCAATATCAGACTGAATAGCATTGACAGTGCCAAGCGTAGAGCCGCTGCTAATTACAAGGTTTGCCGGTGTGCCAGACACTCTAGTGACTGTACCGCTCCCCAACGTCGTCGAGCGAAAGTCAAGAGTTAAAGCCGAAGCGCTAATTGTTAAAGCGTTACCAGCGACTGAAGCCGAAACAGGCTGTATTTGCGTTTGTGTTTGCGGACCAAATAATGCTTCAAGCGCTTGTCCACCGATACCCTGAATCAAACTAGGCGCGGTCGCCCATGTTCCTGCTGTTGCTTGAGTTGATCGCACAATACCTATGACGCGATAAGCAAGGTTAGATCGTGCCGTGGTAGAGTAAACAACAGTTGCGCTATCTGCCGCCCCCGCTCCCCCTTCTGCGGTAGTGCTGACAAGATTTATTTCAGATAGGTCAGTGCCGCCAGCCAGATTCACTGCCGCGAGTTCAATAGTTCCGGCGTTGTTTATTGCAAGAACCACAATATCTGACTGTACGCCGTTCGTTGTGCCAAGAGTAGAACCGCTACTGATGACTAAGTTTGCAGGTGTTCCGCACACTCTCGTTACTGCACCACTTCCTAGCGTAGTAGAGCGAAAGTCAAGTGACAAATATGATGCGCTAATCGTTAGCGCATTCCCGGCTACCGAAGCGGAAATAGGCTGAATTTGTGACACAGACAACAGACTTCCATCCGCTTTTTGATACCCGGCAACCCTCCACCCATTAGCAGGGCTTCCACTTGGCACAACAATAGCGCTATCACCTGCTGCCGTGGTTATATTAGCCGCGCCAGGAAGTATCAGCGTAGTAGCGTTATGGGTCAGCGTAAGCGCACCGTCAAAACGCAAGTATCGAGGCCCGTTATAGTTCGTGCCAAAGCTTGTGATCGTCGTCGTGCCGGTTATGTTCAAGAATACCGAATTTTGCGCGCCTATGTCAGTAGTCGCCGCGCTTACCAAATTTTGGGGCGTTCCTTGGCTGAATAATTGTTCCCAGCGCAAAGAATCGCCAGTGGCAGACCCGGCACCTAGCCCGGTCAGCTTGTTCCCGGTCATAAGCAGGTTCCCAGTGACCGGCGTTTGGCCGTCAGACGAAAGCGACTGCGTAAGCGCTGCCGCTATGTCATTAGCCAGGTTTTGCCAGTCTGCCGCAGTAGCAGAAACCCCGTTGATTGCAGGGTTCCAGCTATTCACTGGTAGACTGTAGACTCCGCTTCCGTTACGTGCCATCTTGCTTTCCTTTACTGTGCGCCCAAAACTGGTGCTGCTCTGTAAGCGCCTTGTCTTAATGCTCTAATAACTTCAGGGGATACCATATTGTCAGCAAGCCCGGTTAATCTTCCTGCGCCATACATAGTTTCGCCTACAATTCTTGGGGAAGACATCGCCCCAAAAGCTAATGCAGCGGGTATGTTTCCAGTTAATGCCAATCCTGCGCCAGCCGTAGGCGCTGTAGCTCTTTGAATTCCTCTCGGCGTCCAGTCGCTTAATGCTTGTCCGGCAAGTTGCGGCAAAATCGGCCTACCACCAGCTTGCTCTAATGTTTCAACAGAAGCTAATCTAGCGCCATAATTAGTATTTGCATTATTACGCATAACAGATTGCAATTTTCGTAAAGCGGTGTCTGCCGTAGTTTTTTCTCCAAGAGAAAGCGCTCTAGTAGCTTCATCTATAAGATCAGACGCTTCAGCATAATCACTCATGGCTTTAGCATAAATAGGCGCTTTGTTTTCAATTTGCTTTTTAATGCCTTGCTCTACTTGACCGAGTGCGCTTCTAACATCCCTTGCTTCTAAAGGTTGCCTGTTAATTAAAGCGCGTATTTGTTGCTTAAAAGCATCTAACCCTTCAGCCCCGTGGTACTGGTCTGCCGGGAGCTTTTTAAAATCATCAAGTAACGACTTTGCGTCATTTAATGCATTTAATACTTGTGGGTTTTTTGCCACACCTTTATAGGTAAAAGCTTGAACAGTGTTGTTTATTGTTGATTCTATTGGCTCTAGGTTTATTGGTTGTGTTGCTTGTTTGACTGCCGTCATGTTTTGTTTATATGCCGCAGAACGCGATTGTCTTAATGCGTCTAAATTGGCTCTGGCGTCATCAAGTACAGACATCATATCGGCATCATTACGCATTGCGCTACGGAATGCCTGCGCTTGCGCCCCGCCAGCTTTGCCAGCTTGGAATGCTTGCGACAAAGCCTCATCACCCACGCCAGTCGTTGTGCCTAAAATTTTCCTAGCTGCCGTTGCGCCTTGTCTTGCAACCGGAGCCGCTAACGGAATAGCTGCACTAATCGCCGCCGCCGTTCCCGCGTCTTCCGGGTTAATCATTCCCCCCGCCAGTGCGCCAGTTGTTCCTGCCGCTCCTGCTCTCAAAGCTAAATCAGCGGCTTTTGCTCCAGTGGTAACAGGGGCAGCACCAGTCGTCATTCCTGACGTTCTTAATGCGTTTATTAGAGCGGGAGTGCGTGAAGCCACACCAAGTATCATTCCAAGACCTTTGGCAAGCGCACTACCAGCGCCAGCGGTTCCCGTTATTTCAGTGCCTATTTTCCCGACTTGGTAAGCCGCTGATTCCGGGTCTGCTCCCATTGATCGCAAACCTTCTTCTATTGCTTGTCTGCGTTCAGGGTTTCCAATAGATTGAGTATTTCCCGCTAGCAAATCATAAGGGGTCAGCAATGTCGCACCAATTGAGCCAGCACCACGAACCGCGCCAGCCGCAAGGTTTGCTTTTTCAGCTACAGAACGTCGAGCATAATCAGCAACACCTTTGCCTAATCTTTGTAATAGGCTGGGTTCTTGTTGTGTTTGTGGTGTTTGTGGAGCTTGTGGCGTTTGATTCCTTGCGGCTTTATAAGCAGCAGCAACAGTTTCAAACTCAGGCGTACCTTGTTTGTCCTGATTTTCGACTATCCACTGAGCGTATTTTTCTGCGCTCATTTTTTGCCTTTGTTTAAAATTGCATCAGCAGCGTTAAATAATTCATTTGGTGGTGTAGTTTGGGCTGGCTGTATAGTTTGAACGCCTTGAGCATTTTTTGCCCTTGCCACGCCCTGTCGAATAACAGATTGAAATTCTCTTGCAGCTTTAGTGAATTCAGCTTCACTACCTGCCGCATCCATCCTAGCAATTGCGTCAGTTGCTTTTTTCCCTTCAATTTCTGTAATTGCGCCGCCACCCTTGAGTGATTCAAACGCTTGCAAAAATTGTTGCCCTTTGAGTTGGTCAAGCCTAACATCAAAATCTTTTGCTGGCGTTCCTGGTATTTTTTGAATGCCTAACATACGGCTTGCGCCTACGGCTTGTTTCATGCCAGGCGCTTTCAAAAGATCATCAACCAAACGTATTGTTTCTTCGCCTTGTGCAATAGCTTTTGGCGCATCTAATCTTGCTTCTGTGCGAAGTTTTGCCTCGGTAGTTGCGCCAGTTTTAGAGCCAGCCAAAGAACCTTGCAAAGCAGGGTCATATTGTGCGCCAATTATGGGCTGACCACTTGACCCGACTACGGGTTCTACTCGACCAGTCCTGGCATTAAACGCCATTACGCCTTGCGCCGTTTGAACTGGTTGAAAGTAAGGCTGTGAACTAGTCCCAATACTTGAACGAATATTAGCCATTTGCTCTTGAAATTCTCTTTGAGCTTGCGCCATTTGTTCCCGGCTTGCATTTTGTTCGCGCATTGCTTCCAGCCGCATTTGATGTTGCATTTGCAATCGCTCAATAAATTGCTGGTTTTGCAATTCAGCTTGCTGTCTTTGAAAATCTCTTTGCGCCTGTTTTTCTTCTCTTTGGGCTTGCAATTCTGGAATGCGTGTTATTCCCTGCATTCCCATTTGACGTAAACTAGGGTCTGGTGCTTGCATTAGCGCTTCATATGCGCCCATTAGGTTAGGGGCTTCTGCGGGTCTTGCGGGGCCAGCAACATCGGGCGGCAATACTTCAGCCGGTCGGCCTTGTGATTTAATCAAAAACTCATCTAAAGCAGATTGCATTTTTTCTGCGCGTTGCTGGTTCAAAGCACGGATTTGATTTTCTGCGGCTTTTTCTTCTTTTGTTGCGCCATATTGTTTTAGAGCTTGAACCAAAACCTGATCAATTCCTGGCGCAATATATCGACCGCCGACCATTTGAGCTTCTGGCATTTGAAAACCCTGATTGCGCAATGCTTGCGCCATGCGTCGGCGTTCTTGTGCCGACTGTATTTCAAAATCAAAGTCTTGCATAATCCACCGCCTTATATCCCATTACTTCACTTACAGCCGTTGGGTTTACTTGCTCAACTTCTTGAGCCATGACACCTACATGCTTACCACCGCCCCAAACATACTCAAATTCATAAACACCAACACCAGAATCATGCGTTCCAATTCTTTGAATATTTCGCTTCAATCGAACGTCTGAAAAAGCGCGCCCAGCACCGCCTCCTATTGCTGCGCCCAACTGCGCTCCGGGTAGGCCGCCAAACATACCACCTAGCGCCGCTCCACCAATCCCAAATAATCCCCCCAACGCATTCCCGCCAGCCGCTTGATCTGCGTTGTAAGCGTTCATATCTGCCCTATATTGTGCGTTTGCAGCATTCAAATAATCAGGGCCTTGCGTAGCGTTTTGCAGTGCGAACTGCTGGAACTGAGGCGCTTGCACTTGGTTGCCAGAGCGTAGCGCGTTAATCAGGTTAAGCGGTC
>JACCDU010424908.1_pt1 | contig 11057 bp, 9 predicted proteins | sample 7446081 | NCBI WGS metagenome assembly JACCDU01 (sample SAMN15323447, study PRJNA562643) | freshwater metagenome | isolation source: river surface water | place: USA:Blue River Watershed | collected 2017-08-17
CGGACCCTGTTGCTGACCTTCTTCTACCGCCAGATGCCGGAGCTGGTCGAGCGCGGCCACATCTACATCGCCCAGCCGCCGCTGTACAAGGTCAAGTCGGGCAAGGAAGAGCTCTACCTCAAGGACGCACCGGCGCTCGATGCTTTCCTGCTGCGCGTCGCCCTGATCAATGCCTCCATCCACACGGGTGGTGCCCAAGGCACCGTCATCACCGGCGACACCCTGGCTGAACTGGCGCGCAAGCACCAATTGGCCGAGAATGTGATTGCGCGCCTGCACAATTTCATGGATGCCGAAGCCCTGCGTGCCATTGCCGATGGCGTGGAACTCAAGCTCGATACCGTAGCCGAAGCCGAGGCGTCCGCCGTCGCCCTCCAGGCCAAGCTGGCCGGTGCCGAAGTGGCGGGGGAATTCGACGCCCGCACGGACAAACCCATCCTGCGCATCAGCCGCCGTCACCACGGCAACGTCAAGAGCAGCGTGATCACCCAGGACTTCGTGCACGGTGCCGACTACGCGGCCCTGGCCGAGGCTGCCAACACCTTCCGTGGCCTGCTGGCCGAGGGCGCCAGGGTCATGCGTGGCGAGGGTGAAAAGCAGAAGGAAGAAAAGGTCAGCGATTTCCGTTCCGCCATGGCCTGGCTGATAGGGCAGGCCGAAAACAGCACGGCACGCCAGCGTTACAAGGGCCTGGGTGAGATGAACCCGGAGCAGCTCTGGGAAACCACCATGGACCCGGCCGTGCGCCGCCTGCTGCGCGTGCAGATCGACGATGCCATCGAGGCCGACCGCGTCTTCACCATGCTCATGGGCGACGAGGTGGAGCCGCGGCGCGACTTCATCGAGACCAACGCGCTGCGCGCCGGCAACATCGACGTCTGAGCGGTCTCAGCGCCGCTGCAGGTAGACATAACGTCCCGGCACAGGGCGTTGCTGGTCATGGCGTATGGTTTCGTCCAGCATGGCCACCACGGTGTAGCCATGCCGCTCGGCGAGGCCTTGCAGATAGGTGCTGGAATGGGCATACCGCAGGCTGGGCAGCAGTTGGACCCCCGGCCCCTGGGGAGGCGCCGCCTCGACGGTGAACGCCAGCCAGCTGCCAGCCGGCATGCACCGGGCCAGGCCCTGCAGTACTTCTTCCAGTTCCCCGACATAGATGAACACGTCAGCCGCCACCACCAGATCAAAATGTTCCTGGCAGCTGGTGAGATAGGCGTGGACGTCGGCCACGTGCAGTGCATCGTAGATGCCACGTGCACGAGCTTTTTCGACCATTGCCGGTGAAAGGTCCACGCCCACCAGCCGCCCGGCATGGTGACGCACGTGCAGGCCGCACAGGCCGGTGCCACAGCCCAGGTCCAGCACCCGGGCGTAGCGGGGCCCGGCCTGAGGCGGCAGGCGCTCGAGCAGCAGGCGATGGCCCTGGTAAGCGAGCTGGTCGACCAGATGATGGTCGAAGTCTTCCGCGTACGCATCGAAGAGCTCGCGCACATAGGTTTTCGAAGGTGGAACCACCTCGCCATCCCTGGGCTCGCTGACAGCGCCCAGCAGGTAGGCGATCAGCTCGGGGTCGCCCCCGCTGGCCAGGGCACGCCGGAAACAGGTGGCGGCCTGCGTGTGCTGGCCCGCCTCGCGGTGCAGATTCCCCAGTTCCACCAGGGCATCGCTCAGACCCGGGTCCTTCAGCACGGCCGCCTCGTAGGCCAGCACGGCCTCGGCGCGGCGCCCCAGCCGGGCCAGGCATTGCCCGTGCCTTGCCCGCATGGCTGCACTGTCTTCGCCCAGCGCCAGGCAGCGCTCCACGCTTAGGCAGGCCGCCTCGATCCTGCCCAGTTCCATCTGCGCCTGGGCCAGGGCCCGCCAGGCGCCCAGCTCCTGGGGTTCGGCTTCCACCGCCGCCAGCAGCAGGGCCTCGGCCTCGGCATGGCGGCCCAGCATCACCCGCGTGATGCCCAGGTTCTGCATGACCGAGATGCGCCCCGGCGCGAGTGCCAGGGCCCGGGCGAACAGGGCTTCGGCACCGGTCGGGTCGCCGGAATTCAGCGCCTGCAAGCCTTGCAGGAAGGCGTCACGGGCTTGAGCGTGAGGGTCTGTTGCCATGCCGAAATTATCTGGTCTCGCGGCTTGGGTCGCCTGGCGTCTCCAAGGATGAGGGTTTTCCCGGGCCCATAGCCATCGCAAGACGCTATGGGATCGGACGCAATCGGCATTGGACCGACAGCCACCGAATTTCTACACTCCGGCTTCAGCCCGCCTGGTCGTGTTCCCTTGTGGCCAGGCCCACGAAACACCCGCAGGCATCGCGCGCGAACGGCGCGGGATGCCCTGCCCACTCGATCTATGCCGGACCCATCTCCCACGCCCGTACGCGGCTTTGTCATTGATCGCAAGGACGGCCGCCCGCAGTTGCCCGGCAGCCTGCACACCAACCGCCGGCTGGCGCAGTGGCTGGCCTTCGGTGAGCCAGGACGCGTGCAGGTCTTCATCGGCAAGGTGGAGCTGGGCCAGGGTATCCTGACGGCCCTGCAGCTGCTGGTGGCCGAAGAGCTCGATGTGCCCCTGGAGGCCGTGCAGTTGCGCAGTGCCAGCACGGCCTACGGCCCCGATGAAGGGGTGACTTCCGGCAGCCTGTCGGTACAGGACAGCGGAGGCGCGCTGCGCCAGGCCTGTGCCGACGTGCGGGCCCTGGCCCTGCAGCGGGCGGCCGCGCTCAGTGGCCAGGAGGCCGCCACCCTCAGGGTGCAGGCGGGGCGTTTTCTGACGGCGCAGGGACAGGACCTGGGCGACTACAGCACCCTGCTGCAGGGCGTGGATCTGGACATCGAGTGTCCAGGCACGGCACGGCCCAAGACGGTGGCGCAACGCCAGTTGCTGGGTCGCGCCCGGCCCGAGCGGGTCGATCTGGCCGACAAGGTCTTTGGCCGGCCCCGTTTCATCCAGGACCTGCGCCTGCCGGGCTTGCTGCACGGCCGTGTGCTGCGTCCGCCGACGCTGGACGCGACCCTGGTCCGCTGGCCCGTGCAGGACGCAGCCGACCTGCCCCCAGGCGCGCGCTGCTGGGCCGACGGGCGTTTCATCGCCGTGGTCGCAGCGACGGAGCGGGAAGCCGAGCAGCTGGCGGCGCGCCTGGCCGGGCGCATCGAGTGGAAGACCGGGGCGCCCCTGCCGGACATGCACGCCCTCGACGACTTCTTGCTGGCGGCCCCTCACGAGACCACGACCACCGCTGAACGCGGGGACGTGCAGCCCCTGGCTGAGGGTGTGCGGCATCAGGCCAGTTATCTCAAGCCTTACCTGGCCCATGCGTCCATCGGTCCGTCCTGCGCGCTGGCGCGCTGGGACGGCCAGCGGCTGGAGGTCTGGACCCACAGCCAGGGCATCCACAATCTGCGGGATGACCTCGTCAAGGCCCTGGCACGCGAGGCGCGACCGGTGGCCAGGGAAGACATCGTTGTCCATCACGTCGAAGGCTCGGGCTGTTATGGCCACAACGGTGCCGATGACGTGGCCTTCGACGCCGTGCTCATGGCCTTGCGTTGCCCGGGCCAGCCGGTGCGAGTGCTGTGGACACGTGAAGACGAGCTCATCCACAGCCCGCTGGGCGCGGCGCACCGCGTCAGCCTGCAGGCCCGTCTCGACCCGCAGGGCCGTATCAGCCACTGGCAGCACGAGCTCTGGGCCAACGGCTACAGCTCGCGCCCGGGCCGCGCGCCGGTCGCCGCCTTGCTGGCCGCCAGTGAACGGGCCGAGGCCACGGCGCTGCCCTTGCCCATCAACCCGCCGCTGGCCGCCGGTGGTGGCGCCGAACGCAATGCCGTGCCGGCCTATGCCCTGCCCAATTTCCAGGTGATCCACCACCGCCTGACCGTGATGCCCCTGCGCACCTCGGCCATGCGCGCGCTGGGCGCTTATGCCAACGTCTTCGCCATCGAGTCCTTCATGGACGAACTGGCCCAGCTGGCCGGGGCCGACCCGCTGGACTTCCGCAAGCGGCACCTGGACGACCCGCGCGCGCTGGCCGTGCTCGATGCCGTGGTGCAGCGCTCGGACTGGTGGGGCCGGCGAGCCGAGGCCCCTGAAGGCGTGGGTCACGGTCTGGCCTGGGCGCGGTACAAGAATAGTGGGGCGTGGTGCGCCGTGATTGCGCGTGTGCGGGTGGATGAGCAGGTCCGTGTGCTTAACCTGGACCTGGCCGTTGACGTGGGCATGGTGGTGGACCTCGATGGCGTGATCAACCAGATCGAAGGTGGCGCGGTCCAGAGCGTGAGCTGGACGACCAAGGAGCAGGTCACGTTCGACCGCGAACGCATCACCAGCAACGAGTGGCTCACCTACCCGGTGCTGCGTTTCAGCGAGGTGCCCGAGGTGCGCGTGCACGTGCTGGATCGCCCGGAGGAGCCGCCCCTGGGTGCCGGTGAGGCCGCCCAGGGCCCAGTGGCGGCGGCCCTGGCCAATGCCGTGTACGACGCGCTGGGCGTGCGGGTGCGCACGCTGCCGCTGAGCCCCGACAACCTTCTGCGTGCCGTGCACGCCGCGGAGGCCGCATGAGCTTGCCAGGACAAGGGACCCCCATGTTTCACGTGAACCGTCAGCCGGTGTTTTTCGAAGGCGACGACAAGACGACGCTGCTGTCGGTGTTGCGCGACGAGCTGGGCCTGAGCGGGCCCAAGTTCGGCTGCGGCCAGGGTGAATGCGGGGCCTGCATGGTGCTGGTCGATGGCCAGCCCCAGACGGCCTGCAACCTGCCCGTCTGGTCCATCGCAGGACGTCAGGTGACGACCCTGGAAGGCCTGGGCACGCCCGAGCAACCCCACCCCGTGCAGACCGCCTTCATCGAGGAGCGTGCCGCGCAATGCGGCTACTGCGTCTCCGGGGTGATCACCTCGGCCTGTGCCCTCCTGGCCCGCCAGCCCCAGCCCAGCCGGGACGAGGTGGTGCAGGCGCTCGAGAAACACCTGTGCCGTTGCGGGGCCCAGACGCGCATGGTGCGTGCCGTGTTGCGTGCCGCCGACCCGATCCCATCCTCCAGGACCTGAAACCTTCCCATGCTGAAAAACTGGCTCTCTCCCTCAACCCATGCGCCCGGGTGCAACGGCTTCTGGTTCTGCAGTTGCTCGGGCCTGCCCATCGTGCCCGGTGGCACCGGCGGGACCACGGCCACGGGCCGCGCGCCCCTCATCATCCGCGGCAAGCGGGCCCGCACGGTGGATGCGCATGCGCACTGCTATTTCCAGGCCGGCCTGGACCTGATGGGCGCCGAGGCCAAGGGCGTGCTGCCGCCGGTCAAAGGCGTGCCGGAGCACTTCCTGCAGGTGGACCAGCAGCTCGCCGCTCGTTTCGCGGCCATGGACAGCATGGGCATCGACCTGCAGGTCCTCAGCATCAACCCCTTCTGGTACAAGAAGGACCGCGAGACCGCCGAAGCCATCTGCCGCGTGCACAACGAGAGTTTTGCCGAGCTCTGCGCCCAGCATCCCAGGCGCCTGGCGGCCTTTGCCTCCCTGCCCATGCAGTTCCCCGAGCTGGCGGTGCAGATGCTGGACGAGGCCGTGAAGAAATACGGCCTCAAGGGTGCGGCCATCGGCGGCAGCGTCGCCGGGGATGACTTCAGCAATCCCGTCTATCACCCGGTCCTGGCCAAGGCGCAGGAGCTGGGCGTGATGCTTTTCATCCACCCGCAGAGCACGCCCGAGCTGGCTGCCCGCCTCAAGGGCAATGGCTGGCTCTCGAACGTGATCGGCAACCCGCTGGACACCACCATCGCCCTGGAGAAGCTGATCTTCGAAGGCGTGTTCGACAAATACCCCGAGCTCAAGGTGCTGGGCGCCCATGGCGGCGGCTTCCTGGGTTCCTACGCGCCGCGCATGGACCGCAGCTGTTTTGTCTCGCCACAGAACTGCAACCCGGACATCGTGCTGAAGAAAAAACCGACCGAGTACATCCGCCAGATCTACTTCGATTCCCTGGTCTTCACGGGGGAGGCCCTGCGCCATCTGGTGGCCGAGGTGGGCGCGAGCCAGGTCATGATCGGCACCGACCACCCCATACCCTGGGTGGAAGACCCGGTGGGTCATGTGATGTCCACGCCTGAACTCAGCGATGAGGAGCGCCTGGCCATCCTGGGCGAGAACGCCATCCGCGTGCTCGGACTGACGGTCTGAACGTTTGCTTTTTCCATAACCCTACAGGAGACGACATGAAGCAACTTTCCACTTGTACGCGCCGCATGGCCTTCACGCTGGCTGCAGCGATGGGCCTGGCCCTGGCCGCGCCGGTCCAGGCCCAGGGCGCCTATCCCAACAAGCCCATCCGCATGATCGTCCCCCTGGGTGCAGGCAGCGCGGTGGACGTGGCGGCCCGCCTGCTGGCGCAGAAGATGTCGGAGAACATGGGCCAGGCCATCGTGGTCGAGAACATCACCGGTGCGGCCGGTATCATCGGCGCCGATCGCCTGGCCAAGTCGGCGCCCGATGGTTACACCATCGGCGGCTTCAACGACAGCGTGCTCACCATGGTGCCCAACCTGAACAAGAACACGCCCTTCAACCCGGTCACCGATTTCGCGCACATCTCCCAGGTCGCGACCATCGAGTTCAGCATCGCCGTCCCGGCCGACTCGAAGTACAAGACGGCCGCCGAGCTGGTGGCGGCGGCCAAGGCGGCGCCGGGCCAGATCACCTATGCCTCGGGCGGCAACGGCAGCCCGCAGCACCTGGGCGGTGCGCTGTTCTCCGCCCACACCGGCGTCCAGCTCAAGCACGTGCCTTACCGCGACGCCAGCCAGGCCGCACAGGGGGTGGCCGGCAACCAGGTCGACATGACGGTGCAGGGTATCGCCACCGTCGCAGCGCTGGCCAAGGCCGGCAAGCTGCGCCTGGTCGGGGTCATGGCCGACACCCGCCAGCCCGAGTATCCGGACACCATGACGCTCAAGGAGCAGGGCATCCAGGGTTTCGACTTCAGCACCTGGTTCGCGCTGACCGCGCCCAAGGGCACGCCCAAGGAGATCGTCGACCGCCTGCAGCGTGAGGTGGTCAAGGCCCTGGCCGACCCCATGGTCAAGGAGCGTTACGCCGGCCTGGGCCTCAAGCCCAACGGCACCACGCCCGAGCAGCTGACCACGCTGGTGGGCAACCAGCTGGCCCGCTACGGCAAGGCGATTGCCGACAACAACATCAAGGCGGAATAACGGTCGGGGCAGGGGCCGGTGGCGGCTGGCCCATACCCCTGTGCCCCGCAGGCATTTGCTCGCGGGCCGGGGCGTGGGCGGATTTTGCTGAGACACTCCCAGCATGTCCAAGCCGATGCCCTCCCTCCTGCTGACCCTGGCCCTGCTGGGCCTGCCCCCGGTCGTCGCGGCTTCCACGCCGGTGCCGGCCACGGCGCCTGCCGCGTCCCTGCGGGTGCCCGACGAACTCTCCCCCTTTGGCAACGGCTGGGCCCTGCGGGGCAGCGGCGTGCTGCGTTTCTTCGGTTTCAAGGCCTACGACGCCCACCTCTGGCAGTTGCCGGGCAGCACGGAGTTTTCCTACACCCGGCCGTTTGCCCTGGACATCCGCTACGACATGAACATCAAGGGGGCGGACATCGTCAACACCTCCCTGATCGAGCTGTCCCGCATCACGCCCACGCCGGCCGAACAGCTGGCCCGATGGAGCGCCCTGATGGGGGCCATCTTCACCGACGTCAAACCCGGCGATCGTCTGGTGGGTGTGCACCTGCCGGGCCGGGGCGTGCGCTTTTTCCTGAACGGCCGTTTGGCGGGTGAATCGGCCGATACGGCCTTCAGCGAGGCCTTCTTCAAGATCTGGCTGGACCCGGCCACCAAACGGCCGGAATTGCGCGAACGCTTGCTTGGCCAGCCGACGGTGCCGGCGGCCACGCGCTGAAGCCCGCGCCCGGGCCTGCCCACGCGCTGGCGGACTTGCCCGCATAATCGCTGTACCTCGCGTCCGGGCGATCCACGGCGGGCGCGGCCCCTCTTCCTGCCAGCTTTTCGTCTACGGGTCGGCCCCATGAGCGACAAGAAACCCTTCGAGATTGCGCGCGAGGCGCTCAAGCAGATCACGGCGCGCAAGCTGGTGCCGACACCGGTCAACTACCAGACGGTCTACAACGAGATCGCCGGGGTGCCCAATGTCCAGCCCTTCCCCGAGGAGCCGCTGCGGCGCATCGCCCAGGCTCTGCCGGCCCGCAACCCGGGCCAGGAAAAGCAGCGCAGCCTGCTGGAGTACGCGGTCGGCCAGCGCAACTGGCAGGGTGTGCAGAATGCCTTGCTGGCCTACGCCGGTTTTGTGACGCCGGGCAGCGGGGACTCGGCACCGGCGCCCCTGTCGCCCGCACCGGCCGCCGCCGCGGCCCTCACGCCCGAGTTTTTCGAGCAGATCGCCCGCCTGATCGAATACACCCGCCCGGCTCTGGGAGAGGACGACGCCCGTTTCCAGGAGCAGCTGCAGCAGGTGCTCAAGGCCCTGCGGGATCCGGCTGCGGAGTCCTACAAGGTCAAGGCCCTGCTGGCGGACTTTGGCCACCGCCTGTCCTTTGCCGCCGAGGACCAGGCCGAGATCCGGGGCACGCTGCTCAAGCTCCTGCAGCTCATCATCGAGAACATCGGTGAACTCAGTCTGGACGAGGCCTGGCTCAAGGGCCAGACCGATGCCCTGAAGGAAGCCGCCCAGCCGCCGCTCACGCTGCGCCGCCTGGACGACGTGGAGCGCCGCCTCAAGGACGTGATCTTCAAGCAGAAGGACGCCAAGGGCCGGGCCCTGGAGGCACAGGAAGAGCTGCGCCAGATGCTGGCCACCTTCATCGCCCGCCTGTCCCAGATGACCGAGGCCAGCAGCGCCTACCAGGGCAAGATGGAGGAGAGCGTCAAGCAGATCGAGCAGGCGAAAAAGATCGAGGAGATCGCCCCGGTGCTCAAGGAGGTGATCAGCGCCACCCGGCACATGAACACCGAGACGTCCTCGGTGCGCGACGAGCTGCGGGCCATGCGCGAGAAGACGCAGGCGACCGAGGCCGAACTCGTCAAGCTGCACCGCGAGCTCGACCGCGTCAGCGCCCAGGCGCGGCATGACACGCTGACCGGCGCGCTCAACCGCCAGGGCCTCGAGGAGGCCATGAACCGCGAGGTCTCCACCGTCAAGCGCAAGGACACGCCGCTGTCGGTGGCGCTGCTCGACATCGACAACTTCAAGAAGCTCAACGACGCCAAGGGTCACGAGACCGGCGATGCCGCCCTGACCCACCTGGCCACCGTGGCGCGCGAGTGCCTGCGGCCCCAGGACACGCTGGCGCGTTACGGTGGCGAGGAGTTCGTGATCCTGCTGCCCGACACGCCGCTGGACAAGGGCATCGAGGCCATGACCCGCCTGCAGCGCGAGCTGACCCGGCGCTTTTTCCTGGCCGGCAACGAAAAGATCCTGATCACCTTCAGTGCCGGCGTGGCGCAGCTGGCGGCCGGGGAGGCGGGTGCCGATGCGATCCGGCGTGCCGACCAGGCCATGTACCTGGCCAAACGCGCAGGCAAGAACCGCGTGATCGGGGCCTGAGGCCCGACGAAGGAGGACCCCCATGGAGATGCTGATAGCCGGACTCGTGATTTTCCTGGGCGTGCATTCCCTGCGCGTCTTTGCCGAAGGCTGGCGCGACCGCATGCGCGAGCGCCTGGGCACGGGCGCCTGGAAGGGGCTGTACTCCGCCGTGTCCCTGCTCGGCCTGGCCCTGGTGGCCTGGGGCTTTGACCTGGCACGCGAGCAGCCGGTGCTGCTCTGGAGCCCGCCGGTGGGGCTGCGTCATGCCGCCTCCCTGCTGACGCTCCTGGCTTTCCTGCTGCTGGCGGCAGCCTATGTGCCCGGCAACCATCTCAAGGCGCGCCTGGGCCATCCCATGGTGCTCGGGGTCAAGGCCTGGGCCCTGGCCCATCTGCTGGCCACGGGCATGCTGGCGCATCTGCTGCTGTTCGGGAGTTTCCTGGCCTGGGCGGTGGTCCTGTATGCGGTCTCCCGACGGCGCGACCGCCGCGACGGTGTCGTGCTGCCACCGGGCCGGCTTGCGGCCACGCTCATCACGCTGGTGCTGGGGGTGGCCGGCTGGGCGGTGTTTGCCTTCGGCCTGCATGGCCTGCTGATCGGCATCAAGCCTTTCGGCTGATCACCGCGGGCGGGTCATTTTTCGAGGACCCACTGGATCACGAACTTGGCCGCAAAGCCCACCATGCCGAAGGCCAGGCCCAGGAACAGGACGAAGGTGCCGAAACGGCCGGCCTTCGACTCCCAGGCCAGGTGGCCGATGATGAACAGCATGTAGAGCATGAAGGCGCCCACGCCGAAACTCAGTCCGAAGGCGGCGATCTGCTCCTCGGAATAGCCGAACATCAGCGTTGTCCTTCGCCCGTGGATGACGTGCGCTCGGGCCAGGCCGAGGCATCGACCAGATCGCGGTAGGCGTGCCAGCTGGCGTGTCCCAGCAGGGGCATGACGGCGATCAGGCCCAGCAGCGCTGTCAGCAGGCCCAGCAGGGTACAGCCCATGATGAGCGCGGCCCACAGGGCCATGGGGCCGGGGTTGTGCAACACGGTTTCCCAGCTGGTGACCACGGCCTGCAGCACGCTGACACGGCGGTCCAGCAGCAGCGGGAGGGCGATGGCGCTGGACGCGAAGATCGGCGCCACCATCAGGCCGCCCAGCGCCAGCCAGATCTCGAACAGCCAGTTGTCGCGCGCCACCACGACATGACGCAGGAAATCCAGCGGCTGCGCGATGGGGACGGGCGAGAGCAGGGTGATCAGCGCGGCCGAGGTCAGCACCCAGCCCGTGCCGGCCAGGCCCAGCAACAGCCCGAAGCGGACCAGGCGCCAGTCCTTGCCGTCGGCGCTGGAACCGTGGCGGCGCCAGCTCAGCCAGGTCTGCAGCACCAGGCGCCAGGAACGGGGTTCGCCCCGCTCGACGGCGCGGCTGAGCGCGTACAGGCCCGTGGCCAGCACCGGCCCGACGACCAGCAGGCCTGAGAAGGCCCCGGCCAGCAGCCAGAACTGATGGTGGGCCAGGGCGAGCAGC
>JACCDU011418522.1_pt1 | contig 11054 bp, 12 predicted proteins | sample 7446081 | NCBI WGS metagenome assembly JACCDU01 (sample SAMN15323447, study PRJNA562643) | freshwater metagenome | isolation source: river surface water | place: USA:Blue River Watershed | collected 2017-08-17
ACCATGGTTCCGTAGGTGAGTGGGGTACCCTCCATGAACGCGAGGTCATTCCAGGCACCTACACCACCGTTGGTGGTGGCCAAAGCAGGGGAAGACCCGTCGCCGCAAAAGGCGGCACCATGAATCAGGTACTTGTTAGCCATTCAGGATCTCCTGGGCGCGTCCCGGGGAAATCAGGCCCATGGCCTCAGGGGCTGCAAAGCCCTGCATCAGCAGGGGGTCCCAGCTGTTCAGAACGGACGCTGATCGGAACTTCTCCAGCCAAACCTCCACCAGCACACTCTGCTTGGCTGCCGTGAACACCGCCGCGCATTCCTGGTCGGTCATTCGCCGCAGTACGTCAAGCTGTGTCAGCATGACCTCTGGGCGAACAGGTAGGTCCAGGATCTCCACGTGATCAAAGTCAGGCCCCGGCAGCAGGCTGTCATCAGGAAGCGCTGAGGAGTAGCGCAGCACTTCCTCGCCGGTATCTCGGTTTCGTACAGCGTATAGGGTCATTTGCTGCTGGAGAAGGTCAGCGAGGCACGGTTAGCCCACTGGACAGGGTTTACCGCGTAGGTCTTTACAGGCGGGTAGCTCGTGTAGTCGAGGCGCATAACTCCCCAGGAGTACTGCAGGTACGCAAAGGGTCTGCCGGAGTCCACACGAGTCGGGGCCTCTATTTGCACTCCCTGCTCGCCTTTGGGGGCTACAGCTGAAAGGGTTGCTGTAGCCGTTCTGGCCGACACACTCGCCAGGTGAATCTCGTCAGCGCGGCGAAGTGCGGCGGTCCCTGCAGGCAGGGCCAGGGTCAGCGTTATCTTCTGAGTACCAGTCATGACAGCGTGACCCCGCGTACAACCGAGAACGACACCGTGTTGGTGCTGATCCTGTAGCCGTCGGAGGGCCGTCTCAGCACCACGTCAAAAACCATGTCCTCTAGGGGCCACGACAACGTATCAAGGGCCAAAAGCCTGATGCTGCGAGTCTTCGCAGGATCCACCCAGCTGGCAGAGAGGGTCGACACCAGCTGATTGTTCGACTTCCTACGAACCTCCGAAGACAACGACCAACCGCTGAAGTACCCGTCAGCGAAGCTGCTGGGCAGTTCAGCGGTGTAGTCGAATGAGTCTCCGCGCTTGTGGTCCATCTATTCCTCTCGATGGACCCGCATACTGGTCAGGTGCGCCCGCGGAGTAAATCCCCCGTCACTTCTTGCGCTTGTCGTAGATCGACCAAGCCAGGCCCGCAACGGCTGCGGCGGCACCCAGCGCCGTGTCAGGGTTGCCGGAGGCAACCGAGGACAGGACGTTCGACGCCACGTCGGAGCCCGCGCAGGTATTGGTCGAAGCGGCGGCTGCTGCGCCACCGACGGCGGTGAGGACGTGGCGCAGCAGCGCCTTCAGGACTTCAGCGTTCATGGGTATGCCTTTCTGTTGAGCTCAAAGTGGGGGCCGTCTTTGAACTGGCCTTTCCAGTCCCCGCCCCAGTCCATGGCCACCCCCAACTCCTGGGCAGCAGCCTTCATCGCCGAAGCGATTCGGTAGTACAGGGGCCAGTCCCACCGGACCTCCCCGTTGACAAACGCAGCCAGGTCCACGGCGTGGCCTGTGATGTGCCGGCCGTTGCGGGCATTCGTCAGGCGGCTGGCACCGGACTTGATCAGGTCTTCCTGGCGCTTGAGGCTGCGTACGCCTTCGGTCACACCGAAGTCGACGTCGCTCAGCTCGATGGCTCGGCGCACAACCCTCACCAAGTCAGGGTGCACACCTGTCAGACGGTCCTGAGACCGCTGGGACAGCTTGAACATCTGCTTCTCCGTCAGCTTGCGGCGGGCCGCCGCGTTGAAAGTGGGCGTGCACCCAAGCACGCCAGTAGCGGGCAGTCACCAACTGCATGAGCAGCACGGCGCCTGCCAAGATGGACGTCTCGATAGACGCTGAGATGTCCCATGCCCAGGGCGCCACACCACAGACCAGGGCGGCCACCCCCACTGCCCAGAAGGAGGCCCTCACGTCGTGACGGGTGTCTTCATCCGTGTGCACGAGGCGGCAGAAGCAGCTCCACAGCAGCGCTGTGCACAGGCAGGACTGGATAAGGGCCAAGGTCATTTCTCATCTCCGGAAGTCAGGCCGAGGCCCTTGCCGACCTTCGCCAGGCTCGCCCCGACGAGCTTGATGACACCGTCGACGACGGCATCAATGACCTGAGGCCAGCGGTTGCCTATGGCGGCCAGCACGAACGCGATGGGGGCGGTGACCTTCGACGCCGGCACGTGGAAGCCTGACTCGGCCAGGTACACGAGGAATCCGGCCAGGGCCAGGGAGGTCACGACCAGCTTGACCCACAGCCAGGTGGCCTCGGTGCGGGAGCCTGTCTTTGCTGCCCCGACCGCCCACATGGCTCCGGCGGTGGCGCCCACGATGGCCGTGGCTGCGTCACCCGTAGAGAGGCCTGTCACGGTGATGGACACCGAGGCCAGGATGCTGGTGAGGGATGCTGTGGTGGGCTCAGTCATGGTGTAGGGGCTGAGCTGTTACCAGCCCTCGATCTCGAGCTGGGTGGAGTAGGCGCCGTAGTAGTCCATGGCGAACGCGCTGTTCGCCCGGCGACCGTAGATCATGTGGTCCTGCTCGGCGGAGCCGCTGGCGTTGTCGGGGAGCAGGCTGAAGAACAGGTTCTTGTAGCTGCCGGCGCTGCGCACGATCTTGAAGAACTCGGCCCGCTTGGTCTCACTCAGCTCGTCGAGTTTGAGCGACATGGTCTGGAACATCGGCCCGCGACTGATGACCAGATCACCACTCTCCGTTCGGTCGACCTTGGTCAGGTCTGACACGCCGGCGGCGCCGCCGTAGCCCGGGTTCTTCACGGCCTCCCAGTAGGGCCCGGCCACGATGCGGGAGCAGTCGATGAACCCTGCAGGGTTCGATGCGTCGGTCAGCGTGATCACGACGCGCCGAACGTTCGTCGGCTGCGTCGTGAACCAGACTGCCGCCTTGGTGGCTCCGCCGAAGGCGAAGTCGCTGGCGGTGATCGACGTCTTGCCGTGCAACCCCAAGTTAGACGCCCCAGCTGCCACCTTCGTACCGCTGTCGGCGATCTGCGTGCTGCCTGCCGTGTCGCTGTAGAGCTGCACACGGATGGTCGCAGTGGAAGTCAGGTTTGTGGCTGGGAGTGCGACGGCACCGACGGCTTGGTCCGTCGCCCATGTGAGGGTGTAGACCGCCGACGTCCCGGTCGACCGGTGCGCTGACACCTTGCGATCGTTAAGCATCAAGCTCGCGGCCAGGCTACCTGCGGTCGTGCTGGCCGACAGCGTCGAGCTGTCGGCCGCATTCAGGTAGATGACGCGAAGATTCGGCATGGGCGCATACTGCTGACGCCCCCTCGGTCAAGGCAATCCCCGGTCACATCGGCTTGCCCTCGTCGAGTTGGATGCTCTTCTCGCAGTGGCCAGGGTCCACACGGTCCAACAGGCGACACAGCACGCACCCCCAGCGCTCGCCCCGGCGCGCAGCCTTGGCGGCGTGGCTGCTGACCGACTCCTTGTTGGATCCTCCGAAGGCAGCAGCGTTGAGGGTGTAGTCCTGGCCGAGGATGGCCCTCCACCCTCGCTCCGACCCCACCAGTACCTGGAAGAACGAGAACGACAGCGATACCAGCGCAGCGAGGGCGGACAGCACCCAGAGGATCAGGCGGACAGGCAGGCTCATGGCTTCTCCTTACAGCTGGGCCAGGGCCGCGAGACCGAGGTCCCTTGCGACGTTTACTGATTCGACATCCTGTGCAGCCATCACCGCCACCTTCCACTTTCGACGTGCAGCCTCAATCTCAGGCCCCTTGATGTTTACCCAAAAGTCCGCCATCTGCAGGACCTGCAGCGCCAGTAGCTGAGGGGGTAAGCCTAAGGCGGAGGCCTCCGCGGAGATAAAGCTCGGTGGATTGCCTGAGTACCCGGAGGCCACCCACTCTCGGGCCTGGGACTCTTTCCGGATGTATGTCTCCGCCTGCCCGGACTCGTCAGTGATATACCGCCTTCTGGCCGACCCCGCCGCCCTGTCAATCTCCGACACGGCTAACCCAGACGCCTCCGCCAAGGTTGGGACGTGAGGAGCCTGCCCAGGTTCGAACCCCTCAGGTGGCAGGACACCTCGGTCTGAGATCGTGACTTGATCGTTAGTCACAGGACTCCACCAGGAGCCCCGGCAATCTACGTCTGTAACCCAAGCGCCGTCAACAAACCTATTCCCCGTAGGAGCTACACGGGTGTAGCGTCTGCGCGTTGGAACCCCTCCGAGTGCCCACTCGTCAAGGGAGCACATCAGGTACCCGTCGTCGTCAAGGATGTAGATCATGGTACGTAATCCAACGCCCACTCAACCTCGTTGACCCAGGCGTTATGAATGTTCTGCCCGTAGGCGGTCCAGTACGGTTTCAACCAAACACGAATAAGCACCGTCTGAACCTCAGTTACCGCTGGTGGGTAGTCCTTGTACAGCCACTGGTGCAGCACTACGGATGCTTCGAGATCCAGGCGGGCTAGCAGGGAGCCCGCCGGCCCCGTTGAGGAGCCACCGGTGAAATGAGCCCGCTTAATTCGGGCCCTGGCAACCAGCGTCCTACTGTTGATCGTGGAGAAGGGGACTTCAACACCTGTGTCGATATACGCGTAGCCGCCGACAAGGTGTTGGTAGCCCTGACTTGACCAGGAGGCCTCAATGTGGCTGCCAGGCCAGGTTCCGTAAACACGTGTGTAGGCCACGCCGCTCTCATCCGACACGTTCGGCGAGACTCGGCCAACTATTTGCGGCCCGACCTGACCAGTGCCCCAGGAGTAGGTCCCCGAAGCCAAGACTTTGTTGAAGACCACCTGACCATCGTCGTAAATCCTGGCTGCCGGGGTCCCGTCGGGCTTATCCACAGAAAGCACAGGTGTGTAGCTCGTTGCAGGGTTTAGGTTAAGACTTACCCGGCCGCTCTCCGACGTCAGAAACCCAGCGGTGATGACTCCCAGGGTACCTGATGGCGCGTTCAGGGATCCGCCAAACACCGCGTTACCTGCGGTGTCGATGGCGAAAGTGGTGGCTCCGCCTTTCTTACCTACCAGCCCTCCGCTACCCATGTAGACACCGTTGCTGGTGTCAGAACCCGCGAAGATCCCGTCGGCAACAGTCATGGTCACTCGGCCGGTAATCAGCCCGCCGGCCTTGTCCAACTTCGCAGCAAGTCCGGTAGACAAGCTGCTGACGGACTCCACCAGCGTCTCAGCCGGAACGCCCCCGACTGAGGTCCCTGAAGGCGCCCCTCGGGTTGCGTTGAGGTCCCCGATGTACCCGAGGTTGGTCAAGTTTCCTTGGGCGCCACCAAGGAGCGACCAGTTGACCGACTGCCCCGCCTTGAGTACCACGGCGCCTGAAGCGTCCTGGATCTCCAGGCCCCTGGCGTTGATCTTGCTGGCGGTGACCGTCCCGTCAACGATCATGTCCCCTGTCGTCTTCAGGTGCGCAAGTACCCCACAAACCCGCTGGACCCCGGGGCCGTTGAAATTGGGCAGGATACCGAAGGCAGCGAATCGCGCTGCGGCAGGGACCTTGAAAGACTCGTTCGCTCCGAAGTCCGCCGAGTACTCCGTCCACGACGTTGGCATGGCGGTACCCACCAGGCCGAAGTAGTGGAAGTCGCCGGCAGCCGCCCAACCAGAAGGTTGCGAAGCCCCTGAAATCACGTTCCCGTTACCGTCGTAGAACACTACCCCCAAGTAAGCCGTCGCCGTGCCGCTCTGCTGCTTGACCCAGGTGCGGATGCGGTAGTTTTTGGTGGGGTCGACGGGGAACTTACGGGAGGTGACCAGCGACGCGCTGTTGGTCAGGTTCAGGCAGGTGGCGCCGTTGGGGCTGCTCGTGTCGTTGACGATCGAGACCCCAGTACCGAGCCACGCAGAGACGTCCTGAGTGTTAGGGTCGGAGTTCAGTGCAACACCCATGCCGGTCACCACGAGCTTCTCCGTGGTGACCGAGCCGGGCATGATCACGGAGCCCGGCAGAGATTGAGCGACCGCCGCCCAGGTCGTACCGCTGTAGCGCCTCATTTCAGAGTACTGAGCTGAGGCGTTGTACAGAGTGCAGGTGTCGTTGACGACAGGCGTGGCACCTGAGCCGAGGGAGGCCACCAACGCGGCAAGAGCCTCGGTGTCTGACCAGGCGCTTCCAGTGATCGCCCTCACAACGTCCTGTGAACCACGGGCACCATTGGTGCCAACAGACCCATCAGCGACCTTGCTGATGGTCACCCGGTCAGTGTAGGTGCTCCCGTTGTACGAGGCGCTGACCAGGACCTCTACTGTGGACGACGTAATGGTCGTGGTGTCCACCGTCCGGGTCAAGCCCGACCCAGAGAGGGTCGCAGTGCCCGCAGTCACGGCCCAGGTTGGAACTGTCCCCGCGGGGAACCCGACGAGGGTGGCCTGCAGAGTCAGGCTGGAGGGCTGTGGGCTCAGCCCAGAGGAGTTCGTGCGCACAACGAGCGAGCTAGCGGACAGGTCCACTGACCGCAGCGCCGCGATGCTGACGTTCGTAGGAAGGTCGACCAGCACGAGCCTGGTCGACGTCCCTTGAAGCAGTGCGTCGCGCGCGTTGACAACCGTTGCCACTTAGACCAGTACCTCAAACGAGACCTTCTGGCTCAGCCAGTCCGTCTTCTTGGTGATCACCTGCCCCGTCTTCCCACCCGACAGCCCGAACCGGCTATGGGTCAGTGTGACGTAGCTCCCCAGATCGTAGGTCAGACCGAAGCCCCTACAGTCAAATCGCATCACCTGCCGGCGAACTCCCCACAGCGCCAACCGCCTCTGCGCCTCTGCGTCGGTGTCAGCGCGGGTCTGGAGCAGCGTCTGCACCTCAGTGGGTGCCGTCGTCATCTTCCACAGGTCGGCGGTGCTGTCGTTCTTGACCTGCACTACGAGCCACTCGTCACCGTACAGCTCAATGTGCGCAGCTGGCAATCCCGTCGTGAGGTTCTGCTGCACGGTGTAGTTTCGGCAGTAGGCCAGGCGGATCGCCGGCTGGACGGCGGGTGTTGACGACACAGCCATCGATCCGTAAAGCACCTCTGTCTCACCTACGGGGTTCACCGTCGATCCCGCAGGAGGCGGGAGAGTCAGGCGTACAACGCGCAACTTGCCAGCCGGGGAGAAAATCACCTGGGCGCCGACGCTGGCGGCCATCTGCTGCAGCACGTCCAGCGTGTTGGCCCGGGCCGAGAGGTAGATACCAACAGGCTGTGGGTTGGCAGTGTCGAATGCCGCGAGCTGCGCCAGGTCCAGGCTGGAGTCAGTTAGTGGGCTAGCACCGTAGGTTTTGGCGATGTGCTGGACCAACGCGCCGACGGTGTTGCGATAGGTCCCACCAGCCTTGGATCCCTGCACGCTGGCGGTAATCGTGCCCACTGGGGAGGCGCTCAGCGAAAAGGTACCGGCGGCGAGGTTGACCCCGTAGCTGACAGGCACCCCGTTATCCCGTACCTCGATGACCGACTCAATGGGGCCGTCGTGGACCATGTAGGTCAGGGTTGCTGAGTCGATCAGCAACGGGGTGACGTTGTGCACTTCACCAAAGCAGAGGGGCTTCAGGGTATCGCTCGTCAGCGTAGAGTTCTGGAGCGTGGACTCACTCATCGTCGAGTTCAACACCTGCGTACGGTCACGCACCAGCAGGTTGACTCGATCGGCCGATCTCGATGTCACGTCCTCCACGACACCGCTGAACACCTTCCAGAAGTCGTCTCGGGGCCAGGACACGTCCCCCACCCAAACCGAAACGTCCCGGCCACTCCAGATGTCGTTCAACCAACTGTCGCGCGCACCGTCCTGGTTGTACACCTCGATGTCGCCCCAGGAGATGCTGGGGCGCCCGTCAAGCGGCATCGCCTCAGAGACCGACACTCCGCCGGCGATGGCCGCCTCGTACAGCGTGTTGGCCGGCGTGTCCGTGGGGGAAGTCACGTACCCGCAGTTGCTCAGGTACCTTGTGACCTCCACTCCACCAGAGTTGGCAGCTACCTCGACCAGCACGCAGCGCCTGGCGCTGGGGTCTCTCAACCAGGCTACGAACTGGGACTCAGTCATTGGATCTCCGGTTTGCTCTGTTGGGTCCAAGCCTGCCGATCCCCGGCCTGGGTAACCCCGTTCACAATCGCGTCCGCCGCAGCTTGCTGACCTGACCACGAAGCCTGCATCAGCATCCGCGTTTCTGCAGCTTGCTGCTCACGGAACTCCGCCATCTCCTGCCGCAGCGATTCAATAGCCTCAGCAGTGGCTTCACCAGTCAGCATCGACGCGGTGTCCGCGCGGTTGTAGATTCGGGCGCTGGACCCGAAGTACGCCAGCTCTGGGCCGTCCTCCCCTACCATCGCCCACCCACCTGCGTGGTAGCCGCCCTTGGCGAAGCCTGGCACCTTCGCTGCATTCCCGACGCTGGTCAACTCCGCGATGATCTGGTCGATCACGGCCTGAGTCAGGTCCGAGCTCGCCGTGACCGTCTTCTGCGCGCTGATGTAGGCGTCTGCGCTGTCGGTAAGTCGGCCCAGCGCGTCCTTGTCACCCTTTCTGGACAGGTTCAGGTCAGTCAAGTACGTGTTGCGGGCCGCCTGCAGGGTTTGCAGGGGCGTGGCCAGGCCTGCCCGATCCCCAGACAGCTTCTTGGCGTACTCCAGGATCGAGTCAGCCGACTGAATGAGCGCGTCCCGCATCTCGGTGACCGAGTTGGTCACATCGGCGAAGGGCTTGGACAGGCTGATCAGCTCGGCGTAGACCTGCTGGCCCTCTTGGCTCATCAGGCCGCCACCGGCGACGAATTGGTCGACCATCTCGCGGTAGCCCGCCAGGGTGGTCGGCACGGCGTTGAAGCCCAGCGACTTCAGGGCCTCCCCGATCCGCTTGATGGCGGTCGAGTTACGCTCAGCGTCGCTGTAGTACGCCTGGTAATAGCCCTGCACCTCAGACGAGTAGGTCTCGACGTCACCAAAGGCGTTGACAAGGTTGGTGGCCATCTTCGCGCCCTCCAAACCTGCAAACGCGAACGACTGACCCATGTCTTCGAACATCCGGTTCACGGCGTTCAGATTGCCGGCGTAGCGCACCAGGGTTTCGAGAGCGCCTTCACCGATACCCTGCAGCTTCTCCAGCTCGGGCACCAGGGCCAGCGCCATCTTGTCACCTGCTGCACTGAACACAGCCGTGAGCGTTTCCTGGATCTGCTGCCCGCTCTTGCCCTGCAGGTCGATGCGCCCCAGGTCCACCGTGTAGGTATTGAGCAGGGTCTCGGCGAGGTCCTTTCCTATGAGCTCGCCCGCGGAGCTTGCAACGCTCTTGCCGAGGCTCTGCAGCACCAGGGTGAACTGCCTCGTAGTTTCCGAGTCCGCAGACACGTACTTGGAGTACCTATCGGTGCTGGTCGTGATGCCGAGAGTTTTTCGCTTCTCCTCGATGTCCGCGTAGGCCTGCAGGTTTACGTTGCCAGACGCGATGCTGCTGAACGCGGTGGGTCCCAGGGCCAGCCCGGACCCCAGGATAGCGGTCTTCGTCCCGAACCAGTTGCCGATCGTGCGACTAACCACAGCCCCCATGCCGCCAAAGAAAGCGCCTGCGGGGCCGAAGATGCTGAGCACATCATCGATCACGTTGCCGACGGTGTTGAAGAGGTTGCCGACAGCGTCGCGAGAGAACCCAGAGGACACCCCAGACGTTGCCAGACCGGTCGCACCGTTACGCACGAGCAGGGAGGCGGTACCACCCAGCTGCGACACCAGGGAGCGCAGGGTCGTCGACATATCCGCCGTGTACCCAACTTGCACGCCGGTCAGGCTGACCAGCTTGCCGAGGTACTCCGAGGACCTGGTCAGGCTCTCGCTCATGGCCTCGGGGTCGCCCAGCACGGTGCCGGTGCCCGAGTTCGTCGCAGCGAACCCGCCGCCACCGCCGCCCAGGCCGCCAGACGCCAGAACGCCCAGGCTGGCCAGCATGGCTGCAACCATGGCGAAGGCCGGCACGTTGGCGGGGAACGGCAGGGTCAGCTGAGCCACCAGGGACTCCGTGGCTTTGGCTTGCGTCCGCACCTGGGCGTTGGCCACGTCGCTGGCGGTCACGGCCTCGTCGAGGAACATCTTGGTCTCAGACGCAACAACCGAGGCCGCGGTCTCAGCGCTCAGCCAGCCCATCTTCTTGGCGAACGACTCAGCCGCCAGGACCATCTCGGCAACTCTGTAGGCCTTCTCGGCGGCGTTCAACACCTTGTACGCCGCGGTCTTCTCCTTGAAGTACGACTTGCTGGCACCCGCCAGGTCTGCCATGCCTGCAACCTGCGCATTGATGTGCGCCCGCTCGATCTTGTCGAGCGACTTGCCATCCTTTTGGGCCTGCACGACTGCGCGGTTGTAGGTAGCCTGTTCGTCGGATAGCTTCGACATGGCCTCCGCGGCTGCACCGAGGTTGACCACCAGACCGTTGATCGATAGGGCGGCCCCGTTGAACGCGGAGGTCAGGTCCACCCTGCCCATCTCGAGCAGCTTGTCGATGGCCGCCGAGCCGCCAGCGTCTTCGATCTTCTCCGAGGCGCCGCCGCGCATCTGCTCACGCAGCTGCTTCATGCGCTCCAGCTTGGCCAGCATGCCGTCAAGCACCTCCTGCTGCTCGGGGCTGAAGTCGCCAAACAGAACGTAGGCGTCGGAGCCCCGGGCGTTAGCTGCCTCCTTCCGGAAGTCGGTGATGACGCGCTGCTGCTCCAGGATGTCCCAGGTTCGCTGACGATCGAGGTTGCTCAGGCGCGTCTTCTCGGCGAACTCCGCCTCCAAGGCGACCTTGGCGCCGTCCCCCTTGTCGAGTCCGTCGAGCTTCACCTGCATGGCGTCCCGTCGAGACTTCGCTAGGGTCTCCTCGTCCCAGGCAAACCTCCGCTGAATCTCGTTGAGCTTGCGCAGTTCGCCGGCGGCCTCGTTGGCCTGTTTGGCCACGCGCACGTAGACCGAGTCTTCGATCCGGGTGCGCTCCTTCTGCATGCTCGTGACGAACGTCGTGTGCTCGT
>JACCDU010687590.1_pt1 | contig 11051 bp, 22 predicted proteins | sample 7446081 | NCBI WGS metagenome assembly JACCDU01 (sample SAMN15323447, study PRJNA562643) | freshwater metagenome | isolation source: river surface water | place: USA:Blue River Watershed | collected 2017-08-17
AGGCCACGCCATGATTTGATGGGCATCTCAGTTGCTGAGCGTGGAGTTCAGAGCAGCATCCATGCTTTGGAGAGCCATTTTTCAATTCAATTTCCAATTCTTTTAATTCGTACGATGTATATTATGTAAAGTCGGATCATTTGCCAAAACGGTGCGTCTTCGACGTCGCGCCCACACTCGGAAAACCCTCGCTTTTGCACCCTGTTAGAAACCAGGGTTTGCGAGGTTCAAAATGAAAAAGGTCGCCAGTCTGGCTCCCGACCATCTACCCCCGTTTTCCGTCTTGGTTGACGATCTTCACGGCGATCGATCCCCCGAATCCATTGGCAAACATTTGGGGGTTTCCGCGCTCACTGTGCGCCGCTGGCTAAAAGCCGACCTGGCCCCGCGCTCGGCTGCTTTGGCGATCTTTTGGGATACCCGCTGGGGCCTATCCGCCCTTCACGCCCAGGCCGACAACCTCGTGCGCATGCATGTGGGCCTGAACAATGCCCTCAGGCGCGAAAACGCCACCCTCAGGCAACGCATTGCCAGGCTTGAAGCCCTCAGTTATGGCGCATCGAACGCGCCCAGCTTCTACCCCACAGACCACACCCCACCTGTGGCCCCGCCCCGTCGCCGTGTCAGTCGCGGCGGCTGAGCAAAATGGTGTCGATCCGGCTGTGCGCATCGTCTGCGCTCTTGCTGGCGTGCGCCGCTTTTTCATGCAACTTGCCCAGGTCGTACCGGATGGCCGCATACGCGCCCACACCCGCCCCCAGGCCCACCAAAACTTGCACAAAAAACTGCGGCGTAAATTCCATGGATCAGCCCTTGAGCATGCCCGTGCGCAGGAATATCCCGATCAGGCCCACAAACGCCGTTTGGATGGCGTCTGCGCCGCCCATCTCGCCCGATGTGTAGCCCGCGCCCGCCGTGGCAATCGCGGCCAGGCCCGTCCAGAATGTTTTGGATTTCAGCAACAGCAGCATGGCGCGTCCTCAGTGAAACAGGTATTTGATGAAATCACCGGCTGAGCATTTGAACGATGCGTCCAGCGTGCGGCCCTCGGCCTTGGCTTTGTCGCACTCGCTCAGGTTGGTGCGCGGGATGCCCAGCACTTCGCCCACCACGAAAACGGGTTCGCTGATGACCCCATCGGCCAGGTCAATGGCACCCGATGCGATGGCCTGGCCCGTTCCCTTGGCCCCCTTGGATGATGCCCACAGCAGCGCAGCGGCCACAGCGCCCGCTGCGATCAGGTAAGGCGTCGTGATGGTTGGGGTTTTCATACCGTGAGGCTCCCACTGCTTGGGTTTTGCCAGACCATTTGGCCGTTCAGGTAATAGTTGCCGCTAGGATCGATGGCCGTGCCGTCGCTGAAATAGCGCCATCCGTTGTCGAAGGCCTTGCCCCCTGAGTTCAAAATCTCACTGACAAAGCCGACCAGGCCCTTGTCTGTCGTTGTGCTCGTGCTGGCCTTGGCCTTGCTCTTGACGATCATGTAAACGGCCAGGCCAGCCAGGCCCAGCACGATCATTTGTTCTTGGTTTTTCATCGTGTTTCCTCATGCAAAAGCTGTGTCGTTGCCGCCCGCCATCGCAAAAACGCTTTTGGCGGTGTCCATGCTGATGGTCGGTTGCCCATAGGGCGAACCCGGCAAGCTGGCCCACTCTCGGGCGATTTTTTTGATGGCAGTTTCAAACCGGCCCGCCTTCACATCGTCCAAAGCGCCACGCGCTGCGATGCGCCCGATTGCGGCCAGGTCTTGCGAAGCTGGCGAAAAGTCGGCCAGGCCCATGACCCGTTTTGTTTCGTCCCAACTTGAAACGATGAATTGATAAGCGCCCGCCGCTGTGCTGGTGTAGCCGCTGCGGTTCACAGTCACCCGCGGATGGTCGGTGAATCCGGTGAAAAGCTGCCCACCAAAAATGCGCCGATACCCGTCCGCATCGCCCGTGCCCTCGCCCCGTCGAATCACGCGCAGCATGGCCTGCACATTGCGGTTTTGTAAATCCAGCGGCGAGACCTTCGCCATGTTTGAAATTTTCATCATGCCACCCGTCAAACTGTCGATGACTTCGGCTGTGCTTTGCGTGGCGTCTGTCAAAACGCCGTCAGCGCTGCCCAGCCAATCGCTGCCCGTGTCCGTGCCATCGCCTGCCGTGTCGATCACATCTCCCGAGTCCTGGCTCATGCGCCACGCGCCATAGGCCAGCAGTCCAGCCGCTGCAATCAATGCAATGTTTCTCATGCCTTGGTCGTGCCTTGGTCAATGATTGGCATTGCTGGCACGTATTCGGCCACTGGCCCAAACTCCCCAGCGGCTGCACGGGTAAACAATTCGCGGCCATGTGGCTCAGGATCACTCAGACATGCCCCAAAACTTAGAAATTCGTCAAACCCTGCAAACCACACATCGCAAATGATGAACGTCTTTTCTGCGTTGTCCCATCTTGGGTTTTTGGCTTCTTTGATTTCAAATGTGTTCATCATGCAATCCTTAACCATACTGTGAATGTGTTGCCTGAGTCGTAACCCATGCATTTCCATGTGCCGGTTGGTATTCCCGATGTGCCACCTGAGCCCGCGAATCTTGCCGATGCGGATGCGGCCCTATTTGTATTTGGTGCCCATGGCCCTGTGTCATTGAGCGCCAAATAAGCATAAGTACCAACAGCGCCCGCAGTTAGACCCGCTGTTGCGTTTGCCACTTGAGTTGCAGTCACGTTTGTGACGTTTGTTGCGTTTGTTGCTGATGCAACGCTTTGGCTTCCCATGTCCGTGATGCCATAGCCTGCAACGGTTGTCGGCTTGCCGCTCACGTTGCCCCATGCAACAGCCGATGCGCTGCCAGCACTGCCAGCACTGCCAGCACTGCCCGCATAGTTCACCGACTGGTTTCCCATGTCCGTGATGCCATAGCCTGCAACGGTGGTCGGCTTTCCGGCCACGTTGCCCCAGTTCACATCGGTGATGCCATAGCCCGCAATGGTGGTCGGCTTTCCGGCCACGTTGCCCCAGTTCACATCGGTGATGCCATAGCCTGCAATGGTGGTCGGCTTTCCGGCCACGTTGCCCCAGTTCACATCGGTGATGCCAAAGCCTGCAACCGTTGTCGGCTTGTTGCGCACGTTGGCCCATGCTGGTGGTGGTGCTGTGATCGGCATGGCTTAGCCCTCCACCGCCACAATGTTGGCATTGCTGGCAATGCTGCCAATTGCGTTTATGGCCCCTGTTGGCACGTAGCCCTGGCACTCATACGACCCCAAAGCCGCGATCTTGATGCCTTTGGCCATGGTGGCTGCGGTGCCGTCCAGCGTGACATAAATGTCCCCGCTGGTGTCGTTGTTTTGGATCAGCAGGTAGCGCCGCGCCGCATTGGCTGCCATTACTTGGCCGCTGGCGTTGGTGACGGTTTTTGGTGCTTGAGTAAATGCGCCGCCCGTGTTGGTTACGCTCACCTGGCCCGTGGGTGGTGTGTCATACCAAACCTCGTTGCCATAGCGCGTGATGAAGGTGATCGTTTGCGCCGTGGCGCTGGTGATGGCGATTTTGTCGAAGCCGCCAGCGGTGAATTTTTCTGCATAGCCTACTTGCACGCTTGTGCCTTCGGCCACTTCTGCCCCGTTGCGGTAATACTCGACCGTGATGGGCGCACTCGCGGCCATGAGTCGGAAAAAGTCGCCCGGCTCGATAAATTCCAGGCGTTGCCCGGCTGTCAGTGTCAGGGTCAGGTGCATGGTTTACTTCTTTCGGCTTGCAAAGGCCAGCGCAGCAGCTCCTGCCACTGCGATGACCATGATTGTTTTGTTGTCGATGGTGCCCTTGGCGTCTGTCTGCGCCTGGCTGTAGGCATCGGCTACGCTTTGCTGTGTCTGGCCGATCAGCTTTTCTCCGTTCGTCCACAGCGTTTTCGCGGCGCTCATGAGGCTGTCGAAACCGTTTGCCAGCGTGTCGTTATTGCGGCTCAGCGTGCCGACCATGCTTTGCAGGTTGGCGCTGTTGTTGTCGCTGCTTCGGTTCAGCGTGCTCAGCATCCCCGAAAAGCTGTCGGCTGTTGTCACGGTGTTTTTGTTCACCGCGCTCAGCAGTCCCTGAAAACCCTCGTCATTGTTCGCGCTGCTCGTGTTGATCGAGTTGAACGCCCTCGCCAGTGCGTTGTCTACGGTGTCCAGGCCACGCGAAACGATGCCGCCATCGGTGATATTGGCCGTGTTCTCGGTTTGGTTGACAGTCGTGAAGCTGTTGTTGGTTTCAAATCCCAGGGATGTGTTGTCCCCGCTGATACCAATGCCGCTGTCCACGACAACCCGTTTGTCGGTGTTGAAGGTGTCTGAGCTTGAGCGGCTGCTACTGTCGCCGCCAAAGCCATAAACAGCCCCGCCGCCGACCTTGCGCATGGTCACGGCATCGCCCAGGGGTTCGCCCATGGCATACAGCTTTTGTCGTGAAATGCTTGTCATTGAAATCTCTTTTCCAGAATGTGGCCTTTGTTGATCTGGCCCGCTACGTGATAGCCCAGCCGCTGCGCTTTTCTCACCAGGCCTCGCCGCAATGTCTGAAAACCCACCGCATGGCACCCGGCCTGTCGTGCTATCTGCTCTATGACGTTTAGACCTGCCTCTGTCATGCCCTGGCCTTGGCCTTTTGCCGCATGCACCCAGCAAAAACCCGCCTTTGAGCTCAGCGTGAAAACGGCATTTCCGTCTTCAGTTTCGATGCGAAAAGTTGGCCCCGCATTGGCGATGCCTTCGGCTGTCGCTTTGCGCTCAGGATCAAGCCCGACAAGTGGCGCGAATATCCGCGCCGCCTCGTCAGGCTCTACCGTGTTCATGCCGACAATCAGCGGCCTTTGCGTGTCATGCGCCATAACAGCAGCACACCCACACCGATCAGCACGTATTGCAATGTCCCGCCCAGCGCACCCGATGCGCTCGACGACACACTGCCCGAGCCAAAATTGACATTCCAGCCCGAATTGTCGAAGCCGCTGCGGTTGGTGCCGCCGCCTGCGCTCGATGGCCCGCCACCGCCCGCAGACAAGCCGCCGCCACCCGTAAGACTTGCCAAAGTTTCAAACATTGGTCAATCTTTCAACAGCATCACGGCCACCACAGCAGCGCCCAACAGCATCAAAGTGCCGCTGTTGATGCCACCCGTAGCGACGCGTGCGCCCGCCTGGCCCTCGGTGTAATAACCGGCCTGTCCCAAAGCCTGCATTTGCATCTTTTGGACTTCGTAGGGCTGCACGTATTGCGCACTTCCCCATTTGCCGATCAAGTCACCGGCCCAGGTTTGGATCGAATCGCTCCATTCCATGGCCGTCCCCTTTTACAGGTTGCCCAGTGGATCGAGGTATTCGACGTACACAGTGCCGCTGTCTGCGGCGCTGAAGTCGAACAGCCATTCCAGCGACTTGGCATTGCGCGTGTCCAGCGCCTTGCGAATGTCGCCGTCTGCCACAAAGTCGATGGTGTACACGTTGGCTTGTGGCACACGGCCAAAGCGCTTTTGTTCGTATTCGTTCTCGGCTTTGACCGATTCGTGAATCACAAGGCCGTCTTCTTTGACGGTCGCGCCGGTCATGTTGCCGCCGTGCATGACGTGCAGGCGCTTGATGATCGAACCCGACTGGGGGCCAAATGGCACGTTCACAGGCAGTTTGCCGCCCGTGGCGATGTTGAACGGATAGCGCAACAGCTTGGAGATCAGCGGCGCAAACGGTGCAGCGTCGCCGGTGTTGGTCTTTTGCGCAGCGCTTTCGATCAGGATCGGGTTAAGCGTTGGTGCAGTCGCACCGGCGATGGTGATTTCGCTGGTGATGTTGCTGATTCCCAGGCTTGTGTCGAACGCGCCGACCATACGGTCTAGTTCGTTGTTCAGCTGGTAATCGGCGAAAAACAAATCCAAGAACGCAGCGTCAGCCACATGGCCTCGATACTGGTTGATTTTGTCGATGTCGCTGCCGGTGCCTTCGACGATGACCTTGCCGTTTGCCTTGATCTTGATGCCCGAAATCATGGCTTTGGTGAAGGCTGTGCCGCCCAGCTTGAGGCGCAGCGTTTCCAGCGTGCGGCCCGGTGTCACTTGGTTGGTCGCGGTGCCCGAAGCCACCACGTTGGAAAACGGGAGACCGTAACGATTGAGTTTGCCCACAGACATGGTGTTATCTCCTATCTGTTGAATTACAAAACGTCTTTGACGTAGGGCACGCGCTTGGCGACCATGCCAGCGGCCACAGCCAGGGCACCGGCTTTCACCATGCCATTGCCGTATTTGTAGGCGGCAAACAGGATGGCGCTGGCGATGCCCAGCTTCATCATTTCAGATTGAGTCATTTGATTTCCTCGGTTGGTTGAACATGTACACATCTCATGTGGTGCGTAGTTGCAAGCCCTTATTTTCAAAATCCGCAACCATGGCGCAATGGGCTGCACCCGTTCCCGTTCCCGTACTGTCAGCGCTTAGAAAATGTCACCTTTCCCCTCGAAATTTCTCCAGTTAGCGCGTCCATGTGAACAAATTGCAACGGTGCCAGGTCGTTGATTTCCCCCTCCTGCACCCGTGTTTTGCGGCTCAGGTAGCGCACATCGTCGCCCGATGACTGCCTGAAAATCACAAAATCCGATGCGTTGCCGACCGCTGTTTTGTCGGCCTCGCTCCACCTCTGGCTGATGCAACGCAGGGTGATTCCGCGCTTGAGACCCCTGCGAATCAAAATTCCCCAGTTGCCCGGTGCCTTTGCTGGCGTGGTCACATCTGCCAGTTCTTCTGCGACGGCTTCCAGCGGTGCCACATAGCGCCCGGCGTACATGACACACCCGGCCCAAAAGTCAAATTCAGCGGCCAGCGCACCGCCCGCCACATACGCCACGCGCTGCGGCCCTGGCGACTGCGCAGCGGCCAACAGGCCCGCCCGTGTGGTCACTTTTCGCCATCCTGGCAACTCGCACCATTGCGCCTCAGGATCCCAGGCGAATACCCGCCGCGCCGCTTTGACCTGGCGCACTGTCCATGCTGTTTTTCCGCTGCGGCTGGCCCCCGCGATGACGTAAAGCCGCCCGTCTTGCGTCTTCATTGGGCCACTGGCGCAGCAGCGCCAAACGTCACGGTCTTTTGTCCTGGCGCATCGCCTGGCACTGGTGCTGCGAAGGCTTCCAGTTGCTGGGGTTCCTTGGCCTTTGGCTTGGGCTTGTCTTTCATCGCCTCCATGGCGACAAATGCCGCCAGCGGCGCACACGACATGGCGAGGCCCGCCCATGGGTTATCCATGTGTTGGCTCAAGTCGTAGTGATCCAGCACGCCTGCCACGCCTTGCGGTATTGGCTCCCATAGCGCTTCAGGCGCTTCGCTCATTTTTGGCACAGCAAAGCAAATCAGCGGGCGAACGATGCCGACAACCACTGCCGCAACGTGTAACGATTGCTCACTTGGCCCCTGGCGCTCAGGTTCTGCGCCTGGCGCACCAGGCACAGGTGCGCCCTGCCCTTCGCCTGCGGCCACTTGCAGCGCTGCCAGGTCGCTTGCCTGCTCGGCATCTATCTGTCTCTCCACCTCTTGGGTGTCAGTGTTGCTCGGTTTCATGCTCGGCCCCCAAGAAATGCAAGGGCATCATCAAATGGATTTCTTTGCTTTGCCGGTGCCGGTGCTGGTGTCGCAGGTGCTGCGGCCTTCGCTTTTGTCTTGACTGGTGCCTGTGCAGGTGGTGGCGTTGGCTTCGCTTCCTCTGGCTCTGCCTTTGGCTGTGATGCCAAGGCATGCAAAGCCTTGAACGCTGAAACCCTCCTAGGGTTTCCACCGATTCGCATTTGTCCTGCGCAGGTGGCCTCGCAATATCCGAACGGTTCGCCGTTGCGGTCATTTGTGATCCTCATGCCGCTTTTGGTTCCGCAAAATGGGCAGTCAATGTGTCCCAAAACTTCACGCGCCATGGTTTCGCTCCAGTTGTGAACGCTTGAGCCACAGATTAGCGTTCACGGTCTCGCCGTCCTTGATGCCCTCGATCTGCACCCGTACTGAAACCTGTTTGCCGTCCTCGGTTTTCTGGTCGGTCACGGTGCCGACCAGGCCGCAATACTTCCCGTTACGGATACGGGCCACCTCATGCACTCGGAAAACGTCAGCCATGGCTTACCCCCTTGATCTCGTCCAGTTCCTCGCTGATTGCCTTGATTGCCTCAAGCAAAGGCCCCACATAGGCCCCCGCCATCGCTTTGATGTGCAGCGGTGCCCCATCCCAGGCTTTCGCTGCCTCTGCCACCGCCGCCAGGCGGTCTTTTTTCGGTGCCATGCTGGCTCCCTTCCGTACAGTTATTGACACAAGTCCAAGGGGCCTTCGGCCCTTCGGAAACCAAACGCCCGCCGCCCTTGCGGTTGACGATCTCCCAGACATGCCGGGCAGATTCCACAAACCAATGCACCAGGCGCGTTGCGCGTCCTGGCGGGTTCATCCATGCCATGTGCGCCGGTGTGTAGTCCTCACGGCTCACGGTTTCCACGCCCACGGGTGCAGGCGGTAACGGTTCCCCATACCGGCCCTCCCCCTGGCGTTCTTCGGTAGTGATGCGGATGCGGTAAGCGCGGCCCACGAACACGCCGCCCTGCGCCTTGGTGTAGTAGTCCCAGGCGACAGAGGCGTTTTCGCGGCCTTCGATCACGGCGGTTTTGTTGACCGCTGCATGCGCTTGTTTCAGGTGGTCGGGTGCCTGGTCGGGCACATGCTCCACCCTGCGCAACTCGCGCCACACGCCCACGGGTGGCCCGCCCACTTGCTGAAACTGGCGAATCCCCCAGGTGCTGGCCCAGGCCTCCACCCGTGCGCTGGTTTCCAGCGCGTCATTGCCGATCAGGTCTTTGTCCAGCCGATAACCGTCAATATTTTTTGCCACATACTTTGCGATGTAGCCCGCCGCGCTGCCGCGCTCCCAATCAATTGGCTTGAAGTCCACTCGATGTAAATGCGCCCCTGCTTCCCCTGGTGAATCCTCAAGTGCGTAGCGTTTGACGGTACTTTGAAGCGCCGCATATTCCACGGCTTCATGAAACACGAGTAGATGCCAATGCGGTGTGCCATCGTGGTTTGGTTCTGCAATCCTGAATCCATAAATGCCAATTCCTTGCCGTTTGAGTGATGCCCTGATGCGTGCCCATACCTTCGCCAAGTAGCCTTGCGCCTCGCGTGGGTTGGTGCCGTCATATCGTGGGTTTTCGATCACGCTGCCGCCCTTCACCGTGCGCCATTTGTGCATGCGGCTTGGGCATGTGATGGTGAAAAACAAACCGGCATGGCTGCACTCTCGGGCGATGCGCTCAAACCCGCTGATGCGCGTCATCAACTCAGCGCGTCGAATCGCTTTATTGGCTGGCCCCTTCGCGGCCAATTCGGCTAGGGTGAATTCCTGGCCCAACTCGTTGCGGGCAATGGTGGCTTCCAGGCTGGCCGCGTTGCGTGCGTTTTGCTGCATGCGCCGTTGCAGGCTTTCATTTGACACGTAGGGGTCACGCTTTCGATTGACCAGGCCGATGCGGATGGCCGCGCCCTCGACGGCCTTGGCGTGCATCTTGCGCAGTTGCCTGCGCCACCATAGTGGATCGGTCATGCGCCGAATTGCTGGCATCAGGTCGTCATATTTCAGCACTGGCGGCTCGATGCCCTGCGCCTCGCAGGCCCGCACCATGGCGGCATGCAGCGCTTCGGCTTGGTGGAAAACCTCGGCCAGGCCTGCGCACTGGTCGGCCATGGACTTGGCTTTATCGCAGACCTCTGCGTCGTTGGCGTCCAGCGATAGGCGCACGCCCGACAACTGCTCGGTGACGGCCAACAATTCTAGGTTTGCGGCCCGGTGCGCCTCTGCCTCTGCCGTCCAGTGCTGGTGCTCTCGCTGCCCGCGCTGTCGCTCCCAGGCCCACATGAGGCGAGACTGCCAGCGCGTGGGCAAGGTGGCTACACGCTGTGCCGCCCAGGCTTGATCCGATTGCAGGCGCATCAGTGCTTGAAGGCGAAGGGCCACACGACCCGGTCTTTTTTCGCCAGCGCGTGTGCACGCGCCACGGCCTCGGCGCGAAGCTGTGCCAGTCGCTCTGCGATGGCTGGCGGTGCCTTCACTGCGTTGATTTTTTCAGGGACAAATGGGATGTGCTGGCCGTTCATGCGGCCATCCGGTGCTGTGCAACGTCTGCGGCTTCGGCGGCTTGCTCCAATGCGAACAGCAGTGCGCCCACTTGGTCAGGTGTCAGGGTCACGCCCCATTGGCCGATGGCCGATGCGTGGTTTTCGATAATGAGCGACACATGCCCCGGATTGACCTTGCTCGGCTGGATCACGATTTCGCGTGTCTTGTTGAGCTTGATAGTCGATTTCATGCCCCGTCCTCTGCCCCGACCCGATCCCTCTGCTATGCGAAGGCCGGGGAACGATTCGAGGGAATGGGGGGGTTATCAAAAAACCGCCCCCCGGCGGCTCCGAATATATGGCAATACCCTTGCCGATGACAAGCCCCTTGCCACATTGAACCCTCTTGACATTTGCCATATGCTGTAAACGTGCCGATGGGGATTGGCATTTACAAATGGGGGTTATCAACAAATGGTCAACATTGCTTCACTGCTCGACAAGGCAAAAGTTATCCACAGTCTGAAAAGCGACTACAAACTTGCCATTGTCATGGGGGTTCAACATGGTTCTTTGCGCAATTACAGGGATGGAAAAACCCTTCCCGACGCAAGGGTAATCATGCGCATTTGTGAGCTTACTGGCGACGATCCAGCTTTGCTTGCTGCCGAAATTGAGGCTCAGCGTGCCAAAACTGATGAAGGCCGCGCCCTTTGGTCGGAAATGGCAAAGCGCCTGGCCGCTGCCGCTGCGGCTGGCATCGTTTCTGCGTCTGTCATGGCAGGCCCCACCCTACCCTCTGCGCCGACTGCGCTAACCGGCGAATGTATATTATGTTAAGTTATTAACAAGGAATGCAAGGCATCAATTCATGAATGTTGTGAGGAAGTGTTTCGAATGGGTCTGAGCACACACACAAGAATGCCTAAAAAGTCTATTCTTCTGAGATCTACCCAAT
>JACCDU010949844.1_pt1 | contig 11044 bp, 11 predicted proteins | sample 7446081 | NCBI WGS metagenome assembly JACCDU01 (sample SAMN15323447, study PRJNA562643) | freshwater metagenome | isolation source: river surface water | place: USA:Blue River Watershed | collected 2017-08-17
CATGCCGATGCGGGCGTCGTCTATCGGTCCGATGTCGCGATCTCGCCCGATGTCCGGCTCGCGTGGGTGGTGCCGGCCGAGCGCGGCCCGGCGATTCGCTATCCGGCGGCGGTGTTGCGCGCGGCGCCGGAGCCGGAGCGGGCGGCGGCGTTGATCGCGGAGCTTCTCTCCGCCAACGCGCAGCGGCGTTTTGCGGAGCGTGGCTTTGGTCCCCCGCGGGAGGAATCGCCGTGAGCCCTGAGACACTGCGCGTGCTCGGCTTTTCGCTCGGGGTGGCGGCGCTGGCGACGGTGCTGATCATCCCGCCCGGGTTTGCGCTCGCGTGGCTGCTCGCGCGGAAGCAGTGGCGCGGCAAGACGCTGGTGGAGAGCCTCGTGGTGCTCCCGCTGGTCCTGCCCCCGGTCGCGACGGGACTCTTTCTGCTCTACTTACTGGGCGCGCGCGGACCGCTCGGCTGGCTCGGCTCGATGCTCGGCGCGGGCGACGTGCTTTTCACCTGGAAGGCGGTCGTTCTCGCGTCGGCGGTGATGGCGTTCCCGCTGCTCGTGCGCACGGCGCGGGTCGCCTTCGCGGCCGTGGACCCCCGGCTGGAGCACGTCGCGAGCACGCTCGGGGCCGGCCGGGGCCGCGTCGCGTGGACGATCACCCTGCCGCTCGCGGCACCGGGACTGGCGGCGGCGGCGGTGCTCGCCTTCGCACGAGCGCTCGGAGAATTCGGGGCAACGATCATGGTCGCCGGGTATGTCCCCGGCGAGACCGCGACGCTCGCGCTGTCCATCTACCAGCAGGTCCAACTCGGCCGCGATGCGGCGGCGCTGGGCCTCGCGGGGCTCTCGCTCCTGCTCGCGTTCGCGGCGGTGGCGCTCGGGGAATTCATCGTGCGGAGGGCGAGACGATGAGCCTGCGACTCGAGCTACGCGGCGTGCGCGTGCCTCTGGCGGAGTTCACTCTGGAGGTGGACCTCGTCCTGGACCGCCCGGTCACGACCCTCTTTGGCCCCTCGGGAGCGGGCAAGACCACCCTCCTTGAAGTGATCGCTGGCCTGCGGCGGCCGGCGGCGGGCGTGGTCGCGATCAACGGCGAAGTCCTGACGGCTGCGGAGCGCGGCGCCGCCTTTGTCCCTCCTCAATATCGAAAAATCGGATACGTGCCACAGGACGGCGCGCTCTTCCCGCATCGCTCGGTGGAGGAGAATCTCCGTTACGGCTGGCGGCCGGGTGGCCCGGCGTGGGCGGACGTGGTGGCGGCGCTCGAGATCGGCACCCTGCTCGGCCGGTCGGTCCGCGACCTCTCCGGCGGTGAGCGTCGGCGGGTCGCCCTGGGTCGGGCGCTGCTCGCGGCGCCGCGCCTCCTCCTCCTCGACGAACCGCTGGCCGGGCTGGACGATGCCTTGCGGGATCGGCTGGGAGCGTACCTCCGCCGCGTGCGGGAGACGTTTGGCGTGCCAATGATCCAAGTCACGCACGCGGCCGACGAGGTCGTCTCGCTCAGCGACGACGTCGTCGTCATGGCGGCGGGTCGGGTGACCCGGCGCGGGACGCCGGCGGAGCTGTTTGTGCCGACGGGTGAGCCCCAGTACCGCCTGCGCCAGTGAGCCCGGATCCGCGCGTCCCGAGTGCGGGCTCAGCGCGGGGCGGGCGGGGTCGCGTTGCTGGCGGCGGCGGGGCCGGCGGTTGCGCAATTGATCCAGCCGCTGGCGCCGTTGGCGTAGTGTTCCTTCTTCCAGATCGGCACGCGCGCCTTGGTTTCGTCGATGATGGCGCGGCAGGCCTCGAAGGCGGCGGCGCGGTGGGCGGAGGTGACACCGACCCAGACGGCGAGCTCGCCGAGTTCGAGTCGGCCGACGCGGTGGACGCAGGCTGCGCCGAGGATGGGGAACCGGGCGGCGGCCTCCGCGACGATGCGCGCGCCCTCCTTTTCGGCGAGGGCGGCGTACGCCTCATACTCGAGGGCGTTCACGGCGCGGCCCTCGTTGTGGTTGCGCACGCGGCCCTGGAATTCGACGTACGCGCCCGCGCGCAAGTCGAGCAACTGTCCGGCGAGGGCGGCGGGATCGAGCGGTTCCGGGGAAATCCTGAACGTCATGGCAGCGGCGAAAAGCGTTCCGTGGGATGACTAGCCCCCGGCGACCGGAGGGATGAAGACCAACTCGTCGCCGGCCCGCAGCGCGGTGTCCCACGCGGCGAATTCGCCGTTGATGGCGACGCGGACATGCGTGACCGGCAGCGTGAATCCGTGCCGCCGGGCGAGCTCGTCGTACAGCGCCGCGGCCGTGGCGGCGCCCGTGGTGAGGGACTCGGACGACAGCCCGCGCTGCTCGCGCAGCAGGGCGAAGTAGTGGAGCGTGACGGTGGTCATGGGCGGGCCTCGGCGGAGCCGAAGACGTGTTTGCCGCCGGTCTTCTCCAGCAGCCGGACGGACTCGATGACGATCTCGTGGGACAGACCCTTGGCCATGTCGTAGAGCGTGAGCGCCGCGATGCTGGCGCCGGTCATGGCCTCCATCTCGACGCCGGTGCGGCCGACGGTTTCGGCGCGGCATTCGATCGCGGCGATGACGGACCCATCGGCGGCGGGCGGGTGCAGCTCAATCGTCACCGCGCAGTCCGTGAGCGGCAGCGGATGGCAGAGCGGAATGAGCGCGCTCGTCTGCTTGGCGCCGGTGATTCCCGCGAGGATGGCGGTCTGCAGCACGGAACCCTTGCGCGTGGACAGATCGCCGTCGCGCAGGTGGGCCGCGACGGTGGCGGGAAGGCGGACCCGGGCGGCGGCGCGGGCGAGGCGGGCGGTTTCCGGCTTGGCGCCGACGTTGACCATGGCGGGCCGACCTTGGGAATCGAGATGGGAGAACACGGCGGGAAGGGAAACAGGTGAGGGCGTCAGGCCCAGGGAAAGAAGCGGGCGACGTGGCCGGCGGGGAAGCTTGTGGCCTGCGGCGGGAGTTCCACGAACCCATCGGTGCCGATGAGACCCGCGAAGTCCCCGGACGTGTTGCTGGCCTCCGGTGCGGCGGTGAGGCGACCGTCGGGCTGCGACTGCAGCCGCACCGGCAGGAAGCGAGTCATCCGCGCGATACCCTCGACCGGCGACGCGAGGCTGACCCACGTCTCCGGCGCGGCGGCGAGGCCGCTGGCGTGGGCGAAGGCCGGGAGCACGTAGCGGTGCAGGCACACGAAACACGAGACGGGATTGCCGGGCAGGGCGAACACCGGAGTCCGCCGTCGGCTGACCCCGAACCACATCGGCTTGCCCGGCCGCTGGGCGACCCCGTGGAAGACCTTCGTCACGCCCAGAGCGGCGAGCGTGGCGGGCAGATGATCGTGCCGGCCCTTCGAGACGCCGCCCGTCGCGATGACCACGTCGAACTCCGCGAGCACCCCGTGGAGCCCGGTCTCGATCTCCTGCGGGACATCGCGGTAGTGGAACCGTTGCACCAGCGGGTAGCCCGCGTGGACGAGGGCCGCGCAGCGCGAGATCGTTGCTGCGTCGCACCAGATGCGGCGCGACGGGGGCGCCGACCTCGACGAGTTCGTCGCCGGTGGAAACCAAGGCGATCCGCGGCAGGGCGGCGACGCGCAGCGAGGCGCAACCGCAGGCGGCGGCGACGGCGATTTCGCGACCGGACAACCGTGTGCCGACGGTGACGATGCGATCGCCGGCGGCGTGGTCGCTGCCCTCGCGGTGGACCGCGGCTCCGGGTTGAAGGCGCGCGGCGACCTCGGCAGCGAGGGTGACCGTGGCCCCCTCGCGGTCCGTGTCCTCGTAAGGCACCACGCAGTCGGCACCCTGTGGCAGCACTGCGCCGGTCATCACCTCGATGCACGCACCCTTGGTCGCCGGAAGGGAGCGGGCGATCATCCCAGCGGCCTGCGGTGCGCCGGACACCGTCAGATGCGTTGGGCCGCCGCGGTCGCTTCCGGAGTCGGCGCCGCGGGCGTCGCGTGCCCGCAGCGCGTAGCCGTCGAGCGTCACGCGATCAAACGGCGGCAGCGGGCGATCGGCCACCACCTCTTGCCGCAGCACCCGGCCGTGGGCGGAGGCAATCGGGCAGTCCTCCGTCGGAAACGCGACGCAGGCTTCGCGAACCAGACGGGCGGCGTCGGCGGGCGAGAGCGGGGACGGAGGTGAAGCGGAGAAGGACACGACGCGTCTCACGATGGCGGCAGATGGTGGCGACGCAACCGGGGATCGCGGAGCCGAGCCGAGGCGTTGCGAACGCCGCATGATCCGGATTCCGGTTAATCCGGTCGGCAGCGGAGGGGAGCCGCGGTCTGGGCGATACTGCGAGGTCGTTCCAGTTGCTTGCCGACGTACTCTCGGTGACCGCTGCGGGAGTGCCTGCGGTGGGGTTGGCCGGACGTCGGACGCCGTCGCCCCGGCGCCTTCAGGGCTTCGCTGGCGCGTGGCTCGACGGCGGGAGAAGCCCGACCACATCGAGGTCGTAGTCGGTGTATTTCCGGTAGGAGCCGCGCAGCCAGAGCAGGATCGAGCGTTCGCCGGCGGCGCGCCAGATCGGGACGATGGGGCGGAGATTGTCGGCGGTGGAATCCCGCGTCACGGGAGTCCAGGTGAACGTGGCGCCGTCGTCGGTGGAGTCGCCGCGGAAGATCTCCCAGTGGCGCTGACCGTCGGCGGCGCTGATCAATGGTGCGCCGGAGCGCGGGTCGGCGTTGGTGGAAATGTAGACCGTGTTGGGGTGTTGCGGATCGATCGCCGCGAGGCCGGCGTAGTCGTCTTCACCCGCATAGAGCCGCGTGCCGGCGTGGGCGATTTCGGTGACGCGCCACTGGGCCCCGTCCCAACGCGCATGATGGTAGCGCAAGTCCTGCCCGTTGTCGGCGGTGCCGCGCGGCTTGGCCCCGCCGCGTTGGACGGAGAAGACGATGCGCGGATGTCCGGCGGCATCGATGTGCACATCGCACATCCAGGCGACTTGGTCCGCGCTGCCGCGGAAGACCAGCGTCAGGTCTGGCGGCGTGAGCGCGGTCTGTGACGTGGTGCTGAGGGGGCCGATGACGCGGCCATCGCTGTGATGGATGTTCCCGTCGCGGATGAACGCGTGATAGAGGCTGTTATCGAAGGAGTGGGGATGGTCCTCGGTCACCACCAGATGGACGGTGTCGTTTCCGGCCTGGGCGTATTTGACGTAGGGCCGGCCTCCGCCCGGCTTGCGGGTGGCGGCTGGGCCCTCGGTGGGCGGCCAGTTCAGGACGCGACCTCCGTAGGTGAACGTCAGTCCGCCGTCGGAGGAGACGAGGTAATTGGGATTCCAGCCGATGCCGCGGTGGAAGTTGTAGACGCGATCGCCGTCTGCACCGATGCGGAAGAGATTGCTGTAGCTGACGACTGCGCCGATGGGCAGGGACTGCTCGGGCGTCCACGCCGTGAAGGTGTCGGGCCTCTCCGTGCGTCTCCAGCGCATGAGATCGAGTCCGGTCGTCACGCCGGGGCTCTTGCCATGGGTTTGGTAGGTGGCGAGCACGCGACCGTCGGGCAGGGCGAGGAAAGCCGGCGCGTTGTGGTCGTCGCTCTGGAGTTTCGGGTGAAGGGTCGTCGTTGAGGTCTCGCCGGAACGCAGATCGACGGCGGTGACGTCGACATCCCCCGCGTGGTGACCGCCGCGATTGGCGCCGGCGACGGAGCCGAAGACGAGCGTGTCGCCGACGACGATGGCGCGCTCGTCCTGGAACCAGCACCAGCCCCCGTTGACCTTGAGGATGGCGGGAGAGGGCTTCGTCGCGGGGGACGCTGCGGCGGCCGAGAGCGCCGCGAGGGCCGCGGTGAGCCCTGCGACGAGACGGGCGAGTGCCGGGAGACGTGGGAAGAGCATGACGGCAACAAGACCGACCCTCCGGTCTTGTCGAGCGCGGGCTGGAGCTGACGGTGGCGGGCTTCCGTGGAGCCCGCGGCGGCGCAGGCGATTCGAGTGGCTTCGCGGCGCAAGCTGGTTCAAGTGCTTCGCTTCGCCGTTTCCCTTTCCTGAGCATGTCCGCCGGCCCCGTCGACCGCCATCAGCGCCCCCTCCGCGATCTCCGGATCTCGGTGACGGACCGGTGTAACTTCCGCTGTCCGTACTGCATGCCCAAGGAAGTCTTCGGCCCGGGCTATGCCTTTCTCCGGGACCCGCAACTGATGTCCTTCGACGAAGTGGCGGAGATCGCGCGGGCCTTCGTCGCGCTGGGGGTGGAGAAAGTGCGCCTCACCGGCGGAGAGCCGCTGCTGCGTGCCGACCTGCCGGAGCTGGTGCGCGTGTTGAAGGCGGACTTGCGCGTGCGGGACGTGGCGTTGACGACGAATGGCTGGCTGCTGGCGCAGCGCGCTGCGGCGCTGCGGGAGGCCGGACTGGATCGCGTGAGCGTGTCGCTGGATTCGCTGGATCCGGTGATCGCGGGCCGGATGAACGGCCTGGGTTTTTCAGTGGACCGCGTGCTCGCGGGCATCGCGGCGGCGGAGCAGGTCGGGCTGGCGATCAAGATCAACACCGTGGTGCAGCGCGGCGTGAACGACCACGAGATCATCCCGCTGGCGGAGCATTTCCGCGAACGCGGCCATCCCCTGCGCTTCATCGAGTTCATGGACGTGGGCAACACGAACCACTGGGACCGCGCCCAGGTCCTGCCAGCCCGCGACATCGTCGAACGCATCCACGCGCGCTGGCCGCTGGAGCCGATCGGCCCGGCCTACCGCGGCGAGGTCGCGGCGCGGTACCGGTACGTCGACGGACGAGGCGAGATCGGGCTCATCTCCTCGGTGACGGAGCCCTTCTGCCGCGACTGCCACCGGGCGCGGCTGTCGGCGGATGGCCGCTTCTTCACCTGCCTCTTCGCCGCGCTCGGCTGGGACGTGCTGGGCGCGGTTCGCGCGGGGGTGCGGGGGCCCGCCTTGGAGGCCTTCATCGCGCGCATCTGGTCGGGGCGGATGGACCGCTACAGCGACGAGCGCGCGGAGCTGATCTCGCGCGGCGAAGTGCGGCCGAAGGCGGAGATGAGCTACCTCGGCGGCTGATGCGCCGCCGACCGGGCCTGCGGGCCCGCTGCCTCGTCGGTCGTCGTCGACAACCCCGGCCGGAAGGGCGTCCGCTTGACGACCCGCCGCCGGTGGCGGACTGTGGTGACTCCTCGCCATGTCCACCGCTGCGCCCGCCCCCATTCCCGTCACCGTCCTCACCGGCTTCCTCGGCGCCGGCAAGACAACGCTGCTGAACCGCATCCTGTCCGAGCAGCACGGCCGCAAGCTCGCCGTGATCGAGAACGAGTTTGGGGAAGTCGGCGTCGACAACCAACTCGTCATCCAGAGCGACGAGGAGATCTTCGAGATGAACAACGGCTGCATCTGCTGCAGCGTGCGCGGCGACCTCATCCGCATCCTCGGGCGGCTGATGAAGCGCAAGGACCGGCTTGATGGCATCCTGATTGAGACGACGGGCCTCGCGGACCCGGGCCCGGTGGCGCAGACCTTCTTCACCGACGATGAAATGCGGGCGCGGTTCCGCCTCGATGCGATCGTCACGGTGGTCGATGCGCACCACGTCGTGCAGCACCTCGATACCTCGCCGGAGGTCAAGAAGCAGATCGCCTTCGCGGACGTCCTCATCCTCAACAAGACCGACCTCGTTTCGGCCGCGAACCTCGATGCCCTCGAACAGCGGATCCGGCGGATGAACAGCCCGGCGCGCGTCCACCGCGCCCGCAACGCGGACGTTCCCCTGTCCGCCGTGCTGGACGTGGGTGGCTTCAACCTTTCGCGGGCGACGGAGCTCGATCCCAAGTTCCTCGACCCCGAGTATCCCTTCGAATGGGCCGGCGTGTACGCGCTGCCGAAGGGGGTGTGGGAGTTGGAGGTCGGGCACTGCGGTCATGATCACGATCACGGACACGACCACGGGCATGACCATGCCCACGGCGAGGACGGGCATCACCATCACCACCACGGCAACGAGAACGAACTCGACCTCGTGGTGCTGCCGGTGCGCTCGTTCGACGAGAAGGACATCGCGGCGGCGCGGGAGTCGGCGGTGGTGATTTTCTCGGACTGGGAGGCGCGACTGACCGCCGGAGAGACCTTGGTGCCCGGGTCGCGGCTGTACCGGCTGCAACTGACCGACGGCGAAGGCCGCTTCCGCCTCCAGATCGACGAGCCCGGCAGCTATGCCGTGTTCGAGCAGCACGGTGAGATGCCCTTGCACATCAAGGTCTGTGGCCAGAACGCGCGGCCCGGCTGGCAGCAGGATTATCACGCGAACCACTCACACGACGACGAAGTCTCGAGCGTCGGCATCAGCCAGCCCGGCGACCTCGATGGCAACCGCCTGAACACCTGGATCAGCGAACTCCTCAAGACGAAGGGAGGGGACATCTACCGCATGAAGGGCGTGCTCAGCGTCAAGGGTGCGACCAAGCGCCTCGTCTTCCAAGGCGTGCACATGCTCTTCGACGCCAAGTTCGACCGCGAGTGGGGCCGGGATCCGCGGACCAACACGCTGGTCTTCATTGGCCGCAATTTGGACCGCACCGCTTTGACCGAGGCCTTCAAGGCCTGCCTCGCCTAAGCGGAGACGCGGCGGTGCCGGCGGCGATACGGTTCGCTTCCGACCCCGCGTCTGGGCTGCAACCGTTCAGCAAGCGTTGACGAAGCGATGCTCGTCGCCATGGTGACCGCCGTGCGTCAATCCCGTCGCCCCTACCGTCCGGCCCTCGGCCACCGCGTGATCGCGGGCGGCTTGGCGTTGCTGACGCTGGTGCTCGGGCTGTTGGCGGTGACGCCGGAACTGCATGCGTGGCTGCACGGCCATGCGCACGGGCCGAGTGCGGGCGTGGCGGCTTGTGGTCACGCGCATGGCGCGGATGATCGCGACGACGCGCATCGCGCGGGTCACGCGCACGGTGTCGGTCATGTCCTTGGCGCCGGCGCGCACTCTGCGCACGGTCCGATGGGTGGTCATGCGCATGACGCCGAGCACTCCTCGCACTCGGAGCGCGATCCGCTGGCGGAGTCCGATGCCGGTTGCGTGGTGCAACTCTTTGCTCAGGGAGTCGACTCCGGTCTGGCTCCGCTGGTCAGTGTGCGGGCGCCGGAGTGCGTCGTGGCGGAAGCCCCGCGCGCACCCGAGGCGCTGGCCTTGGCGCCGACGCGTTACCTGCGGCAGCCGGAGCGCGGCCCGCCGACGGCCTGACGTCACGCCCCGTGAGGGTGCGGCATGCGAGCGAGACCGGGTGAGCGGGGCTCACCGGCTGGTTCTCCGGTGTGTCCGTCGTCACCTTTCGGAGCGTTTTCCGTGGCGGTCATCGTGACCGCTTGAGCGCGGCGAGGCGAAGCCCCGTCGCAGGCAGTCGTTCCATCATCAGGCCCGCCCGGGCCTGCGTCCCCGGCCAACGCGTGTCGGGGCGCTTCAACGGGTATGTGTTCATGAAATCTTTCCCTTTCCTTTTTTCTCATTCCTCCGGGCTGCGGCTCGGAGCTCTTCTCGCTCTGGTGGCGCCGCCATCGGTGATCGCCTCTCCGTCCGGAGCAAAGGCATCGGACCACGAGACGGTGAATCTTGAGCACGTCGTGGTCACGGCGCTGCCCTTCCAACGCAGCCAGACCGACATTGCCGTGGCGACGGCGGTCCTCGGTGGCCGGCAGTTGACGCTGCGCCGTCAGGGCACGCTCGGTGAGACCCTGTCGGGCGAGCTCGGCATGTCCTCCACGGCCTTCGGTCCGGGTGCCGGACGCCCGATCATTCGCGGCCTTGGCGGTGATCGCATTCGCCTGCTGGAGAACGGCGTCGGCACGATGGACGCCTCGGTGGTGAGCCCGGACCATGCAGTGAGCGTGGAGCCCTTCCTGGTGGACCGCGTGGAAATCGTGCGCGGGCCGGCCTCGTTGTTGTACGGCAGTTCGGCGGTGGGCGGCGTGGTGAACGTGATCTCGCACCGCATCGAGCGTGAAGTGCCGGAGAGTCGCGTGTCGGGCACGAGCGAGTTTCGCCTCGGCAGCGGCGCGAATGAGCGGGAGACGGGTGGGTGGTTGGACGTGGCGCTCACGCGGACGGCGGACCAAGCCCTGATCCTGCACCTGGATGCCTTTCGTCGGACGGCGGGCGACCTTGAAATCCCGGGCTTCGCGGAGAGTGAAGCGCTGCGGGCGGAGGAGGCAGAGGAGGCAAAAGAAGCCGGCGTGGCGCCCCCGGAGGAGATCGCTGGAGTCATTCCCAACACGGCGGTGGAAGCAAAGGGCGGAGCGGCGGGACTCTCGTGGGTTTCACCGACCCTGCGCGTCGGGCTGGTGCGGAGTGGATTTGAGACCTTCTATGGCATTCCCGCAGGTGCGCATGCCCATCACGAGCATGAGGAACTTGGCGAAAAGGAACCGAATGCCGCTTACGCCGAGGCCGAGCACGGTGAGGAAGACGTGCGGATTGACCTGCGCCAGCGCCGCTGGGACCTGCAGGGCGATTGGTCGGGTGGCAAAGGCCTGATCACCGGCCTTCGCTTCAAGTGGGGCCAGGCCGATTACCGCCACGTGGAACTGGAAGGGGATGAAGTCGGCACGACCTTCCGCAACGAAGCCCACGAGTTCCGGGTTGAGGCGCTGCACGCGCCCCTCGCTGGATTTGAAGGCGCGTGGGGTGCGCAGGCCTCGCGGAGCGATTTCACGGCGGAAGGTGCGGAGGCATTCCTGCCCCCGACGGTCACGGAGCAGCGAGCCCTCTTCCTTTTTGAAGAGTACAAGGCCGGCGCCGTCACCGCGCAGGCGGGCGTGCGACTGGAGAACCAGCGCGTCCGAAACGAAGACACGAAGCGGAAACGCAACGACGACGCCTTGAGTGCGAGCGTGGGCCTGATCTGGCCATGGTCGACGGACAACTCGCTGGCGCTCTCGCTGAGCCGTACGGAGCGGGCTCCGAACGCGCAGGAGCTCTTTGCGGACGGCGCGCATGCCGGGACCCAGACGTACGAAATCGGCGACCCGAACCTGGATGCGGAGACCTCGAACGGCATCGAGCTGAGCCTCCGCCGGCGCGAGGCCTTTGTGACCGGCGTGGCGAGCGTGTACCTCAACCG
>JACCDU010279120.1_pt1 | contig 11043 bp, 7 predicted proteins | sample 7446081 | NCBI WGS metagenome assembly JACCDU01 (sample SAMN15323447, study PRJNA562643) | freshwater metagenome | isolation source: river surface water | place: USA:Blue River Watershed | collected 2017-08-17
CCGAGGGCAGCACCATCGAGTTGGTGCCTGCCGCCGATGTCATCGCAGAGCGCCAAGCTGCCCCCAAGGCTGCCGCGGTAAAGGCAAAATCCAAGGGCCGCGCCGAGCAGGCTCCTGTTCGCACGCTCAAGGACATCGACCCGGAGGAGGTTGCCCGCATCAAGGCTGCCGCCAACGCGAAGCCTGCTGCGCCCAAGGCCGAGACGCCCAAGGCAGAAGCTGCCAAGCAAGTCCGCGCCAAGCGGACGGTCGACGTCACCGATGAGGTTACCCGCCAGCGCAACATCGACGCCGCCGACGAGCAGGCGTTCTTGCGCAAGCGTGCCGCTCTTGAAGAAGAGATGCGCACCAAGAAGGAAGAGGAGCTCGCTGCCCGCAAGGCCGAGGTCCAGAAGAAGATCGACGACAACGCCTTCGAGTCGGTCGAGGACGAAGCCACTGCCCGTATCGAGGCGAACCGCACCGCCGAGTCGAAGGACAAGGGCCGCGACACCAAGAAGGTTTCCCTGGCGGTCAAGGCCGGCCGGCTGGTGGAGCAGCTCCGCGAGTCAATGAAGATCCGCGCTGGCAACCGCCCTGTCACCGGGTTTGCATTGGTCAGCGACCTGGAGACCGCTAAGGCTGTTGGCAAAGAGATGCGTGCTGTGCTGATCGAGGCCAAGAAGCAGGGCGTTACCATCGGCAAGCATGTCGACGACACCGTGACCAACGCCATGGCGTTTCTGATCGACCTGCGCACGACGGCCGTGAAGCTGGAAAAGCTGCCGAGCATCAATGACGACGCGACCCGCGAAACGATTATCGACGAGGCCAACAGCGCCGTCATGGACCTCAACGCTTACCTCTTGGGTAACGATGCCGCCGGTATCCGTGAGCGCCGCGCTATCGAGGGTGTGGCGGCGTCTGCCGGTACAGGCGAGCTCGACGTCGACGGGGTTGTGGATGAGAACGCCACGCTCGACAACGACGAGGAAACCGACGAGTCGGACCCGGACAGCTACGAGCTGGTGCCGAGCACCGAGCCTGTCCGCGCCATCGAGATCGACGACTCGATCCCGACCTTCACTGCTGGCGTGAGCAAGGTCGCCAAGGTCGAAGTGCGCAAGAGCCGCGCCTCTGCTCGTGCCGCAGCGCAGCAAGCCATCCGCGACCGTATGCTGCTCAAGGAGTCCGAGAAGCCTCTGGGCAAGGACGCCGATCAAAAGCTGGTTGAGAACCTGCGTCCCGACGACATCCTCGGGATGGAGATCATGGACCGCGTTACCTCGTCGGGTAAGGCGCTGAGCGACATGACGCTGGCCGAGCGCACTGCGCTGTTCAAGGATGTGGACGGCGTTGACCCGAAGAAGGTCGAGGCCAGCATCGCCATCGCAAAGCTCCCGCTGTCGCGCTTCCAGACGCTGCTGGAGGGCAAGTCGTTCCTGCGTGCGCTGTCGCGTAACCTCAAGTTCATGGACGCCATGCCGGCCGCCATCCAGAAGGCACTGGGCACCGACCTGCTGGCGCAGATGAACCGCATCGCTGGCGACGTCGAAGTCCTGATTGTGGAAGACGCGGATATGCCAGCCCTCGCCCCCGGCAAGGACGGCTACTTCTGGCCGCGCGGCGACTACATCGTGATCCGGGCCAGCCTGTTTGACGACGTCAACGCAGCCAAGCTCCAGCACGTCGTCACGCACGAGGCGGGCCATGCCGCCCTGTGGCACGCCATCAAGAACAACCCACGCCTGCGCGGGCAGCTCGAGTCTGTCCTGGGCGCGTCGAAGAAGTTCGCCGATCGCATGGGTATCAAGGAGTTCAGCAACGGCCTGCGCAACGTCGATGAGTTTGCCTCGGAGCTGGTGTCGAACCCGCGCTTCCAGGACTTCCTGTCGAGCGTCACGCTGTCCAAGGCCGACTTGCTGAAGCTGGGCATCCGCCCCTCGCTGGCGGCTCAGGTTCGCAACGCGCTCGACGCCATCAAGATCAAGCTGCTGGACGCCATCGGCTGGAGTGATGCTCTGCGCTCGGTGGGCATGGACCCCAACACCCCGAACGCCCTGACGGCAGGTCTCGACATCATCGGAAACCTGCTGGACGTGGCCCCCGCCGCGCGCACCAGGTTCCAGCAAATGGTCTCGGAGAGCGAAGCTGCTGTGGCGAAGGACTCCGACACCGGCATCTACGGCCGGCTCAAGCAGCGCGGGCTCGATGATGAGCAGGCGATGAACGTCTCTGCCATCATCGACGAGGAGTTCGGCGGCACAGCCACGGACGAGGAGCTCGACGCGCTGGTTGGCGCCCTGGGCAAGCCCGTCGGATCACAACAAGGTCTGACCGGGCCCAGCCCGTTCATGCCACCGAAGCTACCCCCGAAGGTAGCCAAGGTGCTTGGTCTGGGGAAACCCAAGTCGGGTCCGCTGCTGAAGGCCAAGCTCTACCTCATGACGCTGGACTTCATCGACACCTCGTTCCGGCCGTATTTCGGCGACAAGACAGGCAACGCACTCACCGACTATGTGAACGCCGCGTTCAAACACAAGAAGATCGCAGAGGATGTGGCGGCTCTCCACGACATCGACGCTGCGGACTTTGAGGATCTGCGCCGCACCGCGCCCGACGAAGCCAAGAAAATCCAAAAGCTGATCGCCATGCTCGAGGCTGTCGACATCGACATCTCGGATGGCGCTACCAACGCTCACCTCAAGGGGACCAAGGCACGCAAATACCTCCAGTCGCAGAAGGCTCTGCCGGAAGTTCAGAACCTCCTTGGTTCCATGAAGCCCGAGACGCTGGAGCTCGTGCGGCGCATGGCTGCAAACTACAAGGCCAGCCACGACACCTATATCGAGGCGGTGACCTACAACATCCTCGAGGGTCTGGACGCCAAGCTGTCGAACAGCGACCTGATGCGGATCATCGACCACGTTGTGAACAGCAAGCTCGACGCGCAGGACAAGGCCGACATCAACAACGACGAGGTCTACTCCCTGCTGGAGCGGGCTGAGTTCCTGAAGAAGCGCAAGGGCTCCTACTTCCCGGCCGAGCGTTTCGGCAAGTGGGTGGTGACGACCGACGTCAAGGTTGGCGATCCGGGGATTACCTCGGTGGTAACCAAGTCCGGCCGCAAGACTGTCTCGATTAAGACGGAGATCGGGACCGGAAAAGACGGCGGCACCGTGCGGTTCATCTTCGACCACACCATCCGGGGCGCGAACCCGGCAGCAGCGAAGCGCATCCGCTCCTGGGTGGCGGACCACGAGCTGCCGCTCCAGAGCTATATCGTGAAGTTCCGCGACCGCCAGACTGGCGAGCTCGTCAGCAAGGGCAACATGGACGTCACCAAGGACTATGACATGGTCCATGAGGTGAAGCTCCAGAACAAGGGCGTGCATTTCTTCGAGTCCGACGGCGACGCCTATAAGTTCATGGAGCAAGCGGCCAAGGACAAGGCTGCCGGCAAGCTCCTGAGCCACTCCGATGTCGTGCCGAAGCACACCGAGGCTGCCCGCGACCATATGATCCCGCCGGGCGCGCTGGATGCGGTGTTCAAGACCATCGACCGCAACCAAAAGCTGGACGACCATCGCAAGAACCAGCTCAAGAACGCTGCCCGCGAGGCAATGGTGCGGAATATGGCGGGCAACCGCTACCAGAAGCATCTCATGGGCCGGCAGAACATCCTCGGTGCTTCGGACGAGGTTGGCCGTGCTGCTTCCTATTACGGCCGCGCCATCGGCAACTCCATCGCTCAGATCCGCAGCGGTGGCGAGCGTTCCCAAGCGCTGGCACGCATGCGCGAGATCGCCTCTGCCCGCAGGAACGAAGTCGGCGTTGGCGGCGTGATCGACCATGTGGTGAACGAGATCGTCGACCGTGATAAGCTCGACAATGGTCCGCTGAAGAACAACCAGCTCCTCGATGACCTGTCGACCATCAACTCGGTCGATAAGCTGGCATCGGTCGCCAACTGGTTCCTGAACGCCACCCAGGTGGGGCTCAACTCGCTGCCGTATCTCGGCGGTCGGTTCGGCAACATGAAGGCCGCCAAGGAGATCAAGGACGCCTACAAACTGATCGGCGCGGCTGGCGCGCTGAAGTCGGGCCTGAAGAATACCAGCAAGAACATTACCCAGGTGGGTAAGAACAACATCGACCTGGAGGATGTGCTCGGCTCCATCCGCAAGAACGCGGGGATCAAGTACAAAGACCTGTTCGATTCGCTCGTTGAGACTGGCGACGTCTCGGAGAACGTCGGTATTGAGAACGCGCAGCAGCTCTCGTCGGGGCGTGGCGCTGTTCGCACGGCGCTGGTGAAGATGGACCGCATCATGCGCGCCATGCCTAACGCCATCGAAGCGATCAACCGCTCGACGGTCGGCATCGCGGCCTATAACCTCGCGCTCGGGTCCGGCAAGACCAAGGCAGAGGCTATTGCCTACGCCCGCGACACCATCCGCCGCACCCAGTTCCGCTACGACGAGACCAACAAGTCGCGCCTGATGCGGGAGACTCCGGCTCTGCGGTTCTTCTTCACCTTCAAGCAGTTTGGCCAGGGGCAGTACCAGATGCTGGCTGACGCGCTGGGTCGCGCCTTCAAGGACGCCAGCCCTGCTGAGCGGGCCATGGCACGCAAACAGCTCTTCAACATGCTGGCGGTGCAGGCGATGACGGCTGGCATCTTCTCGATCCCTGGGATTGAGATCGTCAAGGTCGGCTTCATGCTGGGCGCGGCGCTGGGCCTGGGCGACGGCTGGGATGATGACATGGACAAGCTCCGTGACATCATGGAAGAGTCGTGGGGTCAGGATGTCACGGACGTCGTGTCCAAGGGTGTGCTGTCCAAGGTCATGGGCGTCGACCTGTCGAGCCGCATTAGCTGGGCCGACCTGATCGTCGGTTACCCGCCGAGGTCTGGCGACAAGCAAGACCTGATGGCGTGGGCCGGGCAGACCCTCGTCGGGCCGCAGGGGTCGATGGTATACGAGATGGCGATCGGCGGCCCCAAGGCCATGATCGAGGGCGACTACGCCAAGGGCCTGTCGATGATGCTTCCCGTCAAGACCATCGCCGACACAGCCAAGGCAGTTGGCGGCGTGGCGGACGACAAGCTGAGCCCGATGGATGCCGCCAAGCAGGTGGTCGGCTTCAAGTCCATGCGTCAGGCACGGATCGGTGACGACACTGGTGCCAACATCCGCGCCAACCAGCGCAAGAAGAAAACCGAGAGCGACCTGATCGGCGACTACCTCAGTGCCGTCTCGCGTGGCGATGTGATAAAGGCGACGGCGGCTATCCGCGAGTACAACAACTCGCTGCCGAAGGACGGTCGGAAGATCAGCATCGGCGACCGCAAGTCGGGTCTGGAAAAGCGCCGGCGCGAGAACGCGCGGGCATATCAGGAATAACCTCTGGGGGTAATCATGGCAGAGAATGGCGAGAAGCGGCATCCGGGATCACATCGCACCCCGACGCAGGTCTACCGGATGAACCACAAGCCGGGCCAGCAGGAGAAGCGCCACAAGACGAATGAGGCGCGGGCGATGATGGTGAAGGCCGGGCTGGTGAAGAAGGGTGACGGCAAGGACGTCGACCACAAGAAGCCCCTGCGGGCTGGCGGCAGCAACGCCACCTCGAATCTGCGGGTGTTGCCCAAGTCCGTGAACCGGGCTTGGGCTAAGAAGAAGTAACCCCTCGGGGTTACTTTTTGCCCATCTGGCGCAGCGCCCGCTCGATAGCAGCGGGGCTGCACGACCACACTGCTCGGTTCTCCTTCTTCGCTTCCTGGACCTGAGCGAGAACTTCAGGGCTCCGCTTCGAGAACACCGGCGCGGCATACCGGTGGGCGTACTTGGGCAGCTCGATGTCAAACTTCTTGCAGGCCGATAGGATCGTCGTGTGGTGGCGACCGAGATAGGTGCCGGCTTGCGATGGTGACATGCCCATATCCTTGCAGTATTGGAGCTGCGCACTGGTGACCGGTGTCCTGGCCTTCATTTCACCACCTCAACTTTGCGCAGCGCGCGGCTGATCGCGGCCGGACTGGCGGAGAACGCGGCAACGCGCTCCTCGCTCGGTGGGGGCAGATCTTTGCGTCGGGGCGATACACGCTGGGGCGAGAACTTGCTCATCGGCAGCGCAATTCCGAACCGTGCAGCAGCAGCGCTTACAGATGACGGGTGCGTGCCATAATGCCGGGCGGTCTGCGACACGGTCCACCCTTTCTCAAGGGCAGCGTGAATCATATCCGGGGTAAACTTCAAGCGCTTCTGCATCTCGTTTTATTCTCTCAACATCTTTTCTGTTCTGCTCCATCATGTAGCAGATGAGCTCGTATTGTTCCGCCGTCACCCAATAGCGGGGGCAGCGAAAGTACCCGGCTTGGCGCAGGGCTTGAGCTCCTGCGCCATCACCAGACCCTCGGGTGGTCATTCCCCCAGCCCCTCCGGGCGGCGCTTGGGTCGGATCGACGAACTTGCGATGTTGCCGGGCAGCGTCTCGCAGCTCAGGCTGTGATCGTAATCCAGCGTTGCCCCGACTTCGCTGCGCGCCTCGACGCAGGCTTGCTCGCTGGCGTATGGGATGCCGTAGACAACGCCATCGAGCTGGCCGCTCAGGACGGTCACCCACAAAATGGTCCAGTATTCCATGATCTCTCTCCTCAGAACGGGATTTCTTGTCCGGGTGCAAACCGCGGACCGGTTGGTGCGGTTACCCGCTCGGGTCTTTCAGCCTTGGCGGGCTGGTCTTTCTCCACGACCCCGATGGCGCGGAGCTCAACGTCGAGCTGCCACGGTAGCGGCATTTTCGACCTCCTTCTTCCACTTGCGAGCATCTGACTTCCAGTTCTCGAAGCTGCGCCTATCCGATGTTGAATAGGCGGCAATGAAGAACCTTCGTTTACCCTTGTAGGTAACCGTGATCTTGTAATGACTCGACCCGCTGACCTCGACGTTGGCGACCCGGAGTCCGAGGGACTCCAGGTGCTCGAGGTAAGGTCGCAAGCGTTTTTGGTAGCTCATTCGACAAACGCTGCCAGCTTGGGGTGGTTCAGGTCGAGCTCGATGAGATATTCCATCGCGCAGACCATCTCCGTCCCGCCACCCAGCTTGCCGTGCACGTTCTTCAGGCCGAACTCCTGCTCCATGCGCTTGGTCCAGGTCTGGCGGGAGTACCCGTGGTCGCCCATCCAGCGACTGAAGAAGGTCGAGCTGATACGCATCAGTTTGTCTTCCTTGCCGATATGCACGCAGATGTCGCCGAGCTTCGACGTGTCGTTCTCGATGCGGATGGCACCCTTGGCGGGCTTGCCGCGCGAGACCCAGACGCGGTTGGTCAGCAGGGTGTTGCGCGCCCGCGTGGCGTTCATGAACTCCGCCAGGATCGACGACACCGACATGTCGCTCGTCAGGTCAGCAGGCGATGCCATGACCTCTTTCCGCATCCGCTCCAGCACGTCCATCAGGAAGTCATGCAGACCCGCACAGTTGATGTTGGTCAGGCCGAGCTCGTTGGCGTAGTCAGCGCCCTTCAGGATCACCGCCATCGTGGCGATCCACATGCGCTCCTCCTGCTTCACCGACGTCTTGGCGTAGAGCTCGTCTTGCAGCTCTGCGACTTCCGCCTCGATACGTTTGTGGTTGGCCCCGAGGAACTTCGCGTAGAGCAGGCCCGCGTGCCCGTAGTTGTCGTCCAGCTTGCCGGTCAGACGCTGCACCGTGCCGATGTCGTGAGACACCGCCGCAGGCTTGGGCACCTGGAACTCGAACAGGCGATGCAGGCCGGCTGTCGTCGACCCTGCTTCGCGCGCCATCCCGTCGATGAGGCTGTCGTTCGATGCCGAGACCATCATGGTCTGCCATGTGCCTGACACCCGCAGCGTGGAGTCGGCGTTCATCCGGGTCTTCTCGCGGCCGCCGGTGAGGTTGAACACCACCGAGCAGAACCGCTTGATCTGGTTGTCGGACTTGATTTCATCCCAATACATCGGCAGCGAGCGGAGCTGGCCCATCTTGCCGAGCACCGAGTTGGCCGTGTCATCCAGCCCCTGCATGGCGAGAACCGGGCTGCCCCACACCGCCTGAGATACCTTCATGGCAGTCGTCTTGCCGATGCCCGACTCTGGCGAGAAGGCGTTGAGGATCAGACCGCCAAACCCGGTGAACTTGACCAGCGGACCCGCGAAGGCGACGGCCAGCATAGCGTCCAGACCGGGGCGCTTCTGATCGTAGACCACCTTGGCGATCTCCCGCCACGGCGCGATGTCTCCCTTCGGGGTGTATTGGTACTGGAGCTGCGGGTTAGGGTTGGCGGCGGGACGATCGTTGTCCTTCATCCAGACCCTACCTGCGTAGGTAAAGCCTTCGGTCTTGCCGTCGACAACGGACCAGCCGAATGGCGATGCACTGACGACGCTCTCTTTCGAGTTCTGAAGTTTTTGAAGCCAGCTCACGAAAAACTCCTTCAGCAGCTTGTACTGCTTGTCTGTGAGGAAGAACCCTTTCGAGCCAAGGAACTTGGCAAGACCCTCCTTGGCGAAGATTACCTCAGTAGGTATCTCGACCACGGTCTTGCGCCCGGCTTCGGTGCGGGTGGTGAAGTGGAAGGTCCACGGGTTATTGCTCAGCCAGCCGTTCAGGATCGGGTAATGGCAGAGCGGGATGGTCAACTGGGCGCCTTCATCGGAGACGGTCCTGACGGCGATCTGCCCGTCACCCAGGCGAACGTAGCGATCTGGCAGGGTGTTATCGACCAAGGCCACCGGGCTCGTCGGGGTGGCGAAGTTGAGCGGCGATTTGTTCTGCGCCAGCAGAGGGCAGCTCGCGCACTCTGGCGCACCATAGGACGCGACCTTGGCGCACTGCGGCCATCCGAGGTCGCGCTTCTTGGCGTTTGACTCGGTGCGATCGTACAGGTCGTCGGTGTCCTTGACGCTGTAGCCGGGGTGCTTGTCGGACATAGCGTGCAGGGCGTCGCGACCGTCTTCCATGAACGACGCCAGGGACGCGGTGAGGAACCACAGCGGCTGTGCGTTGTCCTTGCCGCCTGTGGCGAGCGTGCGGGCGATGAAGCCACAGTTCTTGCCCACATCCTCGACACGCAGTTCGACGGCGCTGGTCTGCGGCATGTTCGCGCCCAGCTCATCATTGGCCTCGATCTTCGCGCCGACCTTGCGGACGAAACCATCCTGCTCGAAGGGTGAGCCCCCAGTCACCACACCATCATAAGGTGCGAGCACTGATCGGATCGTATCGAGGCTAACCTCTCCACCCAAGCTCATCAGGGTGACGTCTCTTGCCGGATCGGACTTGTGGTTCTTGGTGCCGGGGATGCGCAAGATACGGGCGCTATCGACGGTGCACTGGCTGTCAGTGATGAGACCGTGCTTCTTGGTGGCGGCGGCCAGCTTGTTGGCGAGTACCTGCCACTCGTCGCGGGAGAGCACCTGATCCAGAGCCCAGTGCGCGTGGAAGCCGCCAGAGCCAGAACCGACAACGGCCGACGGCATGGGCATACCCACCGAGGTAATGAACCCTCTCAGGGCTTCCAATGCTGTTTTGGTGTCAGGATAAGCGTCTTCTTTGACATCAACGTCGATAAACAGCGATTTGATGGCAGCAACGTCATCCGCCAGTCGTAGGGCCTTCTTGTACTTGTTGCCCTTGGTCGAGGTCTTTTCTTCCATCTTGGCCTGGATGGACATGCAGACGTAAATGTCCTTGCCCGCCATGCCGCTGACCCACTTCACGGTCTTCAGCGCTTCGTCGATGGTTGAACAGGCCCGCCCGTCCCACCATTTAGCCTGCTCACCATTCTCCCGTAGCTTCGGCGTGCCGTCTTCGTTTGTTGCGGGCGATGCCCAATGGATGTTGAGGTAGCCTGCCCCCGTTGGCGGCATTACCCGATCTAAAAATTGGCGCGCGTGTTCGAGCACGACGTTCTCCTGGCATGATGTGATGAGGGGGCGACTAGGCCGCCCCCTCTCCGCGCGTCTTAGAGGATGTTGTCCAGCATGGCGTCGAAGGAAGCCGGGGCGTTACCCTCGGGGGTAGTCATCGTGGCGCCGGCGGCGTCGATGATGGCGTCCTCGTCCTCGTCCTCGTCTTCTGCGGCAGCGAGTGCAGCGAGACGGGCAGCTTCGGCAGCGGCTTCGGCAGCCTTGCGCTTGCGTTCGGCAGCGGCGGCTTTCTTCGCAGCAGCTTCGGCAGCGGCGGCTTGGGCAGCGGCGGCTTGGGCAGCAGCGTCAGCAGCAGCGGTCGATGCCTGTGATGCCGCAGTGGTCGTCGCCTGCGCCTGGACAGACGTCTCGGCCGTACCCACGGACGCACCTTGCTCGAAAGGGCTGGACGGGACCGATGCGGCAGCAGGAGCGGCAGCCGCCACGCGCTGGTCAGCGGACTCGTTCAGGACCGTGGCGACGCGCTTGTCGTCACGCAGTGCCATGATCTTGCGAGCCTCGTCATCGGTCAGCGGGCGGATCGCGTTGAACACGAACTTCGGATAGGCTTCCTTGGGGTCGAAGCTGATCCGGGTCGCGCAGGCGTAGTAGGGGTACTGATAGCTGTTCAGCAGGTCGCCGTAGGCTTTCAGATCCTTGAGCGATGCGGCGGGGATGCGAAGCAGCATCGGGCCACCGAAGAGCTCGTTGTCGATGTCGGCGACCGGCACGACTGCGATGCGGCGGCTGTCGGCGCAAGCCTTGCCCTGCTTACCTGCCTCGGTAACACGCGAGCCCCAGGCGTTCATCGGGCAGTCGGCGCAGGTGGTGTGGACCTTGTTCTGCACTGAGCCGTCAGGAGCCACGCCCGATGCCGACCAGCAGTCAGGAGCAGCGGTCGAGCCCTCGACGTATCCGCCCTTGTAGAAGATCTTGGAGATCGGGGCCGCGGCCTTGACGATCACAACCTCGATGGAGCCACGGGCGCCATCGCCATCTTCACGCATCAGGGGCGTGTCGACGCCACCGAAGCGGGTGGACCAGACCTTGCCCTTGTATCCCATGACGCCATAGGACGAGGCAACGCCCGCGCCCAGTTCGTCGTTGGTGGCGACTTGACCGCCGAA
>JACCDU011066580.1_pt1 | contig 11042 bp, 11 predicted proteins | sample 7446081 | NCBI WGS metagenome assembly JACCDU01 (sample SAMN15323447, study PRJNA562643) | freshwater metagenome | isolation source: river surface water | place: USA:Blue River Watershed | collected 2017-08-17
AATTAGGATTGAAATTATCCAAGGTCTTAAAGTGCAGTGTCAATGAGCTGTTCAGCTTGGATTGAAGATTTTAATGATTTTTTAACTAAAGTGCTATTTTATTCATTTTTAAAACCTTAAAAAAAAGCCCTAAATTTGAATGTGATGACAGATCAAATTCAACAAAAGCTTCAAGAAATTATTTTTTTGTGTAAAGCACATCACGTAATTTCCTTTGCTCTATTTGGTTCTGCGGCAAAGGATGAACTCAATGACAAAAGTGATTTTGATTTTTTAGTTCAATTCTCTGACAAGCTTGATGTACTAGATTATGCAGATAACTACTTCGCATTACAAGACAAGCTTGAAGCCTTACTTGGACGAAGAATTGACCTTGTATCTATAAAATCATTGAAGAATCCTGTATTAATTGAGGAAATCAATCGCTCCAAAGTAGAGTTGTATGCAGCCTAAACTTTTGAAATACATTCTTGATATTGAAAGTATTATTCAAGAAATTGAAAAGATTAAGCAACTTACTCAAAACAATTTCAATTCTTTTCAATCAGAAATATATTTTCAAAGAGCTGTAGAAAGAGATCTTGAAATAATTGGTGAAGCAATTAGGAGAATGATTGAAATTGACTCTACATTACAAATATCGTCAGCTAAAAATATTATTGGGCTTAGAAATATTATTTCTCATGCCTATGATTCAGTAGAACCTGAGTTGTTATGGGGTATTATTCAGAATAATATTCCTGTTCTGAATAGAGAAATTTTGCAATTAAAAAATTCCTAGAAATTTTTCACCCCACCTACCTTACTTCAACCTAAACCCAACACCCACGTTGCAACCGAAATTGATGTATTTACGGTAGCTGAAGATTTCTGGTGGGGTTTTGACGCTGTTGAAATTGAGATATGGCGTCAGGGAGACGAAGAAGTTTTGTTGGGATTGACGTAATTCTACCTGGAGACTTTGTTGGAAATTGAATTTAGGACTCAGGAAGGCGTACATGCCAATGCCGTTTCTGTTTGGGTAGTAACCAATTTGCTCTTTGACGCGTGTACCTATTGAGGCGCTGTATTTCGGAATCACTGAAAAATGATTTCTTTGGAAGCGATACCCAATACTAATTGGAATTTGAATGAACTGGTATTCATTTTTATTGACGTATTTGGCTTCAAAGTAGATGGTATCTTGAATGCTCGGGCTAATGCTTGACGGCTCTAATTTGTAGTCAAGATAATGGTAATTGGCTTGTTCGCCTAAACTTGTAAATAAGGCACCTATACCCCATTGCAACTGGCCTGAATAGTTGTAGAGTTGAAAACCAAAATTAGTGGTTGTCAGGACAGACTCTGATTGCGTCAGCTTTAAATCATAGGCACTCACCACATTGAAATCGCTGTACAAATAGCTTTTTGTGAAATTGACGCCTGAATACAGCGCTATTTCTCGATTGCGATTACTGTTTTGTTGGGTTTGTGGCGCTTGTGGCTTGTTCAATAGTTGATGGCTGAGCTGAGGCACGGCAAGCATACCCAACATCAATTCTTTAATTGGGTTCAACAGTTGGCCCATTCTGAGGGCGTCTATGAATGCCTCCTGATTTTTAGGATTTTGACTTTCTTGGAATGAGGAGCTTTCTGAAGAGGGGTTACTTAAAGTTGAAGAGGCAGTTGGTGCTGTAATTTTTAAAGATGAATCAGGGCTTTCTATTTGAATATTATGTTGAAGTGAATTTATTTTATTATTTGATATTGAGTTATTTATAATAATATTTTTTGAAGAAAGGTCAGTTGTTTGAATTTGAGCAATTGCAATTGTATAGTGCCAGTTGAGGGGTTCGTTCAAAAAGGAGCTCATGCCCAAAATGAGGAAAGTAATGCTGAGTGCCATTCCTTTGAACCAGCCAAAAAAGAATCCTCCTCTTCTCTTTTTTTCATCGAGGCGATGTTCTAGATCTTGCACGAAATCCAAATCAAGAGCAGGCAACTGACCAAGCGCTGCTTCCCGATATTGCATTTCAAATGAAGTCAGTTCGTTCTTCATAATGTGTTGTTTTGTAGTTGTTCAGCAATAATTTTTCGGGCTTTTAAAATATGCCACTTCACTAAATCGTAACTGATCTTGAGCTCTGTTGCAATTTCTTCCCTACTCAGCTCTTCAATCACATAAAGGTTAAAAATGATTCTTGTTGCCTCTGGCAATGCATCGACAAACTCAAAAAGCATTTTTGCAGCATCTTCTTGTTGCAAAAGCAAATCAGTTGGCAGGTGGTCAGGCAAGTCTGTTGAAAGGTCTACTTGCTGAAAGAATGAATGGTGCCGTTGTTTTTTGCGATACTGATCGATAAATTCATTTCTGACAATAATACTGAGCCAGGCCGGAAATGATTTTTGCAGATCAAAAGTATCAATGCGATCAAGCGCTTTTAAAAATGCAGTGTTTGCAATACTCATTTGATCTTCCTTATGCAGGCTCAAACGAGACAAACGCTGCAACATCAATGGAAAACAATAAGCATACAATTCCATGATAAAGCGGCGGTCTCGCTTTACAATCAATGCTATGCTCTCTTTTGTCAGTTCCAAACTCAAACGCGTGTGTTTCCTTTATCTTCTATTTAAGTAATATTTCAAGCCAAACATTTGCGCAGATTGAAACGAAAACCAAGATGAAGGTACATTTTTCACTGCAAAGAAGTCATAACAAATCCGATTCTCAAAGGTCAAATACCAACGCTGATTTTCCACTTGCTTGTCGTGAAGACTATATTCCAAGCCAAAACTGGCATAGATCCCGGCGTTAAAGTTATGTTTGGAAAAGTTACTTAACCATTCGCTTCCGTGTAAATCTGAAATTAAAACTCTTCCGACATTTTGAACAGCTCCGTTAAATTCCCTAGTTGCAACAGCTTCAACTTTATTCAATAAACTGATGCCAGCATATGCACCTACACCAAAATTAAAATTGAGTTGTTTGGATACTTTTAATTGTTTCAAATATGCGTAATCTAACGTCAGTACAGGTGTTGTATGATTTAACCTGAGATCACCGGTATAATATACAGGTAATCCAAACGTATCGGGAGTTGCATAAATTACCATATCGTATCGCGTCAGGAAAGAACTGAGCATTCTAGAATTCAAAGACAGACCAAAACGCTGAATAGAGCTGGTTTTTGTATTGAATAGCTGAACATTCAAATTACAAATAGGTTTCATGCGTAAATTAGTCAGTGACTTAGGTTCCGACCAAGAGATATCATATTGATCAATAGGTTGTTCAATACTTGTATTTATAATATTCTCGTAGGTACCGTAGGATGCTGCAGGAATCTTTGTACTCATGACTCCGCCCGCATTAAACTGATAGCTATCGAGCTTCCAATTGTGTGTCTTTTGAGCGCTTACTGCTGAACAAATGAATAAATAGGCTACTATTATTATGTTTACTTTCATGTTTATTGAAGTTTACAGCTAGATTACGCTTCGTTTTCTCCTGAGGGAAGTCAAAAGATAAAAAAAATAAAAGGTACTACCCTACTTCCTTTCAGAAAGCAAGCTTCGTAATGTAAAGTATGAAAACAAAATTCAACCTTTTACTGGCGCTTTTTACTATTAGTTTAGTCTTTTCAAAAAGCCATGCTCAGCATCAAATTTCGATACAAACTTGTGCTTCAAATTACTTTTTTGACCCTGTTCCTTTAAATTTCAACATCAAAAAGACCAACCCAGGTTTTTGGAATTACTCAATTGGTCTTCAATATCAATTTCAAAAACCATCGAAAAACCTGATCACTACGCAATTAAATTATTTAACTTATAAAGATTCTTGGGGTAAAGAGCCTTCGCGATTTTATATCAGTTCTCGCGAAATAATTGAGTCCAATGTTATTTTTTCAAAGCAAAAGCAACTTCATGACAAAGTAAATTGGACCTATGGTTTTGGCCCCACTACAAGAATTCAAATATTTTACTTGGATTCAGTCAACATGATTACAGGCACTGGCAATAACTATTTATTTGATAGCCATGACTTTCAATTGGGCATCAAAGGTCAAACCGCCCTCACCTACACCCCTGTTAAATGGCTCACCATTTACGGTCAACTTAATTTTTCTGGATATCTGTTAAACTTCCCTATGGTCGCCTCTTTCAGTGAACAAATAATTACTGATTTTGGCTTCAAAAAACCCAGCTTCTTACCAAGCCGACTGCATAGCTCATTGACTTTTGGCGTTGGGATAAATTTTTAAGAACTACCCAATTCTCAACTTTTTGCAAGGCAACGATTGTGAGCGAATATGTTTGGAGTAATGTTTTGTAGAAGATTTAGAGGCCTTTCGCACTGAAAAAAGCAATATTTTTATCAATAAACAGTTCTTACAAATCTGGATTTTGATAAATGAACACCATGACCTTCAAGCAGTTGTTTAAACATATAGGGTGGACTCTCCTATCCATCTTGTGCTTCTTGGCCATCTTTTTTCTTGTGCAATGGCTCACTTTTGAAGTAGCCAACTTGTTACTGATCGAGAATCATTTGTTGCTATTTCTGCTGTCGTATTTGTTTGCGGTGCTTTTCCCGAGGCCTTATGGATTAACGGGAGCTGGCGTCTTTGCGGCCTTGCTTCTCTTGCTGATGTTCATGGATCACAATTTATCGTTGCAATTGTTTAATGTCTGTGGCTTGATGGTTCTTGGCGCTGCACTCGGAACTTTTACTAAACAAAAAAAATGGTGGTTCAGCGCAGTAAGTTTTGTACTAAGCATACTCGTTTTATGGAATGCTCATCGGAATTACAGCACCATAGAAGTTGTGAATGTTGCCCCGCAGCAAAAAACTGATATTTCACGCTTCAATGAACTGAGCAAAACGTTTGTCTCGCAAAATGGAGACAGCCTGCATTTATCATTAGACACAGTATACTTGGTTAATTTTACATTTTATGCCTGTAAACCATGCAGAGAAAAGCACCCGTCTTTGAAATTACTGCAGCAAGCTTTTGCAAACCAACCCTTCAAACTGATCACCCTTCATTGCGTAGATTCAATTGATATCTTTCAAAAGCATTACCGAAATATTGACAATTGCTACCACAATCCAAATCAAAAAAATAGCCTAAAGCTCGGTGTTAGCAGTTATCCGTATGAAATCATCTTCGGCAAAAACGGCCAGGAAATTCGCCGACACAGTGGTTTTTCAATCGACGCTAAAGAAGATTATCTAGCGAAAACAAAATCTTTGATTGAAAAGCTTGTAGGTAAGAAATAATGTGCTACAACTACCCAACGCCTACTACTTTCTATTCAAGTAATATTTCAAGCCAAACATGTTTGCCGACTGAAACGAAAACCAAGAAGAAGGTACATTTTTGACTGCGAAGAAGTCATAACAAATACGGTTCTCATAGGTTATAAACCAACGATGATTTTCTGCTTGCTTGTCGTGCAGGCTATATTCCAGGCCAAAACTGGCATAGATTCCGGCATTGAAATTGTGTTTGGCGAAGTTGCTGAGCGAGGGGGTGTTAAAATAGAAATCAGACAATGTTAAACTTCCACCGTTTCCCATTGTTCCGTTCGAATAAAGATATTGTCTACTCGCATCAATTGATATTTTATTCCACATACTCATGCCAAGATAAGCGCCAACACCAAAATTGAAGTTGAGTTTTTTGAAAACCTCATATTGCTTGATATAAGCGTAATCCAACGTGAGTACTGGTGATCTATGATCTAAGCGAAGGTCACCCATTGCTATCGAACCAGCTGTTGCGCTCATTTCTTCATAATGCGTCAAGAAAGAACTGAGCATTCTAGAATTAACCGACAATCCGAAGCGCTGAATTGCACTCTTTTTTGCATTGAATAACTGAACATTCATATTACAAATAGGCCTCATTCGCAAATTAGTCAACGACTTAGGTTCAGACCAAATATAATAGTTGTTAAATAAGGGGATATCAGATAAACTTGATGCAATAAATTCATCATAAATTCCATAAGTAGCAGCTGGAATTTTAGTGCTCATGACGCCGCCTGTATTGATTTGGTAACTACCAAGTTTCCAAACATGAGATTTTTGAGCCATTGTTGCTAATTTGATCGATAAACAAATTGCAAATAATAATTTTACTTTCATGATGAATTGAAGTTTACAATTGACTTACGCTACATTTTATCGAAAGGGAAGTTGAAAATTATAAAATTAAAATGTACAACCTCACTTCCCTTCCAAAAGCTAGCTTCGTAATGATAAGTATGAAAATAAAAGTTAAAGTAGTTTTTGTAGTTTGGGCAATCGGCTTGGTTACATTCACTGTTAAAGCGCAACATCAAATTTCATTTCAGCCTGTTGCATTGAATTATTTCTTTGACAATTCACCATTTTTATCAAGTGGAATTTCAGGCTACGCAAACACTCCTAATTACGCTTATGGTGTTCAATATCAATACCAAAAGCCAAATACTAAACTCATAGCTGCTCAATTCAATTTAATTCGAGAATGGAACCGATGGGAAATCGAAGGCACTAATTTAACCTACGGCAATTATCGTCGTGTTAAAGAGGCAAATGTGGTCTTTTCAAGACAAAAACAAATTTGCAATAAAGTAAATTGGACCTACGGAGCAGGGCCAACTGTCCGAAACATCTATTATGTAAACGACACGTTAGATGACACTACATTTCCGCTAATCATCAAGTTTTATCAAAGTCATGATTTGCAATTAGGTGCAAAAGGGCAAACCTCAATTACTTATACGCCATTCAAATGGCTCACACTTTACAGCCAATTTCAATTTTCAGGATACCTAATTAGCCGGCAAATTTATGGTAATATCAATATTGATTTCATTAATGATTTTGTGCAAAAACAGCGCCTCAACTTCCCGAGTCGCTTTTATTCTTCTTTGACTTTTGGCGTTGGGATAAATTTTTAGGATTCAAGGGAATATTCAATTTGAATTTTTAAGTTGATAAAGAACGACTATCGTTTAAATAACATCTATTAAAACCAAGGAAGTTTTGACCTCGGTCAGTTGCGCAATTGTTTGTAGCTGATCAAAGGTGATTTTTCCGATGACGTAGCCAGCGTGCGCATTCTGATAACTTTGTTCAATTTCCAGAAAATACGGCCTGAACAATTCAGCTTCTGGGCACTCATGGCTTAAGAAAACACGCAGTATTACGTCCTGAGGATTTTCTAGGCAATCTGTTTGGTTTTGTTTTTTATACTCATAGCGGTAATCATAACTGAGTGCGGAAATATCGGAAAGAACTGCTGAGGCCGTCGGATACGCTCCAGCTCCTTTTCCTACGAAAAATTGAACATCGCTAAAATAAGACTTAGTTTTGACGCCGTTGAAGACATCATCGACACCAAAAAGCTTATCTTCTGGCTTGATCAATTTAGGCAAGACAAAGGCATTGATACAACCGTTGATTCTTTTTTCTGCAAAGGCAAAAAGTTTGATTTTTAGGCCTTTTTCTTTAGCATAATCAAAAGCAAGTTCATCCAATTTATCGATTCCTAAATGGAAGATATCCTCTGGTTTCAAAACCAAGCCAAACGCATGCGCAATAAGAATCAAAAGTTTGTATTTTGCATCAAAACCACCCGTATCCATAATCGGATTACTCTCTGCAAAACCTTGTTGTTGCGCTTCCAGTAAGCACTGCTCATAGGAAATGTCTTCTTTTGATAATTTCGTGAGCATGTAGTTGGTTGAACCGTTGACAATCCCTTCGATAGATTCCAGCAAATCGTTGTCATAATATTCTTCCAAATTGCGAATGATCGGTATACTCGCGCAACATGCCGCTTCATAAAGCAAGGGGACATTGTGGAGTTTTTGTAAAGCCAGTAATTCTTCAAAATGCTCGGCAAGCATCTTTTTATTGGCACTCACCACTGCTTTTCCTTTTTGCAAAGCTGCTTTTACAATTTCAAATGCGGCATCAGCATCATCAATGAGTTCAACTACAGTATTAATTTGAGGATCATCGAGTATATCTGCTTTATTGTAAGTGAAATTTTTACTGGGTATAGGCCGCTGCTTATGCTTGTCTTTCACACCAATTAATTTGATAGAAGCCTTTAATCCTGGTGTTTTTTCCAACACTTCATACAAGCCAAGCCCCACACAGCCAAAACCAAAGAGTCCGATTGTTAAATGATTTCTTTTCATTTTAAAGTGATTTAATGGTTTGAAATGCATTTTTTAAATCTTCAATCAAATCGTCGGCATCTTCTAGCCCAACGGATAATCGAATGAGACTATCTGTCACACCAGACTGATATCTTTTCTCTTTAGGCACTGATTTATGTGTCATTTCACAAGGCAAACAAAGTAAACTTTTGAGGCCACCTAAACTTTCTGCAAGCTTGAAATATTTAGTATTACTCACCAATTGAGTCGCTTCTGCTTTGCTATCCGATTTCAAATCAAAAGCTATAATCCCTCCGAAATATTTGAGTTGTCTTTTAGCGATTTCGTGATTTTTATGCTGCTGCAGACCGGGATAATATACATTGTTCACTTGGCTCTGGGTCAACAAAAATTCAGCAATCTTTTGGGCGTTCTCTGAGTGCTGTTTGACGCGTAGCGCGAGTGTTTCAATGCCTCTAATCACCAGCCAACTATCGAACGGCGCTAATATTGCACCCGATGCATTTTGAATGAATTTAATTTTTGCGCCCAATTCTTCGCTATTGGTCACAACCAAACCTGCGATCAAATCACTATGTCCACCCAAATATTTGGTTGCCGAATGGACCACGATGTCTGCCCCGAAATCGATGGGCTTTTGTGAGGCTGGCGAGGCGAAAGTATTATCGACGCAAAGTAGCACATTGTTTGCTTTTGCGATGGCCGAAATGGCTTCAATATCAGAGATTTTAAGCGTCGGATTCGTAGGAGTTTCAATCCAAATGAGTTTGGTCCTTTCACTGATTGCTTTGGCAATATTCAAGCTTTCTGTGGTATCGACATATTTGATTTGAATGCCAAACTTTTCATAGATGTGTGTAAACAAACGAAAAGCGCCGCCATAAATATCATCTACTGCAATAATTTCGTCTCCTGTCTGCAGCAATTTAAGAACTGCATCTATAGCTGCGAGTCCGCTGGCAAAAGCATAGCCATTTTTGCCATTTTCTAATGTAGCGATTAAATCCTCTAATACCTTTCTAGTCGGATTATTACTTCGGGCATAATCATACCCTTTATGGACACCAGGCGCCTCTTGAATAAAGGTAGAAGTTTGATAAATAGGTGTTGAGATGGCTCCGGTTAATTCATCAATCGGAATGCAGTGTAGAATTTGTGTTGTCTCTTTCATTTTGATTAAAATAATTTATTAAACATAAAAGTTCAATAAAATCAACTTATACAAATTGATAGAGAGAACGACTAACCAAAGGGGCTTAAATAAAAAAAGCTCCTCTGATTAGTCAGAAGAGCTTAAATATGATGGATCCCTATGCATCGAGATACAATAATACTAATAGCTTAATTCTAACTTATCTGTCTCAACATTGCTGTTGAGTTGAATTTGGCACCTTCCCGCTTTCACGGAGGTTGTCAAGACTTCATTGGGTCAATTCCCTCTGTCTTTCTGGATAAGAATAATTTTAAAGAACGCGGTGCAAAATTAGTGCTAATTTTTAAATGCAAAACATTTTTTAATTTTTTTTAGTTTAATGTTGCAAATGGTGTTTTTACCGACACGACCTACTCCTACACCCCATAATTTCCGTTCCTGCTAGGGTACACCTAGCAAATGGATTTGAAAAGAAAACTATACTTTCTCTTTTTACTTGCGGTTTTCTGTTGGAATGCCGAACCGTCCGTTGCCCAGATTTTATTCTATCAAGATAATTGTCACTGTGGTGTTACCGGCGCCGGATTTTCTACTCTGATGGCTGGAGGAAGTGATACCTTGAAAGTTCATATTGCTCCAGGAAGCACTATTAAAAAAGCATTGTTATTTGGCACAGAATATTGGAATAATTCAATTCCATCTATGGATTTTAATATAATTCTGGATAATAATAACTTTTCGTTTAATACATCTACTAGATTAAGTAATATTAATACCCATCTCGAGTCTACAACACCAAACATATATGTACATGCCATTGATATAACTCAGAATATAAATTCTGAGGATAGTATTTACCACTTAGAAATTCCAAATATTAATATACCTGATTGCTTTGGTTGTATCTTCAGTACTGTTTATTTATACATTTTGTATGAAAATCCAAACTTAAACCTTTCTAGCTCTTATGTTCTTCTCAATGATCAAGACGAACATTATTCCACAGAATTTCAGTTAACTCAATTAAACAAAATATCTGAGTTTACCGACATTGGATGGGCAATTAGTTCAGCTAGAATAAATGAATGGTCTCCTGGTGACGGCAGTTCGTTAAGTTTTAATAACGGGACAATTCAAGCGGGCCTCCTAAAAGGTGAAGATAATCAATGGAATGATGGTCCTCAAGGTTGTTTTTATTTTGAGAACGATGAATTATTTGGGTTATCTAATGATACTCCTGATAATGTTGTCCTTAATGGTGATGCAATATTAAATGCAGCTGCTTATCTTAATTCAAACAACAATATGAATTGGAACTTAACCTGGGAACAATTTATGGTTGGATCGAGATTTAACATATATAATCAATTCTTTATTGAACATGGTACCACCTGTGAAACTAGTCAAGTAACAACAATAAATGATACTACGATTTGTGCTAATTCACCTTTGCAACTTTATGCTAACGGCGGAATTGCCTATGAATGGAGCCCATCAGAAAACTTAAGTTGTTCAAATTGTGCCAACCCGATTTTTATTTCCGATACGTCAGCATTATTAACCGTAAGAATTTGGAGTTCTGATTCATGTTCTGTGGTGAGGCCAGTGAAAGTGAATGTGTTGGATCTGCCTCAGTTTTTAGACCTTGAACTTACAGGTTCGATTTGTGGCGCTAATTCTGGAGAAGTGGTTGTGCAAGGTAATTCAAGCTCGCTTCCTTTGA
>JACCDU010307233.1_pt1 | contig 11038 bp, 7 predicted proteins | sample 7446081 | NCBI WGS metagenome assembly JACCDU01 (sample SAMN15323447, study PRJNA562643) | freshwater metagenome | isolation source: river surface water | place: USA:Blue River Watershed | collected 2017-08-17
AGGTGCCACAGGTGTGCAAGGAAGTACAGGAGCACAAGGTTCCCAAGGGTTTCAAGGTGCTACAGGTGTGCAAGGAAGTACAGGAGCACAAGGTTCCCAAGGGTTTCAAGGTGCTACAGGAGCACAAGGTTCTCAAGGTAATATAGGCCCAGTAACTTTATTTCCATTAAATACACATTACTTTAGAGAAGTTTATGATGGAAATGGTTCATTTGCTACATGGGAAGCATTTTATGCTTATGGAACTACAGAACCAGGTGATTTAATTGCGATTTCACCTAATCAAAATGGTGTATGTCAACCATCGCAATTATATGATATTTATTTGTTTTATTGTGATAATCCATCACCAAATTATGAATTAGCTTTACCATTAGGTAGAAGTTGTCGTTCTATAACTCCATCGGTTACATCAAGTGTATGTAATACTGTACAGGCATTTATAGATGTAGGAGTAGTAGGTGATGAATTACTTCCTATCTTTTTTAGAAGTTATTGGAAATCACCACTTAGAAATATAGCAGATGTACAAGATATTGTTCAGTTTGAATGGGCTGCGACAGTTGATTATATTAAGTGGTATATTACAAATGTTATGGGAACGCCAACTAGTGTAAGAGATATATTATCTAATATTTATGGACTTCCAGCACCAGGTACAGGTCAATTAATACCTTTATTAAAAGTAACAAATCATAGTCCAAGTACTTATTAAATAAAATTATATTTTTATTTGTATTTATAAAAAATATAATTTATGTAATTTGTAGATTAATATTAAAATCTATATTAATATTTTCAATATTAATTTTATTAAATTCAATGAAAAATGAAGATAACATTTTATTTTCAATTAATTTAAACATATTAATATTAAATTTATTTTCTAATAAAGATACATAATCTGTATTAGTATATATTTGTTTAATATAATCATAATCATAAATATTATAATTATTAAATTCAGATAAATTATTAATATTAAATTTATTAATTTCATATACAGATTTAGTAATAGAATCTATCTTTTTTTTAGTTATATGATTGTGTAAATCAATAAAAAAATTTGAAATATTATTACGAGATGAGACAACTGTAAATATATTAAAATGTTCTATATATTTGTTATAATCATTTTGACATACACTACAACTAGTTAAATTTTTTGGAATAATATTATAAATAAAATTAACAGTTTCTAACATACATTCTTCACTAGGCTTTAATGGATATGAAAATGAAAATGAATGTAAAAATAACCATAAAATATGATATTTTATATTTTGTGAATAATATGTTTTAAATACATTTTTTAAATTATTTTTAATTTGTATATTTTGACTATAAGAATTAATAAAATTTTGTTTAATAATTATTTCTAATTCATCCATAATATATATTAAATAAATAAGATATTAAAAATAAGTAAAGTAAACTAATTAATGGAAATAACTTATAAAAAAGATGAATTTGGTAAGGATATATTATCAAATGAAGATGGAAAACATCAAGTTATGATGGAATGGGAAAAACCTTATATGGAAAAAAGTATAGAAATATTAAAGCCATATGGAAAAGTATTAGAGATAGGATTTGGTTTAGGTTATAGTGCTACAAAAATATGTAGTTACAAAGAAGTAAATGAATATAATATTATAGAATGTACTCCAATAGTTTGGAAAAAGTTTGATGAATTTAAAACAAAAATGTTGTTAGAAAGACCAGAATTAAAGATAAATTTAATTAAAGGAAGATGGGAAGATGTTTTAGAAACAACAGATGTATTTGATTGTATATACTTTGATGATTATATATTAAATGAAAACCAAAATGATTTTTTTTCATTAAATGATAGATTTGATTTATTCTTATATAAAATACTTAAAAAACATACAAAAATAGGTTCAAAAATTTCTTGTTATTCTACAAATAATATTGTTACAAAATATAATAATATAGATTGTATTAATATAACATGTAATGAATACAATATATTAATTCCTAATAATTGTTTATATGCTAAAGGTGATAAAATGTATATACCTATTTTAACAAAAATTTCTGAAGCAGATAGTGATTTAAAAAGTAAATTATTAAATAAAAATATAAATACTATTAATAATATAAGTAAAGAATTACAAGAACAAATAAAAAATAAACTAAATAAAAGACAAAAAATAAAAAATTTATTTGAAGATATTAAATTAAGAGATCCCTCTTGTGGAATAATAGTTATAGATAATTTTTATAATAATCCAATGGAAACTAGAAATTTTGTATTAAGTCAGGAATTTATGGTTAGAGGAAATTATCCAGGTCAAAGAACAATTTCTTATGCAAATACATATTTAAAAAATATTATAGAAAAATTTGTAGAACCATTTGGTGGAAAAATAATAGATTTTCCTATACCAAATGAAGATAATTTAGATAAGTTAGATATATATAATGGTTCATTTCAATATACTACAAGTAAAGATCGTTCCTGGGTACATATAGATAGTAACAATAATTGGGCAGGCGTATTATATTTAACACCAAATGCTCCTTTATCATCAGGAACATCTTTTTATAAATTTTATGATGGAACAACTTGTAAAAGAGATATGGAAATTTTAGATAATAAGTTAGAAATTGATAATTGTAGCCAAGATTTAACAAAATGGACAAAAATTGATACAATTGGTAATATATTTAATCGTTTGGTTTTATTTAATTCTAATAATTTTCATATGTCAATGGATTATTTTGGTGATTCAAAAGAAAATGGACGTTTATTTCAAGTATTTTTTTTCTCAACAGAAAAATAAAAAAATGTTTATTTATATTTTTATAAAACAGTAATCAGCATCAGGGCCATTATCACTAAATTTTTCAGCATATAAATTCCATCCATTATTTTTAAGAAAAGAAATTGTTTCATGGCATAAAGGTGCGTCTTTATTATATTGTATATGTTGAAGTTCAACTATTAAAAATTTAGCTTTATTAATTATATCTAAACTACCTTTAATAATATCTAATTCTGCCCCTTGAACATCAATTTTAATTAAATCAGGATATGGAAATTGTTTTGTTTTTACAATAGTATTTAAAGTCATAGATTCTTGTTCTGTAAAACTATTATCAGGAAATATTTCACTTGATTTTGGATGTCCTATTTCTTGGTAATAAGAATTACCAGCAGGATGTTCAAAATTTTCATAAAAATTTACAATTTTATTATCTTTATCGCTTAAAACACCAATATGATATTTTAAATTATATTGTTCATATAAAAAACTAGCACTTTTTATTGCATCAAATACAATAAATTCAGAATTTGGCCAAATATTCTTTGCTTCTCGTGTCCAATGTAAAACATTTGCTCCAATATCATATATTATTAGTGGTTCAAATTGTTCTTTAAATTTAAGTTTTTTTAAAAAATTAATATGTTCATTTGGTATTGTATAGTATTCATGTAAATCAAGTAATCTTTTATTAATAGAATTATTATTAATATTATTATTAAATAAATAACTTAGCCATATTTTACTTCTATTCTCCCAACTACAAGATAAGGCATATTCTTTACCTCTTTTTATTATTTGACTTTTTGTTTTATTTGATAATTCTAAAATGGTGTTTATTTCATTTTCTTTTGAAATTATAATACCATAATTTTGCAAAGTATTAACTAAACCAGCAATTGGATAATATAAACAAATTACATTAGACATTAACATCTCCATACTTGTAATACAAGATGTTTCTGGCCAATTTGTAGGATATAACCAATATTCAATAGAAGATAATAGTTCATATAATTTATCTTGACTTAAAGAACCAAGATGAGTAATATTATTATATTTTTTTATAATATCATTTAATTGATTCTCATAATTATTACTGGGAAATTTATTATATGAGCATATAAATAATTTGGGTTCATATAATTCAGTTTGAATTTGAGGCCATAATTCAAGTAATCTATCTAAACCTCTTTCAGAACAAGATGAATAAATAAAACTATTTGTTATTTTATTAGTTTTATAAACAAATTTTTCAACTGATATTCCATTATTAATATGTATTAATTTGTTTTTTAATTCTGGATATAATATTTTAAATTGTTCTATATGCCATTCAGTTTGACAAACACATAGATTAATCTTTGGTAACCATTTTTTTAAAATAAAATTTACATCTAATTTACATCCATAATTATGTAAATTAATATCATGACCCCATATAAATGATTGATAAAATGATGTATTTGGAAATAATTCATAAAAACTAATATATCTTGATACAATAACAGTATGAAATGGAACTACATTAATAATATTTGATAATGATTGAAAATTTAAATATGTAATATTATTTATTTTTTCTTCAGAAACTTCTCCAGCAATATAAATTTCATAATTACTAGGAAAGTATTGTGATAAATTAATAACAGCAGTTTCAGAACCACCTAAACCATTTGTAAGACTATACGTATAGTTCCATAATATATTTGAAAACCCAGTAAAAAATAAAATTTTATTACTTTTTTTACATTCTTCTATTGTAAATTTTGTTTTAGGCAGAGATAAATCAATATTTTTTATTTTAATATTATATTTTAAATACAACTGTATAAAATCGTGCTTAAATAAATTATAATTGTTATTTTCAAGGTGTGTAATATATTCTTGAAATAAATTAATAAAATTAGAATTATTTATAATACAAATATCAATAAAAAATTGTAAATTATATAATAAATTACCAATAAAAAACTCATTAAAAATATTATATTTTTTTATAAAAATAATTTCAAACATTTTACAAATAGTGTGTGTTGCTTCACTATATAAATTTTTTACTTTATCTGAAACTATTATCATATAATAAGGTAAATAAAAGATAAATTTATCACATTCTACAAATAATTTATTATTAGCAATATTAATCTGATTTAAATATTCATTTTCATAAAATTTTTTAAAGTTATAATAATATAAATATGCTATATCATTTTGTTCATTATTACAATAATATTTAATTAAATGTAATAAACATTCACATCTAGTTTTATCATATTTAAATGCTTCAACTAAATAATATATCCCTATTTCAATTTTGTTTAATGAATTATATAATTCAAATAATTTAAGACATGCTATATATTTTTCTTGATACCAATTATTATTATTTAAAGTAATTTTATACCATTCAATTGCTTTTATATAATCACCATAATCAAAATAACTTTGGGCTATATAAAATCCATAACGTAAATAAATATCGTCATTATTATTTTTAGCTACTATATAAGCTTCTTCTAATAAATTAGCGTCATTTAAATATTTTTTAGGGTCTTTATTTCTATTACCATTTCTACCAGATACAATATAATAATTACCTTCTATTGTTGTAAAAGTAGCATTTAAATTTAAACAATAAATATATTCATGTATAACAGATTTAAACTTCCATACAAGTTTATTATTAATAATTAAAACTCTTTGATATGAAATTCCATCTTTTGAACCAAAATTTAAATAATATCCATCAAAGTTTAAATTAGTTGGTATTAAAATATCACCATAAATTTCATCATCAGCATCAAAAATAAATAATAAATCTGTTTTACTATATGCATAATTTAATGCTAATGTTCGATTATGAGCAAAATTTTCCCATTTATCTATATAAAGTTCGCCAGGAATATTTTTATCTTTAAAAAATTGTGTAATAATTTCGGTTGTATTGTCTGTTGAACCTGTATCACTAATTACCCAATATGAAAAATTTATTTTATTACATAACATTTCAAGTGTATTTTTAATTATATGAGATTCATTTTTAACTATCATATTTAAACATATTGTTGGATTTTCTGATAAAGTAAAATTCATAAATATAATATTAATATTTTTAAAATATTAATATTTAACTAATAATAATATAAAAAGTATTTTAATATTAATTATATAAATGGATAAAATTAATTTTATAATACCAAATCAAGAAAAAATATTAATATTTAAAAATGAAACTAACTATGTAAAAATAAATACAAATATTTATAAATTTATTAATAAATATGAAACTAATAGTGATACACTAATAAATACATTATATGATACAGCATTGTTATTAAAATATAATAATAATATAAATGAATCAATAATTTTTTTTAAAGAATGTGAAAAACAAATACAATCAACAAATAACAAAGATTTATTAGAGTTATACTATGAAATATATATTAATTTAGCTTTATTAACAAATCAAACAACTAATAATTATAATATAATTAACAATTATTATTTATTAGCAATTAATATATGTCCAGATAAAGCTGAGCCATATTATTATTTAAGTATGTATTGTACTAAAATAAAAAAATATGAAACAAGTTATAACTTATTACATAAAGCATTAAATTGTTCATATGAATCTATAAAAAATAAATATAAAAATGTAGATATTAAATGTTATGGAAAATATTTGTATTTAGAATTATCTGAAATATGTTATTTATTAAAAAAATATGATGAAGGTATTCAATACTTAAATAAAATAAAAGATGATAATGATTTTTTATATATACAAGAAATAATTACTAATAAAATTAATATGTATAAAACTATTTATTATTAAGTCTTTCAATTAGTTCTAAATAGTTATTATAATCATTAAAATATTTGTAATTATTTATAATAGTTAATTCATTTGTATTAATATAAAAAATTTCATTTATTTGAATTAAAGCAACTCCTCTATAATTAATATTTGAGTAATATTTAAACGTAATTTTATCTGAAAACTGTGTTAATATATAATAAATAACTTTCCAAACATCTCCTGTCCATGACTCCCCATATTTTAATATATTATTTTCATAATAATGTTTTTTTGGGATTTTTAATTGTTCATTATAATTTAAAGGCATAATATCATCAATAAAAATTTTTCCATTTTCATTTAAATATTTAATAGAGTTATTTATATCATTTATAACATATTCAATCTGATGCATTCCATCAATAAAAATAATATCAAAAAAGTGGTTATTATTAATAAAAAATTCATCAGATGATATATTATATAATTTATCATTCTCTGATAAATATTTAATATCTGGATCTACACCTATTTTATTTAAAAAATGAACATTTTTAAAAGTATCTCCATATTCTATACCAATTTCCAAATATTTTTGGTTTGTATTTGTTAAACTATTAATAATTTGATATCTATTATTAAAACTAGAATTAAATATTGGTTTTTTTATTTCAATATTTAAAATTTCATAATTATCTGTGGATAAATATAATAATTTAAAATAATTAATTAATTGTTCACTATTAGTGTCAATAAGAGTATAACATTTCATTCTACTAAAATTATATTCTTCTAATTTTTCTTGTAAATATTCAAGTGAAACTTTGTTTTCTAAAACTATAAAATCATTTTTTAAGTTTTTATATAATTCGTTTATTTTATCTATATTATAAATTAAACTATCTAATCCAATTATACAATATTGAGTATCATAATCATTATTTATTATACTATTACAAAACTTGTGCTTATAATTATATATATCTCTTTCCCAAATTTTAGAATGATTTTCAATATATTTTTCATCTTCATAAGCATTTAGCTCTTTCATTTTTTCATGTATTAAAAATTTTTTATAATAAATTGGATAAATATAGTTAGGACCAATTCTATTAATTTCTTCATTTCTTATTATAGAAAAATTATTATTGGAATTATTCATATATTGAATATAACCTAATTTATGAATTTTTGCTATTTTTGTTTTTATACTAGTTTTTAATATAATTTCATAATCATCACATATTGGTAAATATTCACAATAACTACCTAATTCTAGTAAAGTTTCCTTACGCCAAATTCTAGGATGATTTGGACAACAAACTAAATGACTCATAGTAATATTATTAATATTTGGAGTAATATAAACTAATAGCCATTTATTATTATATTTTTGAGAATAATAACCTCCATAACCTTTACAAATAAAATCACCATACCATTGATTATTACCATTTTCATAAACACATGCACAATCCATATAAATAAATCCAACACTTGCTTCTTTTTCAAACAAATTAACCGCATCTTGTAATACATCTGGTAATAATTCATCATCATGATCCATTTCTAATAAATATTTACCTCTACATAATCCAATAGTTTCGTTTTTTACATTTCCAATACTTCCATTATTACATGATCTTTTATAAAATCTTATACGAAAATCGTTTGAAAATTTTTGTTTTAAAAAAGTAAAATTATTTTCATCAGGAGAATCATCTATAATTATCCATTCCCAATCTATAAATGTTTGTTTTTTTAAACTATTATATACACGTAAAATTTTATTGAATGAATTGTAAGATGGTGTGAATAAAGAAAAAACTGGTCTAGTTAATTCTCTATCTAAACTACATAATTCTATAAATTTAGTATTAATATAATTATTAAATTCATCTAAATTATTTATAATATTAGAAGTAATATTAATATGACTATGTCTAACTAACATATTTTTAGAAATTATATTTTCAAATTCAATTAAATATTCTTCAATTGTAGTTCCATATGTAATAAGTAACTGGTAATTTGAGTTATATAAATTTTTAATATTATTAATATTATCAGCAATAAAAATAGTACAATTTAAATTATTAGAATAATCTAATAATTTTTTATCAATATCATTATATTCATTTTTACGATAAAATATAACAAATGGATATTTCATAATATTAATAATTATTAATATCTATTTAAATCATTTAAAAAACTTATTAATATTTTTTAAAATTAAATTTTTTAATTAAAGCGGAATATTATTTATAATGCTATCATTAAATATAGCAAAATACCATTATGGATTAAAAAAATTTTTTTGTTCTAACTAATTCCAGTAACTTGTCTCCCATATAAGTTTATTAGTCATATTTAAAAATATTGAAAATAATGTTAATTGTTTATTTGTTTATTTGTTTATTTGTTTTTTTGTAATCTAAACAAATTTTATATACTAACAAATCTTCTAAATTAATAATTTCTAGTAGTTTTATATTTAAATATTTATTAAGAATTGATTGTAATAGTTTTTCATAAACTGGGAAACAAAAAAGAACTATTTGTATACCTGATGCAGCTAATTCTTCAAATCTGTTTATTCTTTTTCTTTTATTTTTCTAATATCTACTTCTTCATCTTTATAAATATCAAAAATTACTGTTATAAATGTTGTTGTCATTATATTTATTAATATGTATTTAATTCTTTAAATACTTATTAATATTATTATTGATTTTACTTACTATTAAATTCTTTAATAGAAGTATCATGTTTCTTAAACAAGCATCCTTGTGGTGATAAATTTCGTACCTCTGTTGTTACAACTGATGGATTTTGATTATTACAATCAATCATCCAAATCTTAATAATACAAAAGTTCTTCTTAGGACTAATTGTAATACCTGCTACTGAATTCGCAAAGTTCATATTTGCACTAATAGTATCACCTACTAGAACATATGACAAATCTCTCCATACATCACAAACTTGTTTATTAGAAACTTTATATGAGAAGCATCCACCATTAATATTTTTTGGATCTTCCCACATTGGCATAACTCCTTCTCTCATAATAAACAACATACAATTTTTAACCATTGCCTCAGGAATAACACTATTAATAGCAATAACTTCTTCTACATTTGAAAATGTAAATATAGGAATATAACTATTCTTCGTCCAGTTATTATCATGTGGTAAATGTGCCCATAAAGTCCATTTATATTGTAACTTATGAAATACCTGTTCAGCTATAACTTCGTTTTCTGGTTCCATTTTTGGTGATGTTGTTAATATTACTTGATTATCTGGAGTAACCATTTGTATATAAATACTAATCAATTTTTTTTAAATCCTTTTTTTTAATTAATTAATTATTTAAGCCTTAATTAATTAAAAACAAAAATAAAAAATATTTATTGACATTTTATAACTTTATAAGTATCATAAAACAAAATTAATTTATCATTTTCTGTAAAACTAACAACATTCATATTTTCATCAAGTATAGTGCATGAGTATGTAAAATTATTATCTTCTTCTAAATTTAATTTAATATCACAATAATTTACTAAATAATATTTTATAAATGCTGAGTCAAATTCATTATTTAGAATGTAATAAGTATGTTTTGGACTAGATAAATGTACTTCATATTCATCGCCTAAATAATTTATCGTAAAACTAATAAACTTATAATTTGTTAGTGTATAATAATTATCAAAATCAATTCTTTTAACAATACGTTTAATATTAATTGGTTTATTATTATGTATATTTTCTGATATGTAAATAAGTAAATTAAAATTATCTTTTTGACCAATCATTAACATACCATCTTTATAATAATGTAAACCAGTATTATTTTTATTTTTGTCTTTATCTTTAACTAATAAACTAGGTATATATTTCTTTAAAAGTATTTCACAATAACTGTATAAATATACTATTTTAAATCCAATATTTAAAATAAATTCATTACTAAATAAGTTTTTTAATATAAAAAACATTGTTATTTTGTTATTATTTAATATAAAAATCTTTTTATATTAAATCTAATTTAATTATTTTAATTTTTATATAATTATATTAATCTAGAAATATATGGTTCTGTTGATTCATATAATGATGGTGCATTTGAACTATTATAATAACTATCCTTATAACTATTAGTATATTTATTATTAGAACTGTTAATAGTATTTGTATTAATATTACTATTATTAGTAGTAAAGATTAAATTGCCATTAGAAAAATCATATGGAACTTGTTTACTAGTTGATTTGTTAGTTCCTGTATCAGAATTAAGTCCAAAAATATATAATAATACTGAAACAATTACTGTCATAAAAATAAAAGGAATAAATACAATAACCCATGAAATTACATCTAAACCTCTTTTACATAAAGCATCTAACAAAATAGTTATTAATGTTGC
>JACCDU010024149.1_pt1 | contig 11033 bp, 9 predicted proteins | sample 7446081 | NCBI WGS metagenome assembly JACCDU01 (sample SAMN15323447, study PRJNA562643) | freshwater metagenome | isolation source: river surface water | place: USA:Blue River Watershed | collected 2017-08-17
CATCCCGAACAACTTGATGCCCTACATCACGCAGGTGGCCTTGGGCCAACGCCCGCACTTGCAAATTTTTGGCAACGACTACGACACGCCCGACGGCACCGGCGTGCGCGACTACCTGCATGTGTGCGATCTGGCCGACGGCCACTTGGCCGCCTTGCGCGCCTTGGATGCGCCCCAACTGTTGACAGTGAACCTCGGCACAGGCCAAGGGGTGAGCGTGCAAGCCATGGTCGACACTTTTGCGCGCGTAAACGGCGTTCCGATCCCGCACCAGGTGGTGGCCCGCCGACCCGGCGATGTGGCGCAATGCTTGGCCGATCCGCGCCAAGCTCAAGCGCTGCTGAAATGGCAAACCAAATTAGACCTCGACCGCATGTGCATCGACGCATGGCGCTGGCAATCGATGAACCCCCAAGGCTTTGACACTCCGTTATGAAAAACCAAGACGACGGCACGCTGTCCCTGTTCGACGACTTTCCTCCTGCCCCATCTGCGGCGGAGGCCAAGCCTACCGCCGCTAAAAAACCACGCGCCAAACGCCCAGCAAAAAAGGCAGAAGTCGCCACAGCTTCCGATGCTCACGCCGAGACGTCCGCCGCTTCGCCAGAAGACACGGGCGTGAACGTCGAGGCCACGTTGCACCTGGCAGGCTTGGTAGAACCTCAACGACGACGCAACAGCCCATGGGCCACGCTCAATCCCGTTGCGCTGCAAACCGCCGCCAAGCTGCCTCACGTGATGGTGGTCATCACCAAAGGCGAAGCCGGTGGCGCGCAATCGCATGTGTTGGCCTTGTGCGAAGCTTTGCAAACCCGCGTGAACTTCACCGTGGTGATTGGCGGCCCCGTGGCTGAATCGGTGTTGGGGCGCGCCCTGGAAGCCCTGGGCATCAAAGTGGTCCCGCTGCCCGACATGGTGGAGTCGCTCAACCCGCTCAAAATGTGGCCGGCCGTTCAACAACTGACCGCGTTGATGGTGCGCCATCAACCCGACATCGTGCACGCGCACAGCGCCATCGCCGGTGTGGCGGCGCGCTTGGCTGGACACCGCTGCCAGCTGCCCGTGATTTACACCGTGCACGGGTTTGGCTTCAAACCCGAAGTGCCCGCTCTGCGACGCACTGCGGCTTCGATCGCTGAACGCACCTTGGCACACTGGACCGAACACATGATTTGTGTCTCCAAGCACGAGCGCGATTTGGCGTATGGATTGCCAATCAAGCCTTCGCGCATCCACGTGATTGCCAATGGCATTGCGCGCTTGCCCGCCCTCACGCCTGGTCCCTCGGCAGAAGAAAATCCAAACGAAGAAACATCTTCCGCCCCAGAAGCAAAGCCGATTGCCACAAACAACACGCCGCCACGCCTGATCATGGTGGCGCGCACCAAGCACCCCAAACGCCATGACTTGCTGTTGCAAGCCTTAGCGAAGGCACGTGACGTGTTGGGCCATGAATTACCCGTCACCTTTGCGGGTGATGGCCCGCTGACAGGCACCCTGAAAACACAAGCAGCTGCATTGGGTTTGAACGAAGTCACCTGGGCAGGCGATGTGGCCGATGTGCCCGCTTTGCTGACGCAACACGACGTGTTTGTGCTGCTGTCGGACCACGAAGGCATGCCCATCACCGTGCTCGAAGCCATGCGCGCAGGCTTGTGCGTGTTGGCCAGCGACTTGCCGGGCATTCGTGAACAGATCACCCAAAACCAAGAAGGCGTGTTGGTCGCCAACAATTTAGAGACCCTGGCCGAGCAGCTGGTGCGTTTGGCTCGCGAGCCCTATTTGCGCAAGCGCTTGGGCCGCGCCGCTCAACAGTACTTTGACAGCACCTTCGAAGTGACGCACATGGCCGATGCCGTGATGCAGGTGTATCGCCAATGCGTTCAGACCGCTGCTGCATCCACCACGCCGCCAGTCGATGAGGCGCGCACCCACCAAAGCGCGGGCCTTGTTTCTGCCTCCGTGCGCCGCATCGACGCCTTGCAAAGCTGGACGTTGTGGGGCGTGTGGCTGTTGCTGCCGAGTCTGATGGCTGCGCAACTGCTGGAAGACGCTGGCTTGATGACCTACCAATTTGGCGAAACGCTGTGGTGGTGTGTGCTGCCCTATGCGGTGGCAGCGCACTTGCTAATGCGCGCCTCGCACCTGCCCGCGGCCGAGCGCAGCGGTGTGTTGTGGGTGTCTACGATGGCGCCGTTTTTGTTCACCCCTCTTGGTTTTGCGCTTTTGCAACAACCTTATTCACGCGCTGCGGTGGTGTGGGCCTATGTGGTCACTACCTTGTGGCTGTGGTGGGGGTATCGCCGCCACGTCAAACGCCGCGCTTTGCGATTGGTTCACATCGACGCCAATGTGCCTGCGCAGTTGGCCGCTTGCATGAGTCCGCAAACGCTCGACCCACACAGCGTGCAACTGCTGCCTTGGAATGCCTACAGCGACACACCGCTGCCCGCCTGCGATGGCATTGTGTTGGATCGTCATGTGCGTACCACCGACGAACGCACGCGTTTGTTGGGTGAGCTGAAGATGCAACACCTGCGCCTGTACAGCGTGGAAGCAGTGGCCGAATTGACCAGCGGCCGCAAGATGCTGCCCACTGCCGCCGACACCTTGTGGGAGATTGACAACGACCCGGGCTACGACCGCGTCAAGCGTTTGCTCGATGTCACCGCTGTGCTTGTTCTCGCGCCGCTCTGGCTACCGCTCGCCCTGGGTGTGGCCTTGGCCGTGCGCTACGACTCCAAAGGCCCTGCCTTGTTTTCACAACCGCGCGTTGGGCGTGATGGTCAGGTGTTCACGCTGTGGAAATTCCGCAGCATGGTCCATGGCTTGCAAGCCCCTGGCGTGCACTTTGCGCAAGCCGAAGACCCCCGCATCACGCGGGTTGGCCGCTTCTTGCGTCGCAGCCGCTTAGACGAACTACCGCAGCTCTTCAACGTGCTCATGGGGCACATGAGCTTGATTGGTCCACGCCCAGAGCAAACAGCCTTCGTGCGTGACTTTGCCGCCACCATCCCCAGCTACCCTTACCGCCACTTGGTGCGTCCGGGCCTGACCGGCTGGGCCCAAGTGCAACAAGGCTACGCCGACAGCGCCGATACCACGCGCGTCAAGCTCAGCTATGACTTGTATTACGTGGCCCATTACTCGCTCGCACTCGACTTGCTGATCGCCGCCAAAACTGTCAAGACGGTGTGCACGGGTTTTGGTGCGCGTTGATTCGCAGCCGCATCGAATGAGCACGCGTCGCATCTTGTTACTTGAGGAGCCCAGCTGGGGCGGCGTGCACACCATGACGCGCACGCTGAGCGATGCGCTGCTTGCACAAGACTGGCCAGTGACCACGCTGCCTTGGCAGCAAACGAGATGGACTGCCTTGGTCGATGCAGCCAAGCGCCATGATGTGATCGTCGCCACCCACAACTTTGGGCCTACCTATTGCGGCGCCGCACTCAAGGCCATCACCGGAAAACCACTGGTCAGCTGGGTGCATGGCCCCCTGTTGGATGTGCTGCAGGAAGCCGGCACCTCGGTGGTGAAAAAACTCTGGCTCAGGCTGCTCTACAAACAGGTGAGCCAATTTGTGTGCGTCTCGCGCACCACACAAGACGCGTTGCTTGGCTTCATCACGCTGGGTCCTCAACAAAGTTGCACCGTGGTGCCCAACGGCATCGCGCCGATGTCTGCAGGTCAGGCCATTCACGTACATGCGGGGCATGGTGGTGATGGCATTCCGCCCTTGTTGTTGGGCTATGTGGGTCGCTTGTCTGCAGAGAAACGCCCCCACTTGTTGCTAGACACCTTACGCTGCTTGCCCGACGAGGCACAACTGGGCATCGTGGGCGAAGGCCCGCTGCACCGCAAGATGGTGCATGACGGCATAGACTTGATGTACCAAGGTCGCGTGCATTTTTTGGGCAAACTCCCCAGTGGCGAGAGCTTGTACAAGCCGTGGCAAATGACGCTGCTGACCTCGCGTTACGAAGGCTGCCCGATGACCGCCCTCGAGTCATTGGCCTGCGGCGTGCCCTGCGTGTCTTTGCCCATCCCCGCCATGCGTGAGCTGTACGACCTCGATGCGCCGTATCTCCTGGCCCGCGGCGATGCACCCGTGTCGTTGGCCGAAGCGGTGATGACGGTGTTGTCACTGCCCGAGCAACAGGTGCGTGACGACATGGCACGCATCGTGGCACGGCACCACATCGACGGTTTTGTAAGCAACTGGCAAGAGGTACTGCGCGCATGCTGAAGCCCTCTGTGACCATTCACTTCGTGCGCAACGGTCCTGCGTACCTGCCCGAAATCGATGCCTATGTCGACTTCATCACCACGCGTGGACACCAAGCCTTGGTGCACGACACGGGCGCAACCGTCCCAGTCAACGCGCAAGTGGTGTGGTGGATGTGTGGACGCGTGCCAAGCGCCGAGGCACGGCGTTTGAAGACGGCGTTTCACATCCACGAATACGCCTCGGCCTCTGCCCCGCCGTATGCGTGGCTCAAGGACTTTGTGAAACACTGGACCCAACCCAAGCCCGACTACCGTTTTTTCCAGAATGGATGGGTGCGCGAGCGCATGGGCTTTAGCGACGGGGTGCCCAGCGCATTGCGCGACATGGGCGTCGCCCAAGCCTTCTTTGATGCCGCAGCGCCGGCCTTGCCTGCTCCCTCGTACGACGATGATGCGCTTTCACGCATCCCACCGAATGAATTTGATTTGGTGTATTTGGGCGAAATGCAACGACTGATGCCGTTTCTGCCCCTGTTGCAATGCATTCACGATGCAGGGCGCAGCTTGCTGTTGGTGGGCGAGGTGCCTGAGGCCTTGCGTGAACAACTGCCTCCATCTGTCACGTGCACAGGTCGCGTGCCCTATGCCGATGTGCCTATGCAACTGCGCCGAGCGCGCTTTGGTTTGAACCTGGTCAGCAATACAGAACCGTACAACCAACAAACCTCAACCAAACTGTTGGAGTACTGTGCGGTCGGCCTGCCCGTGGTGAGCAACGACTACCCATGGGTGCGCTACTTTGCAGCACACTTTCAAGGCAACTTGCATCTGTTGCGCGATGACCCGGCCAGCTGGCAACCCAGTTTCGGCGGCGCTTTAGAGGCCTACCCGTATGTGGTGCCTGATGTGAGCTCCGTGGCTTGGCCCCAGTTGCTGAGCCAGCTGTCGATTTGGAAACACCTGCACATCGTATGAACACCAGCCGCGTCATTGCGCTCTCAAGCATGGTGGCATTCGCCACACAAGTGGCATTCGCACTGTTGATGCTGCGCTGGTTCACGCCGACGGAGGTGGGTGAGTTTTCTGTCATCAGTCAGATTGCTTTTTTCTGGATGACCTTGGCGTTGGCGCAGTCAAACCTGAGCCTGTTGGCGAATCAACATGTATCGCCGCACCATGCTGCACAGCAGGCATGGCGCGCCAGTGCGCTGCGAGCCCTCGGATTGCTACCGATCGCGGCGCTGGCTGTTTGGTTCAGCCAATTGGCGATTTGGCCTACCTTGTTGTGGGCTGCGCTGATCGCGTTCTGTCAGTTGGGCTGGATGTTGGCGCAAAGCTTCACCCTTCGCGCAGGTTCATCATGGCAACAAGCGGCGGTACGCGTGTTGCCACCTCTCACTGCAGCGACCTCCGCTTTGACTGCTTCGCTGGTCGGTGCTTCTGTTGGCTGGTCTGGCCCCAGCTTGCTTGTCTCAGCCTTGTTGGGTTATGCGGTGGGAGCAATGTGGTTGGCCCCTGCCATGCGCCGACAGGCCAGACAGGTTGATGACTTCGCTGCCCCGATAGAAGCACAACAATCAGACTCTCGCAGCGCGACTCTGCGTATGGCGCACACACTGGTAGATGCCCTGCTAGCTACCACGATCATCGTGGTGTGGCAACGCTTGTATGGGGCAGAGGAAACCGGATGGATGAGCGCGCTGCTGCGCGTGCTGGGGTTTATGCCTGCACTTGTGCACGTGGCTTGGGCTCAGGTGGTATTGGCCCGTGGGGCGGAATATGCCAAGGCGAGACGCTGGGCCAAACCGTTGTGGGTAGGCTTAGGCGCATTTGCATGCGTCATCGTGCTGGGTTTGATGTGTGCTCTGGCTTTGCACCAAGGATGGCTGGATCCAAAGTGGGATGGCGTGTTGCCCTACCTTGTTCCCTTGGTGCTTTGGCAAGGGAGTGCGTGTTTATCTGCGGCGTTCAGTTATCGACCGTTTCAAGCTGGGGCGGCACGGACTTATTCGTTGGCCTGTATCGGCATTACGATTGCACAAGGGCTAGTGCTGCTGTCACCTCTAACTGTCGGAATAAGCGTTGGGGCTATTCAACAGATGGCTTTGCTGGGTCTTGTCAGCAGCCTAAGTCTGCTTGGCTTAACAAGCTGGCTTACTAAATTACGCTAACAGTTATTTAATCGCAGCGAACTCCCACAATAAGTGAGAGAGTCCACCAGCGGTAAAACGTCTGTGTATCCGCCTAAGTGACTTGCGCCAAGCTGGTTGATCGAGCTTATAGGCATTAGCTGATGCTTCCCACCTGACTTGAATCACATCAAATGCGCCCTTAAATCCATAAATAGCACCTGATGGATTTGCTCCAACAAAATATTGATGGGTATTTTCAGTAATGAAATTCACATGGGTAGGATCTGTAAACGCAGCAACATTGGGAAAGGCTGGGGTTAACGATAAAAGTTTTCCTCCAGGCTTCAGCACCCTGTGAATTTCACTCATCAGATTAATGAATGAATTTGCCACTTGACCGTCAGGCAATACCAATTGCCTAGGTACATGCTCAAAAAAATCGTATGCTGAAACAGAATCGAAAAAATTATCCGGGTATGGAATTGGATCAACAACTAAGTTGACTTTCTTGTATTCAAAGGCTATCTTTTCTAATGCAAAATCAATATCCCTGATGTCACAACCAAATGCGCTGTCAGCAGCATACGGATTACGCGGACTGATGCCGCATCCAAGATCTAAATGTTTTGTCATGCTTATGTCCATTCAAATTTAAGGAATCTATTTACTTTTTCAAACGAATCATCAGTTCTGCTTTTAATTTGAATCTCGAGAGGTCTACCGATTCACTCACAAAGGGAATTTCGGCTTGCTCGCCACGATGCAACACATGTTTATCAAAGTCACGCTGTGTTAAATTCCATTTCCGTAAAAATTGTTTTCGACCATCATTCTTTTCAATACGTCCGGTTGACACACAAGCAAAGTGGTAAACCAAGCTGCTACCCACGCCTAAAAAAAGGCGGCATCCTGCATGGTAAAGTTTCATTGTGAAATCGTTATCGCTACTCATACCAGGAGAAAATTCTGTGCTGTAGCCACCAACTTCTTGCCACATCCAAGTAGGAACTAACGTAGGCGGCCAGGTTGAGCCGCGCCAATTTGAACGAATCAAACTTGGTGCCGTTTTTAATGCCAACGCATCATCCCACTCATCCGCACTCTGACCAAAATTTGCTACAACCACACACTTATTTCCAGTCTCTCGCGGTTCAATCATAGTTGCGGATAACATAAAGCGCTGCCCGCTAAACGCGTTTGAATATTTAAGTAACTCAACATCCCAATCTGGAAGAACAACCATATCGTCGTTCATATAAACTAGATATTTTTGTGTCGCGAGGGCTGCTGCACGATTAACGGCAAAGCAGATCCCAATATTTTCTGAGCTCACTGTGTGCTCGATACCTTGTGAACGAACCCATTCAAGAGAACCATCAGAACCATCATTTATATGAATTAGGATTTGATGGTCATATTTGGAATTCTTACGCAAGCTTCCCACAAGCAACTTTAGGTATGGGAGATTGTTCCAAGTCGGAATAACAATTGAAAACATTAATATCTTTCCAAAAAAACTCTAACTCTGCTACAAACTATTAACAATATTCTCATAGATCATTCCCACTCCCAATTTTCATTACCCGGCTTATTCAGTCCGCGAACAGACATAGAAAAACGAGCAATTTCTTGACTGCGCACTCTTGAAGACTGTCTTTTTTGTTTGAGTTTGTCTAGCTTTCTTTCTAGCCAGTTTCTCCCCATATACATGTGCATAAGCTTGCGATTGCCGAGGCTTTCCTTCTCCTGAAGCTTATGCTCTAACTTAAGCGCGCGTTGCGTTGTCTGGCCAAAGTGATGAAGCCATGAATCAGAAACTATTCCCATGGCCATTTTTTTTTCTAATGCTCTCTGAAAAAAAATACCATCCTCATATCCAAGTAGCTTTGGCACTGGCATGAAATACCCTATTTCATGCCAAACATCTTCGTGAATACTCATGCAAACTGCATGAGCCGAACCAAGCCGAAGATAACCATTCATTACAGTCCTAGCTTGCATTACCCATTTAGGGAAATCATATGAAAGATCTCCTTCAATCATCGCAGGACTTGCAATTTGCAATCCGTGAGTTTCTGCGTTATAGATTAAATTTCGCAGCCATCCTTTAGCACAAATAACATCGTTATTCATGACTATAGTCCACTTAGATTGAAGAGCCATAGCCCCTTGATTCCATGCGGCGCCACAGCCTAAGTTGCGATTATTTAAAATAACTGAACCAAAACCCTGTTGACATAACCAGTCACGCGTCCCATCTGTAGAACCATTATCTACGGCAACTATTCGAGAAAAATCAACTTCATTTTTATCTAAGCTGGCAATAAACTGCTTGGTATAACTAAGTTGGTTGTAACAAGCGAATGTAATGGTGTAGTTAGGCATCAATACTCTCTTTTGTCGCAACCATATTTAGCATCAACGCTGCTGTGCACATCCACAAACTACATAGAACAATTCGACCCGAGTTGTGGCTTAAAAATGTCTGTGTTAATCCAAAATCCATGTACATCATTGGAATCAACATACCCCCCATAGCTAGCGCACGTACGTCTGCCGACATATGGCTCAAGTAAGGCTTAAAAAATAAAAGCATTGGCACCAAATACAAGGTAAGAAACAAAATTAATCCAACCAGTCCACGTTTGAACGCAACATTCAAAAAATCGTTGTGCAAATGAGTAAACGTTGATGAAAAACCACTCAATCGTCCGTCTGCAATGGCTGCATCACGTAATTCGATCCAACCTGCGTCACCATGCCCTAGTATTGGCTTATCGGCAATAGCACCAACTGCAAGGTTCCACATGGCTAAGCGCGCCCCTACTGACGTGTCCTGCTTACCCTTGATAAAGTAAGACTCAAACTCTTCAACAGCCGCGGATACTCGAGACTGCACAACACCACCGGTTTGTGCAATGGGCACAGCCAGCAAGAGCACGAAGACAACGGCAGCCCAAGCCCTTTTGCCAGTTGACCAGCCTCTTGTTGCGGTGGCCAATATCCAAGAAAAAATGAGCAAAAGGGCTAACCAACCACCTCTGGTTTGGCTCCAAACGGATGCTGACATGCCAGCAACGAATCCTGCACACATCAGACCATTGAACCAAGTGACTTCAAACACGACCAAGGCTCTGACCAAGCAAAGGACCCCCATCAATAATGCAACATTTCCGAATTGAATGGAATGCGTGAAACCTCCGGCGCGAAGCCCTAAACCCAAGGCTTGGTAACCAGAAAAAACCGCAGCCCCCAATGCGCCTATTGCTAAACCAGCCCAAAGGTAGTGGGCCTTGGGTTTGTATCGACGAACACCCCAAAGCCCAAAAGCAACAAACAGAAAGGGGAGGTAGGTTCCTAGCTCTCTTGACGCCCACTTTTCATGAAGAGCCAGCGCGCATTGGCCTACCGCATAGGCAAAAAGTGGCCAAAGAAAATACTTTGAATCTTTAGAAATCAAATCCCCACGATATTTGATCCACAAGCCCAAACTCACAAAACACAATAAATAAAAACCTATGGAATACCCGCGGGGCAAAACCAACGCTACAGCGCCCACCAAGAACAGGCAGAGGTTAAAGAAATACTTATTCAACATTCGCCCTCAACTCACCCAAAGTTTCCGCTTGTGCATCTTTTTGAGCTAACAAAGGAGATGTTTCTAATAAATCTAACGGCCACTTAATAGCTAGATTTTGATCATTCCAGAGCAAACTGCGCTCAAACTCGGGGTGGTAGTAGTCTGTTGTTTTGTACAAAAACTCTGCGCTCTCACTTGTGACCAAAAAACCGTGGGCAAGACCTGCCGGAATCCACAGTTGCTTTTTATTTTCGGCAGATATCTCTATCCCAAACCATTGACCAAACGTGGGAGACCCTTTGCGAATATCCACAGCCACATCAAACACAGCACCCTGCGTCACACGCACCAGCTTGCCCTGTGCATGCTGTACCTGGTAGTGCAATCCACGCAGAACCCCTTTGGCAGACTTGCTGTGGTTGTCTTGTACAAAGGTTTCGTTCAAGCCTGTGGCTTGGTTGAAGTCTCTCTGATTAAAGCTCTCGAAAAAGAAACCGCGTGCGTCGCCAAAAATTTTAGGCTCTAGAACCAGTACGCCTTCAATATGCGTGGTCGTGATTTGGTATGGCATGCGTTTACTTCAGTAAGTTGAGTAAATATTGACCATAGCCATTTTTTGCCAAGGGCTTGGCTAAATTTTCTAGCGCCGCAGCCTCAATCCACTTTTGGTGGAAGGCGATCTCTTCCGGGCACGCCACCATCAGCCCTTGACGCTTTTGCAACGTCCCAATAAAGCTTGCCGCTTCCAGCAGACTGTCATGCGTGCCTGTATCCAGCCAAGCATAACCACGGCCCATGATTTCGACGTTCAGTTGGCCCAACTCCAAATAGCGTTTGTTGACATCGGTAATCTCTAACTCACCACGGTGTGATGGCTTGACAGCTGCCGCGATGTCGCACACCTGTTCGTCATAAAAATACAGGCCTGTCACAGCATAGTTACTCTTGGGCTGAGTTGGCTTCTCTTCGATACTCAATGCACGGAACTGCTTGTCAAACTCCACCACGCCATAGCGCTCTGGATCGTGCACATGGTAGGCAAACACACTAGCGCCGCTGGTGCGCTCATCGGCGCTGTGCAGCTGCTTGAC
>JACCDU010082799.1_pt1 | contig 11031 bp, 9 predicted proteins | sample 7446081 | NCBI WGS metagenome assembly JACCDU01 (sample SAMN15323447, study PRJNA562643) | freshwater metagenome | isolation source: river surface water | place: USA:Blue River Watershed | collected 2017-08-17
CCGAGTAGTCGGTCGTAGCCACCCACAGTCGCACGATTTCGGCGCCCATCTTGATGGTCACACTTTGCGGATCCACCGTGTTGCCCAGCGACTTGCTCATCTTGCGGCCCTGGCCGTCGGTGGCAAAGCCGTGGGTCAGCAGGCCGCGATACGGCGCGCGGCCTTCGAGCGCGCAACCCAGCAAAAGCGAAGAGTGGAACCAGCCGCGGTGCTGGTCGTGGCCTTCGAGGTAGAGGTCGGCCTCGGGGCCCTGCGCGTGGTGGGGCGCGCGGGCGTAGGCATCTTTGTGGCTGCCGCGCAGCACATGGCGGAAGGTGGAACCGGAGTCGAACCAGACTTCGAGGATGTCGGTGCTCTTGGTGTAGTGCGCTGCGTCTGCTGCGCCCAGGATCTCTTGCACCGTCACGCGGCTCCAGGCCTCGATGCCGCCTTTTTCGACGATGGCAGCGGCCTGGTCCAGGATGTCCAGCGTGCGCGGGTGCAGTTCGCCCGAATCCTTGTGGATGAAAAAGGGCACCGGCACGCCCCAGCTGCGCTGGCGCGAGATGCACCAGTCCGGGCGGTTGGCGATCATGTCGCGCAGACGGGCCTTGCCGTTTTCGGGGTAGAAGCTGGTCTGCTCAATGGCGTCCAGCGCGATCTGACGCAGGGTCTTGGCCGGTTTCTGCGCCGGGTCTTCGAACACGCCCGTGCCCTCGTCCATGCGCACGAACCACTGCGGCGCGGCGCGGTAGATGACAGGCGTCTTGTGGCGCCAGCAGTGCGGGTAGCTGTGGGTGATTTTCACGGTGGCCAGCAGGCGGTCGGCATCCTGCAGGGTTTGCAGGATGCCCGGTACGGCCTTCCAGATGTGCTGGCCGCCAAACAGCGGCAGTTCGTCGGTGTAGACGCCGTTGCCCTGCACCGGGTTCAGGATGTCGTTGTAGGACATGCCGTGCGCCACACACGAGTTGAAGTCATCCACCCCGTAGGCCGGGGCCGAGTGCACGATACCGGTGCCGTCCGTGTCGCTCACGTAATCAGCCAGGTACAGAGGCGACAGACGCTTGTAGCTGTAGGGGCCACTGGCCTTGTCCACGTCGTACAGCGGGTGGCGGAACACCAGGCCGCGCAGGGCTTCTCCCTTGGCGGTGGCGACCACGCGGCCTTCGAGCCCGAAGCGCTCCAGGCATTTGTCGACCAGGCTGGCGGCCAGCATGAGCACGCCGCGAGGCGTATCCACCAACGCATATTCGAGTTCGGGGTGGGCGTTGAGCGCCTGGTTGGCCGGGATGGTCCAGGCGGTGGTGGTCCAGATGACGGTGAAGGCTTTTTTACCTGCGGGCAGCTGGGGCAGGCCAAAGGCTTGGGCCAGCGCGGCCGGATCGTTGGCTTCAAAAGCCACATCCAGCGTGTCGCTTTGCTTGTCCTGGTATTCGATCTCGAATTCGGCGAGCGAAGAGCCGCAGTCAAAGCACCAGTACACGGGCTTGAGGCCGCGGTACACGAAGCCACGCTCGATCACCTGTTTGAAGGCGCGGATTTCCCCTGCCTCGTTGGCAAAATCCATGGTGCGGTACGGCCGTTCCCAGTCGCCCAGCACGCCCAGGCGCTTGAAGTCCTCGCGCTGCTGGTCGATCTGCTCGGTGGCAAACGCCCGGCTCTTGGCCTGCATGTCGTCACGGCTCAGGTTTCGGCCGTGCAGTTTTTCGATGGCGTTTTCAATCGGCAGGCCGTGGCAGTCCCAGCCGGGGATGTATTGCGCATCAAAGCCGGCCAGCTGGCGGCTCTTGACGATCATGTCCTTGAGCACCTTGTTGAGGGCGTGGCCGATGTGCAGCTTGCCGTTGGCATACGGCGGGCCGTCGTGCAACACGAACAGGGGCTGGCCGGCGCGGGCGTCGCGCAGCTTCTTGTACAGACCTTCCTTGTTCCATTCCTGTACCCAGGCGGGCTCGCGCTTGGGCAGGTCGCCGCGCATCGGGAAAGGCGTGTCCGGCAGGTTCAGGGTGGCGCGGTAATCGGTGGCTTTGTCAGACATGGCTTGAAACTCGGGAGGCGGCGTGGATCGTGAGGCCGCAGGAATCGGGGTGACCCGGGTCGGGTCCTGGTGGCGCAGGGGAGACCTGCTCAGGCAGACGGCGTGAGCGTCAAATTCGGTCGCGGGTGGTCTGGCGATGCGTTTCGCCATGGCGCGAGGCAAACCACGCGCGAGCGTCATCGCAGTCTTTGGCGATGCCCTTTGTCAGGGCATCCAGACCGTCGTATTTCAGCTCGTCATGGAGTTTGTGCAGCAGATCCACGCGGATGATTTTACCGTAGCCCCCCTCGCCCTCCAGGCTGGCAGGCCAGTCCAGCACATGGGTCTCCAGCAGCACGCGGCCGCCGTTCACATCACTGGGGTCCAGGGAGGGGCGGATGCCGAGGTTGGCCACGCCAGGCAAGGGTTCGGGTGTGAGGCCATGCACCTCCACGGCAAAGATGCCGCTGGCGGCCGGCTTCCAGTGTGAAAAACGCAGATTGAGCGTGCGAAAGCCGTCGCCCGCGCCCTCGTGGCTGGCGCCCAGTTCGCGCCCGAGCTTGCGCCCGTGCACCACATGGCCACTGATGCTGTAGGGCCGGCCCAGCAGGGCGGCCACGTCCTGCAGGCGGGCCTCATTCAGGGCCTGGCGCACGGCCGAGCTGGACACGCGCAGGCCATGGACCTCATAGCTGTTCATGCGGGCCACGTCAAAACCGAGTCTCTGGCCAGCTTCGTCGAGCATGGCGTAGTCGCCCGCGCGTTTGGCACCAAAGCGGAAATCGTCGCCCACCAGCACGTAGCGCACGCCCAGGCCCTTGACCAGCACTTCTTCGATGAAGGCCTGTGGCGACTGGCTGGCCAGGCGGGCATCAAAGGGCACCACCACCACCTGGTCCACGCCGCAGCGCTCGAGCTCGAGCAGCTTGTCGCGCAGTGTGGCGATGCGGGCGGGGGCCAGTTCGGGCTTGTTCAGCGCCTTGGCGAAATAGTCGCGCGGGTGTGGCTCGAACGTCATGACGCAGCTGGGCACGCCCCGGTGGGCTGCCTCGCTCCTGAGCAGGGCGAGCATGGCCTGGTGCCCGCGGTGCACGCCATCGAAATTGCCGATGGTCAGGGCGCAGGCGGGGGCCAGGTCGGGGTGGTGGAAGCCGCGAAAAACCTTCATCCGGTGTGTCAACAAACTGAGAAATTTAACGGTTATATTGTGACTGAGCCCGGACGGGCCCCTTCGGCGCCCTGCGCAGACAGCCCGCCCCGTGACTCACGGTTTCGTTTCAGTATCTTTATGGCTGTTGAATGGAGGCGTGTGTGAAGGTTCTCAAGCTGTCGGCGCAAGGTTTGCCCCAGTCCTGGATTTCCCTCGAAGAGGCGGTGCTGCACTATGCCGCCGAAGAGGTGCGCTGGGAGATGGGCCAGCAGGTCGCGGTGTTCCGTGGTGGCCAGAACGCCATCACCGGCGAGCAGTCCATCATCACGGTCAACAGCATCATCGGCACCAAGGGCGTGCCCAACATCAACCCCTTTGACCTGCGCCCCAGCCTCACCAACGCCAAGCTGTTCGCCCGCGACCGCAATGTCTGCGCCTACTGCGGCAGCCACTTCCACGAAACCGAGCTCACCCGTGAGCACATCGTGCCCTTTGCCCAGAAGGGTCAGGACCACTGGATGAACGTGGTCACCGCCTGCAAGTCCTGCAACCACCGCAAGAGCGACCGCACGCCTGAGCAGGCACACATGCCCCTGCTCTACACCCCCTATGTGCCCAGCCTCTGGGAAGACTTCATCTTGCGCAACCGCCGCATCCTGGCCGACCAGATGGAATTTTTGATGGCGCATGTGCCCAAGACTTCGCGTCTGGTGCTGATGTAAGTCCTCTTGCCGCTCCGCGCTCACGGGCGCATCATGTCTCCACAACAACAGCCACGCCCTTGCTGGTGATGGCTGTGATCAGGGGGACACATGAACGAATCTATTTCGTGGGCCTGGCACCCACCCTTAGGCCCATTCACCCGCCGCCGCGTGCTGTTTCTGACCGCTGCGCCATTTTGGCCCGCAGTGCAGGCCTCACCCACGGGCGTGCAACTGGCATCCGAGTGGTCGCAGGGCCGTTCGCCGCAAGGCTTTCTGGTCAGCGAGAAATTCGACGGTGTGCGCGCCGTCTGGGATGGGCAGCGCCTGCGTTTTCGCAGTGCGCGAGAAATCGCGGCGCCGGACTGGTTCATTCAGTCCTTGCCCGATCACCCGCTGGATGGCGAGCTCTGGCTGGGGCGTGGCCAGTTCGATCGCCTGTCGGGTCTGGTGCGCCAGCAGCGTCCTGACGATGCTGGCTGGCGTGCTGTGCGCTACCTGGTGTTCGATGCGCCGGGGCAAGCGGGTTCTTTTGAATCGCGCTGGCAGGCTTTAGGGCCGGTGATTGCTGTGGCGAACCGGCCATGGCTGCAGCAGGTGGCGCAGTCCCGGGTGGATGATGCGACGGCCTTGCAGCAGCGGCTGGATGCTGTGGTTCGCGCCGGCGGCGAGGGTTTGGTGCTGCACCGTGCTGACTCACCCTGGCGTTCGGGTCGCAGTGATGCCCTGTTCAAGTTCAAACCCGAGCCGGACGATGAGGCGCAGGTGATCGCACACTTGCCCGGCAAGGGGCGCTACCTTGGTGTGACCGGAGCCTTGCAGGTGCGAACGCCGGGTGGGCAACAGTTCGTTTTGGGTTCAGGCTTGAGTGATGCGCAGAGGCGAAACCCACCCGAGGTGGGCAGCTGGGTGACTTACCGTTACCGCGACCGCACGCCCAATGGCGTGCCGCGTTTCGCCACCTTTGTCAGACCCAGACCGTCTGAGTAACCCCGCAGCCCGGCAGAGCGCCCGGTTGCGGGTGACGATTTCTGCGTACCCTGCAGCATGAGGAGCCCGTAACCGGGCGCTCTGTCAGGCGGCTCACACGATCAGGCCAGGTTCAGGCAAACACCCCCGCAGTCTCCTGCATCCGGTTCGACACTTCACCGAGGTGATGCAACGTGTCGCCGAAGCTCATTTCCAGCTGGGTGAGCTTCTTGAAGTAGTGGCTGACGATGTACTCGTCCGTCACGCCGATGCCGCCGTGCAACTGCACCGTGGACTGCCCGACAAAGCGCATGGCGTTGCCCAGCTGGTAGCGGGCGCGGGCAATGGCCTGACGGCGTTCTGCCTCGGGGGCCTTGAGCTTGAGGCTGGCGTAGTAGCTCATCGACCGGGCCAGCTCCAGCTGCATCTTCATGTCGGCTACGCGGTGGCGCAGGGCCTGGAAAGAGGCAATCGCCACGCCGAACTGCTTGCGCGTGTTCATGTACTCCACGGTGATGGCCAGGGTCTTGTCCATCACACCCACGCCTTCGGCGCAGATGCAGGCCGAGCCGATGTCGGCAGCTTCTTCGAGCGCGGTCAGGCCACTCTTGGTAATCAGCTGTGCAGGGCTGTTGCTGAAGCTGACTTCGGCGGCGCGGGCGCCGTCCTGGGTCAGGTAGCCCTCGGTTTTGACGCCAGCAGCAGCCCGTTCCACCAGGAACAGGGCGATCTCGCCACCGGTCAGTGCCGGCACGATGAAGGCATCGGCCTGGTCGCCCACGGGCACGATGCTCTTGGTGCCGCTCACCGCACACTGGCCACCTGCTTCTTTGGCTTCGGCCTTGCAGCGGTCCAGGTGGTGGCGCGCGCCACGCTCCTGATGCGCCAGCACCACGATGGCTTCGCCACCCGCAATGCGCGGCAGCCAGGCGGCTTGCACGGCCGCCGGGGCATGCGTCTGCAACACGGCGCTGGCGATCAGCGTCTGCGCCAGGGGTTCAAGCACGATGCCACGCCCGAGCTCTTCCATCACCACCATGGCCTCGACCGGGCCCATGCCCAGACCACCATGTTCTTCGCTCACGTACAGGCCGGCCAGGCCGAGCTCGGCCAGCTCGGTGTAGGCAGCGCGGTCAAAGCCACCGGCATTCACGATGGTGCGGCGACGCTCGAAGTCGTAACCCTTGTCGACCCACTTGCGCACCGCGTCGCGCAGTTGTTCCTGGTCTTCAGAAAAATCGAAATCCATGTCTTGTCTCCTCAGCCCAGAACCGTCTGGCTCACGATATTGCGTTGCACTTCGTTGCTGCCGCCGTAAATGGTGGTCTTGCGCATGTTGAAGTAGTTGGAAGCGAGCGGCGCATTGGTCACCACGCCGCCCGGGAAGTTGCCCTGCCAGCCGGCTTCCATGGCCTCGAAGATGAAGGGCAGGCTGAATGGACCGGCCGCCTGCATCATGAGTTCGGTGTAGCGCTGCTGTATCTCGCTGCCACGGATCTTCAGGAGGCCGGCGATGTCCAGCGAGTTCTTGCCCGATTTTTCGGCCGACAGCACACGCAGCACCAGCATTTCCAGCGCCACGATGTCGACTTCCAGCTTGGCGATTTCGTCGCGGAAACGGGTGTCTTCCCAGACGCCTTCGGTTTTGGCGATGCGCTTGAGGCGCTCGAGTTCGCGCTTGGCGCGGTTGACGTCTGCGATGTTGGTGCGCTCGTGGGCCAGCAGGTGTTTGGCGTAGTTCCAGCCTTTGTTTTCTTCACCGATCAGGTTTTCGGCCGGCACTTCGACGTTGTCAAACCAGACCTCGTTGACTTCACATTCGCCGTCGAGCAGCTTGATGGGGCGAACCGTGACGCCAGGCGACTTCATGTCGATCAGCAGGAAAGAAATGCCGGTTTGCGGTTTGCCTTCAGTGCTGGTGCGCACCAGGCAAAAGATCCACTCGCCATACTGGCCCAGGGTGGTCCAGGTTTTCTGGCCGTTGACGATGTACTTGTCGCCCTTGCGTTCGGCACGGGTCTTCAGGGATGCCAGGTCCGAGCCGGAGCCGGGTTCGCTGTAGCCCTGGCTCCACCAGACCTCACCGCTGGCGATGCCCGGCAAAAAGCGCTGCTGCTGTTCGGCGTTGCCAAAAGCCATGATCACGGGGGCCACCATCACCGGGCCGAAAGGCACGACGCGCGGCGCGCCGGCCAGGGCGCATTCTTCTTCAAACAGGTGTTTTTGGACCGCGTTCCAGCCCGGACCGCCGAACTGCTTTGGCCAGCCATAGCCCAGCCAGCCCTTTTTGCCGAGGATCCTGGCCCAGCTTTGCAGGTCCTCGCGCGAGAGGCGCTGTGCTGCGTGGACTTTGTCGGAAATTTCTTTGGGTAGGTTCGCGTGAACCCAGGTGCGAATCTCGTCGCGGAACGCAAGTTCTTCAGGGGTGAAAGCCAAATCCATGTGAAGGTTCTCCTTGAGACAGGCAGTTTTTAGCACGACCGTTCGCATGATTTGTGTCCAGCCTGGGACAAGGCAGGGTTTATCAGGAGGGCAGGGATAATCCCGGCAACATGAAAAACATCGTCATCCTGATTTCCGGCTCCGGCTCCAACATGGCGGCGATCGTGCGCCGCGCGCAAAGCGAGCACTGGAGCGGGCGGTTAGGTGCCAGGGTGTCGGCCGTGGTCAGCAACAAGGCCGATGCCAAAGGGCTGGTGTTTGCGCAGGAGCACAGGATTGCCACCGCTGTGCTCGACCACAAGGCCTACCCCAGTCGCGAGGCCTTCGATGCGGCCCTGGTTCAGGAAATTGACCGCCATGCGCCGGTGCTGGTGGTGCTGGCAGGTTTCATGCGCATCCTCACGCCAGGTTTTGTGCAGCACTACGCAGGGCGGTTGCTCAACATCCATCCGTCCCTGCTGCCCGCTTTTCCGGGGCTGCACACGCATGAGCGTGCCATTGAAGCCGGCTGCAAGTTCGCCGGTGCCACGGTGCACGAGGTCACGGCCGAGCTGGACCATGGCCCGATCCTGGCCCAGGCGGTGGTGCCGGTGCTGCCCGATGACACGCCCGATGTGCTGGCCGCACGCGTGCTCACACAGGAGCACCGCATCTACCCGCAGGCGGTGTTGGATTTCCTGAAGAAGCTGGACTGACTCAGTCGCTGATGCGCTGAAAGCGGGGCTGCACCACCCCGTCAATCAGCACCGTTTCGGCAAACATGGCTGCAGGCCGCACCCACAGTCCCTGCTGGCCGTAGAGTGCCTGGTACAGCGTCAGGGGCTCAAGCGTTTCGCTGTGCCGCACGGTGCCCATCACACGGTATTGCCCACCCTTGTAATGCCGGTACAGGCCCGGGGGTGTTTCGATCAGAGGTGGCAGGTCATCGTCGGTCATGAGGGAGAGGATGGGACAATACGGCCATGCATCCTAAAGCCCTTATGGACAGCTGTGCGGAACTCGTCAAGCTGTGTCTGACCTTTGAACACCCGGCCGATGCCGTGGTGTCCCGTTATTTCCGTGAACACCGTTCCCTCGGGCCGCGCGAGCGCGCCACGCTGGCCGAAACAGCGTTCGCCGTGCTGCGCAAAAAACTGCTGTTCGAGCAGCTGGCCCGTTCGGGCAGCGGCCCCAAAGAGCGGCGTCTGGCCATTCTGGGCTTTCATGGACCCCGCGATTACCTCAAGAGCGCGCTCAATGACCAGGAAAAGGCCTGGCTGGATGCCTGTGACAGGGTCAAACCCGACGAGCTGATGGCCCCGCACCGCCACAACTTGCCGGAGTGGATGGCCAAGGCCTTGCTGGTGCAACTGGGCGACGATTTCCAGGCGCTGGCCGACAACCTGCAGCTGCCCGCGCCGCTGGACCTGCGCGTGAACACGCAGTTGGCCAAGCGCGCCGAGGTACAAAAAGAGCTGGCCAAAGCTGGCATTGCCGCCGAGCCCACGCCGTATTCGCCCTGGGGCCTGCGCCTGCAGGACAAGCCGGCGCTGCAGCGCACCGAGGCGTTCATGCGCGGTGCGATCGAGGTGCAGGACGAAGGCTCGCAGCTGCTGGCTTTGCTGGTCGACGCACACCGCGGCGAGATGGTGGTCGATTTTTGCGCCGGTGCGGGTGGCAAAACACTGGCGCTGGGCGCTTCCATGCGCAGCACCGGCAGGCTGTATGCGTTCGATGTGTCGGGGCACCGGCTCGAAGCCCTCAAGCCCCGCCTGGCACGCAGCGGCCTGTCCAACGTGCATCCCGCGGCGATCGCCCATGAGCGGGACGAGCGCATCAAGCGCCTGGCTGGCAAGATCGACCGCGTGCTGGTCGATGCCCCTTGCTCCGGCCTGGGTACCCTGCGCCGCAACCCGGACCTCAAGTGGCGCCAGTCCGAAAAGGCGGTGGCCGAGCTGGTGGTCAAGCAGACGGCGATCCTGGACAGCGCCGCGCGCCTGGTGAAATCGGGTGGCCGGCTGGTCTATGCGACCTGCAGCGTGCTGCCGCAGGAGAACGAAGACATCGCCCAGGCGTTCAGCCTGGCACACCCGGATTTTGTGCCACTGAACGTGGCCGAAGAACTGGCGCGCCTGAAGGTGGATGCTGCGGCCGGGCTGTGTACCGGCGACGGCCAATACCTGCGGCTGTGGCCTCACCGTCATGGCACAGACGGGTTCTTTGCCACAGTTTGGGTCAGAAAATGAGGCAATTGAGCCTCATTAACCGTTGAGAACACGGAAAATCCTGTCTTTTTTCTGGTCGAAAACCTAAAATATCGGGTTTGCCTGGTACAGGCGCATCCCGAGAGACCTGAGACATGTTTTTGACCGATTGGGCGGCCTTTGACGCCCTGATTGACTGGATGGGCCATGGCCTGTTCAACCTGGCCTGGTGGCAGGTTCTGCTGATCACCTTGGGCATGACCCACATCACGATCGCCAGCGTGACGATTTATTTGCACCGCCATTCGGCCCACCGTGCGCTCGACCTGCACCCCATTCCGGCGCATTTCTTCCGTTTCTGGCTGTGGATGACCACCGGCCAGGTGACCAAGGAGTGGACGGCCGTGCACCGCAAACACCACGCCAAGTGCGAGCGCGAGGGTGACCCCCACAGCCCTGTGGTGTTCGGCATCGAGACGGTGTTCTGGAAAGGCGCCGAGCTCTACCGCGCCGAGACAAAGAACAAGGAAACCCTGGAGCGTTACGGTCACAACACGCCCAACGACTGGATCGAGCGCCATGTTTACACCCGCCGCTCTGCGCTGGGCGTGAGCCTGATGCTCATCATCGATGTGGCCCTGTTCGGTTTCCTCGGTTTGACCGTCTGGGCTGTGCAGATGGCTTGGATCCCGATCACCGCGGCCGGCATCATCAACGGCATTGGCCACTGGTGGGGTTACCGCAACTTCGAGGCGCAGGACGCCAGCACCAACATTTCGCCCTGGGGCATCATCATTGGTGGCGAAGAGCTGCACAACAACCACCACACCTACCCGACCTCGGCCAAGCTGTCGGTCAAGCCCTACGAGTTCGACATCGGCTGGATGTACATCTCCATTCTGAGTGCCCTGGGTCTGGCCACGGTCAAGAAAACGCCGCCCCGTGCCGCTTACGGTGATGTGCGTCCGGTGGCTGACGAGAACACGCTGGAAGCGCTGATCGCCAACCGCTACGAAGTCATGGCCAGCTATGCCCGCGGTCTGCGCAGTGTGGTGGCACAAGAGGCAGCCAGGCTGGGCGACGCCAAAGTGCTGCGTGACGCCAGCCGCTGGATGCACCGTGATACCGAGAAGGTGCCGGCCGAGGTGCAGGCGCAACTGGAGCAGGCCCGCAAGGCCAGCCCCGCGCTGGACAAGATGGTGCGCATGCGCGAAGAGCTGCGTCAGATCTGGCTCAACACATCGCAGTCGCGCGAGCAACTGGCTGCCGATCTGCAGGCCTGGTGCAAACGTGCCGAAGACAGCGGCATTGCGGCCCTGCGTGACTTCTCGATGAAGCTGCGCTCTGTGCGGGTGCGCACCGCCTGATTGGCGCAACCCCCATCCCCGGTCGCGTTTGGCCGGGGCATAAAAAAACCGCTGCATGGCAGCGGTTTTTTTATGGGGTGGGCCGAATTACTTCAGCTTCACTTCCTTGTACTCGACGTGCTTGCGAGCCTTGGGATCAAACTTCATGATCGCCATTTTCTCGGGCATGGTCTTCTTGTTCTTGCTGGTGGTGTAGAAGTGACCGGTACCGGCCGTGGAC
>JACCDU010671842.1_pt1 | contig 11029 bp, 15 predicted proteins | sample 7446081 | NCBI WGS metagenome assembly JACCDU01 (sample SAMN15323447, study PRJNA562643) | freshwater metagenome | isolation source: river surface water | place: USA:Blue River Watershed | collected 2017-08-17
AGCCTGGAAAAGAACGACGTCCTCTTCATCGATGAGATCCACCGCCTGTCGCCGGTCGTCGAGGAGATCCTCTACCCGGCGCTGGAGGACTTCCAGATCGACATCATGATCGGCGAGGGGCCGGCGGCGCGCAGCATCAAGCTCGACCTGCAACCCTTCACGCTGGTCGGCGCGACCACGCGCGCAGGCATGCTGACCAACCCGCTGCGCGACCGCTTTGGCATCGTCTCGCGCCTGGAGTTCTACACGCCCGAGGAGCTCTCGCGGATCGTCACGCGCAGCAGCGGCCTGCTCAAGGCGCCGATCGACGCCGAAGGCTCGTTCGAGATCGCGCGCCGCTCGCGCGGCACGCCGCGCATCGCCAACCGCCTCTTGCGCCGCGTGCGCGACTACGCCGAAGTGAAAGGCGATGGCCGCATCAACCAGGCCATGGCCAAGGCGGCGCTGGCCATGCTCGACGTCGACCCCGAAGGTTTCGACCTGATGGACCGCAAGCTGCTCGAGGCCGTGATCCACCGCTTCGACGGCGGCCCCGTGGGCCTGGACAACATCGCGGCCAGCATCGGCGAGGAGCGCGACACCATCGAGGACGTGATCGAGCCGTATTTGATCCAGCAGGGCTATCTGCAGCGCACGCCGCGCGGGCGCATCGCCACGCTGGCGGCTTTTCGGCACCTGGGCGTCACGCCGCCCAAGACGGCGGGCGGCCTGTTCGGCGAATAAAGCCTTGTAGGAGCGCGCCCCCGCGCGCGAAAAACACCGCGCACAAGGACATTCGGCCGCGGGGGCGGCCTCCCACAGGCAAGGCCTCAGGCCGTCGTCTCGTCGCGCGAGCGGCCTTCCAGGTGCGTGGTGTCGGCCCAACCGACCAGGCTCAGGCCGTCCGGTGTCCACAGCAGGCGGTTGACGGCGGTGTTGGGCAGCTGCCAGGTGCGCGGCGCCTGCAGCTCGAGGCGCGTGGCCGCGCGGTAGAGCACGTCCATCACGCCGCCATGCGCCACCAGCACGATCTGCTCGCCCAGGTGGCGACAGGCCAGTTCGTCCACGGTGCGCAGCACGCGCTCGCGCAACGTGAGCAGCGATTCGCCTTCGCCCGGGGGTGTCCATTCGGGCGTGCGCTTGCGCCAGTGGTGGGCGGCCTCGGGCAATTCGACTTCGATTTCGGCAAAGGTGCGGCCCTGGAAGTCGCCAAACGCGCGCTCGCGCAGGCCGTGGTGCGTCTGCACGGGCAGGGCCATGGCCTGGCCGATGGTGAGCGCGGTGACATGGGCGCGTGCCAGGTCGCTGGCGTAGATGGCGTGCACAGGATCGCCTTCGGCCAGCGCCTGGGCCAGCCAGCGTGCCTGCTGCAGGCCCGTGTCGTTGAGCGGGATGTCCAGATGGCCCTGGATGCGGGTGTCGACGTTCCAGGCGGTTTCGCCATGCCGGATGGCGAGGATGCGCGTCATCTCCATGGTCAGCGCGGCACCTGGATGTCGACCCGGTGCGGGCCCGCAGGCGGATTCGGGAAATGGGCCAGGGCGGCCTGGAACAGCGTGGCAAAGATCCGCACGCTGTCGCTCCAGGGGCCGTCGTGGCTGGCCCTAGTTTCGTAGACCACCTGACCGGAGCGCAGCTCGCGCAAGATCAGGCTGACTTCGCGGTGGTACTGCGGCGAGGGCGGGATGCGCATGTTCATGCCCACGCCCACCCCCGTGCCCCAAGGCGCGCCGCGGCCGATCGCCACGCTGCCATAAGGCCCCCAGCCATAGGGCCGGCCCCAGGGGTCGGACAGGTACTCGGTGCCCAAAAAGCCGACCTGCACGCTCAGCTGCGCGGCGGCGTCGTTGCGCACCAGGCCCACAGCGGCCAAGGCCTGCTCAGCCTGCTGTTCGGCCAGGCCCGCTTCGGGGTTGGCTGCTTGGGAAGGCAGGCGCTCAAAACGGTAGCTGGCGCCCTGCAGCGACAGGCCTGGCGGCACATTGGCGATCGCCAGCACCTGGCTGTCGACCACGCGCGTGCTGGCGCAGCCGGTCAACAGGGCCGCCACCGCCACCGTGCACAAGGCCAGCCAACGTTTCATGTTCTCAAGCTCCCGAATGCATCGCGATCACCTGGACGCCAGGCAGACCCGCTTCGGTGAATTCTTCCTCATCGAAAGCCTTGTCGCCAGCTTCATCGGCAATCCCCGTGATTTGCAGGTGTTTGAAGTCGTGCAGCTTCGCGTCCATCAGGTGCGAGGGCACCACGTTTTGCAGCGCGGCGAACATGTTCTCGATGCGGCCCGGGTGTTTTTTCTGCCACTCGCGCAGCATGTTGCCGACCACCTGGCGCTGCAGGTTTTCCTGGCTGCCGCACAGGGTGCAGGGGATGATCGGGAACTGGCGGTGCGTGGCCCAGCGCTGCAGGTCGGTCTCGGCCACATAGGCCAGCGGGCGGATCACCATGAACTCGCCGTTGTCGCTCACCAGCTTGGGCGGCATGCCCTTGAGCTTGCCGCCGAAGAACATGTTCAAAAAGAAGGTCTGCAGCATGTCGTCGCGGTGGTGGCCCAGCGCCAGCTTGTTGCATTTCAATTCGCGGGCGACGCGGTACAGGATGCCGCGGCGCAGGCGCGAGCACAGGCTGCACATGGTCTTGCCCTCGGGGATCTTGTCCTTGACGATCGAGTAGGTGTCTTGCGTTTCGATGTGGAACTCGATGCCCAGCTCTTTCAGGTAGGCCGGCAGGATGTGGTCGGGGAAACCGGGTTGCTTCTGGTCGAGGTTGACCGCCACCAGCGTGAAGTCCACCGGCGCGCGCGCCTTCATCTTCAAGAGGATGTCGAGCATGCCGTAGCTGTCCTTGCCGCCCGACATGCAGACCATGATGCGGTCGCCCGCCTCGATCATGTTGAAGTCGGAGATGGCCTGGCCCACCTGGCGGCACAGGCGCTTTTCGAGCTTGTGGGTCTCGCGCTCGATCTTTTTCTGGGCAGCCGCGTCTTCGGCTTCGACCCAGGTGTTTTCGGGGAGAGTGTTCATGGGGTTCACCACTGGCCGGTCTCCATGCGGATGGCGACTTCGCAGTCTTCAAAAATTTCGAGCTTGGCGATCTTCACGCGCACGCCCAGCACGCCGGGCAGCTGCATCAGGCGGTGGGCGAGTTTGCCGATCAGGGTTTCGAGCAGGTTCACATGCTCGGCGGTGCACTCGTCGATGATGATCTTGCGCACCTTGCGGTAGTCGAGCACCGAGGTGATGTCGTCGTCGCTGGGCAGCAGCGGCTGCGTGCCCATGTTGAGCTCGGCGTCCACCTGGATCGGCTGCGGCTCGGTTTTCTCGTGTTCGAGGATGCCCAGGTTCGCGTCGAAACGCAGACCGGTGAGCGAGAGGGTTTGCAGGCCGCGGTTCAGCATGTGGCCCCTTCTTTGATGCGCACGATCTCCACCCCCACGCCTTCGCAATCGGGGTAGACGTCGGGCTTGCAGCTCGACAGGCGCACCGCCTGCACGCCCGGGTGCGCGATCAGCTCGCGCATCAGCTCGTCGCACAGCGTCTCCTGCAGCACGATGTGGCCCTGCGCCACACGGCGCGCAATCACCTCGCGCACGAAGTCGTAGTCGACCACCTGCGAGAGTTCGTCGCGCGCGGCCTGGCTGCTTTCAAACGGCACGAACAGCTCGACGTTGAAGACCACGCGCTGCGGCGCGTGCTGCTCGAAGTCGTGCGCGCCGATGCGCACATCGACCACATGGTTGCGCAAAAACAGGCGCCGGCAGCGCAGGGCCAGGGTGGACAGGGGATCGCTCATGGGGCAGAAGGTTCGTCGATGGCAAACATCACATCGCGCGCGAGCGGCACCAGGTGCTGCCCGTTGTCCACGCTGAGCGTGCTGCCGGTGATGCAGGGGTTGCTGGCCAGGAACACGCAGGTCGCGGCCACCTGGGCCGCATCCAGCGGCTCGCGCAGCAGGTTCACGCGGCTCGCACGTGCGAAATTTTCGGGCGTTTGCGGGCCGCTCAGGAACATCAGCCCCGGCGCCACACCGCACACGCGCAGCGCGGGCGCGAGCGCCTGCGCCTGCAGCGCGACCGCGCGCTCGAGCGCGAGCTTGCTCACGGTGTAGGAGAAATAGTCGGGGTTGAGGTTGAACACCTTCTGGTCCAGCACATGCACCACGCTGCGCTGGCCCGGGGCCGCCTGCGGCGCGCTCTGGCGGGCCATGAGCGACGCGAGCGAGAGCGGCGCCAGCAGGTTGACCTCGAGCTGCTGGCGCGCGCCGGGCAGGTCCATCTCGGGGCCGCTGTCGGGTTCGAACAGCGAGGCGTTGTTGACCAGGCAGTCGAGCGCGCCGCTGGCCGTCTCGATCGTGCGCATCATGCGTTCGCGCTCGCTCGCCTGCGCCAGATCGGCCTGCACCAGCTGCACGTGCGCGCCCTGGGCTTGCAGCTGCCGCTGCAGGGCCTCGGCCTGCGAAGCCGAACGGTGGTAGTGGCACCAGACCTGCCAGCCCTGCTGCGCAAAGGTCTGGCACAGCAGCGCGCCCAGGCGTTGGGCGCCGCCGGTGACGAGGACGGATTTCAAGGCGGGACGGCTCACAGTGGGTGGGGCGGGCAGGCGAACGGCCAGCGGCGCCGGGCAAGGATGGGGCAGGGCGCAATTATCCCCGAAGGCCCCTGGCGGCGTGCGCCGCGGCGCGCCGGGCATGCGCGACAATCGCCCCCGTGACCGCCCCCGCCCCCTCCAGCCTGCCCGAACTCCAGGCCCGCCTGCACCGCGCCATCGCCGCCGCGGGCGGCTGGCTGCCTTTTGACCGCTTCATGGCCATGGCCCTGTACGAGCCGGGCCTGGGCTACTACACCAACGCCCTGCAGAAATTCGGCGCCATGCCCGCCTCGGGCAGCGACTTTGTGACCGCGCCCGGCCTGACGCCGCTGTTCGGCCAGACGCTCGCGGTGCAGGTGCGCGAGGCGCTGGCGCAGACCGGCACCGACGAGGTCTTTGAATTCGGCGCCGGCACCGGCGCGCTGGCCCTGCAGCTGCTCGACGCGCTGGGCGAGGCGGTGCGGCGCTACACCATCGTCGACCTTTCGGGCACGCTGCGCGCGCGCCAGGCCCAGCTGCTGGCCGCGCACGCCGACAAGGTGCGCTGGCTGGACGCCTGGCCCGAGGCCATCGAGGGCGTGGTGGTCGGCAACGAGGTGCTCGATGCCATGCCGGTGCAGCTGCTCGCGCGCGTGGGCGGCGTCTGGCACGAGCGCGGTGTCGTGCGCCACAGCGCCGAAGCGGGCGAGGCCTTCGCCTGGGCCGACCGGCCCACCGCACTGCGCCCGCCCGTCGAAGTTCTGGGCGAACAGGACTACCTGACCGAAATCCACCCGCAGGCCGAAGCCTTCATCGCCAGCCTGGCCGAGCGCCTGCGCGCGGGCCGTGGCGGCGCGGCCTTTTTGCTCGACTACGGCTTCCCCGAGGCCGAGTACTACCACCCGCAGCGCCACATGGGCACCGTGATGTGCCACCGCCTGCACGAGGCCGACGACAACCCGCTCGACCAGGTGGGCCTGAAAGACGTGACCGCGCATGTCAACTTCACCGGCATCGCGGTGGCCGCGCAAAACGCGGGCCTCGAAGTGCTGGGCTACACCAGCCAAGGCCGCTTCCTGCTCAATCTGGGCCTGGCGCAGCGCATGGAACCGGCCCCCCTGGCCGAACGCAGCCACGCCGCGCGCCTGGTCAACGAGCACGAGATGGGCGAGCTGTTCAAGGTGATCGGCCTGGCCACGCGCGACTGGCCGGCGCAGGGCTTTGCCAGCGGCGACCGCACCCACAGGCTGTAAATGCTGCGCTGGTTGCTCGTCACGCTGCTCGCGCTGATCCTCTTCAGCGGCCTGCAGCCCTGGCTCAGAAAGCTGGGGTTCGGGCGGCTGCCGGGCGACCTGAACTTCCGGCTGTTCGGGCGCGAATGGTCGCTGCCGATCACCAGCACCCTGATCCTGAGCATGATCGCGGCCGGCATCGCCAAATGGCTGTGAAGGCCGCGCAGCGGGCTTGAAGACCCGGGGGCCATCCCCATCAGCCGCTGTTCACCGGCCAGCCGCTGGCGCTGTTTCAGCAGGGCCGTGAAGTTGAGCGCCCGGCCTCAGGCGCAGCGGCCAGGGCCCGAGGCGGGCTGCCCAGTGCTCAGTATTTGCCGAAGCGGGCCTTGGCCGCTGCGATGCAGTTGGTCTTGGCATCGCCCATCATGGCGTCGCAGCGCTCGAGCTCGACCTTGTAATCGGCGTCGGCCTTTTCCGAGGCCGCGTCTTTCTTGGCCTCGTCGATCTCCTTGCTCATCTTGGCGTCGGCCAGGGCTTTGGTTTCAACCGCCTTGGCCTCCTTCACGCACACGTCCTTGGCGTTGCCTTCCAGGTCATCGCAGCGCTCCTTGGCCACCGCGTAGGTGGTTTTGGCCTTGACCTCCATGAGCTTGCGGCGGTCGGAGGCCTTGCCGCTGTATTCGTACTCGAGCTCCGCGCGGGCCACTTTTTCCTTGGCCTTGGCTTCTTCCATGCAAATGTCCTTGGCGTTGCCCGACATGGCACCGCACGCGGCCTTGTCCATCTTGTAGGCCGCGCTGATGCGCGATTTGCCGGCGTTGTAGTCGGCCTTGTTCATCATGGCCGCATGCGCCAGCGGCAACGCGCACAAACCGATGCACAGCAACGCGACCTTGAGGATCTGGGGTTCTTTCATGAAGGCTCTCCTTGGGGTGATCAGGGGGGAGCCAATGTAGACCCGCAAACTCGGGGCCGATGTGCGGCACCCCACCCACCCGGTGCGCGCGGACGGCGGCCCGCTCAGTAGTGGCCGAAGGTGGCGTTGACGGCGGTGATGCAGCTGCTGCGGGCCACGCCCGTGAGTGCGTCACACCGCTCCTGCGCCATGCGGTGGCGGGCTTCGCCGGTGTCGGCTAACTGTTTACAGCTAAACTGGGCTGCATAAATCGCAATTGGCCAGTACGTGATGAGGACACTCTTTTCTCTTCTATTGCTAACAGTCTTTAATTTCAGTGCACAGGCGCAATTCGACTTGGTCGATGTAAGGATGCAATCTGGAGAGGTCAGACCGATCATGAGCCTTCCCTGGTTCCAGTACCAAGTGCAGATTCAAAGAGGCGCCTACGCCAACCGCGCCGCCACCGCGGATTGGGTCGTTTACTCGCCTCCACGTTTCTGCCCTATCAGCGCATGGACTTATACCCGTTGGAGCGGCGCTATTACTAGCGTCGACCGTCAGTGGACTGAAGACGCATGTAACAAGCGTATGTTTGAAGAGAAGCTGTCATCACTTCCGCAAGATGTCAAGCAGGTCTGTGGTTGTAGGCCCGTACTTGAAACAGAATCAACGATAAGCGATCACAAACGCGCCCTATGGAAGTCATATGACGACGAATTGCTGCTGGACGAATCGTTCAAGCTCGCAGCCGACCTAGTCGACAGGTCAGGCAGTAGAGCGCCCGTGCTACTCACCATGGGGAGCAATAGCGCTGGAATTTTCGGCTTCGATGGCAGTGAATTGTGTCGGTATGAGATCGACCTGTTCAATCCGACTATGAAAGGGGTGGATAGGCTGAATGCACTTATGCAGTCGGATAAGCGATTTAATATCCCTGCTCGATGTGTTCCAAACCGGCGAGCTGAATTCAATTTTGGCGCTGTTTCATACAGCGTCTGGAGACAGAAAATTACCGGGGAAATAAAGTTGAAATTTGAAGGAGGCGAGTCCTATGTCATCCAGATTCGTCAGTAAAGTCCGGATATGCTTGCTAGGTCTCATCATTTGCGGAACTGGCAGTGCTCAGGTCAATTTCTTCGAGTGTGCTAAGAATCCGGATAAGTGCCGCAATTCACTACCGTCCAGCGCAAACGAATTAAGGCCGACTGGCAGTGATTCGGATCGTGCGAAGTTAGAGGAAGAATTGCGACAGAAGATCACTGCGGAGTTGGCGAGCAGGGAGAAGGAGCGTATGCAGACGAAAGTCGAAAGCTCTGAACTTGCGAAGCCCCAGATTGACAAGTCGATTCGTATTGCTCCACTTGCCTACAAAAAAGCGCTGATCATCGGTAACGACACGTATGAATTCATTCCCAAATTAGAGAACGCTCGCGCCGACGCACAAGCGATGGCTAAAAGCCTGTCCAACCTTGGCTATCACGTCACACTCAGGATGGACTTGTCTGACAAAAGCATGCGGGCTGCGATCCGCCAGTTCAAAGAAAACGTAAGCAGCGGTGACGAAGTACTGTTTTTTTATGCTGGTCATGGATTGCAGCTTGGGGGCGCCAACTACCTTCTTCCTACGGACATCAAGGGCGAGTCAGAGGACCAAGTGAAGGACGAAGCTATGCAACTTCAGCGTTTGTTGGACGATATGAGCGAGAAAAATGCGAAATTCACACTTGCGTTGATTGACGCTTGCAGGGACAACCCCTTCCCTAGACGTGGTCGCGCAATCGGTGGCCGCGGCTTAGCACCGACGACGGCTGCCTCGGGGCAAATGATCATCTTTTCGGCAGGCTCCGGACAGCAGGCCTTGGACAAAGTCGGCCCGGGGGACAAGAGCCCAAATGGCCTGTTTACCCGTATCTTGCTTGATGAAATGTATGCGCCTGGGACTAGAGTGGATAACGTGGTGCGAGAAGTAAGAAAGAAGGTTGTGGATGCTGCACGCAGTGTTGGTCACGAACAGGTACCTGCGATCTATGACCAAGTTGTTGGCGATTTTTATTTTATCCCGCCACGATAGTATTTTTAATACTTAAGATGAATTCTTATTTGATTTAGCCAATGTTTGCGGTGTGATTGCAATGCCGTTGTAGTAGCAATGCTGCGTGCGTTCGCTTCACACCGCAGCACCGCGAGGCAGCCCAGTGCGATCAGGCCGGTTTGACGCAGTGTCATGGGCGTTCTCCTGTGCTGGGTTCAAGACCAGCCTCGGCCGCCGATGGCTGGGGGAAGGGCCATCTTGGCCTTGCGGGCCGCGCCGGGCTGTGCGGCACCGCGCCGTGTGCGCAGGCTGTGCGCGGCGGTCCTTTGGCCTCAAAAAATTGGCGCCTTGAATCCATCGTGGCGCATGTGCGGCCGCACGGCGGCACCGGCCCGGCCCGGGCGCTTACAAAACGTTGCTGCAGGCCACGGGGCGCGCGGCTATAAACGCGCTCCGACACCGCTTCGCGGGCCAGGCCATGCGCCTGCTTTCAGCTTCGAGGGGCGGTCATTTCGCGCGCACGGTCCGCCGCTGCGCACGCACCTGAAGGAGAACATCATGAAACATCTGCAACGCCTGTTGGCCCTCGTGCTCAGTGTGAGCCTGCTCCATGCGGGCATGCTCCAGGTGGCGCACGCGGGCCTGGTGAGCACGGAGCAGGTCGCCCAGCTGGCGGCCGGCGAAGAAGCCGCGTCGGGCCACGCGCGTTTGGCGGCCGCGCTGGCGCGCGCCGATGTGCGCGAAGCGATGACGCGCCATGGGGTCGATCCGGCCATGGCGCTCGAGCGCGTCGCGGCGCTGACGGACGACGAGGCCGCTCAGCTCGCCGAGCGCATCGACAGCGCGCCCGCGGGCGGGGTCATTGGCGCCATCCTGGTGGTGTTTTTTGTCCTGCTGGTCACCGACATCCTGGGCCTGACCAAGGTCTTCCCCTTCACCCGCTCGGTGCGCTGAGGCCGGCATGCCGCGGGCCATGGCGCGTGCTGCAGGGCGCGCAAGACGGGGCTGGAGGGTGGCGGGCGCCCTGCTGCTGGCCGCCTTGGCGGGTTGCGCCGTGCCGGGTGCGCCGCCGTCGGCCTACCCGGCCGACCTGCCCGAGCGCGCCGAGCTCAGCGACACCCCCTTCTTTGCCGACGACAGCCACCACTGCGGCCCCGCCGCGCTGGCCACCGGCCTGTCGGCCGCCGGCCTGCCGACCACGCCGCAGGCCTTGATCGACCATGTTTTCCTGCCCGGCCGCCAAGGGTCCCTGCAGATCGAAATGCTGTCCGGCGCGCGGCGCCACGGCGGCGTGGCGACGCAGATCCCGGGCACGCTCGATGCGCTGCTGCGCGAGATCGCGGCGGGCCACCCGGTGGTGGTCTTGCAAAACCTCGGGCTGTCCTGGGCCCCTTCCTGGCACTACGCGGTGGCCATCGGCTACGACGCGCGCAGCGAGACCGTGCTGCTGCGCTCCGGACCCATGCCGCGCCAGGCGCTCGGCCTGCGCACCTTCATGCACACCTGGGACCGCAGCGCGCGCTGGGCCTTTGTGGTCACACGCCCCGGCCGGCTGCCGGCCACCGCCACGCAGGCGCAGGTGCTCAGCGCCCTGGTGGCTTTCGAGCGCAACGCCCCCGCCGCTGCGGCCGCGCAAGCCTACAGCTCGGGCCTGGCGCGCTGGCCCGACCAGCCCACACTGGCCATGGGCCTGGGCAACGCCCTGTATGCGGCCGGTGACGCCGACGGTGCCGAAGCCGCCTATCGCCAGGTGCTGGCCGGCCAGGCGCACGCCGCCGCCTACAACAACCTGGCGCGTTTGCGGCTCGAGCGCGGCGACGCGGCGCAGGCGCGCGCCCTGGTGCAGCAGGGCCTGCGTGTGGCGGGGCCTCTGCGCCCGACCCTGCTCGAGACCCTGCAGGCCATCGACCGCGCAGACCCCCTCGCGCAGTGAATCGGGCCAGCGCCGGCAAGGCGCCTGGCGCCTCAGCCGATGCTGGCCAGCACGTGGGCGGTTTGCGTGACCAGGGTTTGCAGTTGGGACATGCTGGCGGCACTGGGGGGCTCGGGCGGCGTGGACAAGAGCTGCTGCTCGATCTGCTCGAGCTGCGCATACAAGCGCTCACAGCCGATGCTGCCCAGGCTGCCTTTGAGGCGGTGCGCGACCGAGCGCAGCGCCGCCCATTCCTGGGCGGCGAAATGCTGCTGCATCAGGCCGTGCGAGCGCAGCATTTCCTGTTGCGCCCTGTCCAGAAAATCCCGCAGTTCCTGCGCTTCCATGAACTCCTGAAAGCTTTCCACGGTGTCCGGATTGAGCAACTGCATGGGCGCCTCTAAAATTGCA
>JACCDU011236084.1_pt1 | contig 11029 bp, 8 predicted proteins | sample 7446081 | NCBI WGS metagenome assembly JACCDU01 (sample SAMN15323447, study PRJNA562643) | freshwater metagenome | isolation source: river surface water | place: USA:Blue River Watershed | collected 2017-08-17
CAATTCATGCAGCAAGATTGGATTAACTCGCTTGGCTGGACGCTATTGCACTCTCTATGGCAACACGCCCTAATCGCCTTATTTTGCGCACTAATACTAGTCTGCTACCGGCACGCGAGTGCAAATACTCGTTATCTGGCTGCATTTGCAAGCCTACTGCTAGCGTTATTTACCAGCGCAACTACTTTTTACAGCTACCAAAAAAACAGCACCAACATTGTAATTCACCCAACCCTGGCCGATGAGCCATCATCTCTGATTGAAAACTCCCTGCACTGGGGGTTCGTTGATTTTATTAACACTTACATTAACAACATTGCCTTTATTTGGATGCTGGTTGTTGCTGCCATTGGAATTAAGACACTAGTCGATTATCGCTATAGCCAATACTTAAAAAACGACAACCTGACAACAACACCAGAAAAATGGAACTCAATATTCATGGGGCTTGCAAGAACGATTGGCATCTCACGCTCAATTGAACTTCGCATTTCATTGATTACCATTTCCCCTTGCGTTATCGGCCACATCAAACCTGTGGTACTACTCCCTATGAAACTACTGTTATGCATGAGCCAAGAACAAATAGAAGCGATTTTGTTGCATGAACTTGCCCATATCCGCCGCCAGGATTACCTGCTCGGAATAATACAAACACTGATAAAAACCCTCTTCTTTTTCAATCCCTTTTTACTATGGATTTCTTCTCAAATCGATAAGGAACGTGAACATGCCTGTGACGATATTGCTGTAACCATAAATCAAAACCCCATGTTGTTTGCCAATACACTGAAGGAGCTTGCTGAAATGAATACCAATAAAAAAATTGCAATGAATATCAATCACAAAAATTTACTGCTGCAGCGTGTTACTCGCCTGTTTAAAACACAAAAAAACGAATCCGCCATGAAAGCAGGTTCGACAACTGGTCTCGCCATTTTACTCAGCGGGCTATTAATCGCCATTTGTGCCAATGCAACACCAGACAAAATCGATAATAAAATCATCTCCCTTGATGTTGCCAAAATTTCTGCACATGAGGTGATGAAAGAAGTTAATAAGAAATGCGGCACCGCTGAAGTGCTCGCAAAAGCAGATAACGATGAAATAACACTTGTACTGGAAGATATAAGCTGCAAGGATGCAATTAAGCTATTGAAGGACTTTGCCGCAGGTGCCCCAGAATCGCTGTAAACCACAGGCAAGGCATGTATATGTGATGCATACACATACCTTGCACCTGCGCACAACAAAAACCATCTATTTTTTTAACGGGATCGTAGCCACAAGGCCCTTGGATAATAAACCGGGAAACACGCTGTGGTGATTCTCATTGGCTAAAACCTCAACCTTCAAGTTCAATCCTTTATAGTTACGTAAGCGCAATTGCTTTTCCATATCGTGCAAGTCCTTTACCATAGGGTAATAATCGTTTTCCAGCTCACCGACAAACATGGAGACATTTACCGGTAGTTGCGTATGGAATTTCGCGTACTCCTTTTCCATGCTGAACATCACCCGATTGTCGTACCACAACGAAGGACTACCAATGATGTAATCAGTAAAGAGCTCCGGTTTTGTAAAAAGGATATAGGCACCTAACAAACCACCAAATGAATGCCCTACGAACACTTTCTTTTTAGTATCGATACGATATTTTTGCTGCACCAACGGAATGACCTGAGTCTCAATAAAATCCACATACTCCTTGGCGTGACCAGATGCTAATCGACTAGCACTGGAATATCCGCTTTTTTCTATCGGCGAATAGGTAGGGGTATAGTCACGTGTGCGACTAATGCTGCGATCTTCACCTTTTGCGTAAGATATACCCACTACTACCGCCTCCTGTACTACAGCACCGCCCATTAACGCCATTGCACCAGTTGTGACTGGAAATGCGAAACGCGAATCGTTAACCAAAATTAAGGGGTAATTAGTTTTTGAATCGGCATAAGACTGTGGAACTTGAACATAAAGCTCGTAATCTTTATTGTTACTATTCGCATGAACACTCAGAGTTTCAAATTTGGGATATCCAAATGGAGGAAGCTCTGCTGCGATTACTTGACTCGTAAATCCAACTACGCTCATGAAAAGCGGCAAGACATAATCTATTCTTAAGAACATTTAATTCCCTTATTACGATTATTTATTTTCTATAATTCCGGCAGAGATAAACGCCTGATTGAGATAAGTTTCATTTTCTGAAGGATGGCGCAATTCTGCTTCGGGAACACCTTTACTATTAGCAATTGCCGCTACCCTGCCCTGCTTATGAAAGGCAACCGCAGGAAAGCTTTTCGCAATAGGGTCTTTGTAAGCTTGTTGCGGGGAAATAATCTTCCAGCCTTTGCTGCGCAAATGTTGAATCAAATCGCCAACGAATAGAGCAGCCGCATCATTTTCATGCAGCAGCAATACATGCCGTGGTGATCGTTTTAAGGATTTTTTTGCAATTGCATCGTAAAATTCAATCGATTCATACAGACTTTTTACATAAAAGTCCCGCGCCTTTTCATAATTTATGGTTTTCTTTTCTTCCGCCGCTTTGGTAATTAGCGAGCTGATATACCAATCAAAATTATCGATAGTCACGTAGCCATCTTTGTACCCCAACTCCCTAAGTAAATTTTGCAACTGATTAATCTCAGTAAGATCTTTACCGTAATGAAGAAAGGGAAATCGATGGTAATTCAGGACATTAGCAAAGGGTTTCAAAGCCAGATGCGCTTTATAGGCATCCTGCGCATAGGCATTTACGCCTAGTTGATTGGCAGACTGATGGGTAAAGCTATGGCTCGCCAAATGGAAGCCCGCATCAGTGTACTGCGTTAGACGCCCTGCTGTTTGCGGGTTTATATAATCGGCTTTAACAAAGAATAATGCATCGGGCACATCGGCGAGCTTCAGAGCTGCAATTAACTTCTGTGTACGCTCCGCACCCGTCATTAACACTGAATCAGGCGTCGGAGCATCGTCAAAGGTTAGCGAGATTTCGCGGGCAAAACAAATCGATGAAATAACGGCACTCAGCAAGATTAAAAAACGAACAATTACAATCTTCATACAACTTCCTGATTATTATACGATCCATCCTTCAGGCAATAACCCAAAAGAAAACGGGAGCATGTTACAGCAATAAGCTGACATTACTCCCGTGGTATAGTTCACTATCTTTTAATAGATGCAATCAGGGGTGCTTGGGCGGACAATGGTAGCTTTGTTTAATCTCGTCACCATCCACCGAATGCAAATGAACATCAAAGCCCCATAAACGGTGCAAGTGTTTTAAGACTTCCTCGGTGGATTCACCCAGCGGACGGCGATTGTGCATGTAGTGATGCAGAGTCAACGAGCGATCTCCGCGCACCTCTACTTTGTAGACTTGAATATTGGGTTCGCGATTCCCCAGGTTATATTGACCAGCCAGATTTTCACGCAGTTTGCGAAAGCCGCGTTCATTGTGGATTGCATCGACACGAATTTTTTCCTGCTGATCGTCATCAACTATGCTGAACAGTTTTAAATCGCGCATAACTTTAGGGGACAAAAACTGCAGGATAAAACTTTCATCTTTAAAGTTTTTCATCGCGAACTGCAGCGTTTCTTTCCAATTAGAGCCAGCAATTTCTGGAAACCAGGTACGGTCTTCATCGGTAGGATTTTCACACATCCGACGAATGTCACTCATGATCGAAAAACCCAAGGTGTAAGGGTTAATACCGCTAAAATAAGGGTGATCATAAGCAGGTTGAGCAATGACGCCGGTGTGCGACTGCAAAAACTCCATGATAAAGCCATCCGTCACATAACCGCGCGCATGCAGCTCATTCAGTAGCGTGTAATGCCAAAAAGTTGCCCAACCTTCATTCATCACCTGGGTTTGGCGCTGCGGATAAAAATACTGGGCAATTTTGCGCACAATACGGATTACTTCGCGCTGCCAGGGTTCCAACAGGGGTGAATTTTTCTCCAGGAAATAGAGAATGTTTTCCTGCGGCTCTTGCGGGAAACGGGGTTCATTTTTATGTGCATCGGCGTTGGCCGACTTAGGAATAGTTCGCCACAGATCATTTACGTGTTTGCGCAAATACTCCTCTCGCTCACTCTGGCGCCGCTCTTCTTCCTGAGCAGAAATAGGATAAGGACGTTTGTATCTATCCACGCCGTAATTCATTAACGCATGACAGGAATCCAAAATATCTTCAACCGCGCTAATGCCGTAACGTTCTTCGCATTTACTGATATAGTTTTTCGCGAACACCAGATAATCGATAATCGAACTTGCATCCGTCCATGTGCGGAATAAATAATTACCTTTAAAAAACGAGTTATGCCCATAGCACGCATGAGCGATGACCAGCGTTTGCATGGTCATGGTATTTTCTTCCATTAAATACGCAATACAGGGGTTGGAGTTGATTACAATTTCATATGCCAACCCCATTTGCCCGCGTTTGTAGGAATGCTCAGTACTCAGCAACTGTTTCCCGTACGACCAATGACTATAACCTATAGGCATTCCCACCGATGAATAGGCATCCATCATTTGCTCGGAACTAATCACTTCAATTTGATTGGGGTAGGTATCCAAACCAAACTCTTCCGCCAAACCAGCAAGAACTTGATCCACTTCGCGAATCAAATCAAAGTTCCATTCAGAGGTGGTAAACAGTGGTTTTTTCATGCGACCTTCTTATGGAATAGCTCACGGAATACCGGATAAATATCGCCCACACCGCGAATATGCTGTAGCGCAAAACTCTCGGGAAATTGCTCTTGAATCGTTTCGTAAACGCTCCACAATGCCTGATGCTCATTGTTGGTAATTTCTATATAAGAAAAATACTGGCAACTAGGCAGGAGCTCATCCACTAAAATATCGCGGCACACATCAGAGTCTTCACCCCAGTTATCACCGTCGGAAGCCTGGGCGCCATAGATATTCCATTGCTCTGGCGAATAGCGATCTTTGATAATTTCTTGCATCAAGCGCAACGCACTGGATACCACCGTACCGCCAGTCTCGCGCGAATGGAAAAACTCATCTTCATCCACTTCTTTCGCACTGGTGTGATGACGAATAAATACGATTTCTGTTTTTTCGTAATTGCGTTGCAGGAATAAATAAAGAAGGATGAAAAAGCGTTTGGCGATGTCTTTGGTGGCCTGGTCCATTGAACCGGAAACATCCATAATGCAAAACATGACGGCCTTAGAGCGCGGCACTGGTTGCTTGATCATCAAATTGTATTTGAGATCGAAAGTGTCCAACCATGGCACTTTACTGATGGAACGCTCCAGCTTGGCGATCGCCGCAAGCAATTCGTTGTAACGTGCCGAATCGCGCTTTGCCTCCGGAGATTTTTCCAACTCAGCTAACTCTTCTTGCAAGGCCTGTAATTGTCTACGTTTGCCACCGGTCAACGCCAAGCGCCGCATATTGGCAGAACGTAAGGAGCGCACAATATTAATTCGACCCGGCTGCCCCTCGTTAGCAATACCACCGCGCACGGTTTTAAACTCTTCCAAACCCGACAATTGGCGCTTGATCAAATTGGGTAGTTCAAGCCCATCGAACATAAAGTCCAAAAATTCTTCTTGTGAAAGTGTGAATGAAAAGTCATCCATTCCTTCACCGGAATCACTGGCTTTACCGCCGCCGCCCTGCCCCTCGCCACCTTGTGGCCGCGCTATTTTATCGCCTTCCGAGAAATGCTTGTTACCCGGCAGCACGCGCTCATTAAGCCCCCCCTGACCGTGATGAATAATAGGTTCACTAATATCACGCCCGGGAATACTGACCTTACCACCTTTATCAATGTCGGTAATTGAGCGTTCATTAACCGCATCGGATACCGCTTTCTGAATTTGGTGGCGATAACGCCGCAAAAAGCGCTGGCGGTTTACAGCGCTTTTGTTTTTGGCATTGAGACGTCGATCAATTATGTAACTCATAACCCAACCTTAACTTTTTATAAAGCAATAGTGTTTCAGGTTACCTTTGTACTGCCCTTACCTTTCACTTAAACGTTTTGCGTTTTTTCGCTAAGCCCTCTCAGGTTAATTCATCGTTTACTGGGATTTTCTTACCCTCAAATACCATTCAGAAAGCAAGCGCACTTGCTTTTCAGTGTACCCACGCTCCACCATACGCTGGACAAAATCATGATGCTTTTTCTTGTCTTGTACAGACGCCTTGGCGTTAAACGATATCACTGGCAACAAGTCCTCGGTATTTGAGAACATTTTCTTCTCAATCACTATGCGCAATTTTTCATAGCCGCGCCAATCAGGATTTTTTCCCGCATTGCTCGCCTTGGCACGCAACACAAAGTTGACAATCTCATTGCGAAAATCTTTGGGATTACTAATACCCGCCGGCTTCTCAATTTTCTCCAGTTCATCATTGAGCGAAGAGCGATTGAGTATTTCTCCCGTTTCCGGATCGCGATACTCCTGATCCTGAATCCAGAAATCCGCATAAGTCACGTAGCGATCAAAAATGTTTTGACCATATTCTGCATAGGATTCCAGATACGCGGTTTGGATTTCTTTACCAATAAAGTCCACATATTTAGGCGAAATGAATTCTTTTAAGGCATTCAGGTATTTATCCTGCACCTCTTTGGGGAATTGTTCCTGCTCGATTTGTTGTTCCAGCACATACATCAGGTGTACGGGGTTAGCGGCGATTTCAGTTGGATCAAAGTTAAATACCTTGGATAAAATTTTGAACGAGAATCGCGTTGACAGTCCATTCATTCCTTCATCCACACCAGCCGCATCTTTATATTCTTGCAAGGACTTTGCACGTGGATCCGTATCTTTCAGGTTTTCACCATCATAGATACGCATTTTAGAGTAGATGTTGGAGTTTTCTGGTTCTTTAATACGCGATAACACGGAAAATTGCGCAAGCATTCGCAATGTGTCCGGCGCACAAGGTGCCTTGGACAAGGAAGAGTGTTGCAGCAATTTTTCGTAGATTTTCATTTCCTCGGTAACCCGTAAACAGTAAGGCACCTTGACAATGTAAACACGGTCAATAAATGCTTCATTGTTTTTGTTGTTGCGGAAGTTTTGCCATTCAGACTCGTTAGAGTGCGCAAGAATGATCCCGTCGAACGGAATTGCTCCCAAGCCTTCCGTACTATTGAAATTCCCCTCCTGCGTTGCCGTTAACAACGGGTGCAACACCTTGATGGGAGCCTTGAACATCTCTACGAATTCCATTAACCCCTGGTTAGCGCGACACAGGCCACCACTAAAGCTATAAGCATCTGGGTCGTTTTGTGGAAACTCTTCCAATTGACGAATATCAACCTTACCCACTAGCGAGGAAATATCCTGATTATTTTCATCACCCGGTTCAGTTTTGGTAATCGCTATCTGGTTCAGTATGGAAGGAAAAACCTTTACCACTTTGAACTGGGTAATATCACCCCGAAACTCTTGTAAACGTTTTGCCGCCCCAGGTGACATGATAGATTTAATGTAGCGGGGAGGAATGCCATAGTCTTCCTGCAGGATTTTGCCATCTTCTTCCGGATTAAATAGCCCTAATGGCGATTCAAATACCGGTGAGCCTTTGATGCAATAGATCGGCATTTTTTCCATCAATGTTTTTAGCATCTCCGCCAGTGATGATTTACCGCCACCTACCGGCCCTAAGAGATAAAGAATTTGTTTCTTTTCCTCCAGTCCCTGTGCAGCATGTTTGAAAAACGACACAATTTGCTGGATCGATTCTTCCATACCATAAAACTCGCCAAACGCTTTGTACCGTTTGATGATTTTATTGGAAAAAATTCTACTGAGGCGAGGATCTTGAGAAGTATCAACCAACTCCGGGTCACCAATGGCCATCAACATACGTTCTGCAGCCGAGGCATAAACACTGGGGTCTTTTTTGCAGAGTTCGAGATACTCCTTAATCGTTAACTCTTCCTGCTGGGTAGCTTCAAAACGTTCGCGATAATGACTGAATATACTCATAATCTACCTCGGGTTAGCGATTAAAGCGGTAAGCACAGATCAATAAGACAGCAATTAATTCAAGTTATTCCCACGTTGGAAAATGCGGTAGCTCGTTATCCCTAAGCATAGCCCTAAATTTCTCAAGTATTAAAAGTAATAACAATTAATTGACTGATTTCTCGTTAAGCTTTTACACTCAAAAAACGCGCCAAGTAATGCATCTATTTATGTAAATTTTTGCGCTACACTGGGTAATCATCAAATTCACAGAGGCCAAACGCCTTTAGGCTTACGTTTTATAAATTCATGATTTCTATCCCTTGGCTCAGTACTGACAATCTGCAATTTCCACCTCCCGTGTACGCACTGGAAGACCCCAATGGATTGTTAGCTGTTGGTGGAGATCTTTCCCCGGAACGGATACTTGCGGCTTATCACCAGGGAATTTTTCCGTGGTTCAATCCGGGTGATCCGATTTTGTGGTGGAGCCCCAGCCCGCGCACAGTGATTTATCCAGAACAACTCCATATTTCCAAAAGTCTGCGCAAATTGCTGCGCAAAGAAATTTATCGTGTAACCTTTGATAATTGTTTTGAAAATGTTATGCGCGCTTGCGCGGGACCACGCGACTACGCCGATGGAACCTGGATTAGCGAGGAAATTATCGCTGGCTACACTGCCCTGCATCATCGCGGCTTTGCGCACTCCGTTGAAGTCTGGCAGGAAAATCAATTAGTTGGCGGACTTTATGGGATGGCGTTAGGGCGGGTATTTTTCGGCGAGTCCATGTTTAGTCGTGCGGACAACGCTTCCAAATTCGGTTTTGCTCATTTGGTCAGGCAATTACGCCAGTGGGATTTCCAGCTGATCGATTGTCAAGTCGCCAACGATCACTTATTTAGTTTGGGCGCAGTCGAAATTCCCCGTGAAGAGTTTCAAAAAATACTGGTAAACTTTGTTCATCAGCCGAGTGTGTCTTCCCAACCCTGGTCAACTTTGGCAATTACCCCTTGGGAATAACCGGATTTGCGCGAGGCGGTCATGTCCGACTTATCAACATTAAAATTATTTGCCACTCAGCCACACCCCTGCAGTTATCTGGATGGGCAGGAAGCCACTACGGTTTTTGTCGATCCGGATGCGAAAATAGATCCATCGCTCTACACCCAATTATCACAGCTGGGATTTCGTCGCAGTGGAGCCCACTTGTATCGTCCGCAGTGCTTGCGTTGCCAGGCCTGTGTTTCCTGCCGAATTCCCGTTAAATTATTTAGACCCAATCGCACTCAACGTCGGTGTGTACAGCGCAATAACGATTTAGCGCTACATATCACCTATAACATCAATACCGTTGAGCATTACAACCTCTATGCGCGATACATCGAAGGGCGCCATCAGGATGGCGATATGTATCCTCCATCCGAGGAGCAATATAAAGCGTTTCTCACCAGCGAATGGGGCATTACCCAATACATAGAACTGCGTCACGAAGGCAGGTTGATAGGTCTTTCTGTTTGCGATCAATTGGGGGATGGTTTATCAGCCGTCTATACCTTTTACGATCCCGCCGAAGAGCATCGCAGCCTGGGCAAGTTCGCAATTCTGGCGCAGATAGACAAAGCACGAACCATGGATCTGGATTACCTCTATTTAGGATACTGGATTAAGGATTGTGAGAAGATGAACTATAAAACCCAGTATCGCCCCCTGGAACTGCTCGTAAACCGTCGCTGGATGCGGCTTAACTGAGCAATTAAATCCTCATTTTCACCAATACAGGCCGAAAGCAGCGGCAAAACCCGCTTTTCTACCTTATTCCACTTGGCGGCTCTGGTTAATTAAGGCACAATTCACGCCTATTTTTTTACCCCCCTCTATTACCTTGCCGTGATAGACAAGAACTATTGAAACCCTGAGGAAGCTGCCGCATGGCAAAAGACGATTGCATTGAATTTGACGGTGAAGTGGTTGATACCCTCCCCAACACCACCTTTCGCGTAAAACTGGAAAATGGACATGTGGTAATTGCCCACATCTCTGGCAAGATGCGCAAAAACTACATCCGCATTCTGACAGGAGATAAGGTCAAGGTTGAGATGACTCCCTATGACCTGACCAAAGGCCGAATTACCTATCGCGCCCGCTAATACCCAGAACTTCTCGCTTCCAAAAAAGCAGTTACGCAAAAACAAAAAGCCGCACTCACGTGCGGCTTTTGCGTTCTAACAATGACAACAATTTAATCAGGCTGGCTGCGCAGCCTGCTTGGCTTTGACCTCGATAGTGATTTTATCCTCTATCGGATCAACATCTACATCTACTGTTCCACCACCACTAGATAAGGTTCCGAAAAGGATCTCCTCCGCCAGGGGCTTTTTAAGCTTGTCTTGAATTAAGCGAGCCATTGGGCGGGCTCCCATTTTCACATCATAACCATGAATCGCCAGCCACTCACGAGCTTCATCACTAATTTCCAGAGTGACATGCTTATCATCCAGCTGGGTCTGTAACTCCATCAGGAACTTGTCAACCACAGTTTTAATGGTATTCAACGTCAGAGAAGCAAACTGCACAATCGCATCCAGACGGTTGCGGAATTCAGGCGTAAACATTTTCTTGATAGCTTCCATACCGTCAGTAGCGTGATCCTGATGAGTGAAACCTATCGAGGCACGACTCATCACCTCCGCACCGGCGTTAGTAGTCATAATCAAAATTACGTTGCGGAAATCCGCCTTGCGCCCATTGTTGTCAGTAAGGGTGCCGTGATCCATAACCTGCAACAGCAAGTTGAAAACCTCTGGATGCGCCTTCTCAATCTCATCCAGCAACAAAACGCAGTGCGGTTGCTTGGTGATTGCATCCGTTAACAATCCACCCTGATCAAACCCCACATAACCAGGAGGCGCACCAATCAAGCGCGATACCGTGTGACGCTCCATATATTCAGACATATCAAAGCGTACCAACTCCATCCCCATGCATTTAGCAAGTTGACGACAAACTTCCGTTTTACCTACGCCCGTAGGACCAGCAAACAGGAAGG
>JACCDU011182879.1_pt1 | contig 11028 bp, 10 predicted proteins | sample 7446081 | NCBI WGS metagenome assembly JACCDU01 (sample SAMN15323447, study PRJNA562643) | freshwater metagenome | isolation source: river surface water | place: USA:Blue River Watershed | collected 2017-08-17
CACCCTCGCCCAAACCGTCACCCACCTTCAGCCCCTTCGCATACTCGGCAAGCGCCTGTGCGAATTCGCGCTTGATGCTTTCATGCACCAGAAAGCGCGTGGGTGAAATGCAGACCTGGCCTGCGTTGCGGAACTTCGCGGCGCCTGCGGCCTTGACGGCCAGCGCGATGTCCGCATCCTCACAGAGGATGACTGGCGCATGGCCGCCAAGCTCCATCGTCACCCGCTTCATGTGCTGGCCCGCCATCGCGGCCAGCTGCTTGCCCACCGGCGTGGAGCCCGTGAACGTGATCTTTCGGATCGTGGGGTGCGGCACCAGGTATCCAGAAATCTCAGCCGGGTTGCCGTAGACCAATTGCAGCACGCCAGCGGGAAGACCTGCATCGGCAAAAGCCTTGACAAAAGCAGCGGGGCCAGCCGGTGTTTCTTCGGCGGCCTTGACGATCATCGAGCAACCGGCGGCCAGGGCAGGGCCGACCTTGCGCACGACCTGGTTGATCGGGAAATTCCAGGGCGTGAAAGCGGCGACCGGGCCCACCGGGTCCTTCACCACCATTTGGCGCAGCTCAGGTTTGCCGCGCGAGGGCACCAAACGGCCGTAGACACGCAGGCCTTCATCGGCGAACCATTCCAGCAAATCGGCCGCCGCCAGCGTCTCCCCCTTGGCCTCGACCAGTGGCTTGCCTTGTTCTTGCGTGATCAAGGGCGCAATCTCTGCTGCGCGTTCGCGGATGAGCCCAGCCGCCTTGCGCATGATCTTGGCGCGGTCGGCGGCCGGCATGTCACGCCAGGTCAGGAAACCCTTATGGGCAGCGGCCAGAGCGAGGTCCAAATCGGTCTTGGACGCCTGGGCCACTCGGCCGATTTCCTGGCCGGTAGCAGGGTTGAAAACTGCGAGCGAACGGCCGTCTGCGGCGTCTTGCCAATGACCGTCGATGAAAAGCTGGGTATGTGGGTACATCACGTGAGTCAGATAAAGGTGACAAGGGCGCCAATTGTCGGCACAGCTGCAGATGATATGCCCTCTACCGAAGAGGCAGTTCGCGTTTCAGTGATCTGGAGGAGACGAATGAGCCGCACATACGCCATCAGAAACACATCTGGTTCATAGCGACTTTCCAAAGAAAAAGGCCCCTGTTGCACAGGGGCCTAGATTCATTGGCGGAGTAGGAGGGATTCGAACCCTCGGTACAGGAGGACCTGTACGCCGGATTTCGAATCCGGTGCATTCGACCACTCTGCCACCACTCCGCAGCGTCGAATCCGCAATTCTAGCAGAGTGTTGTCAGGGTTTGCGCGGCGCCATGACCGATGCGTTGCGTGGTGCTGCAGTGAGGTAAACGCTGGGCGAGCCCAGCACAGGTTCGGAGATCTCGACTGTGAGCGTGCGTTCCTGGCGCGTCAGCACCAACAGGCTTTGGCGGCTGCGCACGGCTGTGAGCACGGTCCAACCTTGGGCTGTGAGGTTGTCCAGGAAAAAGCGGTAAATCGCATCGGCATCGCGCCCCGCGTCCAGCGACGCACGCCCTACCCAGGTGTCCCCCGCGCCGATGATGAGCGACTGGTCAGCTCGGATGGTGCTGCCTGGCGGCAGTGGCAGCCCACCCAGCGACTGGCCAGGGGCCACAGCGCCAGCAGCCTGACCACCACTGTCTGCCGATGAGGCCAAGGGCGTGCTGCTGCACCCCACCAACAAAGCAGCGACCAGCGCCCAAAGACTGCCATACCGCATATCGCGCTCCTTGCCTCTCGGCTTGTCGGTGCTCAGGGCACCAGTTTGTCAACGCCACCCAGATACGGGCGCAGCACCTCGGGCACGGTGACGGAGCCATCGGCGTTCTGGCCATTTTCGAGCACCGCCACCAGGGCGCGGCCCACGGCCAAGCCTGACCCGTTCAAGGTGTGCACCAGCTCGTTCTTGCCCTGGGCGTTTTTGAAGCGGGCCTGCAGGCGGCGTGCCTGGAAGGCTTCACAGTTGGACACCGAGCTGATCTCGCGGTAGGTGCCTTGTGCCGGCACCCAGACCTCCAGGTCATAAGTCTTGGTGGCGCCAAAGCCCATGTCGCCGGTGCACAGGCTCATCACCCGATAGGGCAAGCCCAGCTTTTGCAAAATGGCTTCGGCGTGGCCGGTCATTTCCTCCAGCGCTTCGTAGCTCTTGTCGGGGTGCACGATCTGCACCATTTCAACTTTGTCGAACTGGTGCTGGCGGATCATGCCGCGTGTGTCACGCCCAGCGCTGCCCGCTTCAGAGCGAAAGCACGGCGTGTGCGCCGTCATCTTGATCGGCAACTCGGCTTCGGCCACGATCTCATCGCGCACGACGTTGGTCAGCGTGACTTCAGAGGTTGGGATCAGGTACAGATCCTGTTTGTCTTCGCCGCCGTCCTGGCCACCTTTGTTGGCCGCAAACAGATCGGCCTCGAACTTGGGCAACTGACCCGTGCCGCGCAGCGTGTCGGCGTTGACGATGTAAGGCGTGTAGCACTCGGTGTAGCCATGCTCGCGCGTTTGGGTGTCGAGCATGAACTGGGCGAGCGCACGGTGCAGTTGAGCGATCGGCCCGCGCATGAAAGTGAAACGCGAGCCCGACAGTTTGATGCCGGTGTCAAAGTCCAGACCCAGCTTCTCGCCAATTTCCACATGGTCCTTGACCTCGAAGTCAAAGGTCTTGGGCGTGCCCCAGCTACGCACCACCACATTGGCCTCTTCACCCGCGCCCACAGGGACGCTCTCGTGCGGCAGGTTGGGCACAGCCAGCAACAGGGCCTGCAGTTCAGCCTGGATCACTTCCAACCGCGCTGCAGAGGTTTCGAGTTCGGTCTTGATGGCCGCCACCTGGGCCATCACCGCATCGGCTTCGGCATGCTGGCCCTTGCCTTTGAGCATGCCGATCTGCTTGGACAGGCTGTTGCGCTGGGCTTGCAGTTCTTCGGTTCGGGTCTGCAGCGTCTTGCGCTCGGATTCCAGAGCGCGAAAAGCGTCCACATCGAGGAAGGGCTGAGGGTTCTTGCGGGTCTGCAGACGCGCGATCACGGCGTCCAGGTCTTTGCGGAGGAGAAGGATATCGAGCATGGCAGCAATTGTAGGGATCAGCCCAACTCGGGCTTGAGGCCCTTGGGCAAAGGAAATTTGATGGTTTCCTGCACACCGTCGAGGGTGCGCACCGAAACCGCACCGAGTTCACGCAGCCGTGAGATGACAGCCTGCACCAACACATCGGGCGCGGAAGCCCCAGCGGTCAGGCCCACGCGGGCTTTGCCGTCAAACCAGACGACTTGCAGGTCGGCAGCCGAGTCCACCATGTAGGCAGGCGTGCCCAGGCGCTCAGCCAGTTCGCGCAGGCGGTTGCTGTTGGAGCTGGTCGGGCTGCCCACCACGATCACCACCTCCACCTGCGGGCTGAGCAGCTTGACGGCGTCCTGGCGGTTTTGGGTCGCGTAACAAATGTCTTGCTGCTTTGGCTCTCGCACCTGCGGAAAACGCGCCTTGACCGCCGCCAGGATGTCGGCCGCATCGTCCACGCTGAGCGTGGTTTGCGTGACCACAGCCAACAGATGGGTCTGGCCCGGCTGGACACGCGCCACGTCCTGCACGTCCTCCACCAGGTGGATGCCGCTGTCGAGCTGGCCCATCGTGCCCTCAACCTCGGGATGGCCTTTGTGGCCGATCATGATGAACTCGTAGCCTTCCTTGTGCAGCTTGGCCACTTCCACATGGACCTTGGTCACCAGTGGGCAAGTGGCATCAAAGATGCGAAATCCCCGCTGCTCAGCCTCTTGCTGCACCGCAAGGCTCACACCATGGGCGCTGAAGATCAGCGTGGCGCCTGGCGGCACCTCGGCCAGATCCTCGATGAAGATGGCACCTTTGGCTTTGAGGTCATTGACCACATAGGTGTTGTGCACGATCTCGTGGCGCACATAAATGGGCCGGCCAAACTTGGTCAACGCATGTTCAACGATGTCGATGGCCCGGTCCACACCCGCGCAAAAACCGCGCGGCTCTGCCAAAAGGATTTCAGAAGACATCACAGCACCCCAATCAGATGCACTTCGAGCGTCACCGGCTGGCCGGCCAGCGGGTGGTTGAAGTCGAACAGCACCGCGCCGTCCTCGGCCACCTCCAGTGCGGTGCCGGCGTAGCTGCCCAGGCCATCGGGCGTGGGGAACTGCACCACATCGCCCAGGGTGTAGCGCTCCATGGGGTCACCCAGTTCGTTGAGCAGCTTGCGCGCCACCCATTGGCGCATGTCGGGGTTGCGCTCGCCAAAGGCCTCGCCAGCAGGCATCTCGATGGTGACGCGCGCACCCTCCTCCAGCCCCAGCAAACGCTGTTCCACGGCCGGCGTCAGCTCGCCCGAGCCCAGCGACAGCGTGGCGGGCTTGTCTGAAAAGGTGTTGATGATGTCCCCCTGCGGGCCGGCCAGGCGGTAGTGCAGGGTCAAAAAGGAGCCGGGCTGAACGGTAGGCATAGGGTTTTCCGGGTTGCCGCCACAGGTGCGGCGGGCAGATAACGAAGCGTGTATTGTAAAAACCCGGCAAAGCACCCGCCGCAACAGGCGGGGCAAGCGACCGGCGCCTTCCAGGGAGGAAGCACGATGGACATCCACAGCCTGCCGGCCCAGGCCCGCCCACGCGAAAAACTGCTCACCCGCGGCCCCCAGGCCCTGAGCGATGTGGAGCTGCTGGCGATCTTGCTGCGCACCGGCATGGCCGGCAAAAACGTGTTCGCACTGGCCGAGGAATTGCTGACTCCCGGCGGCGTCTCGGGCCTGCTGCACGCCTCACGCCAGCAACTCCAAGCCGTCAAGGGGCTGGGCCCCGCCAAACAGGCCGAGCTGCTGGCCATTGCCGAATTGGCACGCCGCGCACTGGCCGAACGCCTGCGCGAGCCCGAGGCCCTGAATTCACCCCAGGCCGTGAAGGACTACCTGCAGTTGCATCTGGCGCACAAGCCGCACGAGGTCTTTGCCGTGCTGTTCCTCGACAGCCAAAACCGCCTTCAAGCGCTCGAAGAGCTGTTTCGCGGCACCCTCACCCAGACCAGCGTCTACCCGCGTGAGGTGGTGCTGCGCGCCCTGCACCACAGCAGCAGCGCCGTCGTGCTGGCCCACAACCACCCCAGCGGGGCCGTGCGCCCGAGCCGCGCCGACGAAGCCCTGACGCAGAACCTGAAAGCCTCGCTGGCCCTGGTCGATGTGCGCGTGCTCGACCACATCATCGTGGCCCAGGGGCAAACCTTGTCGATGGCGGAAGCGGGGTTGCTCTAGGGGTTCGCACTGGCAAAAACAGTGTGAACAGGCCCTAGCCTCAACCCGCTGGCCGCAACAGCACCACCAAAGCGCCTGCGCCGCCTTCCGCAGGCTTGGCTTGTACAAAGGCCATGACCTGGTTCTTTTGCACCAGCCAGCTGTGGACCTTGTTCTTGAGCACCGGCGTCTTGCCCGGCGAGCCCAGGCCCTTGCCATGCACCACGCGCACACAACGCAACCCCTGACGGTGGGCCTCGCGGATGAAGTCGGCCAAGGCCACACGCGCCTCATCGCTGCGCAGGCCGTGCAGGTCGATCTCGCGCTGGAGGGTCCAATCGCCCTTGCGCAGCTTGCGTGTCACGTCGGGGCCGACGCCTGGGCGTCTGAAACTCAGGGCCTCGTCGGTTTCCAACAGGCTGCCCACGTCAAAGCCATCCGACAAAGAATCGCGCAGCGCCTCGGCCTCGTCCTGCTGAAACTGCCGGGCCACGGGCTCTGCAGGCACCGAAGGCAACCGCGCCTGCTTGCGGTCGGGCAGCGGCTGCACCGCCCCCACGGCCAGTGCAAACAGGTGGCGTTCAGCCTCCTGCTTTTTTTGCTCGGCAGCACGCGCAGCGGCTTCGGCCTGCACACGCGCATGCTCGGCTTTGAGCGCCTTCTGAACTTGTTTGAGGTCTTGCAGGGAATTCAGTTTCATGCGTCTCACCCGCCCCGGTTGCGCATCCAGTCGGCGGTCTGGAAAAAACTCTGGTTCAAGCGTTCATGCAGCTGCGGGTCCACCCCCACTTCTGCCATGGCCTGGTCCATGCAAGCCAGCCACTGGTCCCGCTCGGCAATCCCGATGGCAAACGGCATATGGCGCATGCGCAGGCGCGGGTGCCCGAAACGCTCCTGGTAATGCTGCGGCCCACCCAACCAACCGCACAGGAACCAAAACAGCTTGTCGCGCGCTTCAGCGAGCGTGCTGCCATGGCTGGCGCGCAAGTCGCGGTAGGCAGGCTCCAGGTCCATCAGGTCGTAAAAGCGGTCAACCAGGGCACGCACCCTGGCCTCACCGCCCATCCATTCGAAGGGGGTGTCGAAAGCGGGTTTTTCTTGAATCTGCATGCCTCGATTGTCCTTCCTGCCACTCACCCCGCCTGACGCAGGGCCATCACTCAGCCGCTTGCCGCAAGGTTTGCACCACCGGCTGACGCAGCACCCCCGCCAAGCTCAGGCTGCCCGCAGCCCAGGCCAGCAAGGCCCCCGTGCCACCGCCGGCCAGCGGCGCCCACCAAAGTGGCGTCCACGTGAATTCAAAGGCATAGCGGGCCAACGCCCAACCCACCGCCAGCGCCATGGTGCTGGCCATGAACCCGGCCAAAAAACCCACACCCAGCAACTCGGTGCGCTGCACCTGTGCCAGCAGGGCGCGGCTGGCCCCCAGCGCGCGCATGATGGCGTATTCGCGCTCGCGCGCCTGTCGACCGGCACCCACTGCCGCCAGCAGCACCATGACCCCCGCCGCCAGCGTGAATGCAAACAAAAACTCGACCGCCTGAATCACCTGGTCCAGCACCCGCTGCACCTGCGCCAGCGAGGCCCGCATGTCCACGCTGGTCACGTTGGGAAATTGGCGCACCAGCCTGCTCTCGAAGCGGCTGTCGCCCTCAGGCGTGCGAAAAGCCGCCAGCCAGGTCATGGGCAAGCCCGGCATGTCGGCCAGCGGGAACAGCACAAAAAAGTTGGCGCGCATCGAAGTCCAGTCCACCTTGCGCAAAGAAGTGATGCGCGCCTCGTGCGTCACCCCGCCCATGTCAAAGCGCAGCCGGTCGCCCAGCTTGAGGCCCAGCGTCTCGGCAATGCCCTGCTCCACGCTCACGCCGTCTTGCTCGCCCTGCGTCCAGCGCCCGGCCAGCAAGGGGTTGTGGGCCGGCAACTGCGCGGTGTACGACAGGTTGAACTCACGGTCCACCAAACGGCGGGCGCGCTCGCCCGCATAGTCCGAGGAGCGCACCTCTTTGTCGTTCACCGCCACCAAGCGGCCGCGTACCATGGGGTACCAGTCGGGCGTGCGCACACCCGCCGCCTGCAGGTGGGCCAAAAAGGCCTGCGCCTGGTCGGGCTGGATGTTGATGACAAAACGGTCGGGCGCATCCTGAGGGCTGGTCTGGCGCCAGCTGGCCACCAGGTCGGTGCGCAACAGCACCAGCAAGGCCAGCGCCAGCAAACCCACCGACAGGCTGCTGACCTGCACCACCGCGAACACCGGCCGGGCGGCCACCTGGCGCGTGGCCAGCCGCAACCAGCGGGGCGCCTGCGCGCCCGGCCCATGGTGGCGCAAGACCCACAGGGCCAGTGCCGCCAGGCCCGCAAACGACACCAGCGCCGCCGCAAAGCCACCCACGGTGATCAAGCCCAGCTTGGGGTCGCGGCTGACCAGGAGCAAGGTCACGGCAAAACCCGCCAGACCCATGCCCAGCACCAGGCCAGAGCGCAGTTGCAGTCCGCCCAGATCGCGGCGCAGCACGCGCAAGGCAGGCACCCGTGCCAGTTGCAGCACCGGCGGCAGACCAAAGGCCACCAACAAGGTCAGGCCCATGGCCAGTCCCAGCAATGCAGGCTGGACGCTGGCGGGCGGCAATTGCGTGTCCACCAAGCCCTGCAGCAAACCCACAAACACCCCGTGCAGGACATACCCCACCAACACACCCAGGGCACTGGCTGCCAGACCGGCACCCAAAAACTCGGTGGCATACGACAGCGTGAGCGTGCGCTGGCTCTGCCCCAGCACACGCAGCAGGGCGCAGGCATCGAGCTGCCGCTCGGCAAAACTGCGCGCGGCCAGCGCCACCGCCACAGCACACAGCAAGGCCGCCAGCAAGGCCACCAGATTCAGGAATTGGCTGGCCCGGTCCAGCGTCTGCCGCATTTCAGGTCGGCCACTCTCCAGCGACTCCACCTGAACCCCACGGAAATTTTCGCCTTCGGCTTGCGCGCGCGCCCAGGTGGCATAAGCGTTCGCCACGGCCTCGGGGCCGGCCACCGCCATGCGCCAGCTCACCCGGCTGGCGGGCTGCACCAGTCCGGTGGACGCCAGATCGGCCGCATTCAGCATCACCCGCGGCGCAAAGTTCATGAAACCGGCCCCCCGATCGGGCTCGCGCTCGATCACCCCGGTGATGCGCAGTTGACGCTCGCCCAGGGCCAACACCTGCCCCAGCTGCACATCCAGGGCATCGAGCAGAGCCGGGTCGACCCAGACCTGCCCCACCGCCGGAATGCTGTCTTGCGCGGCATCGGGCGCGCGACGCACCTCCAGGCGGCCTCGCAAGGGGTAGCCGGGCGCCACCGCTTTCAGGGCCACCAAGCGGCTGGCGCCCTCGGCGCTGGGCACCCGAGCCATGGTCGGAAAACCCAGCTGGGTGTTGGTCACCAAGCCCCGACGTACCGCTTCAAGTTCCAGCACCTCGGGGGTGGGCTTGTCGCTCACCACCACGGCATCGCCCCCCAGCAGTTGCCGCGCATCGCGCCACAGACCCGCCTGCATGCGGTCGGCCAGAAAGCCCACCGCCGTGAGCGCGGCCACCGCCAGGGCCACCGACAGCATCAACAGGCGCAATTCGCCCGCGCGCAAATCGCGCCAGAGTTGGCGCGCCCCCAGCCGCAGGCCGTGCATCCATCCTTGTGTGTTCATGGCCTCAGCTTAGCGCAGCCGTGCAACACCCCGCAGACCAGGGGTGTCAGACCGCAGCGAGTTCGGGTTGCGCCACCAGCCGCTCGGGCGCGCTGAAGCACAAAAAGCGCTTGTTCGTGGCACGGCCAATGGTGCACAGGCCCACCCGCAGCGCCACGTCCAGCCCCATCTGGGTGATGCCGCTGCGCGAGACCACCACCGGAATACCCATCTGGGCCGACTTGATGACCATCTCGCTGGTCAGCCGACCGGTGGTGTAGAACACCTTGTCGTCGCCGGCCATGTCGTTCATCCACATCCAGCCAGCAATGGTGTCGACCGCGTTGTGGCGGCCCACGTCTTCGACAAAGAGCAGCATCTCTTCGCCGCGAAACAGCGCGCAGCCGTGCACCGAGCCCGCCGATTTGTAGGTTGACTCCTGCAGACGGATGGCATTGACGATGCCGTACAGCTGGCCTTGGGTGATGCGCGCGTCCGCCAGAGCGATTTCGTCGATGTGGGCCATCAGGTCGCCAAACACACTGCCCTGGCCGCAACCGGTGGTGACCACACGTTCGGCGCTGCGCGCCACCCGCACCTGCGCGCCTTCACGGGTTTTGACCGCGGCCACGCCGGGCTCGCCCACCTCACCCTCGCCCACGGTCCAGTCCACGGTGATCGACTCGATCTGGTCCACCGAATCGATCAGGCGCTGGTTGCGCAAAAACCCCAGCACCAGCAATTCGGGCTCGCCGCCCAGCGTCATCAGGGTCACCAGTTCGCGCTTGTCCAGGTACACGGTCAGCGCCCGCTCAGCGGGGATGGCGGCGTCCTGCACTTCGCCAAATTCGTTGCGAACCATCACCCGACGCGTCAGAGGCACCTGCGCTTGGGTCAGACGGGGTTTACGGAAAAGTTCGGTTGCAGCAACGGACATGCGTGGAGCCTAACGCAAAAAATCCCCCGCCGAAGTCGACGGGGGATTTTCAGAACAACGGTGTGAACCGGATCAGCCTTTGGCGGCGGGCTTGGCCACCAGTTTGGCGGCAGGTGCAGCAGCCGGCGCGGCTGCTGCAGGAGCTGCCGCCTGATCGGCGGGCTTGTAAGCCCCTGGATCGGCGCAGGCCGGTGTGTCGATCTTGGACACCGGCTTGCCCTTGCCCGTTGTCTTGTAATAGTGGGCAGCCGCTTTTTCGCGCGACTTACACAGCTGGTAATCGGCCACCTTGTTGCCATGGGCTGTCTTGGCCGCCGCCTCAGCGGCTTTGGCCTTGGCTTCATCGCTGGGGGCCGGCAGTTTGGCCAGCACTGCGCCACTCAGACTCAGTGCGGCAATCAGCAGGAGGGTCTTTTTCATGGGGTTCTCCAAATCAGGCGGTGGTGGCCGTCTTGGTGGCGCGCACGGTCGGCTCAGAACGCTGAGCCGGGATCTTGCCCGCCTGGATATCGTTGTACCAAAGCTCGTGGTGTTCCTTGGCCCAGGTCTCGTCCACGTAGCCATCGCGCATGGCGCTGTAGGCACCGCGCATGCCGATCGTGCCCATGTAGATGTGGCCGATGAACATGGCCATCATCAGCACGGTGGCCGTGGCATGGACCATGTGGCTGATCTGCATGGTGCTTCGCTCGTAAACGAGGCCCGGCACCAGCTTGTCGAGCACCAGGCCCGAAGCCACCACCACGAGACCCAAGAAGAACACGCCACCCCAGAACAGCACCTTCTCGCCCGCATTGAAACGGTGCGAAGGCACTTCTTGCGACGACAGCAAACCACCGCCCTTCAGCAACCAGGTGATGTCTTCGGCGCGCGGCAGGTTATCGCGCACAAAGGTGACGAACACGATCACCAGTGACACGGCAAACAGTGGACCCGCAAAGTTGTGGATGTTCTTGAGCGCGTAGGTCAGCCAGCCAAACAAGGCTGTGCCAATGACCGGCAAGATGAAAAACTTGCCAAAGGCCATGACGACCCCTGATACGGCCAAGGCCACAAAAGCGATCGCATTGGCCCAGTGGGCTGAACGCTCGAACGGGGTGAAACGCTCGATCTTGCGACCGGTTTCAGCGCCATGCAGTTCCAAAGTGCCTTTGCGCCAGTAAAACAGTGCCACCGCGCCCA
>JACCDU010875497.1_pt1 | contig 11025 bp, 9 predicted proteins | sample 7446081 | NCBI WGS metagenome assembly JACCDU01 (sample SAMN15323447, study PRJNA562643) | freshwater metagenome | isolation source: river surface water | place: USA:Blue River Watershed | collected 2017-08-17
CATTTGAGGAAAAAGAGCGTCCTAAAATCATGTCCTTTATGATTTTAATTTTAGGGGTTTCTCCTATTCTTGCACCTTCGCTTGGGAGTTTATTGTTGACCTTAGCCAGCTGGAAAGCCATCTTTCTTGTATTGGCAGGGATCTTATTGGTCATCATTTTCTTAATCAGATCGTGGCTACCAGAAAAGATAAACCAGGAGAAGAAGGGTCCATTTAGGATTGCGACCATTGCCAAATCGTACCAAGCACTTTTTAAAGAAAAGGAATATTTGGTGTTTGCATTTACGGGTGCGATCGGCGCAGGAAGTATTTTCACGTATGTGGGTGGTGCGCCTTTAACCTTTTTAACCTATTACGGTGTGAGCGAATCTACCTTTGGATTTTTATTTGCCATTGTGGCATCCGGGATTATTTCAGCGAGCCAGTTGAACCGAGTGGTACTTAAAAAGTATAGCAGTTTGCAGGTGTTGCGCGTGACTTTACCTACCCAATTCGCATTAGGTCTTTTGTTATCGATTTTAGCCAAATTCGAATGGCTGACCATGGAGCTAAACATCTTCCTGTTGTTTTTAATTATGGGTTGCCAAGGATTCAATTTCCCGAACGTAGCGACTTTGGCTTTACGCCCATTCCACAAAGGGGCAGGCACGGCATCGGCAATGTTAGGTTCCATCCAAATGGCGTGGGGGGCAGTTTGTTCCATACTCGTGGGACTTTTGTTTGACGGCACACCATTCACGATGGCAATCATTATTTTCAGTTGCGCTGCACTGGCGAATTTGATACTCTTTGGCGTGGGGAAAAGAATCATTCAACCATAGACACTAGACGTCAGACGCTGGACGCTAGACAGGATGAAGCTGAATGATATGTATACCAACAAATTAATTTTTCCGACGTCTAACGTCTGGCGTCTAATGTCTAACACCCATTCATCTATAAAATCTACCGTTAGGTAGAAAAATGAATGCGTTTAAACGAGCGCATAGTACTTTTGAGGTTCAATATATTGGAGTCCGCCTTGAGACTTTTTAGAAATATGTTGAGTGATAAATAAGATAAAAAAAACGACCTACTGGGTCGTTTTTTTTTGCTAATGAGCCAGCGCTTTAAAGACTAAATCTTTTAAATACTGCTCCACGAATGTGATCGGATCTCCTGCCTTCACGTCTGTTAATTTCGGTAAGTGGGCGGAAAAGAATAATTGAGAATGAGCTGTCTCGATCAGCGTAGTACTTAACGAATGTGGAAACAAATAGGCCGGGTGATACGCTTTTATCAATTCCGATACGCGTGCACACAAATCTTTATAGGGCTTAAATACCTCATTTTTGTTTATTTCATTCACCTCTTTGATTAGGTAGACCTTACTGCTTTCTGAAATCACAATTTGATGCAAAACATTCCTGTTGTAATCTGGAAGTCCCTGTAGCGCAGGCAACTCGCGGGTAAACAATTCAACGAGCCGCTCAATTTTTGCCCCCAAATCTTGGATTGGATCCAACTGTACGACAACTAAATACTCCATGTAAGACCAATACCAATTTAAAATATAGAGAAGCAAACGGTGCTTATTCGTAAAATACCGATAGATTGACGCCTCAGTCGTATGCATTTCGTGCGCCAATTTTTTAAACGTAAAATGCTCAAATCCCAGCTGATGAATTAATTCGATTGCGTGCTTCACAATCTGTTTTCCGAGCTCCGTACCCTCCGGATCTCGCAAATAGATGTTTTCATTCCCTTTAAAATTCAACGAATAATCCACAATTTCTTACTTTTGTATAAAAAATTAACGCGATACGACCACTTTCAAAAACAAATTTAAATGTTATGCGTAATAGTAATACTATAATTGCAAAAAGTACATATTTTTGTCCGACTAACATATAACCATGACACCATCCAATCCGTTAAATCGAATTGCCCAACTTGTCAAATTGCATAAAAAGGAGGTTATTTCTATTTACCTCTTCTCGATGTTAAGTGGTCTCATCAACTTAAGTTTGCCTTTAGGTGTCCAAACGATCATTGGCCTCGTTATGGGGGCAACCATGGTCAGCTCCATCTATGTCCTTATTTTCTTTGTCGTATTAGGTGTCTTTTTAGTGGGATTACTACAACTCAACCAGATGAAGATCATCGAGACGATACAGCAACGCGTCTTCGCAAGTTATGCCTACACCTTTGCGGACACCATCCCTCGCATGGATTTGAAAAAAATGGATCACTATTTTATTCCAGAAAAAGTGAATCGGTTTTTCGATACAGTTAATATTCAAAAGGGATTTGCCAAATTATTGCTAGATATACCCATTGCCTCGGTACAAATTGTTTTTGGTATTTTATTGCTCGCCTTGTATCACCCACTTTTTATCCTATTGGGCATTTTCCTCATCATACTGCTGTTCCTCATTTTTAATATGACCAGCAGGAGAGGAATTGCGACGAGTATCCAAGAATCAAATTACAAATACGAAGTAGTAGGTTTTTTCAATGAAATTGGAAGAACCCTAAAGTCCTTTAAATTCAGTCAAGGTTCTGACTTGAATTTAGAAAAAACAAACGCACACACACGCGGGTATTTGGAGGCGCGAACGCAACACTTTCACGTCTTATTATTTCAATACAAAACACTCATTTTCTTCAAGGTTAGTTTGACCGTGCTCATGTTGACCTTGGGCACTTACTTATTAATCGAACAACAATTAAACATCGGCGAATTTATTGCGGCCGAAATCGTCATCTTAATGGTCATCGGCGCGGTAGAAAAGCTCATCACAAGTTTAGACAGCGCATACGATGTGATCACAGGTCTAGAGAAAATTGCCAGTGTGACAGAAAGCCCTTTAGAACATTCAGGAACGATGGACTTGAATGCCGACAAAGGCTTGATGATTCAATTGGCCGATTTCAGTTTCTCCTTCAACGCAACTAAAAAAGTGCTGGATTCGATTAACCTACAGCTATTGCCAGGTCAAAAAGTAAGTATCACCGGCCCTGAAGGTTCAGGCAAGTCGATGTTATTGCGTATGCTAACTGGTAATTACCAAGACTTTGAAGGAAGTTTTCAAATTAATCACTTCCCCATACACAACTACAGCTTAAAAAGTCTTCGTAAACATACAGGCATATTACTTCACGGTCAAGAGATTTTTGGCGGTAGTCTATGGGAGAACATTAGTTTAGGCCAAAAAGAAATCACAGGCGAAGTGATTCTCCAGAAAGCAAATGAACTCGGATTTGATGATTTATTGAATCAATTCCCGTCGGGCTTTGAGACCCAAATAGAACCTATTGGCAAGAAAACGCCACAAACGATAATTCGGAAAATACTCTTACTCCGTGCTCTTTGTGGGAATAAAAAACTGCTTCTACTCGAAGAGCCTTGGGCAGGATTAGAAAGCCAAAATAAGGAAACGATAAAAAAATACCTTTTGAATTTACCTGCTGACACGACGGTCGTAGTCGTTTCAGATGATGCCGATTTTAACCGATTGACAGACCAACAAATTAACATGCGCCATGGAAAAATTTAATGCGTTTGACCACATCTACCAAGAAAGGAAGAGCACAGAGATAAAGCCTTGGCTTATATCACTGTTGATCATTACGCTTTTGCTCATTTTTTTACCTTGGACTCAAAATATCCGTAGCAAAGGAAATATTACCAGTATTTACCAAGAACAAAAACCGCAAAAAATTTATAGCCCCATTGCTGGGAAAATCAGTAAATGGTGGGTGCGCGAAGGGGATACCGTACGCGCAGGGGACACTCTCGCTAAAATCACCGAGATTAAAGGGGAATATCTAGATCCCAACCTGATCTCACGAACGCAACAACAGCTTACCGCTAAAATGGGTTCGCTTAAATTCTACGAGCAAAAAGTACAAGCAACGAACGATCAGATTCAAAACCTGAAACGCTCTTTAACATTGAAGCAAAATCAGGTTGATAATAAAATCAAGCAATTACAACAAAAAATTACGGGTGAAAGAGCCGAGCTAGAGGCGGCACAGAATGACTACAACCTTTCCAAGGACCAATTCGAACGTAATCAAAAAATGTATCGCGAAGGTTTAATATCGCAAACACAGTACCAACAACGCAATGTCGCAATGCAAAATTCTTTGGCGAAAAAGACAACGGCAGAGAACAAGGTAAATCAAACCTTGCAAGACATAGCGAACGCTCAAATTGAACTTCGGGGTGTTGATCAAGAGTACAATGAGAAAATCAATAAGGCGGATGGTGAACGATTCCAAAGCTTAAGTGAAGTCGAAAGCAATAAGGGAGACATTGCAAAACTTGAAAACCTCGTGACAAATTACACCATCCGGAATGGGATGTACTTCATCATTGCCCCGCAATCAGGACAAATTATCAAAGCAACGAAATCCGGTTTAGGTGAAATTATTAAGGAGGGCGAAGATTTATTAACCATTGTTCCCGATAATAACGATGTGGCTGTTGAAATTTTTGTGCGTCCCGTGGATCTGCCACTTATCCATGCTGGAGAAGAAGTTCGCTTAATTTTCGATGGATATCCTGTGATTTTATTCGCGGGCGGTTGGCCCAATCAGAGTTTTGGTACCTTCCCAGGTAAAATTCGTGCCGTAGAAAATACCATTAATGACGAAGGGCTTTTCCGGGTTATTGTGGAAGAAGATCTCAAGGGAAAAAGATGGCCAAAGCAACTGCGCATCGGTTCAGGAGCACAGGGTATTGCCCTATTAAACGATGTGCCGGTATGGTATGAATTATGGCGAAATATCAACGGATTCCCACCCGATTACTACCGAGGCAAAACAGCAAAAAAGGATAAGAATGAAAAATAAAGCCTTGCTTTTACTGCTGATTTTTAACGTAAGTTTTGGCCAGCAAAAAACGTTGAGCTCCACTGAGTATTGGCAAATTGTTCAAAATTTTCATCCGATCGTTAAGCAAACTTTGATTGAAATTAAACAATCAGATGCCTCACTGACGATTGCGCGTGGTGCTTTTGACCCAATTTTGCAACATTACAGTACGCAAAAAACATTCGACGGAAAAAATTACATCGATTACCATGCGCCGTCCCTTAGCATTCCTACCTGGTACGGCATCGAGTTCAATGCGGGTATAGAAAATATTAGAGGTTCACGGCTTGATATAAGCCAAACGCAAGGTCAAACAAGTTACCTCGGCGTTCAAATTCCATTAGCTAAAAACCTTTTAATGGATAAGCGGAGAGCCGTTCTTCAACAAGCCAAAATTTTGCAAAAAATGGCCATTCAAGATCAGCGCACCGAGCTGAATAAGTTATTATTGGATGCCATGGAAAGCTATATTTCGTGGGTGAGAAGCTACCAAGCATTTCAGCTGGTACAAGCTAATTATATCAATGCCTCCAAGCGTTTAGAGTTTGTCAAAAAGAGTGTAGAGTTTGGTGACCGACCAGCCATAGATACGCTAGAAGCATTGACTCAAAAACAAACGTTTGAGAATATGTTGACCGGCAAAGTGTTAGACGTGGCCAAAGCCCGAATCAGCCTATCTGCCTACCTATGGAATGCAGATAACAATCCGGTAGATCTAGCCGAGGATGTTATTCCTACACCAAACGATGAAGTTAATTTACTCGCAAATGCCGACCTGAATCTTCAAAGTCTGATTGAGAAGGCGATGCAAAATCATCCGGAGTTAAATAACTACCGGAATAAATTAGCCGTATTGGGCATTGAGAAGAAGTTGAAGTTCCAAAGTTTACTACCCAAACTTGACCTAAGCTATAACCATTTGTCGAGAGGCGGCCCATCGCTGTATGGTGCTTCCTTCTTAGAAAATAATTATAAGTATGGGGTTAAATTTGAATTGCCATTGCGGCTTTCAGAGGGGCGCGGTGCCTATCAAGCGGCCAAATTAAAAATCGAAAATGAGCAACTTAATTTGAATCAAAAACAGGTTCAAATTGAGATCAAAATTCGTAACTACTTCAACGAATTCGAAGCCTTACAAAAGCAAATCCGGACGCAGCAATCTGCCTACACTAATTTTCAATCTCTTGTTAAAGCAGAAGAACAACGATTTGACAATGGTGAATCTTCCTTATTTTTAATCAATAGTCGGGAAATGAAATCCCTTGAGGCAGCAGAAAAGTTGGTGGACCTAAAAGCCTACCTACAAAAAACGACTTTTGCCATGCAGGCAAGCGCCGGTATATTATACGAAAACTAGACTTTTCGGCTTTTCACTAGATCAAACGCATCATCGTAATCTGAGCGTAAAGTTCCCATCATGCGGTCCCAAAATAGGGTATATAATCCGTAATTCCCCTTGAAGTATTTGTGATGCTGGTTGTGCGAAACAGAGGTATTCACCCAGCGACCGATGGCCGTCCGACTGAATCCCTTAGGATATAGTTCCCATCCCAAATGTCCATAAATGTTATACACGATTGAAAAGAAGAAAAAAATCGGCACATGAGACACGTGCATGGGTAAAGTAAAATAAAAAATCAAGATGATTCCATTTTCTAAAATCGCCTCCAGCGGGTGAAAAGCATACGCCGCCCAAGGTGATGGATTCGTAGATTTATGATGCACTAAATGAAACCATTTAAATAACGAAGGATGATGCATGATCCGATGTATCCAATAAAAATACGTGTCATGCATGACAAACATAATCGGGAAAGCCAATACATAATAAGCCCATCCAAAATCAGCGATATCTTTGTAAATCGTCGTGAATGGCCTGACCGCTGGGTCAAAAACTACGGCCGTAACAATCACAGCAAATATCACCATACTCGAAAAGGAGTAAATTACCTCCCGCAAATAGTCTTTGGAAGCTGGGAACGATAGCTGAATTTTAAAGCGAGCAATACGTGGGCGAAGTATATAATAAAAGAGCAAGAAAATAATTCCTGCTACGATGAAATAGCGGACACTTACTTTGCTAAATATTTCAATAAATTTTTCAGCTGAGAAAAACATGCGTACAATTTACGATTAAAATCTATTTTTTACGCCCCCACCAATTCGCCAATACAGAAGCAGTTATGTTCTGCATCGAACCGAAGATGCCCGGCACTAAGCCCATCGTTGCCATGAAGCCCATCTTAGCCGCAATTCCCGTAGCCAACCCAGCATTTTGGAGACCTACTTCAAAGGCGATTGTCCGGGAATCTTGTTCATTAATCCCCATCCATCGACTAATCTTATACCCGAAAAAATACCCTAATACATTGTGAATGAGTACGATTAAAATCAAAAGCCAGCCAATCGACATGAGGGTATTATGACCCGCAGAAACCGTCAATGCAACAATGAAAATAATTGAAGCCATCGATAATATAGGCAACAAGTCATCCAACCATTTTATCCTGCCGTAGGCATATTTATTGTACACTAAACCTGCTAATACAGGGAAAATGACAATCTCCAAAATATGCCAAAACATGTCCCAGAAGTTGATGGGCACCAACTGGTTTGCCAATAACTGCATTAATAAAGGTGTGACTAACGGAGCCAACAAAGTTGAAATGGCCGTCACAGTCACCGACAAGGCTAAATTCCCCCCAGAAATATAGGCCATCACATTGGACGCCACACCGCTTGGGGAGCAGCCAACCAGAATAATCCCCGCAGCAATTTCAGGAGGCAAGTTGGTCGTCATCGCCAAAGCCACACCGATACCCGGCATGATCAAATAATGACAAACGATTCCAGCAAATATGGGTTTGGGGGATTGCGCAATTTCTACAAAACGTGTCAAATTCATGTGTATTCCCATGCCAAACATGGTCAGTACGAGCAAAGGCGTAACCAATTTCTTTAATGGAAACCCTTGGAAATCGACTAAATTTTCTGGGAAATTTAAGGCATACGTTGATGCCGCAAAAATGAAAAACGTGTAAGAAAACCCTTTTAAAATGGGATAACCCTGGAAGCCCACGGCAAAAGACACAAAACAAACCATGAAAGCCATGGCAGCACCTGATAGTCCAAATAACAAACAACTTGCAGCCGCTAGTGCTGCAAAAAAACCTAGACCCAGGCAGGCCTGGAAAAAAACGGGCTTCATAACTTTCAAATTTAGCTAGCGCCAAAAATAATAAAAAACTACTTAGCAGTCTCAAATGCTAAAAAAAGGCGCTCTTACGAGCGCCTTAGACTTATTTTAATTTCATATGAACTGGATCCCACTGGATAATCTTCTTATTGAAGTAACTCTCATTGCAAGCTAGTGCAGGGGCTGCTGCTCTAAATCCAAAAGTCGCATCTTCGACAACTTGCTTCCCTGTACGTATCGCATCAAAGAAATTAGTAAAATGATCCACATGTTCATCGTAACCCGCAGGCGCTCTGAAAATCACATCTTCCTTGATTGGGCGTTTGCGTTGTGCATCTGTCCAGCGCGCATTGTATTCCTTCGTCATTTCTTCTTGCATACTTTTCGAGAATGTAAATACCGAATCATATCCACCAAAACCTGGCGCTTCTGGCATAATGCTATGCTTGACCGAAATCGTATTGCCTTTCACGTCCATCACCCCTTCCGAGCCAATTAAACGGATCACTTCCTGACCACCCGTTCCGCTGACAAAGTTTACCTGTAAGGTTAATTGGAAGGCAGGGTGTTGTTCCGTATTTCCATATTGCATGACGCCTGACATCACATCAGGTAAGTTCCGGCCGTCATTCCAATGGCTGAATTGACCTGTTGAGAAAATCGTTTCCGGACCATTTGAGTTCGTCATGAAGTGCGTTCCACTCAATAAGTGAATGAATAAATCACCAGCAACACCGGTACCAACTTCTTTGAAAGCACGCCACCAGAAGAATTTCTTGGCATCAAATTCCATTTTGGCAGTTGCCTCTATGAAGCGATTCCAATCACACGTAGACGCATCTGCGTCTTTTGGAATGGTGTATTCCCACGCACCGATGGAGCTTTGACGATCGTATACGGCGTTCACCATGTTGAGCTTTCCGATTTCGCCTTTGGCTAACATCTCTTTCGCTTTCGCTAATCCGATGCTACTGACGCGTTGGGACCCTACTTGCAACACCTTGTTGTATTTCTTTTGCGCATCGATTACGCGTTGTCCTTCACTAATTTTATACACCATCGGCTTCTCCACATATACGTGTTTGCCTTTCGCTAGGGCGTCGATGGTAATGCGTGCATGCCAAACGTCATGTGTCGCAATAATAACCGCGTCGATATCCGGGCGATCTAATAATTCTTTATAGTTACGTGTAGTATATAAATCCTTGCCATAGATTTCCTTGGCATTTTCGATACGACCTGTGTATAAATCACAAATTCCGGCTAATTCCACACCTGGAACTTTTAGCGCAGATGCCAAATCGAAATGGCCTTGAACGCCAAAACCGATGACACCTAGGCGAATTTTATCGCCAACTGAAATCGGTTTTTCGTAACGTAAAATACGCTCTTCTGCTTTTTGCTGTGCTGCGAATGATTGTAAAGGTGCCGCGGCGGCTACCATACTTGTTGCACCAATTTGCTGCAGGAATCGTCTACGTGATGCAGAACTGTTATCTTTCATAATAGGTTATTTTTTCGAATGCTAATTTACAAATCTTCTAATGCGTAACGCACATAGGCGAACTTTTTTCCGTCAGGACTCCAAGAAGGAACATTTATCGTGCCCTGTCCGCCATAAAACTCCTCCGTCAAATCCTTTATTTTCTTTGTGTTTAAATCCAACAAGCGCAATTTAATTTGTCGGCCAAATGGATGCGCCTGCGCCTGATCTTCCATGTAAGTTATGATGGTCGCCACTTTATTATTCGGTGCGATGTGCGCAAACCAATTGGAGTAGTTATCAAAAGTCATTTGTTCTGGCTCAGATCCATCAGGTTTGATTCGCCAAATCTGCATCATGCCTGAACGGTACGAATTGATATAAATATATTTTCCGTCGGGCGAATATTCAGGTCCGTCATCTAGGCCTTCTGTGCTTGTCAAACGGATTTCTTCCCCGCCATTCGTCGACATGGCGTATATGTCAAAATTGCCATTTCTTACGGCACAATAGACCATCGTCTTGTCATCTGGTGAAACACCGTGCCAGTACGATGGTGTCAAAGGAGTTAATTGGACCGGTTCACCACCCGCTTCGCTCACTTTATAAATGAATGAAGACCCGCCTTTAATTTCTGGTTTGCCACTGGAGATAAAAAGCGTTTTCCCATCAAAGGTATAGCCATGATCATTGTTGGCCTTCTGCACCGTTCCCGTATTCAGCTCGCCTAATTTCTCTCCTTTAGGACTAACTTTTTCGAGTTTCCCATAAGCATTGATTAAGAGAAATTTCCCATCCCGCGACCAGTTAGGCGCCTCGAAATGTCGTTTTTCTTCTAAAATTTTCTCGGATTTTCCGGACTTGAGGTCGTATATGTACAACGAACTGATGACTTTTTTGCCCGCGGGCACCTGTGCCGAAAGCGAGCTGGCGATGAGCGCCAGGGCGAAGATTTTTTTCATGGTAGGTGTAGAGATTCACGTAAGTTTACACAGAATCAGATGAGTTTCCTATCCTGACTTCCCCCCTTAGCCCTCTCCCTTACCTTTGGCAATCCTCCAAGGTTTGCCAAAGGTAGGGGGTGGCGGATAGAAACGATTCGAAAAAACTGATAATCGCAATCAGTTTACTGGAAAGAAAATACCAGCGGAAATACAAAACTTACGATCGCTGCCCACAGTGCATAATAGGGCAAAAACTGCGTCATGCTTGCCTCCACATCGCTGAGATTTTTTTGACCTTGGAGCAATCCAAGCAATTGACGGGTGACAAAAATAAGATTCAACAAAACCATTATATTACTACCCAAAACAGCCAAGCGATTAGGTGTAATCCCCAATTCATATAATCGAAAGGCGATGGCTGAAAGCGCAATCCCGTTATTGATAATCGCGAGACAGGCTAAGGCCAACAACGAAAAACGTTGAAATGATGCGGCTGAATCTTTCGTCGCTTCGCTGACCGAAAATAACAACAAGGCCATCAC
>JACCDU010548933.1_pt1 | contig 11024 bp, 3 predicted proteins | sample 7446081 | NCBI WGS metagenome assembly JACCDU01 (sample SAMN15323447, study PRJNA562643) | freshwater metagenome | isolation source: river surface water | place: USA:Blue River Watershed | collected 2017-08-17
ATCCTCTCGGCCTTCCGCGACCGCGTCCCCGGCCTGCCCGAGGTCGCACCCTCGCAACTGGCCGCGCTCAACACCCTGGGCGAGGTGCTCGCCTTCATGCAGCAGGGGGCGCCTGCGAACGCTGCACCCGCCATGCCCGCGCCCGCGCAGCCCGCGGTCCTGCAACCTGCTGCGTCAATGTCTGCGACGCATTCCAGCGCCAGCACCCCCGCCACCGCACCCGAAGCAAACGCCGACGCCCTGCGCGAGGTCCTGCTGCAGGTCGTCTCCGACAAGACCGGCTACCCCACCGACATGCTGGACCTGTCGCTCGAACTCGAAGCCGGCCTGGGCATCGACTCCATCAAGCGCGTGGAAATCCTCTCGGCCTTCCGCGACCGCGTCCCCGGCCTGCCCGAGGTCGCACCCTCGCAACTGGCCGCGCTCAACACCCTGGGCGAGGTGCTCGCCTTCATGCAGCAGGGAGCGCCTGCCGTCGTGACGCCCAGCACATCGCAGCCAGCCGACACACCCACGCCCGAGGCAGGGCCCGCGAGTCCGCCCGCTGCCCCGGCCCTGCTGCCTCGTCACGCCGTGCGCGCGGTGGCGCAATCGGCCGCCGGCCTGGCGATGCCAGGCCTGCTCCAGCCTGGTGCCATGATCGGCGTGACCGATGACGGCACCGGGGTCGCACACCTGCTGGTGAAGGCGCTGCAGGCCCGGGGCGTCGGGGCACGCGTCTTGGCCGAGCCTTCGGCCTGCGCGGGGTGCACCGGCCTCATCGTCCTGGCCGGCCTGCAAGCCGTGGCCAATGCCACCGAGGCGATCCGCGTCAACCGCCAGGGCTTCGAATGGGTTCATGCCATGGCGCATCGCCTGTCCGAGCGCGACGGCCTACTGGTGACTGTCCAGGACACCAGCGGCGACTTCGGCCTGTCCGGGCAGGCCGGGGTACGTGCCTACCTCGGCGGGCTGGCCGCGCTCGCACGCACCGCAGCCAACGAATGGCCGCAAGCGGCTGTCAAGGCGATCGACATCGAAGCGGGAGGACGCGCGCCCGCCGCCCTGGCCAAGGCCCTCGCAGCAGAACTGCTCCAGGGCGGACCGGAACGCGAAGTCGGCTTGCCGGCGCGCGCACCGCGCCTGACCCTGGCCACGCAACCGACCGAAGCGCCAACGGGCCCCTGCGTGATCGATGGCAGCAGCGTGGTGGTGGCCACTGGCGGTGCCCGCGGTGTCACCGCCGTGTGCCTGCAGGCGCTCGCCACCCGCAAACCCCGGATCGCCATCCTGGGCCGCACGCCCCTGGAGGAAGAACCCGCCGATCTGCGTGACGCGCACACGGATGCCGACCTCAAGCGCATCCTGCTGGCCCGGGAGACTGCGCAGGGCCGCAAGCCTAGCCCCCTGCAACTATCCCGCATGGCCCAGGCCGTCCAGGCCGCGCGCGAAGTCCGCAGCAACCTGCACGCCATGGAGCAGGCCGGTGCCACTGTCCTGTACTGCGTCGCGGACGTCGCCGACGAAGCCTCGGTTCGCCGCGCCCTCGAACGCGTGCGATCCCAATTGGGCCCTGTCACCTGCCTGGTTCATGGCGCGGGCGTGGTGGCGGACAAGATGATCAAGGACAAGACCCTGGCCCAATATGACAGCGTGTTCGCCACCAAGGTCGACGGGCTGCGCGTCTTGTTGGACGCTCTCGCAGGCGACCCGCTGCGGGCGCTGGTGATGTTCTCTTCGGTGGCGGCACGGGTGGGCAACCCGGGGCAGTCCGACTACGCCATGGCCAACGAGGTCCTGAACCAGGTCGCACTCGTCGAGGCGCGGCGCCGCCCGGACTGCCTGGTGCGCGCCATCGGCTGGGGCCCCTGGGACGGCGGGATGGTCACCCCCGCGCTGCGCGCGCATTTCGACGCACAGGGCGTCTCGCTGATCCCGCCGGCCCGCGGCGCGGCAGCCTGCCTGGCGGAACTGCACCAGGGCGAATCACCGACCCAGCTGGTGGTCGGCACCGGTGAGCCCCGCGACCTGCTCGCGCGCGACACCGGCCACCGCGGCGTCGTCAGCGCCGACATCGTCCTGGATCCGCAGCGTCATGAGTTCCTGCGCAGCCACTGCATCGGCGACGATCCCGTCGTCCCGTTGGTCCTCGTAGTCGAGTGGTTCGTACGCGCCGCGATGGCGCTGGTGCCCGGCGCCGGCCTGCCCGCGCTGCGCGATGTCCGCGTGCTTCGGGGCGTGGTCCTGACCGATTGGAGCCAGCAGCCCCATCGCTTGCGACTGACCGCCCGCTTCGATCCCGACGCAGGACAGGGCCTGCGCTGCGAGGTGCACAGCATCGACGGGGCCGTTACCCACTACACCGCCACCGCCGACTTCGGGACGCCATCCGATCCATCACCGCATCCGCTGCAGGAGACAGGTCCGCTAGACCCGTGGAATGTCCCGAGCAAGTCCCTGTATGCAAGTCCCGCGCTCTTCCATGGCCCCGACCTGCAAGCGATCCGCCGCTTCAGCACAGGACGCGGCAAGACGGTCCTGGCGGAGCTATACGGACACTGGGCGCTGGGGTGGGAGAACGACGGACTGCTGCTGGACATCGCGGCCCTGGACGGCGGCCTCCAGGTGGCAGTTGGTGCCTTGTTCGAGGCCGACGGGGCCTGTATGCTGCCGACCCGCCTTGCGGCGATCCAGTTCGCCCGCAACGGCACGCCCGATCAGCCGATCAGCTGCGTGGTGACGATGCGGGCCTGCGACTCTCTGCGTGCGGTGTGCGATATCGCTCTCACCGGCGGCGGATGGACAGTGTCCATGACTGGTGTCGAGCTGCACGCCCGGGTGGCGGTGCCGACTGCGACGGCCCACGGTTGAAGCGCGCCCGCTCGATGTCCGACCCCTGCCCGATTGCGATCGTCGGCCGCGGCTGCATCCTGCCGGGCGCCGCCAGCGCTGGCGAACTCTGGCGCGCGCTGCAGACCAAAGACGATCTGCTCTCGCGCCCGCCGCCTGGTGCATGGCCCATCGATAGCGCACTCGTCACCCTGGACAGCAGCGGCAAGCGCTGGTCGGACCGCGGCGGACATGTCCGGGACTTCAGCTTTGACCCGTACGGCTATGCCGTGGATGCCGAGGAATTGCTGCAGGCCGACCCCTGCGTCCACTGGGTGCTGCACGCGGCACGCTCGGCGCTGCAGGAGGCTGGCCATGACCCGGCCCGGGGCCATCGGCGCATCGGCGCCATCCTGGGCCACCTGTCGCTGCCCCTGCGCGCGCAAGGCCGTCTGGCGGTCGGCCTATGGCTGCAGCGGTGGGCACAGGCCCAGGGCCGGCCCGAGCTGGCCCAGCGGGCCACGGGCCCCTTTCCCGCCGCCTTCAACCGCTACATGTCGGCACTGCCCTCGCGAATGCTGGCGCGCGCCTTCCAGTTGGAGGGCGCGGCATTCACGCTCGACGCGGCCTGCGCCTCGTCCCTGTACGCCCTGAAGCTGGCCTGCGATGCACTGGCCGACGGCCGTGCGGACCTGATGCTCGCGGGCGCCGTCTGCGGCACGGACCCGATGTTTCTGCACATCGGATTTCGCGCGCTCAATGCGCTCAGCCCCACCGGCCAGAGCCGACCTTTCAACCGTCACGCCAACGGGCTCGTGCCCTCGGAGGGCGCCGTCGTCCTGGCGCTCAAGCGCCTGGCGGATGCCGAGTCCGCCGGCGACCGCATCCTGGGCGTCATCCGGGGTATCGGGCTGTCCAACGACGGCGGTGCTGCCGGCCTGCTCACGCCCTCCAGTGAAGGGCAGGTCCGCGCGATACGCGAGGCACTGGCACAGGCTTGCCTGGCGCCGCAGGACGTGGCGCTGCTCGAGTGCCACGCGACCGGCACCCCGGTGGGCGACACCGTCGAACTGGCCAGCATCCGCCAGGCCTACGCCGGCTGCGAAGGCCTGCCGATCGGCTCCCTCAAGAGCCAGGTCGGCCACCTGCTCACGGTGTCAGGCGGCGCCGGGCTGCTCAAGGTGCTAGGGGCTTTTGAAGCCGGTGTGCTGCCCCGCTCCCTGCCCGTGGAGGACCCGATCGAGGCGGTGGCCCTGGCCCCCGTGCGGCTGCTTGCTGGCGAGGAACCCTGGCCCGCGCGTGCGCGGCGCACCGCAGGCATCAGCAGCTTCGGCTTCGGCGGCAACAACGCCCACCTCCTGGTCGAGGCCCACGAGCCCGGCATGGCGCGCCGTCTGCATGCCCTGCGGGCGCCCGGCTCCGCACCGCCTGCCCACAACCGTCCCCTGGCCATCGTCGGGCTGGCCGCCATGACCGGCACGGCGGGGGACACGGCGCAGTTCGTGCGCGCGTGGCGGGACGGCACCAGCACGCTGCAAGACACACCTGGCCTGGGCCGCTGCGGGCTCGCCCCCGCCTTCGAGCTTGCGCCCAGGAGCCTGCGCTTTCCGCCCCGCGACCTCGCGGACAGCCTGCCCCAGCAGGTCGTGCTGCTCAAGGCGGCGGCGGAGGCGCTGGCCACGGTCCGCAGCCTGCCAGCGCCACGCACCGGGAGCTACACCGGCATGGAGTGCGATCCCGAGACCGGGCGCCCGATGGCCCGGGGACTGGTGCCTGGCTGGCTCCAGGCCTGGGGCGACGCCTACGGCGAGGAACCTGGCACCGGCTGGGCGCGGCAGGCCGCCGACGCGTTCGCGCCCCCGCTGCAGGCCAGTACCGTCACCGGGTCGCTGCCCAACGTCGTCGCCAACCGGCTGAACGTCCAGTACCGGCTGGCCGGTCCCAGCTTCAGCGTCTGCGCCGACGAGCTGTCGGGACTGCGGGCCCTGGAGATGGCCGCCCGCGCGCTGCGCGAGGGTGAACTCGATGCGGCGATCGTCACCGCAGTGGACATGGGCTGCGAGCCGGTGAACGCCTGGGCCAGCCCGGCGCTCGAAGGCGCGGGCCGCAGCGTACCTGCCGATGCCGCCGTGGTTCTCGTCCTCAAGCGGATGGACGATGCGCTGCGCGACGCGGACCCGATCCTGGCGTGGGTGGATCCGCAAGCCGCAGACGCACGGCCCGCGCCGGGCGAGCTGCTGCTGGGTGATGGTCCCGGCGCGACCTGGCTGGGCGAACGTTATGGCCATGCCCACGCGGCCAGCGGCCTGCTGCATGTGGCGGCGGCGGTCATCGCCTGCGGGGAATCGGCTTCTCCGGGGTCCGCCTCCTCGGGGACGCAACGCGCCTGGGTCCGGGTGCGGGGCCAGGGAGGCCAGTGGTCGCAGGTGCGGGTGGGCATACCGGACAGCGAGTCCTTGCCCGCACGCCCCGGGGCCCAGGAGCCTGCTACGTCGGCCGCCGCGACGCGAGGCCTGCAATTCGCGGCCCACATGCCCCCGATTTCCCTGCCGGACTGGCCGCTGTCCCAGGCCACGGCCCTTCCCGCGTCTTCCGCCCCCGGCGGAATCACGTCCCTCGCGCCCACCGCGCCCCACCCCTCCTGCAAAAGTGACATGAACGAACTCGCGCCCTCTCCCCCCGCCCTCGCCACGCTCGCGCGCAGCGCCAGCCATCCTCCCAAACCCCTGTGGACCCGCGCCGACCTCGAGGAGATGTCGCATGGCCGGCTGTCCCGTTTCTTCGGCAAGCAGTTCGAGGTGCAGGACGGACACGCCCGGCAGGTGCGTATGCCGATGCCGCCCCTGCTGCTGGCCGACCGGGTGATGTCCATCGAGGGCGAGCCGGGGTCGATGGGCCTGGGGCGCATCGTCACCGAGACGGACATCACGGCCGGCGCCTGGTACCTGCACGAAGGCAGCATGCCCGCCGGCCTCGAGGTCGAGGCCGGCCAGGCCGACTTGCTGCTGATCTCCTACCTGGGCGCCGACCTGCTCAATCGCGGCGAGCGGGTCTACCGGCTACTCGGTTGCGAGATGACCTACCACGGGGAGCAACGGCCGCGCGTCGGAGATACGCTGCGCTACGAGATCGAGATCGTCGGCCACGCCTGCACCGGGGACGTACGGCTTTTCTTCTTCCGCTACGACAGTTACCTCAATGGCAAGCTGCGACTGTCGGTGCGCAACGGGCGGGCGGGCTTCTTCACCACCGGGGAGCTGGAAAACGCGGGCGGCGTGATCTGGGATCCGGCGACGGACCCCCCATCAGCCAGCATCCATCACGCCCCGCCGGCACAACCGACCCTGCCCCGAGCGTTCGACGCGCAGCAGGTCCGCGCCTTCGCGGAAGGCCGGGCCTTCGACTGCTTCGGTGCCGGCTTCGAAACGCTGGCGTCGCACCACCGCACTCCGCGCATCCAGGCCGGCCCGATGCAGCTGTTCCAGAAAGTCGAGCAGCTGGACCCCCAGGGCGGCCCCTGGGGCCGCGGCTACCTGTGCGGAACCTACCGCATCCAGGGTGACGAGTGGTTCTTCCCGGGCCATTTCAAGAACGATCCCACCATGCCCGGCACCCTCATGTGCGAGGCCGGCGTGCAGATGATGGGGTTCTATCTCGCGGCCCTGGGCTACACGAAGGAGCGCGATGGATGGACCTTCGAGCTGGTGCCCGGACTTCCCTTCAAGGCGGTCTGCCGCGGCCAGGTGACACCCGCTTCGCGCGAGATGCGCTACGAGATCCTGGTGCGCGGGCTCGAGGCGGGCGACTGCCCTACGCTCTGGGCGGATGTCCTGCTGACGGTGGACGGTCGCAAGGCCTTCCATGGCCGCAACCTCGGAGTGAGGCTGTGGCCGGACTTTCCCATCAAGCAGCCTGGCGCATCACAACCGGCACCGGGCGCCCGCCCGCCGGCGACCGTGGACGGGTTCACCTTCGATCACGCGTCCCTGATGCATTGCGCCAATGGCCGTCCGTCACTTGCATTCGGCCCCGCGTTCGCGCGATTCGACGGTACGCGGACCCTGCCGCGCCTGCCGACGCCACCCTATCACTTCATCTCGCGGGTCACGCGCTGCGAGGGGCCGATGGGCGTGATGCGCACCGGCAGCGCGGTGGACGTCGAGTACGACATCCCATCATCGGCCTGGTACTTCGATGACAACGATGGCTGCACGATGCCGTACGCGGTCCTGATGGAAGCCGCGCTGCAACCATGCGGATGGCTCACCGCCTACATGGGCGTTCCCTTGCACTGCGACGTGGACCTACGCTTTCGCAATCTCGACGGTCAGGGAACCTTGCACCGTGCAGTGCGCCACGGCGACGGCATCCTTCGGACGACAGCAACCTGCACCAGCATCGCCCGCAACGGCAACGTCTTCATCGAGTCCTTCGACGTCAGGTGTCACGTCGGCGAGACGCTCGTCTACACCCTGAAGACGACATTCGGTCATTTCTCCGCCGAATCCCTGGCACAACAGGTCGGCCTGACCTTCACACCGGCCGAACGCGAGGCGGTCGAGCGAAGCGCCACGGGCACCCGCATCAATCTGCATGCAGCCGGTGACGAACCAGTGTCGCCGAGGCTCGCGCGGGGCCGGCTGCTGATGCTGGATCGGGTCACGGGATACTGGCCAGAGGGGGGCACTGCGGGCCGCGGCCGTCTGGTGGCTCAGTTCGACGTCGATCCGAACGCCTGGTTCTTCAAGGCGCATTTCTTTCGAGATCCGGTGCAGCCTGGGTCACTGGGCGTGGAAGCAATGATCCAGCTGCTCCAGTTCCACATGCGGGACCGGGGTCTCGCAGACGAGATGCGTTCCCCCCGATTCGAGCCGATCGCCGTGGGCCGGCCCCTGGTGTGGAAGTACCGCGGCCAGGTCCTGCCTGCCAACCGTACGGTCAGCGTCGAGATGGACATCGCGGATGAGGGACGTGACGAGGCCGGCCCCTGGGTGAGCGCGAACGCCTGGCTGTGGGTCGATGGCCTGCGCATCTACCAGGCCAGAAACCTGTCGATGCGTATCGTCGAAGGAGCGGCCGCATGATTGCCTCGAATTCCATGGCGGACGCGGGCGGACCTCCCGCGCACGTGCCCTGGGAGGTCCAGCCCCCTGGGTGGCAGGCAGACCGGCACGCGATTGCGACCCCATACGCTGCGTTCCAGCCGGGCGACGTGGACCTTTGGTACCTGTCGCTCCCCCTGCCGCGTGAGACCGAGGAGGCCTTGCACGCCATCCTCTCCCCAGACGAACAGACGCGGGCGGCGCGCTTCGCAGCACGGTCCGCACGCCGCCAGTTCGTCGCTGGCCGGGGCCTACTGAGGTCCCTGCTGGCGCGCTACACCGGCCAGCCCGCGCAGGTGCTGCGCCTGTCGACCGGGCCGCACGGAAAGCCGGCGCTGGCCGGACCGTTCGCGCTGACCTTCAGCGTGTCCCACACTGAAGGACTGGTAATCGTGGCGGTGGCCGGGGGCATGGAGGTCGGTGTAGACATCGAGCGCATCCGGCCGATCGCCGGTGCGGACCGCGTAGCAGCGCGCTACTTCACGGCACGGGAGTGTGCGGAACTCGAGGCGGGACCGGAGGGCTTCCTGCGCCTGTGGACCTGCCGCGAGAGCGCGCTGAAGGCCTGCGGCTTGGGGATCTCGCAGGGGTGGGACAGCCTGCGCATCGTCCGGCGCAACCACGACCAGGCGCAGGCGGTGGGCCTAGGGCCGGACTGCCTAATCCAGTGGCTATCGCTGCAACACGGCTTCGTGGCGGCGCTCGCGGTCATGGCTCCTTACTTTCGAATCCGGAATTGCGAGGCAGTCGACGAAACACTTGACGAGGCACTCGCCTCGACGGCCTCCCGTAACTTGTCCCTGGAGCTCCAGTCATGATGGCGTCCCCCACCGGCTCACAAACCACCGTCGTACGCAGCGATCCGTTCCTGCGTGGCACGCTCCTGGTCCAGGCACTGCACAGGATCCACGAACCCCTTTCGGTGATCCGTGACCGCAGTAGCGGGGACCTGGGCGTCTGCCTGGAGAGCGAAACGGACCGCCTGCCGCCGCAGGCCGAACGGTTCGGGCGGATCCCGGCCCTCGCGCCCCAAAGCCTGGGCGATCCCGCGTTCTGCCGCGCCCACGGCTTGACCTCTCCCTACATCGCGGGCGAGATGGCCACGGGCATTGCAACGGCGGACATGGTCATCGCCATGGCCCGCGCGGGCATGCTCGGTTTCTTTGGCGCCGGCGGGCTGCCTCTGCCCGTGATCGAGCGGGCCCTGGACCGGATCGAGCAGGCCCTGGGCCCTGGCGGCCTGCCCTGGGGCATCAACCTGATTCACAACCTGCAGGACCCGCGCGCCGAGGATGCTCTGGTCGACGTCCTGCTGCGCCGCGATATCCGCCGAGTCTGCGCATCGGCCTTCCTTCAGCTCACGCCCGCCGTCGTGCGCTACGCCTGCACGGGGCTGCGTACCGGCGCAGACGGGCGCATCGTGCGCCGGCACCAGCTGGTGGCCAAGCTGTCGCGCCCGGAGATCGCGCAGCGCTTCGCCTCCCCTGCCCCGGCCCCACTGCTCGCAGCCCTGGTCGCCGGCGGCGGTCTCACCGCCGATGAGGCGGCGCTGGCAGCGCGGGTGCCGCTGGCCGAGGACATCACGGTCGAGGCCGACTCAGGCGGACACACCGACAACCGGCCGCTGGTGGCCCTGTTCCCGACGATCATGCGCGCGGTCCGCGAGATCGAGCAGCGCCAAGGCTACAGCACACCAATCCGCCTAGGGGCCGCGGGTGGCCTGGGAACGCCGCAGTCCGTCGCCGCGGCCTTCGGGCTGGGCGCAGCGTATGTGGTGACCGGATCGGTCAACCAGGCCGCCCTGGAGTCCGGCCTGTCGCCGCAGGGGCGCAGCCTACTCGCCCAGGCGCGGATCGAGGACGTGGCCATGGCGCCAGCGGCGGACATGTTCGAGCTGGGTGTGAAGGTCCAGGTCCTCAAGCGGGGGACCCTGTTCAGCGTTCGCGCGCAGCGGCTCTACGAGGTGTACCGGAAACACGCCTCACTGGAGGAGATTGCGCAGGACGAGCGGCTCAAGCTCGAGAAGGAAATCTTTCGCGCGCCCCTGGAGGAGATCTGGGCGCAGACACGCGCCTTCTTCACCCAGCGTGATCCGGCCGAAGTGGAGCGGGCCCAGAAGGATCCCAAGCACCGGATGGCCCTCGTGTTTCGCTGGTACCTGGGGCACGGCAGCCGATGGGCCACCGAGGGCACGAGTGATCGGGTGGTGGACTACCAAGTCTGGTGCGGCCCCGCAATGGGAGCCTTCAACGCCTGGACCGAGGGCAGCTTCCTGGCGGATCCGGCCCAGCGCACCGTGGTCGCGATCGCGACCAGCCTGATGGAGGGCGCCGCGGCAGTCACACGGGCACACCAGCTGCGTACCTTCGGCGTTGCCGTCCCGGCCGAGGCATTCGATTTCCGTCCCCTCTCTTCCCTCATCACACCCCGGAGGTCTCCATGACAGCTTCCCCCCGTCAAGCAACACGCATTGCCATCGTCGGCGCCGGCCCCTCTGGCCTCTACGCTGCACAGGCCCTGCGGGAGCTGGGCTACACCCACATCACGGTGCTCGAGAGGCAGGCCCGCGTCGGCGGCATGGCGCTCACGCGGCACCATGAAGCAGGCGACGGACGCCGCATCCCCTACGAGATGGGCAGCGCCCAGCCTTTCAGTTCGCGCAGGCTGTTTCGCCTGATCAGGGAGCTGGACCTGCACCTCGGCGTGGACTTCGGTGACGGCGAGCGCCTCGGCAAGCTCGGGCGCTTTCGTTTCTACAACACCCAGCGAGCCGAGTACGTGGCCGACTTCGTCCGCTTTCCCCATACTGGTCAGCCGCTGAACAAGCAGCTCGGCTTGATCCGCGACTTCGCCCGCCTGGTGCCTACCTTGATTCGCTTCCGCTATCTGATGCAACCAGGCCATGCCGGATGCCTGCCCCCTGAAGTCGCAGGGCAATCCGAAGCCCAGTGGATGAAGGCGCAGGGCTTCGAGGTGATCCAGCCGCTGCTCCAGGCCCTGTTCTCGGCAACCGCCAGCGGGGGGGCCTGCGAGAAACCCGACGATCCACGCTCGCTGGTGCAGTCCCTCAAGAGCCTGGTCTTTGCCATCAACCCGCCCATGCGCTACACGAAG
>JACCDU010424976.1_pt1 | contig 11023 bp, 4 predicted proteins | sample 7446081 | NCBI WGS metagenome assembly JACCDU01 (sample SAMN15323447, study PRJNA562643) | freshwater metagenome | isolation source: river surface water | place: USA:Blue River Watershed | collected 2017-08-17
GCAACGGCATGGCCGAGTGGATCAAGATGGCGCTGGCCCAGCAGGGCGGCGTGTGCGCGGCCACCCGGGTGGAGCTGCCTTCGCGCTTTTTGTGGCGCACCTACCGGCAGGTGCTGGGCGCACACAATGTGCCGCCCGACTCGCCACTGGACAAATTGCCCATGACCTGGCGCCTGATGGCGTTGTTGCCCCAATGTGTGGGTGATGCGGTGTTCCAGCCGGTGGCGGGTTTTTTGCGGGGCGATGAGCCCGATCGCCTTTTGCAGCTGGCCAGTCGCCTGGCCGATTTGTTTGACCAGTACCAGATTTACCGGCCGGACTGGCTCGAAGACTGGGCCGCCGGGCGCGATGTGTTGCGCCAGGCTGCAGGGCAGGCGGACGTGCCTACCGACCAGCTGTGGCAAGCCGCGCTGTGGCGCAAGGTGTTGGCCACGCTGAGCGAGGCGGAACGCCAGGCCACCCGCCCGGCCTTGCATGTGCGGGCGCTGGCGCGCTTGCGCTCGGGCGAGGCGCTGGCCAGCCCGGTGGCGCGGCGCGTGTCGGTGTTTGGCATGAGCCACATGCCCGGCCAGTTGCTGGACATGCTGGCCGCTTTGGCCGCGCACAGCCAGGTGCTGCTGGCCGTGCCCAACCCGTGCCAGTACCACTGGGGCGACATCATGGACGGGCGGGAATGGCTGCGCGCCGAGCGCAAGCGCCATGCCTACAAAAAAGAAACGCTGTCGCAAACCCCCTTGTCGCAGATGTATTGGCACGCACCCGCTTTGCTGGCCGCTTGGGGACGCCAGGGGCGCGACTTCATCCGCCAGCTCGATGCCTTTGACGATGTGCAGGCCGCGCAAGAAGCCGTGCCCGGTGTCAAGCTCGATTTGTTCGACGATGTGCCCGGGGCCGATGCCACGCGCTTGCTCACGCAGTTGCAACACCGCATCCGCGACCTGAAGTCGGCGCAAGACGCGGTGGATGCACCGCTGCAAGCCGATGACCGCTCGGTGGTGTTTCAGGTGGCGCACAGCCCGGTGCGTGAGCTGGAAGTGCTGCACGACCAATTGCTGCAGTGGTTTCACCAAATGCCCGATGTCTCGCCGCGCGACGTGGTGGTCATGGTGCCCGACATCGAGGTCATGGCCCCGGCGATCCGCGCCGTGTTTGGCCAATACAAACGCGGTGATGCCCGTTTCATTCCGTTCGACATTGCCGATCTGGGCGCACAAGCCAACAGCCCCTTGATCCACGCGGTGGAGTGGCTGCTGGCCTTGCCGCAACAGCGTGGCCGCATGAGCGAACTGGTTGACTTGCTCGAAGTGCCTGCGCTGGCGGCCCGCTTTGGCATCAAGCCCGAACAATTGCCCACGCTCACCCGCTGGATGGCGGGCTCGGGCATCCGCTGGGGCTTGTCGGCCTCGCACCGCCAAGGCCTGGGCCTGACCGCTTGCGGCGAAGACAACTCGGCCCTGTTTGGCGTGCAGCGCATGCTGATGGGTTATGCCTGTGGTGCCGACCCGATGCCGTCCGAGGCCTCGGGCCCGGACCCTTACGCCGAAGTGGGCGGGCTGGACGCCGAGCTGGCCGGTGCGCTTGCGCACTTGTTGCAAGCCTTGATCGATTGGTGGGAAACCTGCGCCACAGCGGCCAGCCCCGCGCAGTGGGCCGAGCGTGGCCGGGCTTTGCTGGCGGCGCTGTTCAAGCCGCAGGACGACACCGACCGCAACGCCTTGTCGGCGCTGGACCAGGCGCTGAACGACTGGGGCAGGGCTGCTGACCAGGCCGATTTTGCAGAGGCCGTGCCGCTGGCCGTGGCCCGCTCGGCCTGGCTGGAAGCGCTCAAGGTGCCCAAGCTGGAACAGCGTTTTCGTGCCGGTGGCGTGACTTTTTGCACGCTCATGCCCATGCGGGCGATCCCGTTCCAGATGGTGTGCCTTTTGGGCATGAACGACGGCGACTACCCGCGCCGCAGCCCGCGAGCCGATTTCGATATGCAGGGTCTGCCCGGCATGGCGCGTCCCGGTGACCGCTCGCGCCGCGACGACGACCGCCAGCTCATGCTTGAAGCCCTGCTGTCGGCGCGGCGCGTGCTTTACGTCAGCTGGAGTGGCCGCAGCGTGCGTGACAACAGCGAGCAACCGCCCTCGGTGCTGGTCTCGCAATTGCGCGACGAGATCGATGCGCTCTGGGGCACTGGCAGCGCCAAGCGCCTGACCACGGTGCATCCACTGCAGCCGTTCAGCCGCTCGTATTTTGAAGAGGGAAGTGCGCTGCATACCTATGCCCGCGAGTGGCGGGCGGCGCAAGCGCAGACGGCGGATCAGCTGCGTGAGGCTGCCTCCACCCAAGCCACTGCTGCCGGGTCACACCTGTTGCCGCCGTTGCAGTCCGCCACCGGCACGCCGGTCATCACGCTGAACCAGCTGGCGCGCTTTCTGCGCAAGCCTGTGGGCGCGTTTTTCCGCGAGCGTTTGCAAGTCCATCTGGACGACGAGCGCAGCGAGTTGCACGACGAAGAACTGTTTGGCTTGGGCGGGCTGGACCTGTACCAGCTGCTGGACCATGAGCTGGCGCATGTGCCCACCGACCTGAGCTTGGATGCGCTGCCCGCGCACGCGCAGCGCGTGGTGCAGCGCTTGCGCCAAGCCGGTGCCTTGCCGCTGGCCGGTGTGGGCGTGCTCGAAGCCCAAAAGCTCAGCCACCAACTGCAAACCCTGCTGGGCGCGGCCCTGCAAGAGCGCCAGGCCTACCCCGACGTGGCTGAGCGCTTGTTGGTCGATCTGCCGCAGGCACAGGCCACACCGCATGATTTACCGAACGTGCATTTGCAAGACGCACTCAGCGGTCTCTTGTGGGGCGAGTGCGGGGCGCTGTCGCTCACCGTGCGCGCCAGCAAGCTGGCCAACTTGCTGCCCAAAACGCCACAGGTCTACCCCGATAAATTGATCGACATCTGGCTGCTTTCTTTGGCGGCTGCCACCATGAACCAGCCCTTACCCTGTGTGGTGGTGGGGCGCAACGCCGTGCTGCGCGTGCCCCCGCAAGACCCCGATCAGGCCCGTGCCCAGTTACAGGTTTTGCTGGACACCTGGGTCGAAGGCATGCGTTGGCCCTTGCCCCTGCCGCCCGACCTGGCGCTGCAATGGCTCAAAGACAAGAACAACGTCAATGCGCTGGCCGATGCGTATGAGGGCAGTGACTTCAAACGCGGTGCCTTGGGTGAAGACCCGGCGCTGGCGCGCACCTACCCCACGCTGCAGTCCCTGCTGGACACAGGTGCGTTCGAGCGCCTGGCCGAAGCGGTCTATGCGCCGCTGCAAGCCTGGGCCGCAGACATCGAGATCGAGGCCTTGCCCGATGCCGAAAGTGGCGATGATTCAGAGGAGCAGGCATGAGCAGCGCACACGCCCTGAATGCCAGCACCTTTGCGCTGCGCGGCAGCCACTTGATCGAGGCGAGCGCCGGCACCGGCAAGACCTGGACGATTGCCGCGCTCTATGTGCGCCTGGTGCTGGGGCACGGCAGCGCAGACACCGCGCCCGTGCGCCCTATGCTGCCGCAAGACGTGCTGGTGATGACCTTCACCCGTGCCGCCACGCGCGAGCTGTCCGACCGCATCCGCGCCCGCCTGACCGAGGCGGCGCAGGTGTTCAGGGGGTTCTCGGTGGTCGAGGACGACTTTCTGAACAGCCTGATGGCCGAGTACCCCGAAGGGCCGGCTCGCGAAGAGGCCGCCTACCGCTTGGCGCTGGCCGCGCAGGCCATGGACGATGCCGCCGTGTACACCATCGACGCCTGGTGCCAGCGGATGTTGCGCGAACACGCTTTTGACAGCGGCAACCTGTTTGAAGAAAACCTGGTTGGCGACGAAGCCGCCCTGCGCCTGGAAGCCGTGCAGGACTACTGGCGTCAGCAGCTCTACCCCATGACACCTGCCGTGGTGGCGCAGGTGCAAGGCATTTGGCGCGATGTGGCTGCTCTTGACGCCGACATGCGTGCGCTGATGGGCGTGCCTTTGCCGGATGCCGAGCCGGGCACGCTGGCGCAGGTGTTCGGCGCAGCACTGGCCGAACGCGCTGCGCAACTGCAGTCGCTCAAGCAAGGCTGGGCGGACAAGGCCGACAACTTGCTGAGCTGGATCGAGGCGCAGCTGGAACACCATAAATCCAGTTGGAATGGCCACAAACTGACGTACAAAAAATGCGCCGAATGGCTGGGCGTGCTCAAGGCCTGGGCGCAGAGCCTGGCCGATGCCCAAGCGCTGCAAGCCGGCATGAAAACTGGTTGGGGCCGCTTCACGCCCGACGGCTTGCTGTCCTGCCGCAAGCCTGGCGAAGACGCGGTGCAGCTGCCACCCGAAAGCCAGGCTTATGTCGACCTGCAGGCTGCCTTGCAAGCCTTGCCCGACCCGAGCCAGATCGCCCGTTTGCACGCCCGCCAGCATGTGATGCAGCGCATGGCCGAGCTCAAGCGCCGCGGCGGTCTGTTTGGTTTTGCCGACATGCTGCAGCGCCTGGATGCGGCGCTGGCCGACCCCGAGGCCGGTGAGCGCCTGGCTCAGCGCCTGCGCGAGCAATTCCCGGTGGCGATGATCGACGAGTTCCAGGACACCTCCCCGCTGCAGTTTCGCCTGTTTGACCGCATTTACCGCACCGCCGAAAACCTGCCTGACACGGCGCTGCTCCTGATCGGTGACCCCAAGCAATCGATCTATGGTTTCAGGGGGGCAGACATTCAGAGCTACCTGGCCGCCCGCCGCGCCACGCAAGGCCGCCACCATGTGCTGGGCACCAACTTCCGATCTACCCAAGCGGTGGTCGATGTGGTCAACCGTTGGTTCGAGATCCCGCTCGACGCCTTTGGCTACCGTCAGGGGGCAGACGATCCGCTGCCTTTTCAGAGCGTCGCGGCCAAAGGTCGCACCGAAGTATTGCAATCTGGCACCGGCCCTGTGGCGGCCATGACGGTGGTGCACGACGACACACTGCGCAGCCAGCGCGATGCACGGGCGCATTTGTCGGCCCTGTGTGCCGAGCAGATCGTGGCTTGGCTGGGTGATCCGCAAGCGCGCTTTGTCGATCCGCAAAAAGGCGACAGCCCGCTCAAACCCAAAGACATTGCAGTGCTGGTGCGTACCGGTGTGGAGGCCGCTGCCGTGCGCGATGCGCTGCGTGTGCGTGGCGTGGCCTCTGTGTACCTGTCGGACCGCGACTCGGTCTTTGCCAGCGACGAAGCGCAAGACCTGTGTCTGTGGCTGCGCGGCGTGGCCGAGCCGCAAGACATGCGCCGTGTGCGCGCCGCTTTGGGCACGCGCACCGTGGGCCTGAGCCTGGACGAATTGCACGATCTGGCCACGCAGGACGAATTGCTGGACCAGCGCGCCGAGCAGATGCGCGAGCTGCACCAGATCTGGCAAAGCCAGGGCGTGCTGGCCATGCTGCGCCAGTCTCTGCATGTGCTGCAACTGGCCGGGCGCTGGCGCGGCCAGCCCGATGGCGAACGTCGTCTGACCAATGTGTTGCACCTGGCCGAGTTGCTGCAAGCGGCCAGCCAGCAGCTGGACGGTGAACAGGCTTTGATCCGCTGGCTGGCCCAGCAAATCGTCGAGGCCCTGGCCGGCAGCGCCAGTGAGAACGAAGAACAAACCGTACGGCTGGAAAGCGATGAAGACCTGGTCAAGGTCATCACCATCCACAAGAGCAAGGGCCTGGAATACCCGGTGGTCTGCCTGCCTTTTGCGCACAGCCACCGCGTGGTGACAGCCGACAAGGCCGCTGTGCTGCAAGTGGGCGATGCTCAAGGCGCGCGCCGCTGGACGCTGGCTTTTGACAAGGCCGATGCCCAGGGGGCCGATCTGGACCGCCTGCGCGAAGACCTGCGCCTGTGGTACGTGGCGCTCACCCGTGCGCGCCATGCGCTGTGGGTGGGCTGGAGTGCCGTCAAGCGCGGCAACGGCAAAACCTGTGTCAACCACGACAGCGCAGCGGGCCATTTGCTCTGCGGAGGCCAGCCCCTGGAGTCCGACGCGTGGTTTGCTCGCCTGCAGGCCTTGCAAACCAATGCACAGGGCCAGCCGCTGTCGGTGCTGCTCACCCGCACCGAGCAAGAGCCACCCGTGACGTGCTGGCAAAGGACAGAAGAACAAGCCCCGCTGCGCGATGCGCTGCAGAGCACCGCCGTCATCGACAAGCGATGGACCATTGCCAGCTTTTCGCGCCTGACGAGGGACTTGTCTTCGCAGCCCCTGGCCCACACGGGCTTGCACATGGCCACGCCGCGCCCGGCTGACGACGAACCTGTTGTGGATGAACCGGTCTGGCCGATCACGGCTGTCGCTCAGCCCTGGCATGGTTTTGCACGAGGCCCCAGTGCGGGCAACTTCTTGCACGACCAGCTCGAATGGCTGGCCGCCGAACACTTCGCCTTGCAGCCGGGCACGCCTTTGGCCGAGCGGCTGCTCAAGCGCTGCGAACGCGCAGGCTATGTGGCGCAAGCCCCCGACGTGCTGCAGTGGCTCAGCCGTGTGGTGGCCCAGCCCTTGCGCGGGCCCGAGGTGGCCTTGAATGCACTGGGCACCTTGTTGCCCGAGATGGAATTTTGGTTGCCTGCCGAGCGCTTGCACGCGCAGGAAATTGACGCGCTGTGCCAGCAGCATTTGCTGCCAGGTGTGAGCCGCCCCCAGCTGCCCGATGCACAACTGCACGGCATGCTGATGGGCTTTGCCGATCTGGTGTTTGAGCACGAGGGGCGTTATTGGGTGCTGGACTACAAATCCAACCACCTGGGCATTCATGATGCGGCCTACACCGCGCAGGCGCTGGAGCAAGCCATGGCGCACCACCGCTACGAAGTACAGGCGGCGCTTTACATGCTGGCGCTGCACCGTTTGCTGCGGGCCCGCTTGGGTGAGGCCTACGACCCGGCGCAGCAACTGGGCGGCGCGGTGTATTTGTTTTTACGTGGCATCGACGGACCGGCCGGTGGCTGCTGCACCTTGCCCGCGCCGGTCACCTTGCTCGACGCGCTGGACGCCATGTTGACTCCCGAGGAGGCTGCATGAACATGCGCAAAAACCCTCGCGCCCTGGTGGTGCCTGCGGCCCAGATGGATTGGCTGCAGGACTTGCCCGCGCAAACCCTGAGCGCCGCGCAGGCCCTGCAGTGGCTGCACCACTGGGCCGACCAGGGCTTGCTGCGCCGCTTGGACAGCGCGCTGGCCGAGCAATTGCACCGGCTGGACCCGCAAGCCCCGGCGGCTGTGCTGGTGGCTGCTGCCGTGCTGGCGCAGATGGAAGGGCGAGGCCACACCTGTTTGTCGGTGACCGCCTTGAGCGATGCGCCGCTGGACTTGCTGGGATGGCCTGCGTTGTGGGCCGATGGCCCGATGGGGCTCAAGGCCCTGTGGGCCCAATTGCCCGTCGATGTGAGCGCCTGGTGTGCCCAGTTGCAGTCCAGCTGCTTGCGCGCACCCGGTGCCCCCGATGCAGGCCAGCCGCTGGTGCTGGGCGGTACGCCCGATGCACCGCTCTTGTATCTGCGCCGCTATGCGGCTTACGAGCAGAGGGTGGGGCAGGGCTTGCTGCACCGAGCCTGCGAACCTTTGCCGGTGGCCGAGGGGCTTGCGCGGGCCTGGCTGGACCGTTTTTTTGCGCCACGCGGTGCGGCAGAGGTCGAAATCGACTGGCAAAAAATGGCCTGCGCCGTGGCCTTGCGCGCCCGCCTGTCGGTGATCACGGGTGGACCCGGCACAGGCAAGACCTACACTGCGGCCCGTTTGCTGGCCTTGCTGCTGGCGCTGCATGCAGGCGAGAGCCCTTTGCGTGTGGCACTGGCTGCCCCCACCGGCAAAGCCGCAGCGCGTTTGAAGCAATCCATCGACAAAGCTTTGCAGGACTTGCCCATCCCCGCCGATGCGGGCCTGGACCTCAAGGCCCTGGTCGAGTGCATGGGGCCAGCGCGCACTTTGCATTCGCTCTTGGGCGCACGGCCCGATTCGCGCCAGTTCCGTCACCATGCGGCGCAGCCGCTCGATGTGGATGTGCTCATCGTGGACGAAGCTTCGATGGTGCATTTGGAAATGATGGACGCCTTGTTGCAGGCCTTGCCTCCGCATGCGCGGCTGGTCTTGCTGGGCGATAAGGATCAGCTGGCTTCGGTCGAAGCCGGTGCAGTGCTTGGCGATTTGTGCCGCGATGCGGCGCAAGGTCACTACAGCCCCGAGACAGCGCAATTTGTGCAGGCCGTGGCAGGGCAAACGCTGGATGCGGGGTATCTGGCCCCAGGCACGTCAGCGCCGCCCCTGGCCCAGCAAACCGTGATGCTGCGCGAGAGCCGCCGCTTCGGTGGGCCGATTGGTCAGCTCGCTTTGGCCGTCAACCGGGGTGATGCGGTGGCCGCAAGCCTCGTGTTGCAAAGCGCTGATGCGGGCGCAGGCATGCAGCCCTTGTGGGCGCAGCATGCGTTCAGTCCTTTGGCAGTGAGCGATCTGGCGCGGGGCTTGGGCGGCAAACCGTCTTACGCCGATTACCTCGCATGCATGGCTCGTGGTCCCGGCGAGGGCGCGCATGAAGCCTGGGTGCAAGCGGTCTTGCAGGCCTTTGACAGGTTTCGGGTGCTGTGCGCGGTGCGTCAGGGCGAGTGGGGCACCGAAGGCCTGAATGCATCGGTGCAAAAAGCGCTGGCCGATCAAGGTGGGCTTAAAGCCCAAGGCGAATGGTTTGCCGGCCGCCCGGTCATGGTCACGCGTAACGATGCGCAGTTGGGCGTGTTCAACGGCGATGTGGGTGTGGTCTTGCCCAACCCGCAGGGGCAGCTCAAGGCCTGGTTCCTCGATGGCGATCAACTGCGTTCGGTCAGCGTGACACGCCTGGCGCATGTGGAAACCGCCTTTGCCATGACGGTGCACAAAAGCCAGGGCTCGGAGTTTTTGCACACCGCGCTCGTCTTGCCACCGGGCGGTGCCGAAGTGCTCTCACGCGAGCTGGTCTACACCGGCATCACCCGCGCCCGCGAGCAGTTCACCTTGATCGAAGCCCAGGCCGGTTTGCTTGAAGCCGCCATTGCCCGCCCCAGCGTTCGTGCGAGCGGCTTGCGCCAGTGGTGGTCGTGAAGCTTCAGTAGCCGTAGCCCTCGCAGGCACCCGCATTGGGGCGGCCCTTGCATTCACGGGCCAGGCGCTTGTCGCGCTCGGCCCGTGTTTCGGCAGGACCTCGGTCGATGGCTTGTTTGGGGGCTTTTTTCCGCACGCCGCTGGTGGAAGCAGCTGAAACTGCGGATGGCGTCAAGCCTGAGGCGAGGAGCGCGGACAGCAATCCGATGAGGAGCACGGTGCGGTGGTGTTTCATGTGGTCTCCCTGAACTGTTTTTGTGACAACCATGATAGGTCTGCGCATAAATTTCGCAAGTTCGCACGGACAGAAGTTAGGATGAAGGCATGAACCACCAGACCCCTCCATTCATGCGCCAGACCGTGCTCGATCTGGAAGAGTCCCGAATCCGTGAAGTGGCCAATGCCGGGATAGGCCGCCCCGATGTGCTGGCCTTCTGGTTTGGCGAGTCCGACGAAGTCACACCCGACATCGTGCGCCAGGCCGCCATCGACTCCATGCAGCAAGGCGAGACCTTTTACTCGCACAACCTGGGCCTGCCCGAGTTGCGTCAGGCCGTGGCTGACTACATGTCGGCTTTGCACGGGCCCATCGGCATGTCGCGCATCGCCATCACCTCAGGTGGCGTGAATGCGCTGATGCTCGCGGCGCAAGCCCTGATCGACGCAGGCGACGAGGTGGTCGCCGTCACGCCCGTCTGGCCCAACCTGACTGCGCAGGCGCTGGTGATGGGGGCCGATTTGAAATGCGTGGCCCTGCGCCCGGTGAACGGTCAATGGCAGCTCGACATGGCCGCACTCAAAGCCGCTATCACGCCTGCCACCCGCATGTTGATCGTCAACTCGCCCAACAACCCCACGGGTTGGACGCTCAGCCGTGCCGAACAGGCAGAAATCCTGGCGCATTGCCGCAGCACCGGCACTTGGGTGCTGGCCGACGAGGTGTATGAGCGCCTGTATTACGAAACCGACACCTCCAACGGCTGCGCGCCCTCATTTCTGGATGTGTCCGAGCCCGACGACCGCTTGGTCGTGGTGCACAGCTTTTCCAAGAGCTTCTTGATGACCGGCTGGCGCTTGGGCTGGCTGGTCATGCCCGAGGCGATGATGCACCACATGGGCAAGCTGATCGAGTTCAACACCTCGTGCGCCTCGGTTTTCACCCAGCGGGCCGGTGTGGTGGCTTTGCAAAACACCGCCAACATCACGCCCCGCGTGGTGGCTCATCTGAAGGCTTGTCGCGACACCCTGGTGCCGCTTTTGCAGGCCGTGCCCGGCGTGCAACTGGCCCCGGCCAAAGGCGGTATGTACGCGTTTTTCAAACTCGACGGCCATCTGGATTCGGTGGCGACCGCCAAACGGCTGGTGACCGAAGCCGGTCTGGGTCTGGCTCCTGGCGAGGCCTTCGCCCCTGAGGCCGAAGGCTGGCTGCGTTGGTGCTTTGCGTCCAAAGACCTGAGCCGTTTGGCGCAGGGGGTGGAGCGGCTCAAGGGGTGGTTGCTTCAGAATTAATTGGGATCTGACCCCGATTAACCAATTAATTCGGGTTTCGGTTTCGATCAATTTATATGCTTCCAGCTCACCCATGTCGGCGCTGGAGCGTCCGGCCTACGGGTTCTCAGGGTGGTTTCGGGCTATAATCCGTTTGTTTTGCGATTTGCAAAGCGCACGCCATCCGCTTTTCCGGCAGTTGGCGCAAGTCATTAACCCGCTGAAATTCGTTTTTGAATGCAGGCGAACAACAAGGAAAAAACCATGATCGCTTCTTCGATCAAGGCTGAGGTCGTCAAGGCCAACGCACGTGCTGCCAACGATACTGGCTCCCCAGAAGTCCAAGTCGCTTTGCTGACTGCTCGCATCAACGAGTTGACCCCCCACTTCAAAACCCACGCCAAAGACCATCACGGTCGCCGCGGTCTGCTGCGCATGGTGA